>Ga0164241_10004526_pt1 | contig 13409 bp, 12 predicted proteins | sample OricomyardsoilBY_FD_108780 | JGI IMG/M metagenome (GOLD analysis project Ga0164241, IMG submission 108780) | Backyard soil microbial communities from Emeryville, California, USA - Original compost - Back yard soil (BY) | ecosystem: Environmental > Terrestrial > Soil > Unclassified | place: USA...
GGGTCCCCAGGCTTGTAAGATACCTTCTGCATCGTATGCACCCCAAGCTAAAATTTTAGGATCGAGAGAAACGTAAATCATTTTTTCGCCTGGCGGAGAAATTGTTTTGGGAAGCGGAGCATAGTCCATGCTGGTGGCTATCTCCAAATCTTTAGGAATGACGATTTTCATGCCGCGATATAAAGATATGTTGATGCGATTAAGGCGCATCACTAAATCTCTTTTTTCCGCATCAGGAAATAATTTTTTCCAATTATCGCCGCGTTTGACGGTATAACAGTTAAAGCGCACTTTATCCTGGCATAGAGTGGTGCTAATGGGTGAAGCTATTGCAATATCACAAACCAGCATTAAAAAAATCGAAAATACGGTGGTAATAACAGCAATCATATTGCCCCCCAATTCAATTTGTTCTGGAGTGCAATCCGTGCCGTTGCAATCTACTCTCCTCGTAAAACTCGTCGCAGATATTTTTTGTTGTTTACACACACTCTGCTTGCAACTATTCTCTTAACTTGTTCCATTAAAAAAAACAGTAGAGTCAGCCAACATTTCTATTAAGTAGCTTTGCTATTTGCCTTAAATTTGCAAAAATTTTGGTTTGATTTCTCTGAACAAGTTCTTATTTTTACAGTATAGATCTAAATTTATGAGGTGGGAAAAAATATACACTTTAAATAATATTTCATTTTCCTATCAGCGAGTTATGATGAATTGCGCAAAAAATATGGACTTAATGAAAGATTAATAAATGATCAATAATATCGAAATTGGATAATAATATTATGGATAATACTCAAATGATTTTAAATATCACACGTCATGATTCTGGAATTCTACAACTCACTATTAATCGGCCCGATGCGCTCAACGCTTTGAATGCAGAGTTAATGGAACAGCTTTATCAGGCATTCATCATGGCAAAAGAAGACAATACGGTTAAAGGATTATTGATTACAGGGCAGGGAAAGGCATTTTGCGCTGGGGCGGATATCAAACAACTTGCCAAATTAAATGGGCAAACAGGGCTGGCTTTTGCCCGTCAAGGACAAATGGTATTTCGTTTTCTTGAACAGCTTGGCAAGCCTTCGCTGGCAGCCGTGAATGGTTTTGCCTTGGGTGGTGGCTGTGAATTGGCTATGGCAGCCACGATGCGTATCGCATCGACGAATGCTTTGTTTGGACAACCCGAAGTGAAATTAGGAGTGATTCCAGGATTTGGCGGAACACAACGACTCGCTCGATTGGTGGGGAAAGGACGGGCATTGGATTTATGTTTAACAGGAAGAACGATCAAAGCGGAAGAAGCACTCGCATGGGGTTTAGTCAGTGAGGTTGTGCCTTTGGAAGAATTAATTCATCGCGCTGAAGCGATTTTGACAGGATTAATCCGTTTAGGACCATTAGCTTTACGCGGTGTAATGAATGTCATTGATCGCGGATATGACTTATCACTGGATGATGCATTTGAATTGGAAGCTGTACATTTTGGTTTATGCTGTGCGACTCAAGATAAAAAAGAAGGTGTGAATGCTTTTATTGAGAAACGTGTAGCAGCGTTTTGTGGAGAATAATGAATGATGCAAAACATTTCAGAAATAGCATTTGAAGAAGTTTCTGGACGTGATGGTAACTTGGGTTTAATTACCTTAACGCGACAACAAGTGCTTAACGCTTTAAATCAGAAAATGATAAATGCTCTGGATCAGCAATTAGCTGAATGGGAAATGGCAAATCATATTAAAGCAGTAGTGATTCGAGCGGCGGAAGGCAGAGCATTTTGTGCGGGTGGTGATGTACGTTCTGTGTATGAGCGCAAACTAGAAAACGATCCAAAATTAACAGAATTTTTTCGTGATGAATATCGCCTGAATCGTCGTATTCATAATTATCCTAAACCCTATATTGCTTTAATAAATGGTATTGCCATGGGTGGTGGTGTTGGAATTTCTGTACATGCATCACATCGTATTGCTACTGATCGTTTGCTTTTTGCCATGCCAGAAACAGGAATTGGATTTTATCCAGATGTAGGAACAACTTATGTTTTATCCAGATTACCGCACAAAATAGGGTATTATCTCGGTTTAAGTGGCGCTCGAATTTCATTAAGTGATTGTGCAGCAGCGGGCTTAATTGATTATTTTGTCAAGGCAGAACAGTTTCCTGAATTAATTTACGCACTGGCTGATACTCCATTTGAAAATGATGAACGCGCTACAGTCACGCAAGTTATCAAAAAATTTTCTGTTCCGATGGAAAACTCAACCTTGCTGCACCAAAGTGAAATTATTGAAAAATGTTTCAGCGAAAAAACAGTCGAAAAAATTATTCATGCATTAAACCATCATTCAAACAGCTGGTGTAAAGAAGTGGCAACCCAACTGGAAACCAAATCTCCCACGAGCTTGAAAGTCACGCTACATGCATTGCAAAAAGCGGCAGAGTTAGATTTCAATGAGGCGATTCAAATGGAATTTCGTTTAACAAGCCATTTTTTGGAAGGGAATGATTTTTTTGAAGGAATTCGTGCTGTGCTGGTTGACAAAGATCAATCCCCTCATTGGCAACCGGCAACATTAGCTGAAGTGACCACGACAATTGTTAAAAAATATTTTGTTCCACTTGAGATGGAGTTAATATAACCTTAGGGTCTGTTGACAATTAGTTTGGCCTGGTATCAGCTCCGTCCCTGTGTCATCCTGAAGCATGTTTTTTTATGCTGAAGGATCTCTTCAATGATGATGAGATCCTTTAGCGCAAAGAGCGCACTTCAGGATGACACAGGGACGGAGCTGATACTATTCTACCTACTTATCTGATAAGGAAATTCGATGCCTACTTTAATTTTTTTAGCAATTTCTTATCAAATTGAAAATAAAAAATGGCGTTATTTTTTTTTAGCGCTGGCGATAATCAATTTTATTTTTAATGTATATCAACAAACACTCGTCAAAGAATATTATTCATTTGCTGTGGCTGCTTTGCTGGCTATGTTGAATCCTTATTTTGCAGTTTGGTGGCAGAATCGGAATAGCCGTAACAATCCCACTTCTTTTTCTCAGTTTTTGCGAGATACTTATCTGATTTCGAAACATAATAAATTATGGCTATTTTGTTGGCTTGCAGCGCTAGTGATTTTAATGACAGGTGTTTATTTTTATACGAATTATACAGGTTATACGCTGCTGGGTTGGTTATTAGGTATTTTTATTGTTCTCTACATTTTGAAAAAACTCTATCTTTCTGTTTTACCTCCCGAATGGTTTTTACATGACGTCAATACCGGTTATGTTTTATTATCAGTCGTTATTGCCTCAGCCCTGGCTTATTTAATTTATCTGGAATTGGGAACTAATTTTATTTTACCCATGTCATTCGCTGTCATTTTTTCATTTATTGGATTTTATCTGGTTCACCAAACATCTCGTTATTTTGTACCGGGTTGTGCTTTGATATTAGCAGATGTTCCTTGGCAGTTGATCCGCTATGCGCAAAATGGCACTCACTATACCCCGCAATTGGTTATTACCGATATAGTATTAATCATTACAATGTTGATTGGATTGCGCTGGTTGCTAAAAAAACCCGGTATATTACCCATTACTTATCTGGCTCTTTTTCAATTATTTCGCTTTTCAGCATTTGCTTATCAGGCGATTGATCATGCTGTATGGAGAGAGTTTTCTGGAGAAGAAGTGACATATTATATTCTTTACCTGGTTTGTTGGATGTATATTGTGCCTTTACTATTTTGGTTTGTGGCGTTTGCTCAGCAAAAACCAGAGAGTGAGCAAAGATCTTCTAAACGGCCGCTTAATATACGGGCATTGAAAAAAACTCTTAAAAATGCAAGTGCCGGTTAAATTATCGTAAAAATTCCTGCACACATTGTAAAAATATTTCTGACTGAGATAAAAAAAGAAGATGGCCAGATTTTTTAATCACGATAGATTTTCCTTGCGGTAATAAAGGCTGAATTTTTTCTGCTATGCTGACGGGAATCAGTGTGTCATTACTGCCAAATAAATGTAAGCTGCGGCATTGCATTTGAGTTAATTCCCAACGTAAATCTAATTCGCGCAATAATTTTAATCCACCTAATAGCGCAGTAATCATATGAGGCGATGGTGTTATTATTTTTTGTTGCAATGTTTCCATCCATTCTGCACTTTTTGGTGAACCACGTAATTGTAATTCTAAAAATTCTTGCAGTGTTTTTTGATAATTTTGTGTAAGTAATTGGGAAAATTTTTCCAGTGTTTTTGCAGGAATACCAGGCCAATTTTCGGCGCATACGAATTTAGGGGATGAAGCAATAGTAATGAGATTTGTTACCCGCTGCGGATAATGAAGTGCGATGTACCAGGCAATCATTCCACCTAATGACCATCCTGCCCATATGGCTTGAGCAGGTGTGATTTCCAGTAAAGCGCTGACTATTTCTTCTATTTGATAATTTGATGTTATTAAAGGACTTTTTCCAAACCCAGGCAAATCAAGCAAAAAAAGTTGAAAATTTTCCGCAAGCTGCGGAATTAATGGCTGCCAAATGCTTGAATTCCATCCCCATCCATGCAGCAGGATGAAAGGACGACCTTTTCCAATGATTTCTAGATGTAAGTGTTTAGCCATGGTAAAATTAAGTATGAAAAGCAAAAAATTGTCTATAATAAAAGTAGATCTTCTCATTTTGTGAAGAAGTGTCAAGTTTTTAAATAATATAGAAAAATGCGAGGTCAGTGTATGCTACCAGTTCAAATAACTGTTCGTGATATGCCAAGTTCACCCGCCTTAGAAGACCATCTACGTAAAAAAGCAGAGAAACTTAATCAATATTATCACCGCATCAATAGCTGCAAAATTGTGATTCATATTTCGCAAAAACATAAACATCAAGGAAAACTTTTTAATGTGAGTATCGATTTATCGGTACCAGGCAAGGAGTTGGTGGTGAATCGCAAATTAGATGAAGATGTATATATTGCTATTCGTGATGCATTCCATGCATTACAGCGGCAATTAGAAAATTATGCACGTAAGCGTAGAGGAGATGTTAAAACACACGAATTACTCATGCATGGTTTTGTGAAAAAGATTTTTGCCAGTGAGGGTTATGGATTTATTCAAGGAGCAGATGGAAGTGAATATTATTTTAGTCCTACTAATGTTAGCAATCCCAACTTTGCCCAATTACAACTGGGTGATATAGTGCAATTTATTGGTGTTCCTCAAAGTGAGGGAATGCAGGCTCACCGAATAACCCGGTTAAAGAACAACGATTTTATAACATGAAGAATGAAAAATATTATCAGCAATTTTTAAATAATAATTCCTATCCAAGATCTTTAAAAAGCCTTGAAGTGATTCAAGGCTTTTCTTCTATCTATCTCAGTGATAACGGCAAAAAAATTATTAATTTTTCTTCAAGCGATTATTTGGGATTAGCAAATCATCCGCATTTAATTGCAAGATCTCACGAGTATGCGAAACATTATGGCATGGGTTCATCTGCTTCGCGTTTAGTGAGCGGCAATTTCGATTGTTATATGCAACTTGAAGCAGAGCTGGCAAAAGCCCTCAATAAACCAGCTGCATTAATTTTTGGAACGGGTTATCAAACCAATCAAGCTGTTTTAGAAGCCTTGTTAAATCCGCAAGTACTGGGTCAAGAGCCTTTAATATTTTGTGATAAATTATGTCATGCTAGTATGCTGGCTGGCATGGCATCGTTTCTCCATTTACAGCGTTTTGCTCACAATGATCTGACCCACTTGCGAATTTTACTGAATAAACATAAGCAATCAGAACGTCCTAAATTTATTTTGGCGGAATCACTCTATAGTATGGAAGGTGATCAAGCGTACCTAGAAAATTTAAGCAAAATTGCCGAGGAATATGAGGCTTTTTTGTATGTTGATGATGCGCATGCGGTGGGTGTTTATGGAACCCATGGTTGGGGAACAGCCGGTGAGTATGCAGAAAAAATTTCAATTATTATGGGAACTTTTAGCAAAGCGTTAGGAAGTTTTGGCGGATTTATTGGTTGTTCCGAAACGATAAAAAACTATTTAATTAATAAATGCCGGGGCTTCATTTATTCCACGGGGTTGTCACCAGCCGTTTTAGGCGCTATTAAAGCAGCCATTGAACTATTACCGCAACTCGATACTGCACGTATTCGTTTATGGGATCGCGCCGCACAAGTCAGGGCTTTTTTTCGGCAAGAAGGTTTGAATTGTGGTGAATCTACGACTCATATCATTCCATGGATCATTGGAGATGCACAAAAAACCTTATATGCCAGCCAACTGCTTGAACAAAAAGGTATTTTGGGCATGGGAATTCGGCCTCCTTCTGTTCCCGCCGGTAAAAGCCGTATTCGATTTTGTTTAACTGCTGCTCATTCAGATGAAGATATCCAACAGTTAATTCAAGCAGTTAAACAAGTTAAAGCAAAATTAGTCAATGAGTAACTTGTCCTGTTCTCTTTATATGTTTAATATCTGAGTTTTTGTAGAAGAACGGGAAAATGATAATAAAAAAACAGGTTATTGCCGGTTTTAATCGCGGAGCGGAAACCTATACGCAAGCAGCGCATTTGCAAGTGAAGGTAGCGAAAAATTTGTCTCATCAATTGCATGATGCGATGGCAGAAAAAATTTTGGAAATTGGTTGTGGTACGGGATTATTGACGCAGCATCTTCTCAAAGTATTTCCGCAAGCGGATTTTCTGTTGACTGATATCTCATCTTCCATGATTGAGCAATGTCGTCAGCAAGTGATGGAATTTTCCAAAGTTAAATTAGCTTGTATGGATGGAGAACAACTTAATTTATTGTCATCATTTGATTTAATTGTTTCAAGTATGACATTACATTGGTTTAAAGAGTTGGAGTCTAGTTTAATACGCATTAAACAAAAATTGCAAAAGGGCGGACGTTTATTATTTTCGATGTTATCCGAAAATTCATTGTGTGAATGGCGCGATATGTGCCGTCATTTTAAATATCAAATAGCAACGCCGATTTTTCCATCATTGCCGCAATTGAAAGATCAATTTCCTGAATTCAATTGGCAGGTTGAAACAATCAAAGAAATTTATCCCAGTGCTCATGCCTTTTTAAGAACATTAAAATTTTTAGGCGCAACTGCTGCACGTGCAGGATATTTGCCGCTCACTGCAGATAAAATGCGGCAACTCATCCATTATTTTAATCATGAAATTGAAATAACTTATGAAGTGATTTATGGAGAATATCAAGCACCATGAAGCAATTTTTTATTACTGGAACAGACACGGGCGTAGGTAAAACCATTGTATCTGCTATTGTAACGCAGGTGCTAGATGGTTGTTATTGGAAACCCATTCAATCAGGTCTTGCAGATGATGAGGCTGATCAAGTGACGGTAAAAAAATTAACGGATTTACCCGAGCAAAATTTTTTTTCTTCCATTTATGAGTTGCAAGCCAGCTTATCACCTCATCATGCAGCTGAGTTAGAAAAAGTGAATATCGATATTCAGCAATGCCGGCATCCACCATTTAAGCGTGCATTAATTGTGGAAGGTGCAGGCGGTGTTTTTGTTCCAGTGAATGGCCATGCTTGCATGCTAGATTTAATGAAACATTTAAATTTTCCGGTGATTGTTGTCACGCGCGGAACACTCGGCACGATTAATCATACGTTATTAACGATTAATGCGCTGCGATACCATGGTATTCCTATTCATGGCGTCGTATTTAATGGAGAACTTTATCATGCTAATCAAAAAACCATTGAGCAGTGGAGTGGCATTAGAACATTATTTCACGTGCCATATTTTGATACGCTTGAAAAATTCGCATTGCAACAATGGATACAAGTGCAAAAGAAAAATATTTTAGCGGAGTTAATATGACAATTTCACAACGCGATGCCAAAGTCATTTGGCATCCATTCACGCAGCATCAAACAACACCTTTACCCACTACTATTGAGCGTGGTGAAGGCGCTTATCTTTTTGATCAACAGGGAAATCGTTTGCTTGATTTAATTTCTTCATGGTGGACCAATTTACATGGTCATGCGCATCCTGAAATTGCCCAAGCGATTTATCAGCAAGCGATGAAATTGGAACATGTCATTTTTTCCAGTTTTACGCATGAACCGGGGGTCAAATTAGCCGAAAGGTTATTAGAAATTTTACCCGATCACTTCAGTAAAGTTTTTTATTCGGACAATGGTTCCACCGCCGTTGAAGTCGCATTGAAAATGGCCTATCAATTTTGGCAAAATCACGGGGAAAAACAGCGCCAGCGATTTATCGCGTTTGAGAATGGGTACCATGGCGATACCTTCGGGGCGATGTCTTTAGGAAAAAAATCCGGATTTTTTTCAGCCTATGAAGATTTATTTTTTAAAGTGGATTTTATCCCTTATCCAAGCACTTGGTTAGACGACGTGGATGTTCGGCAAAAAGAACAGAAAATTTTAAATACGCTGGATGAGCATTTAAAAAAATACGCGAAGGAAACAGCGGCGCTGATTATCGAGCCTTTAATTCAAGGAGCGAGCGGTATGCGCATGTGCCGTCCTGAATTTTTGCGGCAGTTGGAAGAACGAATGCGGTCGTATGGCATATTGATTATTTATGATGAAGTGATGACGGGATTCGGCCGTACCGGTGATTTTTTCGCGTGTCGTAAAGCCAATACTGCGCCGGATATCGTCTGTGTCGCGAAAGGAATAACAGGCGGTTTTTTACCGTTTGCAGCGACCGTTTGCACGGAAAAAATTTACCAAGCCTTTTTAAATGATCATTTTAGTTATGCATTAGTACATGGTCATACGTTTACGGGAAACCCGTTAAGTTGTGCAGCAGCGTTGGCTTCGATGGAAATATTGAAGCGTCCTGAAACTAGCAAACAACAACAAATGATTGAGAAAGTGCATCGAGAGGGATTAATTTATTTAACAGAAACAGCGCCGATTGAACATGCGCGTTATTGCGGTACAGTGGCTGCTTTTGATTTAAAAGCATCAGCACAATATGGTTCAAATCTCAGTGTTAAATTACGTGAACCATTTCGAAAACAAGGTTTATTAATTCGTCCCATAGGAAATGTTATTTATTTTTTGCCGCCATATTGTATTGCTGAGGCAGATTTAAAACGTACCTACACTATTACAGCTGAACAACTTCAAGGAGTGACCACATGTTAAATGATAGCCATTTAAGCTGGACTATTGAGAAAGTGATGGAATTATTTGCTTTGCCATTTCCAGAAATTATTTATCAAGCGCAAACTATTCATAAAACATTTTTTCCAGCGGCAGATATGCAATTAAGTACTTTGTTAAACATTAAAGATGGAGGATGTCCTGAAGATTGTCATTATTGTCCGCAAGCGGCGCGTTATAATACCGGCGTCAGTGCAAAAAAATTAATGGATGCAGCGATCGTAAAAAAACAAGCGGAAGCAGCAAAAGCCGCAGGTGCGACGCGTTTTTGCATGGGAGCTGCATGGCGTGAATTAAAAGATCGTGATGTTCCCGCGATTAAAAAATTGATTCAAGAAATAAAGTCGCTGGGGATGGAATCGTGTGTTACTTTGGGGATGCTTACTGAAGAACAGGCAGGAGAATTAAAAGACGCTGGATTAGATTACTATAATCATAATGTGGATAGTTCCCCCGAATTTTATCAAGAAATTATTACCACACGCACTTATGATGATCGTTTGCAAACGTTACAGCACGTGCGTCATGCCGGCATAAAAGTATGTTGCGGTGGAATCGTTGGCATGGGTGAAACACGCGCAGATCGCGCAGGTATGTTAGTGACGCTAGCCAACATGAATCCGGCGCCTGAGAGTGTGCCGATTAACAATCTTGTTCCCATTCCAGGTACACCATTAGCTAATCAACCTCCGATTGATCCTTTTGAATTTGTGCGTACGATTGCTGTTGCTCGCATCATGATACCGCACGCACGTGTCAGATTATCGGCGGGTCGCACCCATATGTCAGATGAAATGCAAGCATTGTGTTTTCTCGCAGGCGCAAATTCTATTTTTTATGGTGAAAAATTATTAATTACGGCTAATCCGGAAATTGCTAAAGATAGAGATTTATTAGCTCGTTTGGGTATTGCCGTGCAGACAGCGAGTACATCGCCGCAATGCGAAGCTACTGCGTTGCTGCGTAAATCAAACTTCAATCACCCTCTTTGAAAAAGAGGGTCGACGCGCACAGCGCCGCGGGGAGATTTTTTTAATCCCAGGTGAGCAGTTACTAACGGTATTCTTATCTATAACTGAGGTTATGAAAATAGGTAAACTAAATGGTCAATTGAGGTCATGTATAATAATATATGAGCCTAAATACAGAGCAAGTGACGATAAATTCTTTTAAAATCAATATCTTATGATGGTTTTCTCAGTGTGGCAATTAGCCAATGCTCATATCAATTTAATATTGCCTTAAGTGATTATTGTTAAAGTGATAAAAATCAAAGTCACTGAATTGACTAAAAAAATATGGGAATGAGGTAATGTATTGAATCGGTTATTACATCAGCTGGCGCGTGATGGGCATCTAACATTTAGGAAAAAATGGCGTGATCTCATCATACAAATTTTTGGTCATGAGTCTTTATATGACCCAGAGAATTTAGCGACGGTTGGGACTTGCATTGTTTTTGATGTTGATTTCTATAGACTAAGCAAAATTCAATTAAAAAATTTGGCTTATCGGAAGTTGTTTAATCCATTTAAATGGATAGAATTTTTAATTACTGCGCCTCTTGAGTTGATGCCTTGGGGTGTTCAGCGTTTTTCTGGAATTGCCTGGCTCTTAAAAAAAGACTTCGAAATAAGCAAAATAAAAAAAGTTTCATTAAATGTGACACTATTTATTTTTTACGTTATTTTTCCATTTTTAAATTTAGCCGTTAATATGACAACAGGTATAGTGAGACGTTTCCTAGCACCTGTTCGATACATTATTCGTCCAGCAATAGAACTTGCAAAGACTCGCCCTAAAACTTTTTTAGCCATACTCGGTATAACATTAGCCATTGCAGCTCTCTTAACGGTTTCTGTTTTTACAGGCGGACTCCCTGTGTTTGTGATAGGAGGCATTGCTTTAGCGAGCAGTCTCGGTGTCAAAATAGCAGTAATCAGTGCTGCTACCGTGGCAATCTGGGCTTCATTATCAAAATGTGTTTCCACCATCCGAGAGTTTTGGGACGGTATTAAAAGAGCGAGAGGGAAAACAAATGAACGTAATGAACGTCAATGGGATAGGGTGGATGATATCAATCAGCGGAAGGAAACAACCCCTGAAATCTCTCGAGCACTCCATGCTGTCAATCCTGAGTTAGCAGAAATTAAACCGGTTACCGAGCAAAAGTTAAATTACCGCTTTTCTTTGTTTTTTGGAGTAGAAGCTGTATGCTTTCCTAAGAAAAGAGAAGCTGCAACAGAAGACAAGCAAATATCGCAGCCGAGCGACAATGGCGATCAGCAAAAAATCAAACGCCCACAAGGTTTATGTTTGTCACGAATACCCAGATTCATAAAAAATGAAAAGCAGATCTCTGCGGCGCATAATACCTTGCAGCCAGTTGAGGATAATAAAGTAAGAAGAAAATGTTGTTCATGATAAAAAGTTATTGCTAATCTGACAGTAGCACTGTCTGCAATAAGGATATCAACGTATCAGCTCAGTCCCCTGTAAAGAACGTCCCTCTGCGGCTAATCTTGGCTCGCATATGAACGTTAGAGCATAAGAAAGATGCCCCGTCTGAGCTATTACATATCAACAATTAAAGGAATTTAAGATGGCAAATACTCGACAAGATTTAGACGCAAAATATGATGCGGAAGCGCGCGAATTTGAAATTGCATTTCATGATATTCTTGCGTTAGATAATAAGAAAAAGCGCGGGACCAGTTTGAATGATTTAATTGAATCAACTGCTATTGAAGTATTGCAAAGAGTTCATTTTAGTTATGTTGATGTTATGTCTGCCTTGGATGTAAAGTATTTTTCTCGCGACATATATTCACTGATCGCGCTTAAATGGGAAAGGCACCCAGATCAAGATATTCCTCTTTTTTTATTTTTGCTGTGGACGGATTGTATCAACGATAACTCATTGAATCGTTATCTTAATCGCTTAGAAACTCATCATCTGCAAATAAATCAAACGCACTTGGTGAATTTTATGCGGGATGGAGTGCTATACAAAGACGATCCTTTCCAGCCAACTAAACAACCGTATATTACTTTACTGCATTGTTTGACACCTGAGATGGTAAAAGCCTTATATAATAGTATTTTTAATGACGGGTCAAAATTATTTACAAACACCACTATTTTCTTTGTAATGTATGATAGTTTTTGTGTTGAATTAATTAAACGGATGCCGAAAATTGATTTTCATCAAAATATAAATGTATTGTTTTTGTTAGCGAGAAATCAAAAAATTCTAGAATTTTTAAAAATACAAGATCCCAGTATTCAGGAAACGTTGCATCTGAATAAACCTAAAATTTCGGTAACTTCTTATCATTGGTTTAACAACTGGGCGAGTTCGGGGTTGAAGCAGCACGTTGTTGAGAGCTTACCGAAAGTTGAGCAAGCGAATCATGAACACATTGTTAATTATTCTTCGCTAAATCAATATATTCCTTGCACAGATGTTAATAATTTAATTTTAGAATATTTGGGAGAGGAGTACCTCGCGGGTTTTCTGCGATCAGCGACTGCAGCTTCTGAATATGAGCAGAAATTGCAGGAAATTAAAACGACAGAAGTTGAAGATGATTTAGTTTTGATTGAGAATCTTCCTTCTTCTGATGAGCAATATGCTATTGTTCCAAAGAATTCTCATCAACCTTTACGCTTTTTTGACTCTAAAGAACCCGCTCAAGAATCGAAGCTTGATGTGTCAGATAGTGCTATTATTGAGAAAGGAAATGTTTATTTCAAATAAAATGTTCATAGCTATTCACGAGATGTTGAAGGAATGTTGCTTAGAACGCTTTCCTCTGCGGAAGGAGGGTCACTGTTATTAACTTTGTCATCCTGAGAGCGTTTTTTGCTCGAAGGATCTTTAGATATATGATAGGAGATCCTTCGAGCAAAAAACGCTCTCAGGATGACAATATGCGAGTATTTCGAAGCAATTTTTTCGTTCAACCTTAGCTCGCATATGAGCTTCTTAGACAAGGGCGTGAACGATTACCGGATTTGTAGGGGCGCACCCATGTGTGCGCCCACTGAGGAATATCAAGCAACTATTTGATTTTTATCATGTTTATTGACAATTGTGTAAATAGCAAGTAGATAACCACCTCATTATTAGTAATCGTTCACGCCCTTGTCTAAGAAGCTCATTTGCGGCCAAGATTTGGTGAA
>Ga0164241_10004527_pt1 | contig 13407 bp, 12 predicted proteins | sample OricomyardsoilBY_FD_108780 | JGI IMG/M metagenome (GOLD analysis project Ga0164241, IMG submission 108780) | Backyard soil microbial communities from Emeryville, California, USA - Original compost - Back yard soil (BY) | ecosystem: Environmental > Terrestrial > Soil > Unclassified | place: USA...
CCGGGCGGCTGGTGATCGCGCGGACCTCGACGAGGACCGTGGCGACCTCCTCCGGCATCAGCTCGGCGATCGTGCGCGCCTCGCCGGTGCCGCGCGGCAGGTGCTCGAGCAGGTCGCCGACGGTGTGCAGGCCGAGCGCCTCGGCCGCCTCCTGGACCTTCGCGTGCGGGAGCTTCAGCGGCTCGTCGAGGCGCGACGGCCGCGGCCAGCGCACGGGCGCATCGAGCCACTCCCGGGGCTCCGGCTCCCGCTGCTCGGCGAACGCGCGCACCCCCGGATTGTCCTCGCCTTCCCGGATGGCGGCGGTCAGCTCACTCGGCGGTGAGGAGCCACCACCAGCTGGGCTGGCCGCCCTCGGAGTGCTCGAGCTCGACGCCGTCGGGCGTGAGCGCGGTCACCGCGCCCGCGTCGAGCGGGGCGCCGTCGCCGGCGATCACGGTCACGAGCTCGGCGCCGTCGGCCACGCGCGCGAGCACGTCGCGCAGCGTCGCCTCGGGCTCGCCCCAGGCGACCATCTCCTCGCCGACGAACCCGACCGCGTCGCCGATCGCCCACCGGCCCTGCGGATCCTCGCGCGCGGCCGGCGCGACGCCGCCGGTGCGCAGGCGCGCGAGCTCCTCGAGCATCGCCTCGGCGTTCTCGTCGGCGCTGCGCGAGCCGACCATCGCGATCGCGATCGCCAGCCCGGCCTGCTGCGAGGTCGTCGGCACGACGCGCACGGTCTTGTCGGAGAGCTCCGCGGCGCGCTCGGCGGCCATGATCACGTTGCCGCTGTTGGGCAGGACGACGACCTCCTCGGCGCGGACGTCGTGGATCCCGGCGAGCAGCTCGTAGGTCGACGGGTTCAGCGTGGCGCCGCCGTCGACGACGCAGACGTCGAGGCTGTGGAAGAGCTCGCGCAGGCCGTCGCCGGCGACGACCGCGACGATCCCGCAGCGCGCACGCGGCGCGCTCGACCCGTCCGACGACAGGCGCTCGGTGCGCTCGGCGACCTGCGCGTGCATGTCGGCGACGTCGAGCCGGGAGACCTCGCCGGCGTCCTTGAAGAGGTCGGTCGCGGCCTCGGGCTCGTCCGTGTGGACGTGGACCTTCAGCGTCGCCTGGTCGCCGACGACGAGGACCGAGTCGCCGAGGCCCTCGAGCGGCGGGATCCAGCGCGAGGCGACGAGGCCCTGGCCGGTGACCGCGAAGTTCGTGCAGTAGCGGAACGTCGAGGACTCGTGGTGCGGGTGCGTGACGCGCGCCTCGCGGGTCGGCGGCGCGTGGTGCTCGAGCTCGGGGGCGTCGCCGTGGCGCAGCGCCGCGACGATCCCGGCGAAGATCGTGGTGACCCCGTAGCCGCCGGCGTCGACCACGCCGGCCTCGCGGAGGACCGGCAGCAGCTCCGGACCGCGCTTGACGCTCGCCTCGCCGGCGACGACCGCGCGCTCGAGGATCCCGGCGAGCAGCTCGTTCTGGACCTCGGGGTCGGCGTCGGGCCCGAGGCGGCGGCCGGCGTCGGGCAGGTGCGCGATCTCGGTCGCGACCTGGAGCGCCATCTCGCGCATCACCGTGAGCATCGTGCCCTCGGCCGGTTCGCGGACGGAGGCGTAGGCGCGGTCGGCGGCGCGCGCCATCGCCGAGCCGATCAGGACGGGGTCGACGAGCTCGCCCGGCCGCGAGATGAGCTCCTCGGCGGCGCCGCGGATCAGCTGCGAGAGGATCACGCCGCTGTTGCCGCGGGCACCCAGCAGCGCGGCCCGGGCCACGGACTGGACGAGCTCCTCGCGGCCGATCTCGTCGAGCGAGCGCTCCCCCGCGCTGGCGGCGAGGCGATCGAGCTCGGCGAGGCAAGCCCGCAGCGTGAGCGCCATGTTGTCCCCCGTGTCGCCGTCGGCGACCGGGAACACGTTGAGGTCGTTGATCTCCTGACGCCGCGACTCGAGGTGCGCTAACGCGCCCTCGACGACCGTACGGAACCTGAAGAGACTCGGGTCGGACACGCCTGCCCGGCGGCCCTGACCTAGACGGCCTTGGTGACCTTGCCGGCCTTGAGGCAGCGCGTGCACACGTACACGCGGCGCTGCGCGGCGCCGACGAAGATCCGGACCTTCTGCAGGTTGGGATCGAAGCGGCGCCTGGTGGCAACCATCGAGTGGCTGCGGGAGTTCCCGAACGCGGGACCCTTGCCGCAGCTGTGACAGACCTTGGCCATTGCGGGTGGCAGTGTAGCGGCACCGCGCCGGGGGTAGGCGCTGGGGATCTTGGCTTCGACGAGCCTGCATATAACGCTGCCCGAGCGCTACCGCGTGATCCGGCACGTCGCCAGCGGCGGGATGGCCGCGGTCTACGCGGCCGACGACGAGCTCCTCGGCCGCCGCGTGGCCGTGAAGGTGCTGTCCCCCGCGTTCGCGTCCGACGCCCCGGCGCGCGCCCGTTTCATGCGCGAGGCCCGCGCTGCGGCCCGCGTCAGCGACCACCCGCACGTCGTGACGATCTACGACGTCGGCGAGGCGCCCGAGGGCCAGGCGTTCATCGTCATGGAGCTGCTGCCGGGCGGCACGCTCAACGACCGCATCAAGCGCGGCGACCCGATCCCGCACCTCGAGGCGCTGCGCTGGCTGCGCGAGACGGCGTCGGCGCTGGACGCCGCCCACAAGGCCGACGTCGTCCACCGCGACGTCAAGCCGGCGAACCTCCTGCTCGACGACACCGGCGCCGTGCGCGTCGGCGACTTCGGGATCGCGACGCTGGCCAGCGAGACGTCGTCGATCACGCAGACCGGGCAGGTCGTGGGCACCGCCGCGTACCTGTCGCCCGAGCAGGCGCTCGGGAAGCCCGCCGTGCCCGCGTCGGACCGCTACGCGCTGGCCGTCGTGGCCTTCGAGCTGCTCACCGGCCGGCGGCCGTTCACCGCCGCGCACCCGACCGCCCAGGCGCGGGCGCACGTCGACAGCGCGGTCCCCGAGGCCTCCGACGTCGCCGCCAACCTGCCGATCGCCGTCGACGACGTCCTCGCCCGCGGCATGGCCAAGGACCCCGCCGACCGGCCGCCGAGCGCTCGCGCCCTGGTCGACGAGCTCGAGGTCGCCCTCGGCCCGACCGCCGCGACCGCGATCGCCCCCACGCCTCGCTTCCGCCGCGACGCCCCACCGCCCGCCGGCGTCGCGATCCCCGACCCGGACCGCCCGGACACGCTCCGGCCGGAGGACCGGGTGCAGCCGGTGCGCCCGCGCCGAGCGGCCGCCGGCGGGGCGACCGAGGCGACGCGTGCCCGCCGCCCGGCCGTGGCCTCGCCTCCGCCGCCCCGTGCCCGCGCGCCGCGGCCCGCTCCCGCGAGCGCTCCTCCGCCTTCCCATGGGCGGCTGCGCGCCCTGGCGCTCGCGGCGGCGCTGCTGCTGGTCGCCGGCGCGGCGATCGCGGCCGTGGTCTCCGGCTCCGGCGGTGGCGGCGGGCCCGAGCGTGCCGCGGCGACGACCGCCCCGAAGACGACCGCCAAGCGCACGACGTCCACGAAGGCCGCGGCGCCCGCGACCGCGACGCCCGCCACCACCGCCGCGGCTGCGCCCACCACGACGACGAGCGCGACCCCCGCCGCACCCGACCCCGCCGCCCAGCCCGAGGACAAGGTCGACGCGCAGCTGGAGGCCCACAGCCTGATCGGCCAGGGCCGCTACGACGACGCGATCGCGATGCTCCAGTCGGTCGTCCCGAACTGCCCGGTCACGACGACGAACCCCTGCGCCTACGCGATCTACGACCTCGGCTACGCGCTGGTCAAGGCCGGCCGCACCGCCGAGGCCGTCCAGTTCCTGCGGCTACGGCTGCAGAACCCCAACCAGCGCGGCGCGGTCCAGGGGCTGCTCGACGACATCACCGGCGGCGCCGACCCCGAACCGGGCAACGGCAAGGCGAAGAAGCCGAAGGGCCCGCGCGGCGGCGGCTTCGGCCGCGGCTAGCTCGCCACTACTTCGACGGCACGCGCTCGGGCCGCACCGGCGGGTGCGCCGGGCGCCGCGAGGGCCGCTCGCGCTCGCCGAGGCGCTCGGACTCGCTCCCGCGCAGCCGCAGCCCCGCGGGCACCGCATCCGGCAGCGGGAGCCCATCGCCGCCCCGCGGGGGCTCAGGAGGCCGCGGAGGAGCCGGTGGCGGGTCGCCTCCGCCGCCGCCGGAGTCCTCGTCCGTCGGCCACCAGTGCATCCCCCGTCCACCCGGAAGCGCCGCGAACAGCACGATCATGGCGACGACGTGCACCGCCGCGATCAGGCCGAGCGCGAGGACCTCCGGGCTCACCTCAGGCCAGCTCCCCCTTGATGCGCACGAGCGCCAGCACCGCCTCGGCCGCGTGGCGGCCCGAGTCGCGCTTGTCGCCGCCGGCGACCCGCGCGTAGGCCTGCTCGCCGGTGTCGACGGTCAGGACCCCGAAGCCGCAGGGCACGCCGGTCTTCAACTGGACGTCCATCAGCCCGCGCGCGGTCTCCTCGCAGACGATGTCGTAGTGCGAGGTCTGGCCCCGGATCACCGCGCCGAGCGCGACGATCCCGTCGTAGCGGCCGGTCTCGGCGCACAGCTTCGCGGCCATCGGCAGCTCGTAGGCGCCGGGGACGTCGAACACGTCGACCGTCGCGTCCGCGGCCGCGAACGCGCTCGTGGCGCCCTCGACGAGCTTGTCGGCGATGTCCTCGTAGTACCGCCCGACGACGAGCGCGTAGCGGGCGCTCATGACTGCGCGTCCTCCACCTGTTCCTCGTGGATCATCTCCTCGTCGAGACCCAGGCCCTGGTGGTGCAGCACGTGCCCCATCCGCTCGGCCTTGGTCCGCAGGTACTGCTCGTTGTGCGGGTTGGGCGCGTGGGCGATCGGCACCTGCTCGGAGACGCTCAGCCCGTAGCCCTCGAGCCCGCGGATCTTCTTCGGGTTGTTGGTGAGGATCCGGATCGAGCTCAGGCCGAGGTCGACGAGGATCTGCGCGCCGATGCCGTAGTCGCGCAGGTCGGCCGGCAGCCCGAGCTGGAGGTTCGCGTCGACGGTGTCGAGGCCCTCCTCCTGGAGCTTGTAGGCCTTGAGCTTGTTGAGCAGGCCGATGCCGCGGCCCTCCTGGGCGAGGTAGAGCAGCACGCCCTCGCCCTCGGCGTCGATCATCGACAGCGCCGACTCCAGCTGCTCGCCGCAGTCGCAGCGCAGCGAGTGGAACACGTCGCCGGTGAGGCACTCGGAGTGCACGCGGACGAGCACGTCGTCCTTGCCCTCGACGTCGCCGCGCACCAGCGCGACGTGGTGCTTGTCGTCGACCAGCGACCGGTAGCCGACCGCGATGAAGTCCCCGAAGCCGGTCGGCAGCGTGGTCGAGACGACCCGCTCGACGAGCCGGTCGTGGCGGCGCCGGTAGGCGATCAGGTCGGCGATCGTGACCATCTTCAGGCCGTGCTTGTGGCAGTACGCGGCGAGGTCCTCGGCGCGCGCCATCGAGCCGTCCTCGTTCTGGATCTCGCAGATCACGCCCGACGGGTTGAGCCCGGCGAGCCGCGCGAGGTCGACCGACGCCTCGGTGTGCCCTGTGCGCTCCAGGACGCCGCCGGCGCGCGCCTTCAGCGGGTGCACGTGGCCGGGGACGACGATGTCGTTCGGGCCCTTCGTCGGGTCGATCGCGACCTGCATCGTGTGCGCCTGGTCGTGCACCGAGATGCCGGTCGTGACGCCCTCGCGGGCCTCGATCGTGAGCGTGAACGGCGTCTCGTGCGCGCTCTCGTTCTTCAGCGACATCAGCTCGAGGCCGAGCTCGTCGCAGCGCTCCGGCGTCAGTGTCAGGCAGATCCAGCCGCCCGCCTGGCGCGTCATGAAGTTGACGGCGTCGGGCGTCACGAACTGCGCCGCCATCACGAGGTCGCCCTCGTTCTCGCGATCCTCGTCGTCGACGACCACGACCATCTTGCCGGCGGAGATGTCCTCCAGCGCCTCGTCGATGGTCGAGAACTCGATGTCCGTCCGGGCGACGCTCATGAGGGGGTCACCTCCGGCTGTGCGATCCGGCCGCCAAGCATCTTCTCCGCGTACTTCGCGAACACGTCGACCTCCAGGTTGACCTGCCGGCCGGGGCCGGCGCTGCCGAGCGTCGTGCGCTCGAGCGTCTCGGGAATCAGGGATACGTCGAAGCCCTCGTCGTCGACCCGCGCGACGGTGAGGCTCACGCCGTCGACGGCGATCGAGCCCTTCTCGACGATGTAGCGCAGGGTCTCAGGCGCCGCGTCGACGGTCACGATCCGGGCGAACCCGTCCTCGCGGACGCCGGACACGACGCCCAGCCCGTCGACGTGGCCCTGCACGATGTGGCCGCCGAGGCGGTCGCCGGCGCGCAGCGCCAGCTCGAGGTTCACGCGGCCGCCGGGCTCGAGCGCGCCGAGCGACGAGCGCCGCAGCGTCTCGTGCATCACGTCGGCGCCGAACAGCGCGCCCTCGGGGCCGACCGCGGTCAGGCAGACGCCGTTGACGGCGATCGAGTCGCCCTCGACGAGCTCGGCGGCCAGCGGCGACTCGACGCCCAGCCACACGCCACCGTCGGTGGCGTCGACCTTCGCGACCGTCCCGACGTCGGCGACCAGTCCGGTGAACACGCCTACCACTCCTTCAGTCGTGCGCTGATCAGCAGGTCCTCGGCGACCGACTCGCACTCGAGCGTCTGGGCGCGCAGCGCGTCGGCGATCAGCTCGACGCCCTCGCCCTCGAGCGGGTCGCGCGCGGAGCGGCCGCCGAGCAGCAGCGGCGCGAGGAACAGGCGGACCTCGTCGATCTCGCCGGCGTCGAAGAACGCGCCGCCGAGGTGCGGGCCGCCCTCGAGCAGCAGCGACGCCATCCCCAGCTCGCCGAGGCGGTCGAGCGCGTCCTCGATCCGAGCCGGCTCGTGCTGGCCGGTGGCGACGACGATCTCGGCGCCCGCGGTCTCCAGCGCCTCGACGGAGGCGCGCGGCGCGGCGCGGGTGGTGACGACGATCAGGGGGATCTCGCGGGCCGCCTTGACGAGCTGCGAGTCGAGCGGCAGGCGCGCCTCGGCGTCGAAGACGATCCGCGTCGGCTGCTTCCAGACGGCCTCGACGCGGGCGGTCAGCTGCGGGTCGTCGGCGAGCGCGGTGCCGATCCCGACGACCACGCCGTCGACGGTCGCGCGCCAGCGGTGGGCGCGGGCGCGGCTGGACTCCGAGGAGATCCACTTCGAGTCGCCGCCGCGGGTCGCGACCTTGCCGTCGAGCGTCATCGCCGACTTGAAGAGCACCCACGGGCGCCCGGTGCGCGCGTGCTTGCGGAACCCCTGGTTGAGCAGCCGCGCGCGCTTGGCGAGCGCGTCGCCGGCGTCGAGCAGCACGACCTCGACGCCCTCGTCGCGGAGGATCCCGAGCCCGCGGCCGCTGGCCTTCTCGCTCGGGTCGTCGGAGGCGACGACCACCCGCGACAGGCCGGCGTCGACGATCGCCTGGGTGCACGGCGGCGTCTTGCCGCTGTGGCAGCAGGGCTCGAGCGAGACGTAGATCGTGGCGCCCGCGAGGTCGGCCCCGGCGGCCGCCGCGATCGCGTTCACCTCGGCGTGCGGACCGCCGTACTCCTCGTGCCAGCCCTCGCCCAGGACGACCCCGTCGCGGGCCACGACGGCCCCCACGACCGGGTTCGGGTGCACGTGGCCAAGGCCGTTCGGGGCGAGCGCGACGGCGCGCTCGAGCAGCTCACGGTCGGTGGCGGTCAGGACGGGCATGCGGTCGATCTCTACTTGGAGGATACGCCCGCACAGACGCCTCCCTTCAGGTGGTAGACCGTCATCACCGGTCCCGGGCGGTGATACGCCAGCGGGTAGTAGTCGAACGACCAGTCGAAGTTGAAGCCCACGGCCTTCGCTCCCTCGCCGTACGGGGACGCCTCGTAGGCCACGTCGGCGCGCTTGGCGAGCTCGCGGTAGTAGGCGACCGCGTCGGGCACCACGTCGGGCTCGACGTCGGCGCGGCCGCGCTGCGTGGAGCCCGTGACGACCCAGCAGTAGCCCTTCTGCTCGTACGTGTCGATCAGCGCCGGCGTGATCGTGCGCTCGTAGTCCTCGATGTTGACGATCACCCCCGGCGGGTCTACCGGCGCGCCGGTGTCCGGGTCGACGAGCGAGCGGCTCGTCGGGTACTTGTTCCAGCGGTTGCCGTTGCCCGAGAGGGTCGACGGGTGGCCGATGTCCTGCGCCCAGCCGTCGGGCACCACCGGCTCGACCACGATCTTCGACTGCTCGGGGATGTGGTCGACCATCCAGTCGCGGGCCATGTTCCGCGTGTCCGCCCGCGACAGGACGAGCCCGATGTGCAGCGAGTAGACGAGCCCCTGGCCGCACAGCGCGACCACGCCGAGCGCCAGCAGCGTCGGGCGCAGCGCGGGCTTGCGGCGGCCGAGCGCGTCGGTGAGCTCGAGGATCGCGTAGGCGGCGAGCAGGCAGACGAGCGGGAAGACCGGCATCAGCCAGCGGCCGAAGAACCGGGTCTGCGAGCCCATGAAGAGCACGAACAGGATCGGCGCCGGCGCGAGCACGAGGCACAGCCGGCGCTCGTCGCGCAGCAGCGCGACCGCACCGCCGACCGCGGCGACGAGCGCGACCCAGCCGATCCCCCAGCCGAACGTCCACAGGTAGTAGAGGACGCCGTTGTCCTGCGTCAGGCCGAGCTTGCCGAGCGAGTCGTCGGCGGCCGTCGACTGGTGGTTGAGGCCGTAGCGGAACGAGTCGAAGTCGAGGATCGCGTACGGGTTCGCGACCAGGAACGCGAGGATCGTGGCGACGCCGGCGAGGACGAGCCCGCGGACCGCCGGCTTGTGGCCGCCCGGCGCCATGAACTGCGCCGCGGTCGCCGCGAGCAGCGGCAGGAGCACGATCCCGCCGGTGTACTTCGTCGCCATCGCCAGCCCGAGGCCGATCCCGGAGACGACGTAGTCGCGCGGGCGGCCGAAGCGCAGGACGCCGCCGACGCCCCACAGGCACAGCGCGATCGGCGCCAGCGTCGGGACGTCGTTGAGCGCCAGGTGCGAGTAGAAGACCGGCAGGAAGCTGACCGCCAGCAGCGCCGCGGCGAGCAGCCCGACGCGGCGGTCGAACAGGCGCCGGCCGGCGAGGTAGAGCGTCCAGATGCCCAGCGTCCCGAGGATCGCGGCGGTGACGCGGGCGACCACGAACACCTCGCTGGGGTGGCTCGCGTAGGCGTCGTAGACGCCGTCCCGGCCGCCGAACCAGATGTCGAAGACCAGGTGCAGGATGTACGTGAACGCGGGCGGGTTGACGAAGTAGTCGGGGTTCCAGCCGTGGCCGAAGAGCCCGATCGCCTTCGGGACGAAGTGCGCGTTCTCGTCGGCGTTGAACGCGTACGGCATCCCGTGGCGGATGCCCCACAGCCGCAGCAGCAGGCCCACCAGGAGCACGAACGCGACGGCTCCGGTCCAGGCCGTCGGGCGGCGGAGCTTCGCGCGCTGCCGGGCGGCCCACCCGGGGAGCGGCGTGGGTGGTGCGTCCGCTCCCATCACTTGCAGTGAATGTACGCCCCGTAGTACCGGTTGGACGCCACATGGGTGAAGCCCGGCAGCGGCACCTGGTCGAGCGGATCGTCGGCGTCGGTGACGAACGCCTGGCGGAAGATCGCGAACCGGCCGAGCACGTAGATCGCGACACCGCTGTCCTCGCGGCTCTTCGTCGCCGCGTTCGAACGGGCGATCACCTGGTCCTCGTCGAGGTGCGCGAGCCAGCGGATGTCGGGCAGCAGCTTGTGGTTCGGGACCGAGATCGGGCCACAGTCGCGGACCGCGCGCTTGACCTCCGGCTCGTTCAGGATCGCCTTCAGCGAGTGGTGGTACTGGTTGCGGAAGGCGAGCTCGGACTGGAACCGGCCGAGCTTCACGTGCGTCGCCGTGAAGACGAGCCCGAAGATCACGATCGCCAGCGCCCCGAGCGCCCAGACCTGGCGGAAGCGGGTGCCGGGCTCGAGCATCGTCCAGCCGGCGAGCGCGACCGCGGCGAAGACCATCACCATCAGCGACGGCACGAGCAGGTAGCGCTGGATGATCGAGAGGCCGGCGACGCCGACGAGCCCGAACGTGCCGACGCCGATCACGAGCATCACCAGCGGCATCCCCAGCCGCTTCGGCGCGACGTAGGCGGCGAGGGCGAGCCCGATGATGCCGGCCATCAGGACCGGCCACTTGTCGAGGTCGACGAGGAACGCCCACGTCGCGTGCGGCACCGCCGAGAGGCCCTTGGCGCGGCCGAGGTCCTCGGCCGAGGCGCTCGTGTAGTGCAGCGAGAACAGCGGGTCGCCGGTGACGATCTTGTCGACCGCGGCCCAGATCACGGGGCCGCTGGCGGCGAGCGCGGCGGTCCAGATCCGGCGCCCCCACGTCTGCCGCGGGCCGGCCGCGAGCCACAGCCAGTAGAGCCCGATCAGCAGCCACGCCTCCGGGCGCAGCAGGCCGGCGAGCCCGAGGAGGACGAGCACCGGGACCCCGCGCCTTCGCTGCTCGGCCTCCAGCGCGGCCGCCCAGACGACGATCGCCAGGTACGGGATGTCGATGTAGCCGCGGGCCGCCAGGAACGGGAAGTCGAAGCGCGTGCAGACGAGCGCGGCGGCCACCAGGCCGACGAGCGGCGTGAACGCGGCGGCGGTCAGGCGGTACATCCCGGCGGCCAGCGCGACGAACGAGGCGAGCGTCGCGAAGATCATCAGGCGGTCGCCCGACTCGCCCAGCAGCGACAGCGCGGCGCCGAACAGGATCGCCAGCGGATGCTCGGTCGGCGCCCGGTACGCCTGGAAGTCGGGCATGTGCCCGTGCAGCAGGTCGCGGCCCCAGATCAGCGAGTAGAGGCTGTCGTAGGTCGTGTACGTCGGGTACACGAAGAAACCGACCAGCGTCGCCAGGGCGAGCACGGCGAGGAGCAGCTTCGGCCACTGGCGAGCGGTTGGCATTAGGGCGGGTAAGCTACGGGACGCGCGGCAGGTGCCTCTCGTCTCGCCCTGCCAGGACGCCTCTCACCTTATGAAGCTGATCATCCAGATCCCCTGCCTGAACGAGGAGGAGACCCTCCCCGCGACCCTCGGAGACCTCCCCCGCGAGGTCGCCGGCTTCGACGCGGTCGAGTGGCTCATCATCGACGACGGCTCGACGGACCGCACCGTCGACGTCGCGCGGGCCAACGGCGTCAACCACGTCGTCCGCCTCACCAACAACAAGGGCCTCGCCGCGGGCTTCCAGGCCGGGCTCGACGCCTGCCTGAAGCTCGGCGCCGACGTGATCGTCAACACCGACGCGGACAACCAGTACTGCGCGGACGACATCCCCAAGCTGGTCGAGCCGATCGTGGCCGGGCGCGCCGACATGGTGGTCGGCGACCGCGAGGTCCAGAACATCGAGCACTTCTCGCCGCTGAAGAAGTCGCTCCAGCGGCTCGGGTCGTGGGTCGTGCGCCAGGCGTCGGAGACCGACGTCCCCGACACGACCTCCGGCTTCCGCGCCTACAACCGCGAGGCGGCCATGCAGATGGCCGTCGTCTCGAAGTTCACCTACACGCTCGAGACGATCATCCAGGCGGGCAAGCTGCTCGTCGCGATCGACCACGTGCCGATCCGGACCAACCCGAAGACCCGCGAGTCGCGGCTCTTCCCGTCGATGTGGTCCTACGTCCGGCGCAACTCGGTCTCGATCTTCCGGATCTACGCCCAGTACGAGCCGCTGCGGGTCTTCATGACCGGCGCGTTCGTCCTCGGGATCGCCGCGCTGATCCCGTGGGGCCGGTTCTTCGTCGCCTACGTCACCGGCGACGGCGCCGGCCACGTCCAGTCGCTGATCCTCGGCGCGGTGCTCTTCAACGCCGCGGTCGTGCTCGGCGCGCTGGCGATCCTCGGTGACCTGCTGTATGCCCAGCGGATCATGAGCCAGCGGATCTTCGAGCGCGTGCGCCGGATCGAGCTGCAGCTCGAGATCCCGCCGTCGCACTACGAGCCCGGCGCCGAGCCGAGCGGCCAGGCCGCCACCACCGGCGCCGCGGCCGCCCCCCAGCCCACCGAGGACCGAGAGGCAATCCAGCTATGAGCCCGGCCGTCACGGTTGACCAGGAAGGCACGGTCACCGGCAACACCTACGACAAGTACGGATCGACGAACCCCGTCGTTCGGCGCCTGATGGCGAACTTCGAGGGGACGCTCGAGGAGCTGTTCACCCAGGCCGCCCCGAAGACGCTGCTCGACGTCGGCTGCGGCGAGGCCGTCCTGACGCACCAGTGGGCGCAGCGGATCGAGGGCAAGGTCGTCGGCATCGACCTCGACGACCCGCAGCTGCACGCGCACTGGGAGAACCGCCAGGCGCCGAACCTCGAGTACCGGATCCTGAAGGCCGAGAACCTGCCGTTCGCCGACGACGAGTTCGAGGTCGCGAGCGCGATCGAGGTGCTCGAGCACGTGCCGGACCCCGAGCACACGGTCAGCGAGATGGCGCGCTGCGCCTCCAAGCACCTGCTCGTGTCGGTTCCCCGCGAGCCGCTCTGGCGCGGGCTGAACATGGCGCGCGGCGCCTACTGGCGCGAGCTGGGCAACACCCCCGGCCACGTCAACCACTGGTCCAAGCGGAGCTTCGTGACGATGCTCTCGCGCTACGGCACGGTCACCGAGGCTCGGTCGCCGTTCCCGTGGACCATGTGCCTCGTGCGCGTTGGCGGCTGACGACTCCTACGCCCGCGGCGCGCGGGTCCTCTCGGTCGGCATCGCGTCGACCGGGGTCTTCACGTTCGCGTACTTCTCGGTCGCCAGCCACGTGCTGGGCAAGGACCCCTACGGCGCGATCTCGCTGCTGTGGTCGATCCTGTTCGTGGCGATGTCGGTGTTCTACCGGCCCGTCGAGCAGCTGCTGTCGCGGTCGATCGCGCAGGGTCGCGGCGGCGCGCTGCGCACCCCGCTGCTCATCCAGGCGGCGTTCGCGACGGTCTTCCTCGTCGGCGCGCTGGCGTTCAAGGGGCAGCTGGTCGACTCGTTCGACGGCTCCGAGTCGCTGTTCTGGATCTTCGTCGTCGCCGCCGTCGCCTACGCCGGCTCGTACTTCGCCCGCGGCTGGTTCGCCGGGCACATGCGCTTCGAGCTCTACGGGCTGCTCGTGCTGTTCGAGAGCGTCTCGCGGTTCGCGTTCCCGCTGGCCGTCGCGGTGGGGATCGCGTCGGGCCAGAAGGCGGTCGCGATGGGGATCGCGGCGGCGCCGCTCGCGTCGCTGCTCGTCACCCCGTTCGCCTACCGCAACCGCTCGGCGGTCGTGCACACCGAGTCCGTCGGGCTGCGCGAGGGCGGCGGGTTCGCGCTGTCGGTCGCCGGCGTCCAGCTCGCCGAGCAGACGCTGCTCAACGCCGCGGTGCTGACCGTGAGCGCCGCGTCGGGCACCGGCCAGGCC
>Ga0164241_10004528_pt1 | contig 13405 bp, 12 predicted proteins | sample OricomyardsoilBY_FD_108780 | JGI IMG/M metagenome (GOLD analysis project Ga0164241, IMG submission 108780) | Backyard soil microbial communities from Emeryville, California, USA - Original compost - Back yard soil (BY) | ecosystem: Environmental > Terrestrial > Soil > Unclassified | place: USA...
AGCTCGCGGAGCTATCGGGCTTTCCCGTGACATCGACGCTGATGGGCCTCGGCACGACGCCAGGGTCGTCGCCGCAATGGCTGGGCATGGTGGGCATGCACGGCAGCTACGAAGCAAACATGGCGATGCACGATTGCGACCTGATGATCAACATCGGCGCGCGCTTCGACGATCGCATCACGGGTCGCATCGACAAGTTTTCGCCGGGCAGCCGCAAGATTCACGTCGATATCGATCCGAGCTCGATCAACAAGAACGTCATTGTGGACCTGCCGATCATCGGCGACTGCAGCCATGTGCTCAAGGAAATGGTCCGCATCTGGCGGAGCAAAACCAACCAGCCGCGCACCGAGGCGCTGGCGCCATGGTGGAAGCAGATCGACCAGTGGCGAGCCAGGAACTCGTTCGGCTTCCGCCACTCGTCGACCGTGATCAAGCCGCAGCATGCGATCAAGCGGCTCTATGAACTGAGCAAGACGCAGGACGTTTACGTCACGACCGAAGTGGGCCAGCACCAGATGTGGGCGGCGCAGCATTTTCCGTTCGAGATGCCGAACCGGTGGATGACGTCGGGTGGGTTCGGCACGATGGGCTATGGCCTGCCGGCGGCGATCGGCGTCCAGGTCGCGCACCCCGATGCGCTCGTCATCGACATTGCCGGCGAAGGCAGCGTGCAGATGACGATGCAGGAGATGTCGACGGCGGTGCAGTACGAACTGCCGATCAAGGTGTTCATCCTCAACAACGAGCGGCTCGGCATGATCCGCCAATGGCAGGATCTGCTGCATGGCGGGCGCTATGCACACAGCTATGCCGAGAGCCTGCCCGATTTCGTCAAACTCGCCGAGGCCTATGGCGCGCATGGCATCCGCTGCGAGGATCCCGCCAAGCTCGACGATGCCATCGCCGAAATGATCGATGTCAAGAAGCCGGTGCTGTTCGACTGCCTCGTCGAGCGCGACGAGAACTGCCTGCCGATGATCCCATCGGGCAAGCCGCACAACGAAATGATCCTGCCCGATTTTGCCGACGATATCGGCGCGGTGATCGATGCCAAGGGACGGGAGATGGTCTAGGCCGCAAGGCCGCCTGCTGCGATGAGCGATCTTGTCCGCTATACGAAGCCCATGCTCGGCGTGCTGACGGTGCTTCACCTCGGCACGGTCGTGCGTTCGGCATGGACCGAGCTCGGGGCCTCGAGCGGGCTTGCGCACGCGGACGGCTCGCCCCTGGGGGGAGACTTCGTCAACATGCTGGTCGCGGCCAAGCTGATTCTGGCCGGGCGCATGGCGGAAATCTACCAGCCCGATATCTTCATGGCGTTCGAGCGGAGTCTCGTTCCAACGGATGCCGGGCTGCGGCTCTGGGCCTATCCGCCGCATTCGCTGCTGTTCGTCTGGCCGCTGGGCTATCTCGATTACTGGACGGGCTTCATCGCGTGGTCGGCGCTCGGGCTCGCGGTGCTGGTTTGGGGAGCGCGGCGCGCTGGGTTCGACTGGCTCGAAACGGCGATCATCGCGCTCTCACCCGCGGCGTGGGCCTCGGTCTATTTCGGGCAGACGGGCAATCTCATGGCGGGACTGCTGTTGCTCGCACTGGCGGCGCCGCGCAGTGGCCCCGTGGCCGCCGCGCTGCTCACGGTCAAGCCGCAGGCGGGATTCCTGTTGCCTGTGCTGTGGCTCGTCGAGCGGAAGTTTGTCGCGATCGCAATTGCGGCCGGCATTGCCGTAGCGCTGGGTCTGCTCTCGCTCCTGCTGTTCGGCGTTGACGCGTGGCGCGACTATCTGGGCCCGACGCTCGGTCTGCTCAATACGCTTGAGCGTGAGGGCGAGGGCGGGTTCATGGCGATGATCCCGTCGGTGTTCATCGGCATGCGCAACATCGTGGGCGATGCGATGATCGCGAGCTATGTGCATTGGGTGGTCGCCGCAGCGGCCGCCGCGTTCGCGATCTGGGCGATGGTGCGCGTCGAAGCCGAGCGCGCGCGCTGGGCCATCGCCATCGCCGCGATGGCGGTGATCACGCCTTACATCCATATCTACGATCTCGCGCCCGTGCTGGTCGCCGCCCTGCTCGTGTTCAACCGCTGGCAGCCCGCGTCCACCAATGCGCGCGCCGCCGCCGGGCTGGTCACGGTGCTCGTCTGGGCACTGCCGCTGCTGACCATCATCGGCAACAAGGCCGCTGTCCCGGTCGGGCCGCTGGTCCTCATCGCTCTGCTGATCGTCTCGGCGATCCGCGTCCCCAATTCGTCGTCCGTTCCAAGTCTCGCACTCACAGAGAAGTCACAGTCATGAATGCGCATCTCGCCCCGACGGGCTCGGCCTACTTCCTCGCGCCCGAAACGCAGACGCCCGAGCGGCATACGCTCAGCGTGCTCGTCGACAACGAGCCGGGCATCCTTGCCCGCATCGTCGGGCTGTTCGCGGCGCGCGGCTTCAACATCGACTCGCTGACGGTCTCCGAGACCGAGCACGAGAAAGGGCTAAGCCGGATCACGGTGGTGACCGTCGCAAGTCCCAAGGTTCTGACGCAGATCAAGCTGCAGCTCGAGCGGCTGGTGCCCGTCCACAAGGTGCATGACCTGACCGCCGAGGGCCGGGCGCTCGAGCGCGAGTTGGCGCTGGTGAAGGTTGCAGGGACTGGCGAGACCCGGGCGGAGTCGCTGCGCCTTGCCGACGCCTACCGCGCGCAGATCGTCGACGCGACCACCGAGAGCTTCGTGTTCGAGATCACCGGCAAGCCCAGCAAGATCGACAGCTTCATCGCCATCATGGTGCCGCTCGGGCTTGTCGAGGTCGTTCGCACCGGTCTCGCTGCGATCTCGCGCGGCCCCGAAGGCATGTAGCCGATGCCCTTGACGCGGTGTGTTAGTGAACTACATCACTATGTAACACTGAGTGGGGGTGAAGATGAAGGCTGCAGTGATCGGGCGGTACGGCCCGCCTGAGGTGGTGACGCTTCGTGAGGTGCCGACGCCGGTCCCTGCGGAGGATGAAGTGCTGGTGCGGGCGCACACGACGACGGTCAATTCTGGCGACACGCGGGTTCGTGGGATCAATGTGCCGGGCGGTCCCGCCTTTGCGTTCCTGATGCGGATGTCGCTCGGCTTCAACGCGCCAAAGCAGCCGGTCGGCGGCTTCGAGATGGCCGGCGAGGTTATGGCGGTCGGCCGCGACGTGACCGGGTTCAAGGTGGGCGATCGGGTCGTCGGCTCGCACGGTTTCAGATTTGGACTGCACGCCGAGTATGCCGTTTTCGGCAAGGACGACGCGCTTGCGCTCATTCCCGAGGGGGTGAGCTACGAGACTGCGGTGGCCGTCATGTTCGGCGGTACCACGGCGCTGACGTTCTTTGACAAATGCGGGCTCAAGCCCGGGGAGTCGATCCTTATCAATGGCGCCTCCGGTGCGGTGGGAGTGATGGCGGTGCAGATCGCCAAGCACCTGGGCGCCGAGGTCACCGCCGTCTGCAGCGCGGCCAACATGGACGCCGTCCGCTCGCTGGGTGCGGACCACATCATCGCCTATGACCGCGAGGATTTCATCCGGAACGGCAAGACCTACGACGTGATCATGGACAACCACGGCAACGCGCCGTTCTCGCGCATCAAGGGCTCGCTGAAGCCTGGCGGGCGGCACCTGCTCGTGATTTTCGAGAAGCTCGGCACCTTCGTTTCGGCCAAATGGAACAAGCAAGTGGTCGAGCTCAACGAGAGCGACAACGCCTTCACATCGGACATCTATGCCAGGCTGCTCGACCTCACGGCGCGCGGCGTCATCCGCCCGATGATCGACAGCGTGTTCGCCTTCGCGGATATCGCCGAAGCGCACCGGCGCGTCGACACGGGCCACAAGGTCGGGAGCGTGGTCGTCAGCTTCGGTTGAGGTGCGGCTGAACGGCACCGCGCGGGGGATTTCGCGCCGGGCAGAACGCATGTAACAGAGGCGGGCGGGAGCGATCCCGTCCTACCCTCGGACTTTTCATGCATCCCTCGACTTCCAACCTCCGCGGCATCGCGCTGATGGTGCTGGCCACCGGCGTGTTCGTCACCAATGATACCTTCATGAAGCTTGCGACCGAGGGTCTGCCGCCGCTGCAGGTGCTGTTTCTGCGCGGCGTATCGGCGACAATCTGGTGCGTGCCGCTGCTGTTCATCACCGGCGCGATCAAGCAGATCCGCTTCTTCGCCGATAAATGGATCGTTCTCAGGAGTGTCGTTGAGACGGGGGCCGTCTGTCTGTTCGTCGTGTGCCTTGCGAATATGCCCATCGCCGACATCACGGCGCTCGGCCAGCTTGCGCCGATGATGATGCTGTTGGGCTTGGCGCTGTTCTTCCGCGAGCGGCTCGCACTCAATCGGGTTCTGTTGATCGGCGTTGGCTTCGCCGGCGCGGTCCTCGTTGCCCAGCCGGGCGGCTCGGGCTTCACGATCTTTGCGGTGCTCGGCTTCGTGCAGGCTGTGGTGACGGGCTTACGCGACGTGATCCTCCGCAAGGTGCCGCCAGCAGCGCCGTCGCTGATCGTTGCATTCTCGGCGATCATCATTGTGATGATCGGCGCACTCGGCGCGCATCTGACGTTCGAGACATGGGTGATGCCGGATGCGCGGCATGCGCTACTGCTGCTCGGTTCGGGGTTCTTCCTGATGTGCGGACACATCGCGATCTCCGCCGCCTATCGGACCGGCGAGCCGGGCGTGGTCGCGCCGTTCTACTACATGTTCGCGGTCTGGGCAGTGATCTCGGGTCTCGTCGTGTTCCACACCGTGCCGAACCCGCTGGCGTTTGTCGGCATTGCGATGATCCTCGGCAGCGGAGTTACGGTGGCCCTGCTCGACGAGCGCAAACGGCGCAGGTTGCAGGTGCTGGCGTAGTCCGGGAGCCGCTCAGCTCGATGTTGACCTCGAGCCGCGAAGGTGTAAGGCGGTCGGCATGGCTGATCTTTCCGTCAATCTCAACGCCGTCGCGCATCTCCGCAATCGCCGCGACCTTCCCTGGCCGAGCGTCACGGGCATCGCGCGGGTCTGTCTCGGGGCAGGGGCCGATGGCCTAACGGTCCATCCGCGGCCCGACGAGCGGCATATCCGGCGGACGGATGTGTTCGAACTCGAGTCGCTGCTGCGCGATGAGTGGCCCGGCCGCGAGTACAATATCGAGGGTTACCCCAGCGAGGACTTCCTCAAGCTCGTCGAAGTCGTGCGGCCCGATCAGGTGACGCTCGTGCCCGACGACCCGACACAGTCGACGTCGGATCATGGCTGGAATCTCGTCACGCATGGCGAGTCGCTGGCCAGGATCGTCGAACGGCTGCAGGGCGGCGGCATGCGCGTGTCGCTCTTTGTCGACGCCGATCCAGCCATCGCGCCGCTCGCGGCCGAAATCGGAACGGATCGCGTGGAGCTCTTCACCGGCCCTTACGGACATCCGGGTACCGACACCACGAAGGAACTCGCGAGGCTCAAGGCGACCTCGGAAGCGTGCCGCAAGGCGGGCATCCGGGCGGCGCGCGGTGGGGCAGGGATCGGTATTAATGCGGGGCACGATCTTACGCTCGAGAATTTGCCCGCACTGATGGAAGCCATTCCCGATCTCGAGGAATGCTCGATCGGTCACGCGCTGACCGCGGATGCACTCGTCTACGGATTTGGCGAGGCGGTGCGCCGCTATCGGTCAGTCCTGGGCGGCTGAGGCCGCGACAACAATTATGTGCCTGGCACACATTGCTTTTCCAGCGTGAACAGTGTGTTCGCTCGGATGAGGAACGTGCCTCCTTGCGGGTCACGCGAATTGGGCACACATGAGCACCCAGTTACTGACCGGTACTGGAGAGCAATAAGTGACCACCAAGCCAAAGATCGCCGTCATCGTCGGGAGCATCCGCCCCAATCGGCAAGGCGACAAACCCGCCAACTGGATCGCACAGTTGGCCAAGGATTCGGGCCAGTTCGACGTCGAGATCGTCGACCTCAAGGATTACCCGCTGCCGCTGTTCGATGCCCCGGCCTCGGATATGTGGATGCCGACGCCCAACGACATCGCCGCCAAATGGCAGGCCAAGCTCAACGAATTCGACGGCTATATCGTCGTCACCGCCGAGTACAACCGCTCGGTTCCGGGCGCGCTGAAGAACGCGATCGACTGGGCCTACAAGCCCTTCATGAAGAAGGCCGTGGCCTATGTGAGCTATGGCTCGGTGGGCGGCGCGCGTGCGGTCGAGCACCTGCGCAACATCATGGTCGAGCTGCAGGCCGTTTCCGTGCGCCATGGCGTCCATATCGGTGGCTCGGAGTTCGCCTCCGTGTTCATGGGCCAGAAGAAGTGGGAAGAGGTTCTCCCCGGCTTTGTGCCCTTCACCAAGGAGCTCTTCGACAATCTCGCCTGGTGGACCAACGCCACCAAGGCGGCGCGTGAGGTCGAGCAGGTGGCTGCAAAGGCAGCTTGACGCGACTCCCCGTTCGCTCGGGGCTTTCTCCTTCTCACCCCGAACGAGGGCGGTGCCGCGAGGCGCCGCCCTTTTTTCATTTGCCGTAGCGAACAAAACGGCCCGTCAAGACGTTTTCTAGGGAAATGTTCTTGCTAACCTGTCGCAGTCTTGCGGGTTGATGACGACTGTCGTCGGGTGTAGACCCCGCCCGCCTCATCAAGGGGCTATGAAGGCTACATGACGCAGACGACTGCATCCGGCGCCCCCGCTGCCGGTGACGTTGCGACCAATCCGGCCGGCCACGCCAACAACAAACTCCCGATATTGCTTCTTGGCGCGCTCGGTGTCGTTTACGGCGACATCGGCACCAGCCCGCTCTATGCCTTCCGCGAAGCGTTGCATGTGGCGAGCGCGCGTCCCGGCACAGGTGAAGTGCTCGGCATCCTATCGCTGATCGTCTGGGCGCTCACGGTGATCGTGACGATCAAATACGTGTTGTTCGTCTTGCGAGCAGACAACAAAGGGGAGGGCGGCACCCTCTCGCTCATGAGTCTTGCCGGCAATGCGTTCGCGAAGCGCCCCGTTTGGATTCTGGCGCTCGGGCTGATCGGTGGTTCGCTGTTCCTGGGCGACGCCATTATTACCCCGGCGATTTCTGTCCTTTCGGCGGTCGAGGGGCTCGAGGTTGTGGAACCGCGTCTCGCGCCGTGGGTGGTGCCCATCGTGGTCGCGATCCTTGTAGCGCTCTTCATGGTGCAGCGCTTCGGAACTGCGAAAGTCTCATCGGTCTTCGGTCCTATAATGGCGCTCTGGTTCGTCGTCCTGGGAGCGTCGGGTGCGATCCACATTCTCGATGCGCCGCATGTCCTGTTGGCGCTCAATCCCGTCTATGGTCTGCAGTTTCTGTTTTCGCACACGCATCTCGCCCTCGCCGTGGCCGGCGCCGTCTTCCTCGCCGTTACGGGTGCGGAGGCGCTCTACGTCGATCTGGGGCATTTCGGCCGCCGACCGATCATCGCCGCGTGGATCGGGCTGGTCTTCCCCTGCCTGCTGCTCAACTACTTCGGACAGGGCGCCTATGTGTTGAACCTCGGCTCGGTGTCGGAAAACCCGTTCTTCCAGATGCAGCCTGCCTGGGCGCAACTGCCGATGGTGGGCCTTGCTACGATTGCTACCGTGATTGCCAGTCAGGCTGTGATCACCGGTGCCTACTCGCTGGTACGTCAAGCGATGCACCTCAACCTGCTCCCCCGACTCGAGGTTCGGCATACCTCCGAGGAAGTCGCCGGCCAGATCTTCATGCCGCAAGTCAACGGCTTGCTGCTCGTTGCCGTCGTCCTGCTCGTGCTCGGGTTCCGGAGTTCCACGGCGCTCAGCGCGGCCTATGGCATTGCGGTTACTGGCGAGATGTTCGTTACATCTCTGTTGTTGTTCATCGTCATGTGGCGAATGTGGAAATGGAACGTCCTTCTGGCGGTGGGCGTGATTGCGCCGTTGCTGGTCATCGACGCAGGCTTTCTCGTCGCAAACCTCGCCAAATTCACGCAGGGCGGCTGGGTGCCGGCGGTGGTTGCCACCCTGATCGCCTCGGCAATGACGATATGGATCGTCGGCCGGCGCAGGCTCAGCGAAAAAACACGACGCGACGAAGTGCCCCTTGGGTTCCTGGTCGAGAACCTCGCCAAGAAGAAGCCGACAATCGTGCCTGGCACGGCGGTCTTCCTGACATCGGACATAGAAGGGGCGCCGACCGCGCTTCTGCACAGCTTGAAGCACTACAAGGTGCTCCATGAGCACAATGTGATCCTGACGATCGTCACCGCAGACACCCCTCGCGTTCCCGATGACGAAAAGGTCAAGATCGACGCCTACAATGACCTTTTTTACCGCGTCGTCGTGACGTTCGGTTACATCGAGACGCCCAATATCCCGAAAGCGCTGGCGCTGGCCCGCAAGCTGGGCTGGAAGTTCGACATCATGTCGACCTCGTTCTTCCTGAGCCGCCGCTCCTTGAAGCCGTCGCCCAAGGGGCTGCCGATCTGGATCGACCGTGTCTTCATCGCGCTGTCGAAAAACGCCACCGATGCAACCGAGTACTTCCACATCCCCACCGGCCGCGTGGTCGAGATCGGCACGCAGGTTCTGCTGTAGCTAGCCCTTGGGAATATCCGGGCAGACATAAGGCACCGTCGCGGGCGTGTAGCGTTCCTCGCCAATGCCGACGATGTTGAGCACGAGTTCGTCGGCCGTCAGGGTCACGATGTCGGCCCTGATATCCATGCCGTCCTCGTTCCAGCTCACGGCACTGTCGCCGTCCTTGTGCCAGGCCGAGAGCCGGTGCGTCTCCCAGCACGAATCCTGCACCAGCGTGCCATCCGAGAGGAAGATCTTCACAACACCAGGAAGCTGCGACTCGTCGCCTTCCTTCACCCAGACGCGATTGGTGAGGTCGTCGCCATCGGCATCGGCCGACGACTCGATGGGCGTCTCTTCGGCAAAGGCGGGCAGGCAAGGGGCGGCCCCGACTCCCCAAAGGCTCAAGAGCGCAAAGATCGCGGCCTTGCTGGTGGTCATCGGCGGTCTCCTTCAAATGCAAACCGCACGTGGGGTCTCCCGCGTGCGGTCGCAAGGTCAGCCCTCAAAGAAGGCGAAACTAAGTATTACGAAGCTGGCCCAACGGTTGCGAACCAGTAGGAATTGCCCTGCTCGACAAAGCTCGAGGCGACGTCCGAGAACTGGATCTTCACCGTGTCGCGGCGATCGAGCGAGACCATGTTGTCGCTTTCGAGCGACGATTTGCCGTCGAGAAAGACGTGGTTGACCGCAACGTCCATGCTCTCGCTCGTGTCGTTGTTGAGCGTGAACAGGAAGAAGGACGGGTCGAACTCGACGCTCGCGGCGTTCTCGGCGTTGAGCGTGGTGATGACCTTGTCGATCGGCTCGAGCATCTTGAGCGTGAGGTCGTAGCGACCGTCATCGGTGGTTGCGACTTCGAGCACGAAGAGGTTGGGCTGGGCGACATCGCTGCCCGCGGCGACGATCTGGAGTTCGGTCTCGATTTCGGCGAGCTGCGTACCCTGGCCGTGCTGGTCCTTGCTGATGCACTGGCCATTGCCGGTGACCGGCGCGAGCGTCTTCAGCTTTTCGATGAGATCGCCGAGACCCTTCTTGCATTCGTCTTCGCCGCCCTGCGGCACGCGCAGCACCGCCGGCACGGAGACGGCTTCGCCGGACTCAACGGCCTTGACGATATCGGCGAGGTAAATGGTCGATTCCACTTCCGGCGCACACGCGGCCAGAAGCACCGGCAGCGCAAGCGCAGCGGCAAGGGTTTTGATGTTCATAGAAGGCTCCCAAACTGATGCACCGTGATGCGTCAGCCAAGATGAACGGAAGCTGAGCGGCGGCGCCTTGCTTATGGCGCGCCGGTCACTGTTCAGGCGCGCTCCTGACGCAAGCCTAACACACGGTCCTTGTCGCGGATGCGATTTCGCGCCTGCTTGGGCCAGAGGTCGTATTGCGCCCCGTCGAGCACATGGTGGGTGTGGATCGCCCAGTTGGGATCTTCGAGCGCACCCCGGGCGAAGGCGACGAGATCGGCTTCGCCATCCGCGAGCACGCGTTCGGCGTCGTGCGGATTGTCGATGAGGCCGACGGCCACGGTTTTGACGCCGGACGCGCGGACGGCCTTGCTGAGCGGCACCTGATAGAGCGGCCCCGCTTTGATGCCGGCGCCATCGAAACCACCTGATGAGACGTGGATGGCGTCGACGCCGCGCAAACTGAGCTCTCGGGCGAGGACGACGGAGTCGTCGACGCTCCAACCATCGGGGCTGCCATCGGTCGCGGAGATGCGGACGAAGAGCGGCTTGCTTGCCGGCCAGACGGCGCGGACGGCGTCGGTCACTTCAAGGGCGAAACGCATGCGGTTCTGGCGGCTGCCGCCGTAGCGGTCGGTGCGCTTGTTGGCGATGGGCGAGAGGAACTGGTTGATGAGGTAGCCGTGGGCGCCATGAATCTCGACGACATCGAAGCCCGCTTTGTCGGCGCGGATGGCGGCGTCGGCAAAGGCCCTCACGGTGGCCGCGATATCGGCTTCGGTCATCTCGCGCGGTGTGGTGTAGCCAGGGACGCGGTCGGTGTGGATGATCGGGCTCGGCGCAAGCGGCGTCCATGCCTCGAACCCGTAGTCGATCTTATCCTGCTCCGTTTCGTCGAAGCCGTGCCGCCACGCGATCGGCGTCGAGGCCTTGCGGCCGGCATGCGCCAACTGGATGCCGGTGGCAGAACCTTCGGCATGGAGGAAATCGACGATACGCTTGAGCGGCGCGATCTGGCCGTCGTCCCACAGGCCGAGGTCGCCGTAAGAGATGCGCGCCTCGGGCGTGACGCCCGTCGCTTCCAAAATGACAAGGCCGAAGCCGCCAATGGCGAAGCGTCCCAGGTGGACGAAATGCCAATCATTGGCCACGCCGTGTTGCGCCGAATACTGGCACATGGGAGCAACGACGGTGCGGTTGCGGAGCGTGAGGTCGCGCAGGCTAAGCGGCGAAAAGAGCAGGGACATTGGCACTGGAGGCTGGAGGAAGGTGTCCGTATGTAGGGCGGATAGCGTTCCATCGGCAAGTGACGATATAAGGAAAAGAGTGCTCACAGCTGAGTGTTCGACGGGAAGAACAACCAACGGCCGCTGTTCACGTTGTGAGCGTCACATGGAGCCTCGGGGCGGGGTTCTTGTCTTTTGCTGCGGCCATGGCCGCCAAGGAGGATGAGAATGAGATACCTGTCCCTCGCCGCGCTCGCGGCGATGCTGCTCTCCACATCAGCGTTCGCTCAGGACGATGTGCTGAAGGGCAGTGCGGCCTTCGGCGGCTGGCAAGACGATAGCCCCGGCGTGAAGCGTCACATCACAGTCGACGACCTCGAGCCCCCCAAGCCCGAGGAAAGCACGTCGAACACGTCGCAGCCCGTGCCGCGGCCGGATGGCGCCATGCCGAAGCTGCCCGAAGGGTTCACCGCGACGCTGGTTGCCGAGAATCTTGAAGGACCGCGCGTCCTTCGTTTCGCGCCCAATGGCGATCTCTTCATTGCGATGAGCGATCTGGGCGAAGTGAAGATCTTCCGCTTCGCCGACGGCGCGGATCAACCGGAGGCGCATACCTATGTCGAAGGTCTCAACCAGCCCTACGGAATTGCGTTCTATCCGGCCGACAATCCGGAATGGCTCTATGTGGCGGAGAGCGACGGGCTGAAGCGGTATCCGTACAAGGAAGGCGACCTTGCCGCGCCCGACGGCGAGCCTGAAGCGATCGTCCAGGGCATTCCGGCCGAACACCATTGGACGCGCGATGTCGCCTTCTCGCCCGATGGCAAGACACTCTATTTCTCGGTCGGTTCGGGCAGCAATGTTGGGCTCGACATGACGATGGAGCCCGAGCCTGAAGGCGGACTTGACGCTTGGATCAAGGATTACCCGCTCGGTGTCGCGTGGGGCGGAGAAGAACGCCGCGCGGCGGTGCTGGCCTTCTCGCCCGATGGCAAGGACGAGCGGTACTTCGCGACCGGCCTCCGCAACTGCTCCGGCATGACCGTGCAGCCGGCGACGGGTGATCTCTGGTGCGTCGTCAATGAGCGCGACGAGATCGGCGACAACGTGCCGTTCGAGTACGCCACGTCCGTGAAGGACGGCGCGTTCTATGGTTGGCCGTGGCTCTACAATGGCGACCACTCCGATCCGCGCTGGTCGATGACGCCGCGTGACGACCTCAAGGGGCAGGTGACGGTCGGCGATGTGCTGTTCCAGGCGCATTCGGCGCCGCTCAACATCGTCTTCAACGACTCCGATGCCTGGGGCGCCGACTGGAAGGGCGATGCGTTCGTTGCGATGCACGGTTCGTGGAACCGCAACACGCGCACCGGCTACAAGGTCGTGCGGCTCGACTTCGACGAGAGCGGCAAGCCGACCGGAGTCTACGAGGACTTCATGACCGGCTTCGTGCTCAACGACAACGACGTCTGGGCCCGGCCGGTCGGCGTGGCGTTCGACAAGGACGGCAATCTGTTCGTGTCGGACGACGGCAACGGGACGATCTGGAAGGTCAGCAAGCAGTGATGCCTACTGCCGCACCGCCGTGTAGGCGAAAGTGCGGTAGGGCACACTGATCTCGTCGCGCCCGGCTGTTTCGGGCGCGGCGGCGACCACCGCGCGGAGCCTGGCGGCGACCATCTCGCGCTCGGCTTGCGGCAGGGTCGCCATGAAGCTGATCGACAGCATGCGGTCGACCACTACCTCTTCGACCGAGCCGGTCTGGACGTTGGTGAACTCGGCCTCGCGAAGCGGCGAGAACCCGGGTGCCGGGAAGACATCGCGCCAGTTCCCGTTGCGAAAGCGCGGCACGTCGCCCTCGTAGACCGAAGCAATATCGCTCAGCGCCTTGACCCATGGCACGGTGTTGTCGTGCGCGTTCCAGATCAGGCCGAGTACGCCACGGGGCTTCAAGACGCGATACATCTCGGCGAGCGCCTCGCGCGTCGCAAACCAATGGAACGCCTGGGCGCAGACGATCGCATCGACGCATGCATCGGGCAGGGGAAGCGCTGTCGCATTGCCGTCGAGAACCTTGATGCCCGCGATCTCGCCGAGCTTGGCGCGCATCGCGGCGGCCGGTTCGATGGCGGTGACGTCGGCACCAGTCTCGATGAGGCGTTTCGTGAACTTGCCGGTGCCCGCGCCGAGATCGACGACCGAGTGTCCCGGCCCGAGATGCAGAGTGTCGCGCAGCCATGCGGACACCTCGGCCGGATAGCCGGGCCGACCGCGGGCGTAACGATTGGCGTCAGCCTCAAAGCCCGCGGCTGCGGCGTGTGTGATGCTCATTTCATCGCTCGGTAGCGGGCCTTATCGGCAGGGGTGAATTTCTCGATCGCATTGCTGAGCATCGCCCGTGGCATTTGTGCGGCGTGCTCGTCGAGGAAGGCG
>Ga0164241_10004529_pt1 | contig 13405 bp, 9 predicted proteins | sample OricomyardsoilBY_FD_108780 | JGI IMG/M metagenome (GOLD analysis project Ga0164241, IMG submission 108780) | Backyard soil microbial communities from Emeryville, California, USA - Original compost - Back yard soil (BY) | ecosystem: Environmental > Terrestrial > Soil > Unclassified | place: USA...
GATGACTTTGACGGTCGCGTTACCGAAGACCTTGAACGGGCCGGTGTACACGGTGCCCATCTTGGGGTCGCCACCGGTCGTCGTGTATTTGATGACAGCGCCGGGAGTATCACTCTTCAAGGTGACTTCCGTAGCCGCACCGAACGTTCCGCCAGGGGGCGAGATGACGGGCGTGGCGACCACGTGTCCGGCGCCAATGTCCAGCCCGACGTATTGATCGCTCTCGACCGCACCGCTGTAGAACGTGCTGAAATCGCCGTCGAACGCAGCGTCCGCAGCGGAGCTCGTGTCCGCTGGCGCTGCCGCAAAAGCCTTGCCGGCGACCTTCTCGCCACCCGCCAAGAATTCAATCTCGGCGACGTCACCGTGATTGGCGGCGGGCCCGTAGTACTTCACGAAGCGATAAGCCACCGGACTCGGAAGCGTGAGCTCGAGCCACTGGTCCTCCGCCGGCGCGCTGGTGATCGACACCAAGTCGACGAAGCCGTCCGTCGGACTCTGATTCGAGCCCACGATCTTGCCTCCAAGCATGGCGGCCGCGTGCCCTGAGCGCGGATAGAGCCGCACCTGATCGACGACCGGGAGCGTGAAGCAGTTTCCACCAGCGGCAGGCCCAGCGCCAGCGCCGGAAGCGCTGCTACCACCTCCGCCATCGTCTCCCCCGGAGGCATTGCTGCCGGCGGAAGTGTTGCTCCCTGCGGCGGCATTGCTGTCGCCAGGCGAAGGAGTGCCATTGCTGGAGCAGGCGGCCGCGAGAGCCCCGAAGAACAGTGTAAGACCAATTCGCTTCTTCATTGAAAACTCTGCACCATTCCACGGCCCCGCAGCGCCAAAAATAAACCCCTGCCGTGAATGCAAGTAGCTTACCACTGCTTTTGTGGGGGAGGAGACTGGCGGACGATGTGGTCAGCCAAGCGTGTGCGCATTTGTGGGCTGCCGTGCAGCGAAAGGCGTGGCAGCGCGCTCGTGAATGATACAACAGGGCCGACTTCGCCCGCATGCTTGGGCGCGCGCGAGAGAGCATGGCCGCTGTTTCCACTGTCCGTCACAATTTCTTCTCACACGCGGCGCGGCTCGTTTGGCGTCGTCAGAGTCCAACGCTAGGAGTTGCGCGTGGCTGAACCCAAGGTCAGCGCGGGTGTGCGTACAGCACTCACCATTGCAGGCGTGTTGATTGTACTCGGGACGCTGATCGGCGGCTCGGGCATCGGGATCGTGGTCACGCTGCTCGTCGCCATCCTGGTCATTTATTCGATGACGCAGGTCCCGGTCCGGATGTCGATGTTCGCGCTGATCTTCTTCGCGATCGCGCTGCCCAATCCATCCGAGGGGCTGCCGGCGGCCAACTACGAACCACCATTCAACGGCTTTGGCGCGATCATGCTGAACCACTTGAACACGGTGGATCGCAGCATCGGCGCGACCTCCTGGATGTCTTTCTCGGGCATGGATCTGCTGTTCCTGACGCTAGGGCTGATCCTGCTCTATCGCCACAACACGGGCTCCAAAATCGAGCTCATCGGGCGAGTGCCTACGCCGAAGCCGATGCTGCAACTGGCGTGGTTGTCGCTCGCCACGAGCGGGTTCGTGGAGTTCACGGGTCTGGTCCGCGGCGGCAATTTCAACATGTCGCTCTGGCAGCTCAACAGCGTGATGTATCTGCCGATGATCTTCCTGCTGTTCCAATCGAGCGTCCGCGGCTTGAAGGATTTCCAGAGCTTGGGCAAGGCGGTGTTCGCCGCGTGCACGTACAAGTGCCTGCTCGCCATCTATGTTTCGCGCGCCATCACGGTTCCCCCCGATCCCGAAACGGGCAGCACGCGGCCCGTCTTCGCGACTAGCCATACCGATTCGATCCTGTTTGCGACGTGCTTCGCAATCCTGATCGCGCTGCTGTTCGAGCGGGCGGGAAAACGCGTCAAATTGTATGCGGCGATCTACGTGCCGCTGATCGTGCTCGCGGTGCAGGCCAACAATCGCCGCATCGCCTGGGCCGAGATTGGCTTGAGCATCGCCGCGATCGTTCTGGTCAGTCGACCGAGCCCGTTGAAGAAGAAGATTACGCGCTACATCTTGTATTCGATCCCGGTCCTGATCATCTACGTGATCGCTGGTTGGAACTCGGCGTACGGCGCAGCCTTCAAGCCGGTGCGCATCATCCGCTCCATCGCTGATGCGAAGACCGACGCATCGAGCATGTGGCGCGAGTACGAAAACGTAGACATCGTCGCCACCTTTCGAAATAATCCCATACTCGGGACCGGCTACGGTCACCCGTACGAAGAGATCGTCGTGCTCCCGCACGTCGATTACCCGCTGGAGCGCTACACGCCACACAACAGCCTGCTCGGGCTCTGGTGCTACAGCGGTTACATCGGTTTTGCAGGGCTGACCATGCTCTGGGCGGGTGGCGTCTATTTCGCGATGCGCGCCTATCGCAACGGCCCGAGCAATGAGCTGCGGGCAGCCGCCCTGTGCAGCTTCTGTGCGACGGTCGTCTATCTGATGCAAGCCTGGGGCGATATTGGCCTGGGGACTTGGACCGGGGTCTTCTCGATGGCTGCCTCACTGACGGTCGCGTGCAAGGCCGCGGTGGCCAGTGGGCAGTGGGGAACAACGAAGCCCGCCCGCTAGCACGTGTTCTTTTGGAACGGGTGCGTGTGCTAGCCTGCCCGCGGATCTATGTTCCCGGCCGGCCTGATTCTCGCGCAAGTTGTAATGTTGAGCGTGGGAGATCGCACGGAGGGTCGCTACGTGGCGCTGTTCGATAGGCACTTCGAAGCGTCGACGCGCCCGCTCGTGGGCGCAAACGTCGCCTGGAAGCATTTGACGCTCACCTTGCGCTATGCGCCAACCTTCACCGTAACGCCGGTCGAGACGGACAACCGCAACCTGTACGTCTTCAACAACGCCTATTTCGCCGCCAGTTACGCTTGGAGCCACACCAAGCTCGAGCTCAGCCAGAACTCCGGCTTCGGCGCGCAGAACTTCTTCGTGCTCTCGTTGACCGATCCGCGACTCAACACCGCCGCGCCTCCGGTGACGACTCCAGGCGGAACCACGACCCCTGGAAGCAACCCGGGTACCGGCGCCATGACCGGCACGCCCACCAACCCAAACCCCAGCATCGCCCAAAGCAACGCGAACCGCGCGATCCACTACGGAACGTCGACGACGGCCGCAGCGATCCGAAGCCAAGTTTCGTCCACTACGACCCTCCGCGGCGAGTTGAGCTACCTCATCGCCGGCGCAACGCGCCCCGAAGACGCCGTGCTCTACCCGGTAGTCAGAGGTCCGCTCGCCATCGGCACAGCACAATTTCAGCTCGATCGACGCAACACGCTGGTCTCGACGCTGAGCGCGCAATACGTGTCTTCCTCGCTCGGCACTAGCGCGTGGATTGCAAACTATGCGCAGTCGTGGGTGTACAAGCTCGATCACCAAACCTCCACGCAACTGGGCCTGGGCATCGCCGGCACGCGTAGCCCCGCCCCGAACAATTTCATCGCGTACAGCATCTACCCAACGTTCACGGCGGGCATCGTCCGCACCTCCGTCGTCGAGCGCGGTAAGCTCAGCTCGTCGGTTATCGTCAGTTCGGCGCCGGCGATCGACCTGATTACGACTGCGGTTGATCCTCGCCTCAGCGCGGTCGCCCAAGTCGGTTGGGCGCGTGATCGAGTGTCGACGTTCGTGTCTGCCGACGCAACGATGTCATTGGCAGTCAAGTCCGAGCTTGGCGCGCTCAGTGTCATTGGTGCAGGGGCCGGGCTGATGTACCGCCTGAGCACGGGCGTGTTCGCCGATGGCGGCGCGCGCCTCGCGTATCAAAAGTACGAAGGCCAGGTAGTCATCCCGTTCAGCCAAACGCTCTACCTAGCGGTCTCGTTCTTGTTGGATGAACGCCTGTAGTGGCTGCTGACCGCTCGCTGAAACACGAGCCGAGAGGTCGCCGATGAAAGGGCATTGACGGCGGTTCCAGTAGCCCTGCAGTGCGGCGTTTTTGCGTTTTAATCGAGGGGTCGGCCGTTCTCCGCCGACCCGAGCGCCGGTCCTGTCGACGTTTCGAGCCGGCGCGCCCGACGTTTGGCGCTTCCGGTGTAGCCCGAGAACCCGTTCGCGCTTATTGTGAAGGTTGGAGCCGATTCGTGAGTAGCCCGCCATTCACCAACATGGAACTCGACCACCGTCAGCCTACAGCCATCGAGCCTGCTCGGAACCTCGAGGCATGGCTGGATGCAGAATGGCAACGGCTTTGGCTAGCGGTGGAATCCCGTCCCTGGCGTTCGCTCGCGCTGATTCCGGCTGCCGAGGGCGCGTCGATTGACTTCACGTTGATCATCGCGATGACGCTCTCGCGCACGGGCATGGTGCACTTGGGTAGCTCGATCCAAATCGCCGATGCGACGCAGGTATCCCTGAGTCAGCTGTCGGCCTTCTCCAACGAGGTGCGCCGCTGCACCAGCAACGGGCAGCGACTGCTGGTCGCTCTCCCTCCGACCAAGGAGAGCGCAGTGACCACCGCAATCGCCCAAATGGTCGACGTTGCGCTGCTGTGCGTGCTCAGCAACCGAATGTCCAGCGCGCAGGCCAAGCGCACGTTGGAACTAGTTGGACCAGCGCGCTTCCTCGGTTCGGCGATTTTTCATCCGAATCAGATCAACCCGAAGCCGGCCCCGGGCAGCGTCAATCGTTGAGCCGCGCCTGATGTCCGACGCGGACGGCGGCGGCAATTCGATTCACGAACACGTCCAGTCCCGCCTTCTCTTCCATGAACTGGCGAGCCGCTCTGCCGATTCGCTCGGCTTCTTCGGGCTGGGCCAGCAGGCGCTCGATCGTGCGGCGTAAGGCTGCGGGATCTCCGGGAGGAACGTACACACCGGTCACGCCGTCGACGATGGTGTCGGTTTGGCCGTGTGTCTTGGTGGCGATGACACACTTTCCCATCGACATCATTTCCAAGATCGTCGCAATCCCTGTTTGGTAGTGGTTCTGTAGGATTGGCACTACCGCCAACGCCGATCGCGCATACAAGTCACGCAGCTCGAAACGCCCGAGCTTTCCCCACGTCACGTTGCTCGGCAATGGGCCGCGAGGCACGAGCGGTTGCTCGATCCAAGGACTTCCGGCGGCGATTTGCAGCCGAACCGGTAGGTCCTGGATGGCGCTGACGAGTGTGTCGTAATCTCGCAAGAGCTGACCTGCTGCACAGATCAAGTTGGGCTCCTGGGCGCGGCCATCCGGGCGGAAGAACTCTTGATCCGCCTGGTAGTAAATGCGCTCGACCTTACTTTCCGGAATGTGCAGCTGGTCGATCGCGTGCCGTTCTTCCGAGGTCGAGTACACCAGCAAGCGATCGATCTGGCTCGCCACGCGACCGAAGGTGAAAAACGCGGTCTTCTTCTTCGGGAACAGCGTGTGGGTGATCATCGTGTGCGAGGAGCGGCCGCCGCTCATCTTGAGCAGTGCGGCCAGTGGCAGCCCGATGTCCTCGCCCGTCGTGAGAAAGGCGTCGTAGCGCTTGCGCGCGAGGAACCCCATCATTGCCACACCCGCGGAGGGCCCGCCGCGGGCGGCGAGCTTGACGGCCGAAGCGCGCGAACGGTCGACGTCACCAAAGTCGATCACGTCGGCGTCGAGCGCCCGAGCGATTTCGAAGACATCGAGCCGGGGCTCACGCTTTGCTGCAATATCGGCTCTGAGCCGGTCGTCGAAGCGACCCGCGGCAAGAATCAAACAGCGCATGTTGCCACGGTAATAGACGTACCCCGAGGTAGCCGCAACACCTTGACTCGTAGCGCGAGGGGGGGCGACCGGTTTTCAGCGGTCTTGGAATGCGCGCAAGAATTCGCTCGCTCTACTTGCGCTTCTTGGCGATAATTATCGCGCGTGTTCAGCGCGATGTCCGCGGTTTCCGGAACGCTCCCATGGAAAACTTAGAAGAAGACGGTGCTGACGGCGGCGAAGCGAGTGGCGGGAAACTCGACCTTCGGAGTTATTTGACGTTCGCGAGCCAGGCGATCCGCAAACGCTGGGTCGTATCGGTCGCAGTCGCGGTCGTCGGGATTGGACTCACGATCCTAGCGCTCGTGTTCCTGCCGAAGACCTACTCCTGTTCGACCGTCTTGATGTCGTCAGGCAGCACGGTGCTCGACGGACGGGGAGGCACCAACGCTTTCGTGGGCGCGGATGATCTGATCCAGCGACACGAAAACCTGGAGATGATCATTCGCGAGATCGGGCTGGTGAAAAAGGCGGAGAGTCGCAGGCCCCCGCTTTTGCACTTCAAGGACAAGATCCTTCGGTCGGCGTTCGGCGGCCTCAGCGAAAAAGCCTTGGTCGCCTCGCTGGTCGGCACACTGGAAACCAAAATCACCGTGACGTCCGACAAGGGCGATCTGACCATCAAGGCGGAGTGGAGCGACGCGCATACGGCCGCGGAGCTGGCAGAGGCTGCCCGGGAAAGCTTTTTGAAGGCCAGGCACCGATCTGAGATCTCGGCCTTCGAAGACAAGATGGGGATCTTGGACGGGCACGCTGCGAAGCTCAGGGACGAAATCGGCGAGCTTGCCCAACAATTGAAGACCGCTCGCGACGAAAAAGCGACCGAAATTCGCAATGAGCGCAGCCAAGCCAACAAGGCAAAGGCGGATGCGGCGCCGCGCGTCGTAAGGTCGGTTCCGAGCCTATCCGCCGAGCCGGACGCGCGCACACCGGAATTGAAGGCGCAGCTCGACTCGCTGCGAGCCAAGCTTTCGACCATCGAGGCGGACCGCGAACAGCGGCTGCGAGACGAGCAGGCCAAGGCCGACGAGCTGAAGTTGAGGTTCACCCCGAATCATCCCCAGGTCGTCGCTCAGGAAGAGAAGATCGCCATGCTCGCGCAGGTGCCGTCGAACCTGGCCTTGATGCGCGCAGAGGTGAAAGACCTGGAGAAGGAGCTTCGTCAGCGACAGGGGCTCGTCCAAATGCGCCAGGGCACGGGCACCGCAACTGCAGTGGGTGTCGTCGATCCACTGCCAGCAGACATCACCGATTTGCTTCAGCGCGACGACAATCTCGACCCTGCGCTGACCGCCCAGCTCTCGGGCACGGTGATGAAATACACCAACCTCCGCAACGACCTGCTCACCACTCGTATCGAGCTCGATACAGAGGAAGCAGCCTTTCATCACCGCTATCAGATCATCATTCCGGCGGAGCCTCCGACCAAGCCGGATAAGCCAAAGCCCGTGGTGATCTTGGCTGCGGGCATCGTTCTTTCATTACTGCTCTCGCTCGCCATCCCCGTTTTGGCCGAGCTACGCAGAGGGGTGATGACTGAGCGTTGGCAGGTGCAGCAGCTTCAGCTCCCGATTCTCGCCGAACTCCGCCTGCCACCGTATTCTCCCGATTGATTTTGCCATGAACGCTTTCTCCAAGAACGACCTCGAGACATTCGGCACCACCTTCGCAGAGCAGGGTTATCTGGTGCTGCGGGACGTAGTGCCAAAGGCCGAGCTCCGCGAGCTCAAGCAGCGAATTTTCGACGAGTTCGAGACGACCAAGCGCTCCGGGCAACTGTTTGCCGGAGGTGGCCAAATCAGCGGTCACCTCAACTGCTTCCCGGGTGAAACGTCGCGCTTCGCCTACGACGCCTTGGTCGATCGCGGCGTAGTGGACGTGATCCAGTCGCTCTACCCGAAGCAAATGCCGATGCGGGTTTCCTGCAATCTCAATCTGCCTGGCAGCGGCGCGCAGCACTACCACATGGATGGCGTGTTCGTTGAGGACTTCATGATCGCCAACGTCGCGGTCGTCGACACGGATCTGGTGAATGGCGCGATTGACGTACTACCCGGAACGCATCGGCGGTTTTACGAGTTTTGGCGCTACGCGCTCGAGCGACGCTATCGGTTGACCACGCGCCTGCCACTCAAACAGGGCGATGTTCTAGTGCGAACCTCGCGCCTCTGGCACCGTGGCATGCCCAACCGCAGCCCCACCCCGCGACCCATGCTGGCCTTCACTTTCGGCGAAAAGGTCGCACCAACGAGCGACCCATTTCTGTTCAACGAGGGCAAGATCAGGTTCGATTGGAACTGGTTCACGCCGACTCGCCTTGGCCGGTTGCGCGAACGCACATTCGTGACGGTGCCGCTCAGCTACTCCGCGTATCGCTTTGCCCGGTCGCTGGTCGGCAAAAAGGGCTACGACAGCTGACGCGTCTCGGCGCGAGACTTCGCGCGTGTCAGCCGCAGCAGGCGTTGGCTTTCGTGCAACGCCTGCTCACGCGGCTGTAGCTCACAGATCGCCGCTCTTGAGCTCCGCAGCCAGCCGGTCACTGGCGCGCGCTGCCAAGGTCATGGACGTCAGCACCGGGTTCTTCTCGGGATTCGTGGTGAAGACCGACGAATCTGCGACGACCAAATTGGACGCTGCGTGCATACGCCCCCACGCGTTCACCATGCCGAACTCGGGCGAAGCGTGCATGCGACAGGTGCCGGCGTAGTGGTTGGAGTTCCCAACCGCCTCTACTTTCCAAACGTCGGTGCGAGGCTCGAAACCGGCCCTGGCAAACAAGCTGATGATTTGGTCACGTGCCTGCTCGAGAGTCACGAGAGCCTCGGGAGGGTGATGAATGTGGAGCGTCAGGCCCGACGTGCCGTCGGGGCCCGTGACGCTCGGGTCGAGCGCGATGAAGTTGTCTCGATCGGGCGCCATGGTTCCGAACACGCTGAAGCCGGTAGACCGGCTCTGACCCACGTGCCCCGTCAACAGGCCACGCGCGACGCGTGCCGCGCCGCTCCACTGCATGCCGGCAGCGGCGTACAGCGGCGGTGAGCGATCGAGCGAGGGACGAGTGATGTATGCGGCAGGGTAGATCCCAATCGGCGAACCGAGGCCGAGCACCAGCTTGGCGATGGGATGATCGTTCAAATATCGCCCGAGCACGTCGTGCGTGTTGCCGAGGCCGTTCGGAAAATCCGCGCTCTTGGACTGCAGCAGCACTTGCGGCGTGTTGAAAGCGCCGGCCGAAAGCACCACCGCGCGACAGCCGACGCGTTCCTCGGTTCCGGTCCGAGTATCTCGAAATATCACTGCTTGCACGCGACGACTTCGAGGATCCCAGTCGAGCCGCTGCACGCGCGCGCCGAACCGCACGCTGAGCCCGCCGTTGCGCTGCTCCGGCCGGATCAGGCGCACGAACGAATTGAAAGCCGTGCCGCTCCAGGTCAGCGAGGTATCCGCGCCGTACGCGTAGGGCATGGCTACGGCTGAGCGACCTTGGCGCGGCGCGTCCTCTTCGAGCGCCGCCCATTCGGGGCCGAGCTCCCAGGCCTGACGCACGTTCCCGGCCGGGAGCTGCAGTTGATTCCTTGCGGACCCGGCGATGTGCAAGAGCGGCTCGACGCGCGCATACCAGGGCGCCAAGTCCTCGTAGCCGATCGGCCAAGTCGCCTCCGTGCCAGCCCGTTCGGCGTCTGCGAAATCTTCGGCGGAAAAACGCGGGACCGCGCAGCTCCAATGATTGCTCAGCCCACCGGGCGCGAGCTCCTCGAACAACATCGCGTCCGGATCGCCCGTCCTGCGGATGCGCTCACGCTGCACGAGCGGACCGCGCCGCTTAGCGACGGTCAAACCACGGATGCGAAAGGTAAGCCCACTGGCCGCGCGTTCCGAACCCGCCTCGAGCATCAGCACCTCGATGCCGGCCCGACGGAGGAACACTGCGGCAGCCGCCGCTGGCGGGCCGCTGCCTATCACGACGACAACGTTGTCTTTCACGCGACCTGCCTATACCACGGCCTAGTTTCGCAGTGCACCGCCCGAGCGCTGGATCGTGCTTTCGCGAAACGTACCCTGGAGTGATACTCCGACACCATGCGCCTCAGCACGTTCGGCAAGACGGATCTCAAGGTATCCGAGTTCGGTTTTGGATGCGCACGCATCGGCGGCGTATTCCAGGGTGATGCCCAGAGCTTCGTGCGACTGCTCGCAGTGGCACGCGACAGCGGGATCAACTTCTTCGACACCGCCGACATGTACAGTCAGGGCGAGAGCGAAGCGTTGCTCGGACGTGTTTTCAGCAAGCGGCGCGCTGAAGTGGTGATCACGACCAAGGCTGGCTATTGCCTACCGGGCCGACGCAAGCTCGCGGGCCGCCTCAAGCCGTTGCTCAGGCCCGTAATCAAGGCGCTTGGCATCCGTCGCGATCGCTTGCCGACGATGGCGCGCGGCGAACTCGGCAGAGACTACTCGCCCGCGTATCTGAAACGCGCACTCGAAGCCAGCCTGCGCCGCTTGCGCACCGATTACGTAGACCTCTTTCAGCTGCACAGCCCGCCCGCCGAGGTCATTGAGCGCGGCGAATGGGAGCCGGCTTTGGAGGACCTGAAGCGCGCGGGCAAGCTGCGGTACTACGGCATTTCGTGTGATTCCCCGGAGGCCGCGCAGGCAGCGTTGCGCTATTCGAATGTGTCTTCGCTGCAATTCGTGTTCAGCCTGCTCGAGCCAGGTGCGCTCGAAACGATCCTGCCCACGGCGCGCGCGCAGCAGGTGGCCTGCATCGCCCGCGAATGTCTGGGTAATGGGCTGCTCGTGAAACCGAACGCCCATGCCTTGGACCTGACCACCTATTGCAGCGTGCCCGAACAGATCGAAGTCAGGAGGCGGGAGCTCCTCGACTTGGAGGCTCGCGCAACGGAGCGTGGGACAACGGTCGCGCACATGGCGCTAGAATTCGCGAGCCGGTCCGACGGAATTTCAGTGGCGCTGCTCGGGGCGAGAACCCCCCAGCAACTTCGTCGCCTGCTCGATGAAATCCCGGCCTGAGTGTTCACCGACTCGTCGCTATCGAAGTGCTCACTCCACTTTGGCGCGGGGGACACAAATGGTGGTGTGGGCTGGAGCCCCTTCCCACTGGGCGGAATGTAAGGTATTGAGCGTACGGCTTGTAAAGGATCGAAGAGATGCTGTCGGTCATCAAGGGAATGGTTCAGGTTGCTGGTAGCACCTATCCACCTGGCTCTCGGGTGAACGCCCGAGCGTGAATGTGGTGAGGGAGCAAAGCCAGTGCTAGTCGCTGGGCCACCAGGCCGGCCCCATCGCGTACCGGCGTTCTACAAACGCCGGCGCAAGCGCAATAACGAGATCGGCCAAGTGCTGATCCGCAACGGCGTCATCACGCCTGAACAGCTACGCCAAGCGTTGCGTATCCAGTCCGAGAGCGGCGGCCACGTCGGGGCGATCTTGCGCCGCATGGGCGCCTGCGATTCGCGCGCGATCGCCGATGCCTTGATCGAGCAAGTCCGCGTTGCCCGCAACGGCATGGGCCTGGCTCACCGCGCACGCCAAAATCCCTCGATTGTGGGCCTGAACGTCGTATGTCGGCCCCGCCTTTCGCGAACGCTCGTGATCCTGACGGACCTGGTGACGTTGAGCCTGGCAGCGGGGCTGGTCGGCGCGATCGTCGCGAGTGACACGCTAACACGCGCCCAGCGCTTCAGCGTGCTTGCGCTCGTTCCGACGTGCATTGCTGCGCTCACCGCCGTCCAAATGTACGCGCTGACGCCGCCCAGCCCGTCGGAAGAGATCCGTCGCTGCACGCTGACCATATCCCTAATCTATTTGGGCTCCTGGTCGATCGCCGTGTCGCGCAACGGGGCGTTCCACGCCATGCCGCACTTGGCCTGGCTGGTCGGCTGGCTCACGTCGATTTTGCTGGTGCCGATCGGTCGCGGAGTACTGCGTTCCGAGCTCGCCAAGCGTCCGTGGTGGGGCCAGCCGGTGGTGGTATTCGGCGCCGGCAAGGTGGGACGTGCTGTGGTCAGCACGCTGCAGCACCGCCCGCAGCTCGGGTTGAAGCCAGTGGCGATTCTGGACGACGACCCGACCAAGCACGGCACGGTCCGCGCGACCTGGGGCGAAGAAGACCTGATGGTCCAATCCGTGCGCCAAGGGCCCGAGTCTTCGCACGCGCGCAACGATGATTTCGAGACACCCTCGCAGCGCAGCGCGCTCGAGCAATTCGCAGAGGTTGATGGCGTACCGATCGTGGGCGGTCTCGAGCTCGCGCCGATTCTCGCGCAGCGACTAGGAATTCGCTCGGCCGTGATCGCAATGCCGAAGCTGGACTCTGCGACCCTGCTGGGGGTGATCGAGCGCTACGCCGAAGGTTACTCCAGCGTGCTGGTGATCCCGGATTTGTTCAACGTCGCGCACTTCGGTACGCCGACGCATAGCCTTGGCGGCGTGCTCGGGATCGAAGTGCGGAGGCAGCTGTTGCTCGCTGGTCCGCGGCTCGCCAAGCGGTTGATGGATGTCGTGCTGACGACGATGGGCGGTTTGTGCGTACTGCCGTTCGTGCTCCTGCTATCGATCCTGATCAAACTCGACTCGAGCGGTCCGATCTTTTACCGTCAGAAACGGCTCGGCCAGGACGGCGTGCGCTTCGTGGCGTTCAAGTTTCGCACGATGTACGGCGACGGGGAAAAGCGGCTATTGGAAGTGCTCGCCAACAACCCGCAGATGCGCGCGGAATACGAGGAGTTCCACAAACTCACCGTCGATCCGCGCGTTACTCGCATCGGTCGCGTTTTGCGGAAATACAGCTTGGACGAGTTGCCACAAATTTGGAGCGTGTTCGTGGGCGATATGAGTCTGGTTGGCCCGCGCCCGTATCTGGAGCGCGAAATCCCCGAAATGAACGGGCAAGAAGCCGTGATCTTGCGGGTAAAGCCCGGCATCACCGGCATTTGGCAGGTCACCGAGCGCAACGCTTCCACCTTCGAACAACGCGTCCACCTCGACGTCGAATACGTGCGGAGCTGGTCACCGTGGCTCGATCTCTACGTGCTCGCCCGCACCGTTCCGGTCGTCGTGGGAGGCACAGGCTCTTGAGTCCTAGCCCGCTCGCCCTGCCCCGAATTCAAGTCGGGACGCTGCCCATCGATGTGGTCGACTTCAACGGCGCGATCGACGCGATCGACCGTCTGATCCGTGAAAGGAAGGGCGGCACCGTGTTCACGCCCAATGTCGATCACGTCGTCATGGCGGAACATGACGAGCGCTTTCGAACCGCTTACGCGGCAGCAGCGTTGTCACTGGTCGACGGTACCCCGGTGCTTTGGGCTGCGCGCCTGCTGCGCACCCCGCTACCGGAAAAGATTTCTGGTTCGGATCTGGTAATGCCGCTCTTGCGCCGTGCGGCGGAGCGCGGCTATCGGGTTTACTTCCTGGGTGGGGCGCCAGGCGTCGCTGACTTGGCGAAGAGCAAGCTCGAAGCGGCGCTGCCAGGAATTCAGATCGTCGGCACCGATGCCTCACGCGTCGACGTGAATGCAGCAGCCGAATCTGACGACATTGCCGAACGCATTCGGCTCGCTGCGCCGGATTTGGTGCTCGTCGCGCTCGGCGCTCCCAA
>Ga0164241_10004530_pt1 | contig 13405 bp, 11 predicted proteins | sample OricomyardsoilBY_FD_108780 | JGI IMG/M metagenome (GOLD analysis project Ga0164241, IMG submission 108780) | Backyard soil microbial communities from Emeryville, California, USA - Original compost - Back yard soil (BY) | ecosystem: Environmental > Terrestrial > Soil > Unclassified | place: USA...
TGATCCGGCTGCTATTCGATCCCAAGTTTCAGGATGCGGCGCGTGTTGTGCCCCTGCTGGCGATTGCGATCGCGGCGCAGGTCGCCGGCTGGTTTCCCACGACGTCGCTGAACATCGCCAAGGAAACGAAGTACTTTCCGATGATGACGGCGGTGGCCGCGGGCGTGACGCTTGCCGCGGAGTTCGCGCTGATCCCGCGCTACGGCGTCATGGGCGCGGCCGCGGGGACGCTCATCGGACAGGCCTTCCAGTCCGTGGCGTTTCTCGTCGTGTCGCAGCGCGCCTATCCGATCCCGTACGAAACGGGACGATTGATCAAGATCGTCGGGGTCGGTGCCGTGGTCTGCATCGCGGCACTGAGCGTCGCGCTACCCTCGATTGTCTGGACTCTGGTTGCGCGCACCGCGGTCGTCGTTGCGGGTCTGCCGGTCGGACTGCTCGTGGTCCGGTTGTTCACCGCGGCCGAGCTGCGGGACCTGCGTTCCGTCGTGGCGATCGCGCGTCGACGAGTTCGCGTACAACCGTAGCCAGATCGCGCGTGAGCGCGTCGAACGAGAATCGCGCCGTGAACAGCGCGTGCCCGGCGTCCGCGAGGCGCGCCAGCCGGTCCCGGTCGCTTTCGAGGGCGACGATGGCGTTTGCTATGGCGGTGCCGCTGCCGGGCTCGCACAGCCAGGCGTCGGTGCCGTGCGTGAGCGCCTCGCGCGCGCCGGGCGTGTCGGCCGTCAGTACCGGGCGCCCGACCGCCAGCGCGTCGAAGACCTTGTTGGGGATCACCCGCTGCGCACGCGCGGTCGTGCCGAAGCTGCCGAGACACAGATCCGCGGCGGCCATCATGGACGGCAGCTGCGCGTATGGCACGACACCAGGAAATGCGACGCGCGTGACGCCGAGCGATGTGGCGCGCGCGCGCACGGCGTCGTAGGTTTGTCCGGCGCCCACCAGGACGAAGCGCACGTCGCGCCCCGCCCCTTCGAGCTGCGCCGCAGCGTCGATGATGTGCTCGACGCCGTGCAGGGGACTGAAGCGCCCGTAGAAGAAGACCGTGAACGGCGCGGATACCGCGCGGTGCCCGTTGGCTGACGGTCGCATCACGTCTTCATTCGCGCCCAGCCACAGACGCCGGAAACGCTTCCGCGGCACGCCGAACGTCTCCGCGAAAAACGCGATCTGCGCATCAGTTTCGAGCAGCACGCGATCGGCCGCGCGACAGCCGTAGCGATCGGTCGCGCGATACCAGCGGGCCAGTGTCGTGTGCGGCGCCACGAGCCGGCGATCGACGACTTTTTCTTCGTAGCGCGATGTCAGCGGGTCGAAGATCAGCGGCACCCGCTTGAGCGTGGCGGCCAGCCGTGCGGCGGGCATGTCCGCGTGCGCGCGGAAGCCGACGACAATCGCGTCGCAGGATGTCGCGAGCAGACGGCGCAGCAGCGACGGCCCGCGGGCGACGAGGCCGCGATCGTCCCTCACCTGGACCACGCGCGCCCCCGCGCGCTCGAGACAGCGCGCTGTGATGACGTTTCGGGCGTAAGCAGGATCGAAGCGGCCGAAGTAGCAGATGCACAGCCCGGCCAGCGGGCGCGGGTCGTCGATGGGCACACCTCGCGAGACCGTATGGTATACCTCACGGCGGGTTTCACCGGTTGATGCGCTGTCTCTTCCTGACCGACTCGCTCGCCCTGCCCAGGAAGTACCGGACGTGCACCGTGACCTGGGACGAGACATACGTGCGGCTGCTCGCCCGCGCGCGTCCGTCGGACGAGTTCCTGCACGCCGGGATCGGAGGGGCAACGATCCATGAGCTGTTCCTGCAGCTCGACTACTACGTCCACTCGTATCCCGATGTCGTTGTCCTGCACTGCGGCATCGTGGACTGCGCGCCGCGGGCGCTCCGCCGCTGGGAACTGCAGATTGCCGGCAAACTCGGGCTTTACCGCGCCATCAAACCCTTTTCGGTGCCGCTCCGCCGCTACCGCAAGATCCAGTACACGAGTCCGGCGCGGTTTTCGGAGACGCTCCAGGCCATCCGCGCCCGCTTTCCGGGCAAGCCCGTCGCCGCCATCGGCATCCTGCCGCCGCGTCCGGGGCACGAAGCGCTCGTGCCGGGCGTGGGCGCGCGCATCCGGGCGTACAACGCGATCCTGGCGGCGAGCACCGATTTCATCGACACGAGCGACTTCCCGGACGAGGGCATGATCGAGGACTTCGTGCACATGAATGCCGCCGGGCACCGCGTGATCTTCGAGAAGGTGCACGCCGCGCTCGACCGGCTCCGCCACGGCTCCGGCGCATGAAGTTCATCATCACGGTCGACACCGAGGCCGACAACCAGTGGAAACCGGTGGCCGGTCATCTGCCCGTCGAAAACCTGCGTGCCCTTCCGCGCTTTCAGGCGTTGTGCGAAGCACACGGGTTTCCTCCGACCTACCTGTGCACACACGAAGTCGCCTCGGCGCCGCTCTTCGGCACAACCCTGCGCGCGTGGCACGAGAACGGGCGGGCGGAAGTTGGCGCGCATCTGCATCCATGGAGCACGCCCCCGTCCAGCCAATGGGACCTGACGGATCGCGGCTCCGCGTATCCCTCCGAACTTCCAGCGGAGATCTTCACGGAAAAGCTCGACGCGCTGACACGATGTGTCGCGGACGCGCTCGGCCAGCGTCCCACGAGCTATCGCGCAGGACGGTGGGGTTTCTCGGCCTCGAACGTCGCCGATCTCCTGGCCCAGGGTTACATCGTCGATTGCTCGGTGACCCCATTGGTCAACTGGACCGACGCGGGTGCAACCGGGAGAGGACCGGACTTCCGCAAGGCGCCGCACCGGCCGTATTTCATCGATCGCCATGACGCCGCCACGGAGGGCGACAGCGATCTGCTCGAAGTCCCGATGACTGTTCTCCACACGAATCCGATTGCGCGCCGCTGGCCGGCGATTTCCGAACTGCAGCATCGCCACCGGAAGATGCGGATCGCGCGCGTGATCGACGGTGCGTTCGACGTGTCGCCGCAGTGGCTCCGGCCCTTTCCCCGGATGACCGTCGCGCGCCTGCAGCGGGTCGTGGAAACGGCTTGCGCGCTCCAACTGCCGGTGATCGAACTGATGCTCCACTCGTCGGAACTGCTCCCGGGCGGCTCGCCATACAACCGCACGGCCGCGGCTGTCGACGACGTGTTCGAGCGTCTCGGCGGCCTGTTCCGCTACCTCCGGTCGATTCAGGTCGACGGGGTTACGCTGACTGCGTACGCAAGAGAATTCGCTTCAACAACGCGACGTGCGCGCGTCCCGACGCAGTGACGGTGTAGAGCGCCGCCCGTTCCGGGCCCGCGGCCGCGAGCCGCTCGCGCAGGACGCCGTCGTCGAGCACGTTGCAGATGCCGCGTGCGAGAGCCGCAGGGTCGCCCGCTGGCACGAGCACTCCGTAGCGTCCGTGATCGAGGATCTCTCCCGGCCCGTGCGGGCAATCCGTGGAGACGACGGGCGTGCCGCAGGCCAGGGCTTCCGCGACCACGTTGCCGAACCCCTCCCACTGTGACGACAACACGAAGAGCGTCGCACGCGCGTAGAACGCATAGGGATTGTCCACGTACCCGGCAAAGCTGACCTGATCGGAGATGCCGAGATCGCGTGCGAGCGCATGCAGGGCTCCTGCGAGCGGTCCGTCGCCGACGATGATGAGCCGCGCCGGATGAGTCGCGCGCACGAGGACCATCGCGCGCAGCAGGGTGGGGTAGTCCTTCGGCTCGATCAGGCGTCCGCACGCGACAATGACGGGCGCCCTCCCATCGGAGAAGAACGGATGGTCGCACGGCGCTGCGGCCAGTCCGGCAATGGCTTCCGTCACGCTCGCGTTCGGGATGACCGTCGCGCGCGGACTCGCCGCGGGGGCGATCGACGCAAGGTCACGCACGATGCCGCCCGACGTCGTGATGATCGCGTCCGCGTCCGGATACAACCGGCGGATCGCCTGGCGCAGGAGCAACTGCGTCCGCGGCTTCGAACGCGCGAGCACCGCGGCGAGCGATGTCTGGATCGAGATCGCGGCCGCGGGGCGCGCGCCGGCTGTCAGCGTGCGCCGCGCCATGAGGAGCGGGATGTTCGCTGCCTCCTGGATCCCGAACAGCACGGTGGGGCCAATGCGATGTATCAGCCGGCGCAGCCGCCAGGCGGCGACGAGCCATCGCCGCGAGTCGATCTCATGACAGGTCACGCCTCCAGGCACGTGCGAGACGAGTGCGCCGCCTCGCTTCAATGTCGCCAGATGGACGTCGAACTCCGCGGCCAGTGCCGGCAGAATCCGCACGAGGTGATGCTCCGCGCCGCCGCCGCCGAGGCTGGGGGTCACGACGAGAAGACGGTCCGCGGACACGTGCCGAGTGTACGCGAGCGCGCGGGCCCCAGCCTCGACGACCGCGAGGATCGGCTACGCGCCGAACCACGCGTGCAGGATCTTGAAAGGCAGGATCAGGCGGTCGACGAGGATCTGCTGGAGCGTCGTCGGGTAGGGCGCGAGCTGCGTGTGTCCGTGCGCGAAGGTCTGATACTGCAGGACGAACAGCGCGTTGTAGGCGATCAGGGCGATGGCGGCGGTGCGCAGCGTGCGGACGTGCTGACTGGACTCGAGACGGCCGAGAATCGCCGCCAGTCCAAGCGTGAAGATCACCGTGTAGCCGACGAATCGCCGCGCGCCGAACGCTTCGCCTGCCCACCAGTCCGACACCGCGGCATTCACGTAAATCGCGATCGCGAAAAGCAGGATCAGCAGCCCGATGCGGTACCGATCGCGCGCGTAGGCGAGCGGCAAACCGGCCGATGCCACGAGCACCGCCGGCGTCCAGAGCCACAGGCCGTGGCGCGGCGAGAGCAGCACGGACAGAATTGCCGGGGCGGTCCACTGCATGAATCCCGCTCCCTGTGGCATGGCGATCCACGAGCCGTACAGCGTGCGCCACGCCGCCAACTGCGGCAGGGCGAGTAACAGGGCCGCAACCGCGAGCGCGCCTGTCGACGCGATGATGGTGGTGGCCGCCTGGGTGCGGTTCCGCAGGGCACGGGCGAGGTCGACGGCCGGCAGGATCAGCACCACGGCATCCTGCCAGCGCATGAGCGCGGCGAGCGCGCCGAGCGCGCCCAGAAGCGCGAAATGGCGAACGTCGACGCGTCCGCCTCCGCGCATCCAGACGAACACGAAGAGGGCCACCGCGCACATGGACACCGCATGCGAATACGCGGGTGAGATCGCCGAATAGTAGAGGGCGGATGTCGCGAGCCATGCGACGAGGGTGGCCCAGAGCGCGCTTTGCCGAGGATACGTAAGCGCCGCGACGCGGTAACAGAGGTAGGCGCCCAGCGACGCGTAGAAGATGCCGGCCACGCCGGCACTCAGTTGAAACACCCGCGAGAAGCCGTCGACGGCGACGGGCACGCCGGCGGCGGCCAGCCCCGCGAGCAGCGCGTAGACGGCCAGATAGAACGGCGCCCAGGCGATCGCCGGACCAATCGACATCTGGTTGGGGGCGCGTCCCGTCGCCGTGCGTTCGCGTTCCCACACATTGGCGGACGGATCGCCGGTGCCGCCGTAGAGCCGCGCGTAGTCGTTGCGGAAATCGAGGTCGCGATCGAAGACGATCGACCGGAGATAGGCATAGTACTGGATGGCGTCGCCGTTGATGGGACGCCGGCCGGCCGAGACGGTCGTGAACGCCGCGAGGTACACCAGCACGAAGACGGCCCCGACGATCGCGATCGTCCGGCCGGGTGAGCGTTCGATGATGTTCAGCACGGCGCGCGCGCAACGCGCGGACGGTCCGCGCCCGCCGATTATAGCGGCCGAATCGCGGCGTTGCGGCGCGATGGTATAGTCGCGCGCGATGCACGCGCGACGATGGCGCGCCAGATGGATGGCGATCGCATGCCTCTGTCTGCTGACGCTGCCGGCCGTCGCAACGCGACCGCACACCGCCGACGAAATCGAATATTTCTCGTTTCTCCGATCGCTCTGGTTCGACCGCGATCTCTCGTTCGACAACGAATATCGATACTTCGTCGAGCACCGATTCACGACCGATCCGGGGTTTCCGGCGACGTTTCTCGATCAGTCCACGCCCACCGGCGTGCGCCCGACATTTGCGACAATCGGCGCGGCGATCCTCTGGGCGCCGTTCTACGCCATCGCCGACGCCGGCGTCCGTGTCGCGCGCGCGTTGGGATCGGACGTGGCCGCCGATGGATTCTCGCGTCCGTACCTGACGGCGGTCGCATGGGGATCGGCCGTCTACGGGTGGCTGGCGCTCGTTCTGTCGGCATCCGTCGCGCGTCAGTTGGGCGGGCTAGGCGCGGCTGCCGCGGTGGCCGTCGCGCTCGGCACCCCGCTGCTCTTTTACATGTACGCCCAGCCAGGTTTCGCGCACGCGTGTTCCGCATGTGTCGTCGCGCTCTTTGTCTGGACCTGGATGCGCGTGCGCGGGTCATGGTCCGTGCCCGGCGTCGCGGCGCTCGCCGCCATCGCCGCCTTGATGACGATGGTGCGTGAGCAGGACGCGTTCATCGTGATCGCGCCCGCTGTCGACTATCTCGCACACGCGCCTGGCGGCGACGGCGTGGCCGCCTGGGTCCGCCGGGCAGCAGCGAGATTCGCGGCCGCGGCGGCGGCATTTGCGGTCTGCTTCGCGCCGCAGGCGCTCGCCTACATCGTGATCAACGGCCATCTCGGCCCGTCGCCGATCGTCGCGAACAAGATGGTGTGGAGCGCGCCCTGGGCCATGGCGGTGGTGTTTTCGCCCTCGCATGGATGGCTGGCGTGGACGCCGCTCGTCGCCGTGGCCCTGACGGGCCTGATCGCGGCCGCGGTCGCGCCGCCGGGCGGAGATCGCCGGCTTCGAGCGGTGGCGGTATTGCTCGTGCTCGCGGTGACCTCGCAAGTGTACGTATCCGGGAGCGTCGCGACGTGGACGCTCGCTGGCGCCTTCGGCCAACGCCGTTTCGTGGGGCTGACTGTGTGCCTCGTCATCGGCATCGCGTGGCTGCTCGCGCGGGCGACGTCCAGGTCGCGCCGGGTCCTCGCCGCGGCGGTGGTCGTGCTCGCCGCGTTGTGGAACGTGGGCCTGGCATTCCAGTTCGCCGAACGGTCGATGGACCGTCAGCGCCTCGAGTTGGCCCGCAATGCCCGGACGACGTTTCTGGAATTGCCGATGCGCGTGCCGTCGCTCGTCTACCGGTATCTGTTCGATCGCGGGTCCTTCTATGCGGCCCCGGTGGAACGCTAGCCGTGCGGATCCTGTATCTCGCGGACATTCGATTTCCGATCGAGCGCGCCAACGGCGTGCAGACCGCGGAGACCGTGTGGCACCTGGCGGAGCGTGGGAACGTCGTAACGCTGCTCGTGCGGCCGGACACCGCGAGTCCCGCGCGTGATCCGCTCGGGTTTTTCGGCCTCGCGCCGCTCGCGACACTTGCGATTCGCCGCACTCGTGTCGCGGGGCCGCCCGCGGCGCGCCGCGCGCAGTATCTGGCGGCAGCCGTTGCCGCCGCGATCGCGCCGGGACGATACGACGCCGTCTTCACGCGCGACCTCGGCGTAGCGTCGGCGCTCCTCCGCCTTCCGCGCGCCGTGCGGCCGCCTGTCACATACGAATCACACGGCTACGCGCCGGACGTCCGTCGCCAGCTGCCGGATCTGATTCCCAATGCGCGGCCCGCGTCCGAGAGACAGTTGAAACGCCTCGCGCGGCGCGAGGCGCACGTGTGGCAGCGCGCGGATGGCTACGTCACGATCACACGCGCGCTCGCCGCTGACCTCTCGACACGCTTCGGCGTGCGCGCGCGCGTGCTCGTCGCTCCCGACGGCGCCCGGCTCGCACCCGCTAATCAGGCTCCGTCGCGCGATCACGACGACGTGCCCACCGCGACCTACGCCGGTCATTTGTATGCGTGGAAGGGCGTCGACACTCTGGTGGCCGCCGCCGCATTTCTCCCGGCTGCGCGCATCCGCATCGTGGGCGGCATGCCGGGCGAACCGGACCAGGCCCGCCTGCGCGCGAAGGCGGAGGCGCTCGGTGTCAGCGCGCGGGTCGAATTCGTCGGTTACGTGCCGCCGCCGGAGGTGTCGGCATGGCTCACGCGTTCTGACGTGCTCGTCCTGCCAAACATCGACACGTCGGTGTCGGCGCGCTACACCTCGCCGCTGAAGCTGTTCGAATACATGGCAGCGGGGCGGCCGATTGTCGCGTCGCGGCTGCCGGCACTCGAAGAAGTGCTGACGGACGGTCTCAACGCGCTGCTCGTCCCACCCGGCGATGCCTCCGCGCTGGCCTCCGCGATTTCAAGGCTCGTCACCGACCCTGCACTCGCGGCTGCACTCGCCGCGCAAGCGAAGCGTGACGTCGCCAACTATTCATGGGCGCGCCGCGCCGAGCGCCTGGAGGAGCTCCTCCGCGTGGCGACAGGCGCTCGACCACGTACGTAATGGATACACGGAAGAACCGCCGGATCGAGATATTGGCCGGGGTGGCAGGACTGCTCGCGTTGTTCACGGTCTCACTCGCCGGCAGCGCGGCCTCTGGATTCAGTCTCGACGAGACCTGGTTCCTCCAGGTCGTCAGTCGAGTCACGAACGGCGAGGCTTTGTACCGTGATGTCTTTTTCCTGAGTACCCCTCTGTCAGTCCAGGTCAGCGTCCTCGTCGCGCACATCTTCGGTGCAGAACTCATCGTCGAGAAGGCCGTGACGTCGGTAGCATTCGTCGCGGAGCTGTGGTTTGCGGACCGGCTGTTACGGGCGATCGGTGCGGCGCGGTGGTCCCGCTGGATCGCCTGGATGGCGTTGTTCGTGTACACCCAGCATTTTCCGAATCCGCCGTACCGGACATTCGGAAGCGCGTTGATGCTGTCGAGCTTCTGGGCGCTGACGGTGTCACTCAGACGTTCGGAATCCGGCCGCGACGGAGCCATCCGCTGGCTGGGGATTGCCGGTGCGTTGGCGGGCGCAACCTTTGCCGCCATGCCTAACCACGGGCTGCTGAGTCTCGGCTCGATTCTCGTCGTGGCGCTGGTGCAGGCGCACACCGCCGGGGCATCGGCTCGCGTCTCGGCCGGCGCCGCGGCGGCCGTGATCATGGCATTTGCGGTCGTCATGGGCCTGTTTCTCGCGCCCGTCCTGGGCCATGGCGCATGGACGGAGCTGCTCGACTACACGATTCGCAACAAGGGACCGTACGTGCGTGCGGGAGGCGCGTCGATCCTGACGGAGCTGCGGACGCTGCTGACGATCAATCCACTGGACGGCGCGTCGCTGTCACGTCTGTATCGAGGGTTCGGCGTTGTCCTGGTGCCGGTGGCGCTGGCCTTGACCGTGGTGGCGGCGCTGCGGACCTCGCGCGACAGGAGGCCGCTTGCCCTGGCAATCATGCTGCTCGTGATCTCCAGCGTGGCCGGTGCGTACCCGCGCCTGAACCGGTTTCACCTCAGCTACGCAAGCCCGGCGTTGATTGTGGGCATCGTGTACTCGTGGATGGTGCTGACCGCCGGGCTGAATGTGCCGCGCAGGGCCGTGCGCGCGTTCGTCGCGGTCTGGACGATCCCCGGTGTGCTGTTGACGCTGGCAGGCACGGCGAACGCCATCGGCGCCCGAGACTTCGTCTGGTCAACAGTTCCGCACTTCACAGCCATTCGCATGCCGGCCGCGGAGGAAGAGGAAATTCGGGAACAGGCGGCGCGTATGCGCGGTGTGATCGGGATGCAGCCGCTGCTCGTCGGCACGCACGCGAGCCTTTACTATCTGGCCGCCGGCCTCAGCAACCCGACGCCGTTCGATGAGTCCAGCGTCATGAGCTTCGGGCCGCGGGGACAGCAGCAGACCATTGCGGCGATCGCGGATGGCCGCGTGTGGCCCGTGTGCCTGGAGCCGCTTCCTGGTCCGCTCAGTCCGTCCACGCTGATCAGCTACATCACCTCGTCCATGCGGAGGACCGAGGACCTCGGCATCTGCACCGTCTACCGCTGAGCCGCTCGGTCCGCGGCCGGCGCGCGGACGAAGATCACCGAGGCGATGACCGCCGCGTGCTCCGGTGTGGACTGGTTTCCCGCCGCATCGATCTCCAGCGCATTGGCACCGCGACGAAGGACATCGACGTCGAGGTTCCAGCTGTAGTCTTCCCAGGTGTTTGCCATCGGCCGTGCCGCGAAGCGTCGCCCGTTGAACGAAATGGCCAGGGCATGCTGATGGTCGTCGTCCGCCGGCGCAGCGCGGATGCGAATGGTCATCGAACCTGGTGTCGTCAGGGGCACGAGGATCTCGGCGCGGTCCGACGTCAGCCAGCGGACTGGCTGGTCCTCCTCGTCATGCGACGCGGGCTCCCAGCCTCTACCGAACAATTCGTCGTCGATTCCCGTGAATGACACCGCGTCCTGCTGGGTGCCCGCGAAGAGCGTTCGCCCAGCCCATCCACAGACAGCTCCGCGGTGCGGATCGTTCGCGTCGACCGCGATCCGCCCGATGACTGGTGCGCCGTAGGCACCGAGGCCCAGCGCCGATTGCGACGACTGTCCGTCGTCGTTGGTCACGACTTCAAACCGATGCACCACACTGCTGTCGCGGAGCCGCGCGCGCAGTTCGGCGGGGACCCTGTCGACATCGAGGCTCTTTTCCAGAAGAGCGACATCGGCAGGCGAGGACATCCTGAAGGATGCCCTTGCCGAAGTGGCAGGGTTCGGCCCGATTGAGGTCGCGACGATGGGGCCCTCCGGCCCGGTGCCCGCCGCGTAGAACGTCGCCCGCGCGTCGAAGGGCCTGTAGTTGTCCAGCCGCAGCACGACCGGTTCCACGCCGGCCGCCGCCGTGACGTCCTGCCAGCCCGTGTTCGCCATCTCGCGGCAGGGTGCCCACGCGCGCACGCGGAAGAGCGGCATGTAGGACATGTCAATCGGCTCACCGGTGTCATCGATCAGCTGCACGGGTTCGAAGCGGAAGCCGAGTCCCTCCAGCTTTTCGCGCCCGTCCCGGTAGGCGTAGATCGCGTAGTCGTCACGCGCGTAGCGCTGAATGCTGTCGAGGTCGCGTCCCACCAGGACGATCGAACGGTCCCCGGCGGCATGCTCGCCGGCGAGCTTGTAGAGCAGGAGCTGGTCGACGGCGTACTCCTCCTGCACGAACGCCGCACGGCGGCCGAGCGTGGCGAAGAGCGCGTTCATGTAGCGGGCTTCGTACGTCCGCCGATGGTGATCGCTCGCGGTGTAGTTGGAGGCGAGCTGAGCCGCGGGCAGCACGGCGCACGCGATCAGTCCCGCCGCGACAGGCAGACGACCGAGACGCCGGAGGCTTGCCACGAGCCACGACATCCCGAGTCCGGCCAGCAGCCACGCCATCACGAACGCCGGCAGGATGAACCCCTCGGAATCGGCGTCGACGTTGAGTGTGAGAAAGGCGACGCCGACAAGTGCCGCGACGAACAGCAGCGCGGCGCGCGAGCGGGCGACGATGCCCCACGCCAGGCCGAGGACAAGGGCCACGACGCCGGCGGCTCCGAGCTCGCGGAGAAACACGGCCGCCAGGGCCGGCACACGTTCCGTGAGAAGCGTTCCGGCACTGAACCGGAACATGTCGCCCGAGTATTTGGAGGCGACCATCACGTGCCACAGCTCGGTGAGATTGGAGGCCTGCGCTTCCGCGTAGGGGCTCTTCTGCCACGTGCGGATCAGGATGAACCCGTATTGCGCCAGGCCGAGCGCGCCGAGCGCGACGCACGTGTCGGCGGTCTTCGCCCGCACCTCGTCCGGCCGCACGGCCAGCACGAAGAGCGCAAGCGCGGGAGCCAGCATCGCGGCAGTCAGATGGTTGCCGAGACTGAGTCCGAGCAGAGCGGCCGTCAAATACAGGTCGCGGCGGCGGCCGCTGTCCGCCCAGCGGAGCGCCTGCCACACGATCAGCGACGAGAGTGCCGCGTTGAGCGTGTACACCTCGGCGACCGTCGACTTGCTCCAGAAGATCGGGCCGAAGGCCAGCCCGAGCGCCGCGGCGGCCGAGACGACCGGCGGGCATTTCAGCCGGTCGAGCGTCAGCGTGGCCATGGCCGCCGTCAGCGCGGCGAACACGGCCGACATCAGATTCATGCGGAACGCGGGAACGCCGGCTGGCAGGTGCGAAAAGATGTACGAGACGAAGATGTAGAGGGGATACCCCGGCGGGTGGGCCGTGCCGAGCACGCTGCCGAGATACTGAAATTTCGCGGCGTCACCGCCGCCGCCCAGTCCGGGAATCAGCGTGCGAAAATAGATCAGGAATGCGAATGCGGCGACCGCGAGCGGCAGCAGGCGTCGGAACGTTCGCACCCGCACAGTCTAGGAGCGGGGGAAGACGCCAGCAAGGCGCCATTCGACGCGGCCGGTGGAGATCGCCGTCTCGAATCCCGCGAGCCCGCGCTTGATTGTGCCGTCCCGGTTCGCTTAGCATTTGTGCTTGTTCAGACGGCGAACAAGCGGTCTGAGCGTCTTTCTGTTCGGCTGGCCCGCGCCCGGGGCCTGACGGACACTCCCTGGAGAGTGCTGGACGATGGAAGGCTACCTGCCAATTCTGATCATGATCGGACTTGGCATCGGCTTTTCCGCCGGTAACGTCCTGCTCTCCCAGTTCATCGGCCCGAAGAAACCCACGCCCGAGAAGAGCGCGCCCTACGAGTGCGGCATGCCGGCCGTTGGCGACGCGCGCGAGCGCCAGTCGGTCAAGTTCTACCTCGTGGCGATGATCTTCCTGCTCTTCGACATCGAGGTGGCCTTCCTGTACCCCTGGGCGATCGCGTTCCGCGATCTCGGGGTCGTCGGCTACTGGCAGATTGTGACGTTCTTCCTGCTGCTCCTCACTGGATACATCTACGTCTGGCGCAAGGGCGCGTTCGACTGGAGCAGCGAGCGGTCCCGCTAAGGACACCGCTGACAGGTACCATGGCTGAGCTTGAAATCCCGATTCTGACCACATCCGTCGAGAAGATGGTGCAGTGGGCTCGCCGATCCGCCATCTGGCCGGTGACCTTCGGCCTCGCATGCTGCGCGATCGAAATGATGGCGATGAGCTGCGGGCGGTACGACATCGCGCGCTTTGGCGCGGAAGTGTTCCGCGGATCGCCGCGTCAGTCTGACCTGATGATCGTGGCCGGCCGGCTGTCCCGGAAGATGGCGCCCGTCCTGCGCCGCATCTACGACCAGATGCCCGAGCCCAAGTGGGTCATCTCCATGGGCGCCTGCGCCAGCTGCGGCGGCGTGTTCGACAACTACGCCATCGTCCAGGGCGTGGACCAGGTGGTCCCGGTGGACGTGTTCGTCCCGGGATGCCCGCCGCGCCCCGAGTCGCTGATCTACGGGATCGTGCAGCTGCAGCAGAAGATCGCGCGTTCCCGGATGTAGCCGACGCATGGACGCA
>Ga0164241_10004531_pt1 | contig 13404 bp, 13 predicted proteins | sample OricomyardsoilBY_FD_108780 | JGI IMG/M metagenome (GOLD analysis project Ga0164241, IMG submission 108780) | Backyard soil microbial communities from Emeryville, California, USA - Original compost - Back yard soil (BY) | ecosystem: Environmental > Terrestrial > Soil > Unclassified | place: USA...
CGCTGTGATTTCCCTGCAAGGTGCGCAATTACTGGAATTCAGGTCCATCAATTCAGACCCATTACTCTGGCTTAGCCCCAACTGTGACTTTACGTCAGGCGTTGCGTTGCGTGGTGGTGTTCCCCTGTGTTTACCCTGGTTTGGGGTCCACCCCTCTGACCCACATAAACCCAAGCACGGTTTTGCCCGCAATCAATTCTGGCAATTGGGTGCAGTTCAATTGATGAGTGGCGGACAAGTCGAGTTGGAATTTTTATTTGTCAGCGACGTAAACGAACTTTTTCCCTATGACTTTTCTGTCGAACTGCGCATGATTTTAGGACATCAAGTCACTATGGAATTAACGGTGAATAATACGGATTCGGAAGCCTTTTCATTTAGTTGGGCCATGCATAATTATTACAAAATCAATCGCCTTGACCAAACCCGTGTACGAGGTTTATCCAACCGAATGTATTTGGATAATCTCGACGGTTTAACGGAAAAAACCCAGATAGACGATGTGAGTTTTCCTGGTGCAATTGATCGGGTTTATCCTGATATTGCCAACCATCTGGTGATTGATAGGGGCGATGCAAGCATCGGTAATATTGAGATAACACATGAGAATTGCCCAAGCGTGGTGGTCTGGAATCCTGGCAGCGAGGCAGCAGCGAAAATGGCTGATATAGGTGCCGATCAGGAAGCGTTTTACATTTGCGTTGAGCGTGGTGCGGTCAGGAAAGAGGCCTGGTATGTGGAGGCGGGCTCCAGTGCAAGCGCCAAAGTAGTTTTTGGGGTCAGCCAAAGCTGGTTGTGACAGACATCACAGTTCTTTGCAATTGAGCGATAAGGTCATAGAGGGGTTGTTATGATGCGCCGTCTTGATACCGCTGCCATTAATCATTGATATCAAGGTAAATAATTAAACAACTAATAACCACTAGACAATGGGGCCTTAAAATGTCTGACACTAAATCTTCTACCGGTCTGGAACAAAATATTGCCAGCTTACTTTGCTACGTTTTAGGTTTTATCACTGGATTGATTTTCATTTTGATTGAAAAAGACAATAAAGTTGTTCGTTTTCACGCGTTTCAATCTTTGTTTTTAGGAATAGCAATAGTCATCATCAATATCATTTTGACGATTATCATCGGTATTATTCCGGCCATCTATTTCCTTGCCTCATTGTTTGGTTTGGCGATGTTAATTCTGTGGATTTTCCTGTTAGTAAAAGCTTTCCAAAATCAAATGGTCAAGTTACCCATTATCGGTGATTTGGCTGCTAAACAAGCTGGCGTTTAATATTGCCAGAAAAAAAGGGTCGCAATGCGACCCTTTTTTATTTATAGAGAAAACCATTTAGTCATCCAGATGTTTTACCGCAACATCCAATCCAAGTTCTTCCTGTATTTGCGCACACCACTGATTCAATCTTTCTGTTGTCAAATCTTCTTGTTGATCTTCATCCAGCGCCAATCCTACAAATAGATCCGCCCCCGGAATTTCTGCTTTCGAGGCTTCAAACTCATATCCAGTAGTGGGCCAGTGTCCGACAATGTCCGCTCCCTTTTGAATAATGACATCGTGCAACATTCCCATAGCATCAAGGAAGTAATCACCATAACCAAACTGATCTCCGAGACCATAAAGAGCCACTGTTTTTCCAGTGAAATCGACAGCCGCTATATCATTCCAAAACTCTTCCCAGTCTGATTGGATTTGCCCAAAATCCCAGGTTGGAATTCCTAAAATAATCTTGTCGTATCGCGCAAAATCCAACTGGGTCACATCCGCTATATCATGCACATCCAGATTTTCACTGCCAAAACGTTGTTGAATTCTGTAGGCTACGCGCTCGGTATTGCCTTCATCACTACCAAAAAAGAGACCTATGGACACAAACACCTCAAAGGACTGAAAAACAGGGCGGCGATTTTCCCAACAAAGGCTTTTGCTTGCAAGCTTTGAGTTTGTTTGGTTCAGCACCTAGTATTAAGGGTAGAGACGCACTATCTTGTGCCTCCCTTATTAAGAATCGCCCTTGTTAAGAATCGTTAGTAATATACAAAGCCGAATGACTGATTAGCCTTGCTCATGCACACTTTGGCACCTTTTTAATCCAGACATAATTAACCCTACCCTAAGGACGCACCATGAAAAACAACCCTAACCTCTTGTTGATTGATGATGACATCGAGCTTTGTAATCTTTTGGGGGAATATTTATCAGCAGAAGGATTTCATTACACACCCGTGCATGATGGACAAGCTGCCTTGGAAATTACCAGTAAACAACATTTCGATTTAATTATTCTGGATGTGATGTTGCCTCAACGTAGCGGTTTTGATGTGTTGAAAACACTGCGACTTTCGGATCAAACGCCGGTGATTATGTTAACTGCAAAAGGCGACACTGTTGATCGTGTCGTAGGTTTGGAAATTGGTGCAGATGATTATCTTGCGAAGCCTTGCGATCCTCGCGAATTGGTGGCACGAATCAGGGCTTTATTGCGCCGCACCTCACAGACACACCAGACCAGTGCATCACCTGAAAAATTAATGTCAGGAAAAATTATATTAAATTTGGGAACACGTTCCGCCACCTGGGACAATCAGGATGTGAATTTAACAGGAACCGAATTCAGCGTATTGGAAATACTGGTGCGTCGTGCTGGACAAGTCATTAGCAAAGATGAAATGACCGAGCAAGCACTCAACAGAAAACTTACCCCTTATGATCGCAGTATTGATGTCCATGTCAGTAATATTCGTAAAAAGATTTCACAAGCCGGTTGTCAGCGCGAATTAATTATTAATGTGCGCGGTGCTGGTTACATGTTAACGCTCTCGGATACTGAATAATCGGCTGATACCAATCATGTTTTCGATGACGCGTTTATCCATCAAAATATTTTTTACCTTTTGGTTGATTACAGCAGTCATTATTGTGGGCACCAATATCGTTGTCCATTCGTTTGATATGTCTCCTGAAGGCAATGTTCATAACAGCGATGAAGAACCCGCCAAACGCCTGCTATTTCAAGTTGTTGGTAATGCACTAAATCGAAACATCAACGAACTGGCACAAGATCTAAGTAGTATGCCGCGTTGGTCTACACGTTTTATTTACGTGATTGATAAAAATGATGAGGATCTTTTACAGCGCACTCTGCCACCAGGCGTTATGGTATTAGTGCCACAACTCACCAGCAAACAACCCTTTGGAAAAATTCAGGATAGAAATCGAAAAATATTCGGCCGTTATATTACGCTGAATGATGGCAACGCTATTCGTGTCATCACCATTTCGTCAGGTAAAGATGAAGGTCCGGATCGCGATATTATTTGGGAATTATTTCTTGATAATATCTGGCCTTTATTATTAGTTTCCATTTTGGTCAGCGGCAGCGCCTGTTTTTTTCTTGCGCGTTACTTCACCCAAAGCATCCGAACATTACAAGAAGCTACCCAACAAATTGCCCAAGGTGATTTAAGCGTTCGTATCAGCCATCGTTTTGCTGGCCGAAAAGATGAAATTGCCGCTCTGGGGCGTGATTTCGATAATATGACTGAACATCTTGATCAATTAATGCAAGAACAAAAACGCTTGATAAAAGATGTATCACACGAATTACGAACACCCTTGGCCCGATTACAATTTGCCGTTGGTCTGGCACAAAAACGCAGCAATGGTTTAGTTGATAATGAACTCACGCGCATTAAACAAAATGCCGATTATTTAAATAACATTATCACAGATAGTTTGAATCTACCCGTTCAAGGCCAACAAAAATTTCAACTGGATGATGTAATGGATCTGGTGGCTTTGGTCTCAACACTGATAGAAAATTATTCTGTTGAAGCCAGTGAAAAACACGTCACCATTCACTTTCAGTGTGATCTTGAGGAAGCGCTGGTTGCCACACATGGCAATATGCTGCTGGGTGTATTCGAAAATATTTTACGCAATGCCCTAGCTTACACTCGTGAAAATACGCAAATACTGGTTGAGCTGCAAAAAATCAACAATATGCACTTGTTGTGTATTACGGATCAAGGCCCTGGTGTTGATGCGCATCACCTGGAAAATATTTTTAAACCTTTCTTCCGCACTGACGAAGCCAGAACCAGGGAAAGCGGCGGTTATGGATTAGGTTTGGCGATTGCCCATCGCAGTGTGGTATTACATGGTGGGCAAATTTCTGCGATTAATAATCCTAAAGGTGGATTAACTATTAGAGTAACCTTGCCACAATTACAGTTGTAAGTTTTAGTCAGGCACAAACAAAACTGAAGCTGAATTAATACAATAACGTAAACCTGTTGGTGCGGGCCCATCAGTGAATACATGTCCCAAATGGCAATCGCATTTTCGGCAAACGACTTCTGTTCTTACCATTCCATGTGTTCTATCCACATTTTCTTTAATGGCAGTTTTGTTGATGGGAATATAAAAACTGGGCCAGCCACAACCTGCATCAAATTTTGTATCAGATAAAAACAGCGGTTCGCCACAACATTTACATTTGTATTCACCCTGTCCAAATTCTTGCCAATAAGCACCGGTAAAGGGTCGCTCTGTGCCTTTTTCACGGCAAATACGATATTCCTCGGGGGTTAGTTTTTCTTTCCAATTAATATCATCAAGTTTTGATTCATTGGTCATGTTGTTTGGCCTCACTAAAAATTGACTGTAAAGGGATTTAGCCTATATTTTTCTTGACAGATCAACCGTTTAGGTTCGATTATTCAAGCTTTTCCGATCATCGCTTTTTTATACGCAAGGCAGTTTACTGTAATGAACCTGATTAAGAAATCCGACAAGCTCAGCGGCGTTTGTTATGACATTCGCGGCCCGGTACTGGAACACGCTTACCGCCTTGAAGAAGAAGGCCATCGCATACTGAAACTCAACATAGGCAACCCCGCCCCTTTTGGTTTTGCCGCCCCGGACGAAATTATTCAGGACGTCATCCGCAACCTTCCCAATGCCGAAGGTTATACCGCATCAAAAGGTTTATTTGCTGCACGCAAAGCCATCATGCATGAATGCCAACAATTGGGTATTCCCAATGTGGATCTTGAAGATATTTTTTTGGGCAATGGCGCCAGCGAATTAATTGTGATGGCGATGCAAGCGTTATTAAATAACGGCGATGAGATTTTAGTGCCCGCACCTGATTATCCTTTGTGGACCGCTGCTGTGAATTTGGCGGGCGGAAAAGCTCGTCATTATTTATGCGATGAGCAATCCGATTGGTTTCCTGATCTGGAAGATATCAAAAGTAAAATTACTGATAAAACGCGCGGCATAGTGGTGATTAATCCGAACAATCCCACTGGTTCTGTTTATAGCAAAGATGTACTTGAAACTTTGGTTCAATTAGCACGCGATCATAATTTAATTATTTTTGCTGACGAAATTTACAGCAAAATTTTATATGACGATGCTGAGTTTCATCCTATGGCCCGACTTGCACAAGATGTGCTGTGTGTAACTTTTAATGGTTTGTCCAAAGCATATCGCCTTGCCGGTTTTCGATCGGGATGGATGGTGATTAGCGGGGCAAAACATCGCGCCAAAAACTACATTGAAGGTTTGGAAATGTTGGCGTCAATGCGCTTGTGCGCAAACGTGCCTGCTATGTTTGCCGTGCAAACGGCATTGGGTGGATACCAAAGTATTAACGAATTGATTATTCCCGGTGGGCGTCTGCGTGATCAACGCGATACCGCGATGAAAGCGCTGGAATCGATCCCAGGTTTATCGTGCGTAAAACCCAAAGGGGCTTTGTATTTATTTCCAAAAATCGATTTAAAAAAATACCCCATTAAAGATGATCAACAAATGGTGTTGGATTTTTTAATTCAGGAAAAAGTGTTAATTGTTCAAGGCACTGCATTTAACTGGCCGAACCGCGATCACTTCCGTGTAGTATTTTTACCGCGCGAAGATGATCTGAAAAAAGCCATCCATAAATTTGGTGATTTTTTATCGCGTTATCATCAATAAAAGTAATCCATGAACACAAAACCTGACATCAGCAAAGCCGTCGCTCTCTTTTACGACGGCAAACAAGCACCGCAGATTACTGCCAAGGGTAGCGGTGCTATTGCTGATGAAATCATTGCTATTGCGCAAGCCCATCAAATTCCACTCTGTGACAATAAAGCCTTGGTCGATTTATTAGTTAATCTGGAACTGGATCAGGAAATCCCCGAAAACCTCTACACCGCCGTTGCTTACATTATTGCGTTTGCCTACGCACTGGAAGGCAAAACACCTGAAGGCTTTTTCGAATAAAAAAATTTAACAAATAAAAATGTCGCATTTTTATCTTTTGCTATGCTGTATGCTAATCACAACTAAAACGATAATTAATTATGGATACGTCCAAATCCAAACGTCATAGCGAGCCGCTGATTTCTGTTCAGGCGTTGAATGCTTGTCGAATATTGGTGATTAATGGCAAAGGCGGCTCTGGCAAAACAACCGTCAGTACTAATCTTGCTTCATGGTTTGCACAAAGAGGTGAAACGACGGCTTTATTGGATGCTGATCCACAAGGTTCATCAGAGTATTGGGTCAGGCAGCGCTCACCAGATTTACCTGAAATCTACGGATTCAAAATCGATTCAACACTGCGCACCACCATGAGCTTTCAACTTCGTGCTCCCAAGTCCACCAAATGGTTAATCACAGACGCTCCACCCGGATTAAGCGGCATGGCCTTGGACGACATAGTGAGCAATCACGATCTGATTTTGATACCGGTAATGTCATCTGAAATGGACATACGGGCCAGCGCACGATTTATTGGTGATTTATTGCTAACGCAAAACATGCGGCGCAAACGCAGACCAATTGGTGTTATTGCCAATCGAATTAAACAACAAACCAACTCATGGGCAAGCTTGCAACGTTTTTTAGAAAGCTTGCGCATCCCCTACCCGGCAAAACTGCGCGACACCCAAAACTATGTGAAAGCTTATGCAGAGGGCAAAGGTATTATCAATTACACCCAACAAACTCACATCAGTGATAATGCTGATTGGAAAACGTTAATTGATTGGATAGAAACTCAAAACCGTGAATATCGTTGGGTGAAATAATTAAAAATATTCATACTCAATACGCACATCTTGTGGAATACCACGAGCGTCGTCGAGATTTGACCTGCCGTAGAAACGCATCAAATATTTTCCGTTGGGATCATAAGCTAAATAAATGGGATCAGCAAAAATAGAGATCCATTTTTTAGCGGGTTGTAATCGAAAATAAATCCAGGAACTTCCATAGTCTTTGTTATAAACAGGTGAAAGTTCAGGATCAATTTTTTCGACTTTCAATGTGACTATGCTCAACTTTGTCGGTATGACAAAATCAAATTTTTGCGATTTCCCTTTCATTAATTCATCCCATTTCAATTGGATAAATGCATCGAATCCGGCATCAACGACTACCTTGGCGTGATCCATAATAATTTTCTGGCGCGCCCCATTCATATCTTTATGACTCACCACCATTCTCGCTTTTTCATATTGAACTGAAATGGTTTCCTCATCACGGAAATCTTCCAATATGAAAGTCGGTTGAAAAGGTTCTCCTTGATAGACCAGTTTTTTAGTCGCAATTTTTGCCCCTTGGGAATTGAGATAATCCACCTGGACTTCACCCATCTCATTAATTGCCGTGTAGGCTTCGCGATAAATGACCTGGTTGGTATCCGGATTGTATGCGGTTCCTGTGGTCACATAGGCAAGATCCTGTGCAAACGCAGCAGAAGTCGTTAAAGATAAAACCAATAAAAACAACCTGGATTTAAACATAATGCTTTAACCTCAAGAATAGAAAACGGTGTAATGGTAATAGAAACACCCATATGACCGCTATTATAAAAACGATTTGCAATAATGAGCCAGCCCATTCTGCATCAGAAAGCTTAACTCCAGCCAAATAACGTAAAGGCGCCTATTTCCGATAAAGTACGGTAATAAAACATTCATCTTAACTGTTCACCTTTAAACGATTGAATCGCCGAAAATAAAGCAATTGTCGATTTACGACTTTCACCCAGATCTACCACCGGTTTCGGATAATCTTTTACGTCTTTAGGCATATGAATTTCTTTCGCCGATAAATGTGCTAATTCCGGTATCCAATTACGAATAAAATGACCATTTGAATCAAATTTTTCTGATTGGCTAATCGGATTAAAAATTCGAAAATAAGGCGCCGCATCGGTACCTGTAGATGCACTCCATTGCCAACCACCATTGTTTGCAGAAAAATCGCCATCAATTAAATGCTGCATAAAAAAAGCTTCACCCAGTCGCCAGTCGATTTGGCAATTTTTAGTGAGAAACATCGCGACAATCATACGCAGACGGTTGTGCATCCAACCTGTGGTTAATAATTGACGCATGGCAGCATCGATAATAGGAATGCCAGTTTTTGCTTCACACCAGGCAGAAAACAATTGTTTATTTGATTGCCAGGGAAACGCTTCTGTATAAGCCTGCATAGGTTGGCGTTTACATACATGGGGAAAATTAACAACAACATGCTGATAAAATTCTCGCCAGATAATTTCACTGATCCAACAACTGGCACCGGTATTTTTTTCATTCCATTCACCCTGTGTAAACTCCAACACTTGATGAATGGCCTGTCGTGGTGAAATAACACCAAGTGCAAAATAAGGCGATAAAGTTGAAGTGCCATCAATTGCAGGAAAATCCCGATTGTTTTTGTAATCGGTAATGTCGTTTTCAATAAATTGGTTTAATTTTTTATGCGCAAATTTTTCACCCACTGGCCAATAGGATGAATCTTTCAACTCTGTTTTTTTAAAGAGTCCGTGGATTGTTTCCTCTGTATCAGGTTCAAGAGGCAAAGCAGACAATTTTTTAGGTACAGGCAAAGGTTGCATCGCTTGCCCGGTCGATGTCAGGGGCATAATGGTTTGCAACCATTTATTTTTAAATGCGGTAAATACTTTGTAAGGCTCACCCTGCCCATTCAAAATCATTCCGGGAGGAATAATGACGCGATCATGGCAGCGTTTAACCTGTATGGATTTTGTTGAGAGCTGACGATTGACATCCAGATCACGTTCAAGCTCGTCAATAGGATATTCAGCGTTAAAAAATAAATGATCCGATTGATATTCACTGGCAATTTTTACTAGCAGCCTGGGAATCTCTACCGATTTTTTAACAGAATAGACTTTTAACGGGATATTTTTTTCCAATAATAACTGTCGTAACAAAACTAAATGACGACGAATAAAATCCAGTTGCATGGGCGCAATCTGGTGTTTTTCCACCCAGGATTGACATTGAATATAAACTGCTATGACTCCTCGTTTTTGATCGCAGGCTTTAGTTAATGCAGGATTGTCCGCTATCCGTAAATCATGCCGGAACCAAACCAAAGAGGTCACTTGTTTTGATTCACTCATATCTCAGCCACAATGTGATTGCGTAAACCAAGATTTTCCGGATGCGGCGACCAGAAGGTTTGCGTTTTTAAATAAGAATTATCAAGTTTTAATAAATGATGCTTGAGTAAAGTAAGGGGAACAACCAAGGGCACCAAGCCGTTATGGTAGGATTCAATCAGGTGTGACAATTCCTGTTTTTCAACACCGGATATATCTTTTTTAAGATAACCGCGCAAATGCATTAATACATTAGTGTTACCTCTTCGTGTAGCCTGATGCGAAAGTGCTTGCATAAATAGTTTTAAAAATTCATCGCAACTGGTTTGTAAATCCCTTTCACGCATATTCGCTAAAAAACGGCCGATGGTGTAATAACTGGGTACATGATGCGCCATTACTTGATATTTATAACGCGAATAAAAATCCAATAATTTTTTGACACTGGGTTCGTGCGCTACCGACTGTTTCCAATCACTAAATGCAAATACGCGGGTAATAAAATTTTCACGCAAACCTGCATCATTCAAACGCCCGGCTTCTTCAACCGGCAACAGTGGCATCAACTCAATCAAACGCTCGGCATAAGCGCCCTGCCCTTTGCTGTCTTGCGGATATCCATTGTCGCGATAACGTTTCATGCCAAATACACCGCAACTGGGCGAATTTTGCATAAACACATAACCGCAAATATCCGGCATTTGTTGCGCAATAATTTCCGCCTGCTCTTTCAACGCATCAGTCACATCCAACGTAAGGTCATCAACAGCTACAACCCGTGTATCGCCCTCTTTGAAAACCAACCGAATCGGTTTACGCGGAATTCCCAAACCAATCGCCACTTCAGGACAAACCGGTTTGTACTCAAAATACTGAGCCAAAACTTCCGTCAAATAGCGACTGTGTTTATGCCCACCGTCGTATCGAACTTTTTCACCCAATAAACACTGGCTCACACCTACCGGAATTTTGTTCACAAGCAAACCTATACAGTTTTGATATTTTGCATAGGTATACGCGAAAACTTATACAAAGCAAACAAAATGTATAAATATTTTCGGGGAGAGATCCAAATCAAATCCGATTACGTATGGGGGATTTCACAGTGGTTTTCACGATAGGTATTATCAGCATGACTTAATGATGCCATTAAAAATAAAAGGACAAAAAATATTTTTAGCACTTTCATAAAGTCTCGTAGCGTTAATAAAAAAACCGGCTTTCGCCGGTTTTTTTAAATCATCATCAATCAATGCGTAGGAATTTTCAGTCCATCAAACAATTCGTCCAAATCGGCACGGGTGTGGCGATTAAAGGCTTCGTTGACCAGTTCTTTGGTGAGATGGGGAGCAAATTTTTGGATGAAGTCGTACATGAAACCGCGTAAAAAAGTACCGCGACGAAAACCAATTTTGGTTGTGCTGGATTCGAATAAATGGCTTGCATCCAATGCAACCAAATCAGTATCGGTTTCCGGATTGAAAGCCATTGAAGCGATAATGCCTATGCCCAAACCTAATTTCACATAAGTTTTAATTACGTCGGCATCCGCCGCGGTAAATACCACTTTGGGTGCAAGGCCGCGATTCAAAAAGGCTTCGTCCAATTTTGAACGGCCGGTAAAACCAAATACATAAGTGACGATGGGATATGTGGCAACATCTTCCAAGGTTAAATTGGATGATTGAGCCAATGGATGATTTTTTGGAACCACAATGGAACGATTCCAACGATAGCAAGGCATCATAATCAGATCACTAAATAATTCCATTGCTTCAGTTGCAATCGCAAAATCAACGGTGCCGTCTGCCGCCATTTCAGAAATTTGCATGGGCGTGCCTTGATGCATATGCAAAGCAACGTCCGGATATTTTTTGATGAAGTCCGCAATCACGGGTGGCAAAGCATAACGCGCTTGAGTATGCGTAGTCGCCAGGGTCAAAGTACCTTTGCGTTCATTACTGAATTCTTGCGCAACTTGTTTGATGCTTTCAACTTTACGCAGAATTTCACCAGCGGTTTTTAAAATCGCATCACCGGCAGGAGTAATACGGGTTAAATGCTTACCGCTACGGGAAAAAATTTCTACACCCAATTCATCTTCCAGCAAACGAATTTGCTTACTGATTCCAGGTTGCGAGGTATAAAGACTCTGTGCCGTTGCAGACACATTCAAATCGTGATGCGCTACTTCCCAGATGTAACGTAATTGTTGCAGCTTCATAAGCTCTCCGTTTGGCTTACAAACTTGGTTACCCCAACAGGCTAAAAATGAATAGCTTCGGGCTCTGTTACAACTTTAGACCATATCTACAAAATGCAAAGTTTTCCCATTGGAGAATCATAAAAAAGGTGATTTTCAGGTCTGATTCGCTATGCCATGCGGGACATGCCCGGTAGATACATGCTCTTTTGCCGATTCGCAGTGCATGGGTTGATCATCAAAAAAGACATCTGCACCATAGGCCTTAAGAAAAGCGCCCTTGGATAAACCACCCAAAAAAATCGATTCGTCAATACGAATATTCCAGGCACGCAAGGTACGGATGACACGTTCATGTGCCGGCGCCGATCGCGCAGTAACCAATGCGGTGCGTATTGGGCAATCCGTTTCCGTAAATTCAGCTTGTAATGTGTGTAAAGCAGCAAGAAAAGCTTTAAAAGGACCACCACTCAGGGGTTCTTTCGCCGCGGCTTTTTCGCTTTCTGTAAACGCACTCAAGCCTTGCAATTTAAATACTTTTTCGGCCTCATCGGAAAACAACACGGCATCACCATCAAACGCAAAACGCAATTCATCTTCACGACTCGATGAGTTTTTGGATGCAATTAATGTTGCTGCCGCAATGCCCTGCTCCAAGGCTTGCTTAACATCTTCCGGTTCTGTTGATAAAAATAAATGACAACCAAAAGCAGAAGCATAGCGATAAGGCGAAGTGCCACCTGAAAATGCAGCGCGAGTAATTTTTAATCCGTAATGTTGAATTGAATTAAAGACACGCAAGCCTGTGTCGGCACTGTTGCGCGATAATAAAATCACTTCAACACGCGGCTCCCCGGTCAAACGTTCATTTAATCGCAATAATTTTTTAGCAAGAGGAAATGCTTCTCCCGGTTCAAGAATTTCATCCTCGTGATCAATTTGATACTGCGCATAAGCCGCAAGCCCCTGGTTAATATAAACCTGATGGCTCTCGTCTAAATTAAAGAGCGCACGCGATGAAATAGCAATGACTAATTTATCTCCAAAACCTTTTGGCATAACCTGCTTTCTCCAATAAACCTGTAGGGGCGGACCTGCGTGTCTGCCCTACATTAAAAAATCACATGACTATTCAATATCTTTTTTATGCCAATCATCAGCCAGAATTTTTTCAAATGCCGTTTGTTGAACTGCCGGACTGGCGTAATAACCTTGATAATAATGGCAACCAAAGCTGCGTAAAATTGCCAGTTGATCTGCATCTTCAACGCCTTCTGCAACCAGATCCATTCCTAATAACCGACCCATGGTAATAATAGTTTCAACCAACACCCTGTCGTTGCGATCTTCAATAATATCGCGAATAAATCCTTTATCAATTTTCAACGTTGTTACAGGTAAACGTTTTAAATAACTGATGGAAGAATATCCTGTACCAAAATCATCCAATGAGAAACTGATACCGTGTTCATTCAAAATAGTCATGGTGGTAATGGCTTCATCGACACGCTGGATAACAATACCTTCAGTAATTTCCATATCCAGTGAATTATCAGGGATTAAATAATCGTCCAGTGTATCCAACACATCTTCCACGAAAGCTGTGCGACGGAATTGTCTTGGGCTGATGTTAATACTCAATCGCATTCCCGCCTGCCACAAACTATCGTTTTGCCATTTCACCAGCATTTTACAAGCTTCTTCCAACACCCACTGCCCTACTTCAATAATCATTCCCGATGTTTCCAGCACTGGAATAAAATCAATTGGTGGA
>Ga0164241_10004532_pt1 | contig 13403 bp, 11 predicted proteins | sample OricomyardsoilBY_FD_108780 | JGI IMG/M metagenome (GOLD analysis project Ga0164241, IMG submission 108780) | Backyard soil microbial communities from Emeryville, California, USA - Original compost - Back yard soil (BY) | ecosystem: Environmental > Terrestrial > Soil > Unclassified | place: USA...
CCGCACGTTCGGCCGAGTTGGCGCCCAGATAGTCGTCCAGGCAGCGCCGCGTTGCCGCGTGCAGCCCGGACCAGATCGCGTCCGCCTTGTGACCGTTCTGACCGTTCTGGCCGTTCTGGCCGTTCTGGCCGTTCTGGCCGTTCTGGCCGGTTTGGCCGTTCTGGCCGGTTTGGGCGGACGTGCCGTTCATGATGCAACCAGACTCAGCCCGGCATGGCTCAGGCGAAAGTGCCCGGCCGGAACCGCCGGCCTGTCAACGGTGATCAGTGGCTGCCACTCCCCATGTACGCAGATCAGCAGGCGGCGAACGGCGGAGCGGCGGCCCGCGTGGGCCCCGTTCAAGCGCCGCAGGCTGGCGCGGGCCGCCACCTGCAGGGCCCGCTGGGAGGGGCGGTCCCCCAGGCAATGTTGGCGCGGAATGACCAGGCCGATGTCGCTGCTTTGGCTCCCGTCTGCGAACTCGGCGCGGGCACGCACCACGATGCTGAGAGGGGTGCCGAAGAGGAGGTCGGGCGCGGCAGTGGCAGTTTGGATGTTCGTCATGGCTTGATGCTAGGCAGCGTCCGTGGCCTTGCCTGTCAGGCCAAGGGGCCAGCGCCTGTAGGACGGCGCCCATCGGCCCCTGCTGGCGCTTCGTCCTACGCGGGGAGGTGCGGCGCACCGATGCCCCAGAAATCGGCTTCACCCTAAAGTGACTTAACGCCGCAGTGGCGCCATGAAAGGGAATCGCCATGTTGAAGTGGGCACTCATCTTTGCCGTTGTTTCACTGATCGCCGGTCTGCTCGGCTTTACCGGCGTGGCGGCCGGTGCCGCGGGCATTGCCAAGGTCTTGTTCCTGATCTGCCTGGTGGTGTTTCTGGTGCTGCTGGCGCTTGCGCTGGCCGGTGCCAATGCGCTCAAGAAATAGGGTGGCCGGTGGTGTTCTGGCCTGCCTGCTGGCGGCCTGCACCACGGCCCCCTCGCTGCCCGATGCGCCGGCCCCGCGGCCGGCCGTCAGCACAGCCGCGGTGGCCAGCCAGATCAGCGTGGACAGCCCGAAGGGCGAGCTGAACCAGGGCCAGAAAGAGCAGGTGCTGCACGCCGTGGCCGCGCAAGGCGGTGCCGAGTCCATCAAGCGGCATCTGGCGGCCATGGCCAGCTTTGGCGACATTGACCTTTACGCCGGCAACGACGCGCGGCTGCTGGTGGACGGGCCGGCCACCTTCAAGGCCATGTTCGCAGCCATTGGCAAGGCGCGCCGCAGCATCCTGCTGGAGAGCTACATCATTGAAGACACGGCGCTGTCGCAGCAACTCGCGGCCTTGCTGGCCGACAAGCGCGCGCAGGGCGTGCAGGTGCTGGTGCTCTATGACGCGCTGGGCTCCATGAACACCCACGATGCGTTTTTCAAGGCCCTGCAGGACAAGGGCGTTGCCACCTGCGCCTTCAATCCGATGAACCCGCTCAAGAGCGGCGGCAAGCTCGACCTGACGCACCGTGACCATCGCAAGATCCTGACGGTGGACCGCGAGGTGGGCTTCACCGGCGGGATCAACATCAGCGCGGTCTATGCATCGGGCTCCTTCGGCCGCAAGCGCCGGGACGCCGGCGAGCAGGGCTGGCGCGACACCCAGATCCAGCTGCGCGGCCCCGCCGTGGAAGCGCTGGACGACCTGATCCGCCAGACCTGGCAGCAGCAGCATTGCGAAGGCGCGCCCGCCGCGCCATCCGCCCCACGGGCCACCGCGAGCCGCACGCCGGCTGGCCGGCAGTTGCTGCGCATCGTGGCCTCCACGCCCGACGATGCCGTGAACCACATCTACGCGCTGATGATGAGTTCCATCGGCGCCGCCCGGCACAGCATCGACCTGACGATGGCCTACTTCGCGCCGGGTGCGGAACTGATCGATGCGCTGTGCGAGGCGGCCGGTCGCGGTGTCGATGTGCAGCTGATCCTGCCCTCGCGGAGCGACTTCTCCCCCGTGCTCCATGCCGGACGCAGCCACTACGAGCGCCTGCTCAGCGCGGGCGTGAAGATCCACGAGCTGCAGGACACGGTCCTGCATGCCAAGACCTTCGTGATCGACGGTGTGGTTTCGAGCGTGGGCTCCAGCAACATGGACAACCGCAGCTTCGTCGGCAACAACGAGGTGGACGCGGTGGTGATCGGCGAAGACTTCGGCGACGAGATGAAGGCGATGTTCCGGCAGGACCTGCAGGCATCCAAGCCCATCACGCTGGAGGACTGGCGTTCGCGCTCGCTGTGGCAGCGCGGCAAGGAGTTCTTCGCGCGGGTCTTCGAAGGGTTCTGGTAGGGCGATCTCCTACAACACCGGCGCTGCTTCACCGATGCCGCGCGGGCCCGCCCCTTCCTAGACTTGAGGCAACCCAACCCGGAGGAGAAGGCCATGCCCAGCCCACGCCATTCCCTTGCAGCCCTGGCCTCATCCCTGACGATGCTGATAGCGTCGGGTTGCGCCGTCATGCCCGGCGCGCACAGCAGCGACGCCGCCATCACCCAGGCGATCCGGGCGCGCTATGCCGGAGACCGCACGGTGGATGCCGCCGCCATTCAGGTCGAGACTCGCAATGGCGTGGTGCTGCTGTCCGGCCAGGCCCGAGACTGGACCGAGAAGACCGTGGCTGAACAAGTGGCGCTGAAGGTGGACGAGGTTCGCACGATCAAGAACGACATCACCATTCGCGGCGGGGCCTGACTGCCATGCTGCACTTTGCCGTCGTCTTCTTCGTCATCGCACTGATCGCAGCGCTGCTCGGCTTCGGCGGTCTGGCCGGTGCGGCCGTGGGCATCGCCAAGCTGCTGTTCTTCGTCTTCGTGATCATGGCCGTGGTGACCTTCGTGCTGGGGCGGATCCGGAAGTAGGGCGCTTGTCGGCTGGGTCCGACACCGCGACCCGCCGGCGACCGATGGCAGCCCACCCGGTCTTTTCATAAGCTGAAGTCAGCAACTCTGAAAAGGGGCCCGTCATGATCAACGCACTCAACCTCTACCGTGTCACCCTTGTGGCCGCCGCAAGCGCCTCGCTGCTCTTGGTCGCCTGTGGGGATGGCAGCGATGACATCACGCCCGAAATGGTCGGCACTGTCGGGGCTGCATCGCAGGAGACTGCGCCCGTCGCGCCGACGACGCTGCTGGCCGCCGATCCCGCATGACGGCCGAGGCTCTGGCTCCGCCGCCGGCGCCTCCTTCTGCCACCCCTTCTGCCAAGCGTCCGCGGCCGGGTTGGATCACCCAACTCGGCTTGCAGTTGTCAAACGGATGGGCCGATACGCGGCTCACCTTTCATTTTCTCGGTGAAGTTCAGTTGGGGCTGATGCGCCTCATCCGCGGCAAGGCCCTGTTCCGCATCTCCGATCTGTTCTGGCAGATCGATCAGGCGGGGCCGCGCAGCGTGGCCATCGTGTCGCTGGTCAGCGGCCTGGTCGGGGTGATCCTGGCCTATATGGGCGCGGTGCAGTTGCAGCGTTTCGGGGCGCAGACCTATATCGCTGATCTCGTCACCATCGGCGCGGTGCGCGAGGTGGCGGCGCTGATGACAGGCGTGATCCTGTCCGGCCGGGTGGGCGCGGCCTACGCGGCTCAGCTGGGCAGCATGCAGGCCAATGAGGAGATCGATGCGCTCAAGGCCCTGGGCGTGGACCCCATCGACTACCTGGTGCTGCCCCGCGTCGTGGCATTGCTGCTGGTGGCGCCGCTGCTCACCGCCTTTGCGGCGCTGGTGGCCTGCCTGTCCGGATGGGCGGTGGCCGTTGCGGTTTTCGGCGTGCAGCCGATGGAATACCTGTTCAAGAGCCTGCAGGCCCTGACCCTGCCGCACGTGCTGATCGGCATGTTCAAGGGCACGGTCTATTGCGGGCTGGTCGGCCTGGCCGGCTGCCGGCAGGGGCTGTATGCGGGGCGCAGCGCGCAGGCGGTGGGCAACGCCGTCACGGCTTCGGTGGTGCAGGCCATCGTGTGGATCGTGGTGGCCGCCTCGGCCCTGACGATCGCATTTCAAAGGCTGGACTGGTGATGGCCGACGCGATCCACGCCCACGTCGAAGGCCTGACCATGTGCTACGGCGCCAAGCTCGTGCAGCGCGACCTGACCTTCGACATCCGCGCCAAGGAGGTGCTGGCCATCGTCGGCGGCAGCGGCTGTGGCAAGAGCACGCTGCTCAAGCACCTGATCGGCCTGATGCAGCCCAGCGCCGGACGCATCTGCTATGGCGGCCAGGACCTCAACACCGCCGATCCAAAAGCCCTGGCCGGCCTGCGTCGCCAGTTCGGCGTGAGCTTCCAGTCGGGCGCGCTGTGGAGTTCGATGACGGTGGGCGAGAACGTGATGTTGCCGCTGGAACTGTTCAGCAACGACGGTGCTGATGAACGCGAGCAGAAGGCGCGCGACAAGCTCGCCCTGGTGGGTCTGGCCGATGCCTTCGATGACGAACCTGCCGCCCTGAGCGGCGGCATGAAGAAGCGCGCCGCCATCGCCCGCGCGCTGGCGCTTGATCCGCCGCTGCTGTATCTGGACGAACCCTCCGCCGGTCTGGACCCGCTGACCTCCGCTCAACTCGACGAGCTGATCCAGCATCTGTGCGACGACCTCGGGGCCAGCGTCGTGATGGTCACGCACGAGCTGGAAAGCATCTTCGCGGTCGCGGACCGCCTGCTGTTCCTCGACGCAGAAACCAAGACCATGCTGGCGCTCGACTCACCGCAGGCTCTGCTCGAACACGGCCCGGAGCCGGTGCGCAAATTCCTGCGCAGAGGGAAGCTCCCATCATGAAGCGCCGTGCCAACGCCACCTTCATCGGCATTTTTGCGGTCGTCGGCATCGCGCTCCTGCTGGCCGGCGTGATTGCGGCGGGCGGCGGCAAGCTGTTCGTTCGCAAGGAACGGGTCGTGATGCATTTCAGCGGCTCGATCTACGGCCTGCAGCTTGGCGCCCCGGTGGTGTTCCGCGGCGTGCGGCTGGGGACCGTGACCTCGATCAGCGTGGTCTACGACAAGAGCATTGACGACTTCATCATCCCCGTCCTGGCCGACCTGGAGCCCGCCGCCATCCGCGGCCTGGCCGGCAACAGCGAGGCGGGCAAGCGCGCCGTGCTGCCCGACATGCTGGCCCGGGGCCTGAAGGCGCAGCTGTCCATGCAAAGCCTCCTCACGGGTCAGCTCTACGTGGACCTGGACCTGCGCCCGCAAAAGCCCTCGGTGCTGCGCGGCAGCCAGGAGGACGCCGGTGGCGCGCTGGAAATCCCCACCACGGCCACCGCCATCCAGCAGCTGAAGAACCAGCTCGACGGGCTGGACTTCCGCCGCCTGCTCGACGACGTCTCGGCCATTGCCGCCTCGGCCCGCGCCGTGGTGGCCGGGCCGCAGCTGAAGAAGGCGATGGACGACCTGGCCGCCATCACCGGCCACGTCCGCCAGATCACCGAAAAACTCGACGCCAGGATCGATCCCCTCGTCAGGGATGCCAGCAGCGCCGCGCAACGCGTCGGCACCGCTGCCGACGGCGTGAGCGACACCGCCAAGCGCCTGAGCCTTGCCGCCGACCGCTACCGCGAGCTGGTGGCGCCCGATTCGCCGCTGGTGCAGAGCCTGCAAAAGACCATGGACGAACTCGCGGTCACGGCCAGCGCTCTGCGCGAAGACGTGGGGCCCGATTCAGTCCTGCTCCAGAACGCCGACAAGACCCTGCGAGACCTGTCTCGCGCCGCCCGATCGGTGCGCGAGCTGGCCGATCAACTCGACCGTCACCCCGACGCCCTGCTGCGCGGCCGCCGCGCGGATCCCGTCAAACCGGAGCCGCCGAAATGAACTTCCGCCTAACCTTCTGTTCAATCGCACTCCTGGCCACGCTCGCCGCCTGTGGCGGACCGCAGGCGCCACCGCCGCAGTACTACCAACTCCGCCTTGCGCCCCCGGTGGCTGTGCCGGCCGCCGTGCCGGCCAGCGGGGTATGGCAGGTGCTGAGCCCGGTGCGCATGCCCGAATACCTGGAGCGGGACGTGATGTGGCTGCCCACGGGCCATGCCGGACTGCAGCCGCTGCCCCAGCACCGCTGGGCCGAACCCCTCAGCGATGCCGTGCCGCGCCTGCTGTTGCACGACCTGGCCCTGCTGCGCGGGGCGGATCGCGTCTGGGGCGGCAACCTGCCCAGCGGCGTGGTCCTGGCCTATCAATTGCGGCTGGAGGTGATGGAGCTCAGCGTCACCGAAGACCGCCGTGGCGTGCATCTGCGCGCGCGCTGCACGGCCACCGACCCGCGCCGCCAGACGCCCCCGCACCTGATCGACGTGGACCTCACCGCCCGCGCCGAAGGCTCAGCCCCCGACCAACTGGCTGCGGCCCATCGGCTGGCCCTCTGGACCCTGGCGCAACAACTGACGGACCGTCTGACTACAAAGCCGTAGGACAAGGCCCACAAGGCCTTGCGGGTGCGTCTGAGCCTTGCGACGGGCCGGGCTGGATAGAGTGATTCGACACCCCTCTCTCACTCTTACTCAGCTCAAACCATGACAACAGCCAGCCTGCACCAAGGCCTCCGTGGCCATTCCCCTCAAGAAGCAGCGCCGGACCTGTGCCGTCATTTGCAGCAATGCGCCCGTGCCCGGGGACGCTGGTTTGGCGCGGCCATGCTGGCCGAACAAGTCCATGGCCTGGTGGCCCCGCGCTTTGCCACGACGGTGGCACTGGCGGCGGTGGTCCTGCTGATGGTCTGCCAATGAACGACAACCCACCGCCGCATCCGGGCCGGTCGCCACCGGCGCGGCCCAACGCGGTGGAGGCTCGGCTGCTCAGCGCCAGCGCCGGCCCCTTGGAACCGCCCATCCGTTCGGTGCTGTTCGGGCCGGCGCGCTTCGAACAGCACGGTCACAGCCTGGCCAAGGCCCATGAGGTCGTCAGTGGCACCCGCTCCGGCGCGCGCTTTTTCCCGCGCCTGCAAAGCAATATCGAGATGCTGCAACGTTCCCGCGAGCAGTTGGAGCTTCGCGCCACCGATGGCCGGCATCTCGGCCCGGCCGCCCACTGGCTGCTGGACAACGCCACGCTGATCGACGAGCAACTCCACGCCATTCGCCGCGACCTGCCGCTCAGCTTCTTCCGGCTGTTGCCGCGCCTGCGCGACGAGCCCCTGTCCGGCCTGCCGCGCATTTATGGTGTGGCCTGGGCCTGGGTGGCCCACACCGACAGCGGCTTCGATGCCGCGCTCCTGAGCTGTTACTTGCGCGCATACCAGGCCGAGCGCGAGCTGTCCCTGGCCGAGCTGTGGGCCCTGCCCACAACACTGCGCGTGGTGCTGGTGGAAAACCTGCGCCGCCTGGCCGAACGGTCGGCCACGCAGCAGGCCGCGCGGGATGCAGCCCATCGCTGGTTCGACTCCGACCCCGATGCCGACCAGATTGCCGAGCTGGAGGCCATGGAGCCCGACATCAAGACGCGGGGCGTGTACGAGGCCTTCCTGTTGCAACTCGAGCAACGCCAGGACGAACTCCAGCCCGAAACGGCCCGTGCCCTGGAAGCCTGGCTGAGCACGCGCCTGCCTGACCCCGCCGGCTCGCTGGCCCATCAGCAAAACGAGACCACCGAAGACCAGCAGAGCATCCGCAACGCCATCATGAGCCTGCGCCTGCTGGACCGCACCGACTGGCGCGAGCTGATCGCCGGCACCAGTGCGGTGATGCAGATGCTGCAGACCGCGCCGGTGTATGCCGCCGAGGGTGAAATCACGCAGGACGAAACCCTGCATGCGGTGGAACGCCTCGCCCGACGCTCCGGGCGCAGCGAAGCCACCATCGCCGAGTTGATCGTCGATCTGACCCGCAGCACCGACCCGGCTGCTGCCGGCCACGACGCCGCGCCGGCCTACTGGTGGCGCGGGCCGGGCAAGGGCCGTCTGCACGAAGTCCTCGGCCTGCCGGCGCCGTGGCGGCCGCCGCAGGGCTTGAGCCGCCGCGGGCTGCTCACCTGCGTGTATCTGGGCAGTCTGTTGTGGCTGAGCCTGGCCTGCGTGTCGTGGTTGATCAGGCACGAGGCCGCGCCCGAGCCGGGCTGGCTGCTGGCGCTCACCGCCTTGCTGTTGCTTGGGCCGGTGAGCGAGGCCGTGGTGGCGCTGGTGAACCGGCTGATCAGCGAATCGGTGCCGCCGCGTCTCTTGCCACGCCTGGCCTTTGCCAAAGGCATTCCGCCCGAACACCAGACGCTCGTCGTGATGCCGGTGATGTTCGGTCACGAGCGGGACGTGGCCGCGCACTGTGCACAGCTGGAGCAGCATCACCTGGCGAATGCGCAAGCCCATGTGCAGTTCGCCTTGCTGAGCGACTACGTTGACGCCGATGCGAAGCAGCAGCCCGAGGACGCGCCCCTGCTGGACGCCGCCCAAGAGGCCATGGCGCTCCTGAACCTGCGCTATCCGCAGCCCGAAGGCCAGCCTCTGCGCTTCCTGCTGCTGCATCGCGAACGGGAGTGGTGCGAGAGCGAGCAGCGCTGCATCGGATGGGAACGCAAGCGCGGCAAGCTGGAGCAACTGGTAGGTTTGCTGGCCGAGCCCGGCGCGACGAAACCTTTCATTGATCTCGGCGCCCTGTCCACGCCAGCCGCCGGGACCCGCTACGTCGTCACCCTGGATGCCGACACCGACATGCCGCCCGGCCGGCTGCGCCAGCTCGTCGGCATTGCGGCCCATCCGCTGAACCTGCCGCGCGTGGACGCCGAGACGAAGCGCGTGGTGAGCGGCTACGCCATCTTGCAGCCCCGCGTGATCACGCCGCTGCCGGTGCCGGCCGAGACCACGCCCTTCCACCAGCTTTTCAACGGCCACGGCGGCATCGACCCCTACAGCGCCGCCAGTTCCGAGATTTATCAGGACCTGTTCGGCGAAGGCACCTTCACCGGCAAGGGCCTCTTGAACGTGCAGGCCCTGCATGCCGTGCTGGGCGGTCGCCTGCCCGAGGACCAGGTGCTGAGCCACGACCTGCTGGAAGGCTCGATCGCCCGCTGTGCCGCCGTCAGCGACGTGGCGCTGATGGAAGACGCGCCGGCACACCCCGACGTGGCCGCCTCGCGCCTGCACCGCTGGACCCGGGGCGACTGGCAGTTGCTGCCCTTCCTGGCGCAGGCCGGCCGGTTCGGTCTGGTGGCCATCAACCGCTGGAAGATGCTGGACAACCTGCGTCGCTCGCTGGTGGCACCGATGTCGCTGGCCCTGGTGTTGCTCGTGCTCGTCAGCGGCGTGTTGCCGCTGACATCGGCCCTGTTCGTCGTGGCGGCGGCCTTCAGCGCCGGCCCGCTGCTTGGCGCCGTGGCTGGCCTGGCACCCAGCCGCGATGACGTGGCGCTGGGCCTGTTCTACCGCCGCGCCTGCGGTGATCTGGTGCGCGCGCTGATGCTGGCCGTGTGGCACGGCGGGCAGTTGCTGCAGTTGAGCCTGCTGTACGTGGACGGCATCGCCCGGGCGCTGTATCGCACCGCCATCTCGCGCCGCCGTCTGCTGCAATGGACCACCGCGGCCCAGGCCCAGGCGGCCGTGCGCACCGATCTGCCCGCCCTGGTGCATCAGCACCGACGTGTGCCCTTTGCCGCCGCGCTGCTGTTCTTCGCGCTGGCGGGGGCCGCCTTGGCCGGCGCACCCGTGGAGGTGCCGGCCGCAGCGGCGCTGCTGCTGGTCTGGGCCGCCAGCCCGCTGTGGACCTGGCTTGCCAGCCGCCCCCGGCATGGCCCGGCCGCCAGCCAGATGGACGAGGGCGCGAGGCACTATCTGCAGGATCTGGCGCGGGACACCTGGCGCTTCTATGAGCAGCACATCGGCGAGGAAGACCACCACCTGCCGCCGGACAACGTGCAGCTGACCCCGAACCTGGCGGTGGCGCACCGCACCTCGCCCACCAACATCGGCCTGTACCTGCTCAGCGTGGCCTGCGCCCGCGAGATGGGTTTCATCGGCATGACGACGATGGTGGAACGCCTGGAGGCCACGCTGAATACGCTGACGCAACTGCCGCGCTGGCACGGCCACTTCTACAACTGGTACGACACCCGCTCGCTGGCGGTGCTGGCCCCGTCCTATGTGTCGTCGGTGGACAGCGGCAATTGCTCGGCCCACCTGCTGGCCGTGGCGCGCGCCTGCGAATGCGCGGCCGAGCAGCCCGACGCCGATGCCCAGGCCATCGTGCAGGAGGCCATCGGCCGCGCCTTGCAAAGAATGCGGGCGCTGCAGCCGGTGCTGGTCGGTACGCCGTCCCTGCATGGCCTGTCGCAGCTGATCGACGAGGGATGGACCTGGCCGCAGACGGCCGAGCAATTGCAGGCACTCGAGACCCGCGTGGACCGCGCCCAGGGCGAACTCGACGCCTTGCATCTGCGCGTGGGCGATGCCAGCGAGCGCGGTTCGATGTGGCTGCTGCACGACCTCGTCATCACGCTCAAATCGGCCTTGCTGGACCGCAGCGAAGGCCGCCAGGCTCTCAACGCGCGGCTGCTGCAACTCGCGCAGTCCTTCCACAGCCTGGCGCTGGAGGCCGACTTCAAGCCCCTTTACGACCGCGAGCGCCGCCTGCTGCACATCGGCTACCGCGCCGAGGCGCAAACCATCGACGACAACCACTACGACCTGCTCGCCAGCGAGGCGCGGCTGACGAGTCTGCTGGCCATTGCCAAGGGCGACGTGCCGGTCGAGCATTGGGCGGCTCTGGGGCGGCCTTTCTTCGCCAAGGGCAGGGACGTGGGGCTGAAGTCCTGGTCGGGTTCGATGTTCGAGTACCTGATGCCCTCCTTGGTGCTGTACGAGCCTCATGGCAGCGCGCTGGGGCAGGTGGCCCGCAGCGCTGTGGCCGAACAGCGCAGCGAGGCCGCGCGGCACGGCACGCCCTGGGGCATTTCTGAATCCGCCATCGCCGGCCGGGACCACACTCTGGCCTACCAATACGGGCCGCAGGGCGCCGCCCGGCTGGCCCTGCGCCGCATCCCCGCCGACGAGCGTGTGCTGGCGCCCTATGCCACGCTGCTGGCCGCCATGGTGGTGCCCTGCGCCGCCGTGACGAACCTGCGCGCCTTGCAGGACCTGGGCGCGCGCCACGCCATGGGCTTCATTGAGGCCATCGACTACACGCCGCAACGGCAGACGGCCGGCCGCGCCTTCACCTTGGTGGAGACCTACATGACCCACCACCAGTCCATGAGCCTGGTGGCGATCACGCAGTTGCTGGCCCATGGCGCGCCGCGCCGCTGGGCCATGAGCGACCCGCACCTGCGCGCCGTCGCGCCGCTGCTGCATGAGCGCGCCCCGAGTGAAGTGGCCCGCCTGGCCTGGGCCGAACCCCCGCCGCAGCCGCGCACCCCGCGCAGCACGCGCCTGGTGCTAGAGAGCACACCGCTGCACGAGCGCCTGCCCCTGACCCAGCTGCTGACCAATGGCCGCTACGCCGTGATGCTGCGCAGCCACGGCGGCGGATGCAGCAACTGGAGCGACGTGGGCGTGACTCGCTGGCGCGACGACCTGCTGCGCGATGCCCACGGCAGCTTCTTCTACCTGCAGCGCAGCAACCTCGACAAGCCCTGGCATTCCATCACCGCCCATCCGGCGCCCGACCCCTCGGCCCACTACGACTGCTGCGTGCAGGCCGACCGCGTCGTTCACGACGCCCACTGGACCGATTGCCACGTCCGTTGCAGCACCTGGGTCAGCCCCGAGGACGATTGCGAGATGCGCCAGATCGAGCTGAACAACCTGGGCGCCAGAAAGCTCACGCTGCGCCTCGCCGCCTGCTTCGAAGCCACCCTGGCGCCCCAGAGCGGCGATGAAGCCCACCCGGCCTTCTCGAACATGTTCGTCGAGGAACGCTGGGACGCCGACGAACGGGCGCTCTACCTGAACCGTCGTCCGCGTCTGGCCGAAGAAGCCGCCGTGCATGCGGTGCATTTCCTCGCCAGTTCCGAAGGCGTGATCGACGCGGTCACGCCCTGCACCGACCGGGCCCGCTGGCTCGGCCGCTACGGCAGCACCGCGCGGCCCCTGGGCGACGCGGGCTGCACGCCGCTGGAGCCCGATGGCGCCAAGCCCGGCCTGCCCATGGACACCGGCCTGGACCCGCTCGCCGGCCTGATCGTCAGCCTGCAACTGCCGCCCGGTGCCAGCGTCAAGCTGACCTTCTGCACCGCCGCCGCGCGCGAGCTCGAAACCCTGGATGCGCTGGTGGACAAGTACCGCCAGGCCAATCACGTCGAGCGGGCCGCGAGCATGTCGCACACCATGGCCGGCATCCGCCTGCGCGAGTTGCAGTTCGATGCCGACACCTGGACGGCCATGCTGCTGGTCAATACCCTCGTCAGCAGCCAGACCGCGCGCGACGGTGCCGGTGGCTGGCATGTGGGAGCCACCGGCCCGGTGCGCTGTGACCGGCGCCTGTTGTGGCGCCACGGCGTCTCGGGCGACCGGCCGCTGGTGTGGGTGTCGATCAGCGGGGAAGAGGGTCTTGGCCTGGTGCAGACGCTCAAGCGGGCGCTGCGCCTGTGGTCGGCCGCGGGCCTGGGTGTGGACCTGGTCGTCACCAATGGCGAGCCGCCGTCTTACCTGTCGCCGGTGCAGGACCAGTTGCAGCAATTGCAGGCGCGCCAGCAGGCCCAGTCCCAGGCCCTGAACCAGGACCGGCCTGCGCATCTGTGTGCCGCCCTGCACGTGTTGCGCGAGCAGGACCTGAGCGCCGACGAGCGCTTCACCCTGCACACCCTGGCGCGGCTCAAGCTGCTGGCGGACGGCCGCTCGCTGGCCCAGCAGATGGAGCGCTGGGTCGATGAATTCGAGCGGGGCAGTGCGCCGCGGCAAGCGGGCCTGCAGCGCTGGCCGGTGGCCGATGTGCTGCCCCGTGTACGCCGGAGTCCGGCCGATGAACCTCTGCCGCCAGAGGGCGCCTTCAACGCCGAAGACGGCAGCTTCAGCTTCGATCTCTCGCCGGCCCGCCGGCCCTCGCGGCCCTGGGTGAACGTGCTTGCCAACCCGGACTTCGGCTGTCAGGTCTCGGAGCTGGCCGGGGGCTTCACCTGGGCCGGCAACAGCCGCATGCACCAGATCACGCCCTGGTCCAACGATCCGCTGACCGATCCGGCTGGCGAGTGGCTGCTGCTGCACGACATCGAGCGTGGACGGGTGTGGGCGCTGGGACGGCGGCTGAACGAGCGCAACGCCGCGCAGATCGAACACGGCATCGGCTTCACCCGCTCGGTGCAGCACATCGACGATCTGGAGGTCACGCTGGTCTGGTGCGTGGACGCGAAGACGGCCGTGAAGCAGGTGCAGGTGAGCGTGCGTGTGGAGACCGGCCCGCGGCGCAAGCTGCGCCTGGTGGCCCTGGCCGAATGGGTGCTGGGCAGCGACCGGCGCGAACGCCTGTCGCTGACGACGCGGCCGCAGTGGCTCAAGCTC
>Ga0164241_10004533_pt1 | contig 13402 bp, 11 predicted proteins | sample OricomyardsoilBY_FD_108780 | JGI IMG/M metagenome (GOLD analysis project Ga0164241, IMG submission 108780) | Backyard soil microbial communities from Emeryville, California, USA - Original compost - Back yard soil (BY) | ecosystem: Environmental > Terrestrial > Soil > Unclassified | place: USA...
CCTCATCGGGGTTGGAATCGGCGACAATGCCGCCGCCGGTCTGAAAACTCACCGCGTTGCCGTGATAGACCAGCGTGCGGATCAGGATATTGGTATCCATCGTCCCGTCAAACCCGATATAACCGAGCGCGCCGCAATAAGGCCCGCGCCGCGTCGGCTCCAGCGCCTCGATAATCTCCATCGCGCGGATCTTCGGCGCGCCCGAGAGCGTGCCGGCCGGGAGGCAGGACATGAGGGCGTCGAGCGCGTGCGCGTCCGGGCGCAGCGTGCCGCGCACCACCGAGACGATGTGCATGATGTGGCTGAGGCCGTCGATCTGCATGAACTGCGGCACGTGCACCGACCCGTACGCCGACACGCGGCCCAGGTCGTTGCGTCCGAGATCGACGAGCATCACGTGCTCCGCGATTTCCTTCGGATCCTGCAGCAGCTCTTCGCGCAAGGCCTTGTCCTCGGCCTCGTCCTTGCCGCGCGGGCGCGAGCCCGCCGCCGGTTTGGTCTCGGCGATCTGCCTGCCCGCGGGCCCTTGCACCTTCACCAGCGTTTCGGGCGAGGCGCCGACGACTTCGAAATCCCCATAGTCGAGGTAGTACATGTACGGCGAGGGATTGATCGCGCGCAGGCGGCGGTAGATCGAGACCGCGTCGGCGGTGACCTTCGTTTCGAAGCGCTGCGACAACACGATTTGAAAGGCGTCTCCCGCGCGGATGTATTCCTTGCACTTGTCGACGCCGGCGACGTACTCGCCCTCGGCCATGTTCGACTTCCAGGACAAGGCCGCCGGAATTTTTCCCGGTTCGGTCGCCAGCATGTTCACGTTCGCCGGGGCCGGAGCCTTGAGCGCCGCTTCCAGATCGTTGATGAGCGAGAGCGCGCGTTCGTAGGCCGCCTCGACGCCGCCGAATTCATCGGGCATCACGTTGGCGACGATGCTCAGGCGATGCTTGAGGTGATCGAAGACCACGAAGGCTTCGTAAATGCCGAAGTCGAGATCGTGGATGCCGTAGTCGTCGCGCCCCTGCTCGGGAATCGATTCCAGCAGGCGGATCGAGTCGTAGGCGAAGAAGCACACGGCGCCGCCCGAGAACGAAGGCAGCTCGCTATCCTCGACGCCGCGGAAGCGGGCGAGAAAGGAGCGGAACTCCGCGAGCGCGTCGCCCTCGAAGGCGCGGTTGTTTTTTCCGGGGGTTGTTCCCGTGATCTCGATCGTGCGGCCGCGCGCGCGGAAGACATACAGCGGGTCGCGGCCCAGGAAGGAGTAGCGCGCCAGCTTCTCGCCGATTTCGGCGCTTTCCAGCAGAAAGGCGCGCGCGCCCGCACGGCGCAGCTTCGTCAGGGCCGTGATCGGCGTTTCGAGATCAGGCAGAAAATCACGGCTGATCGGCACAACGTTCGCCCCCGTTTTTGCGATGCGGGAACGGACTTCATCTAAGGGTAAAATCACGCGAAAAACCTCATGGGGGAATTATAGCTTTGTGACCTTAATATCTTGATCCCCCATGCGCCGTCTCCTCACCCTTCTTCTGCTTTTTCCGGTGCTTTCCGGCTTCCCGGCGGCGCCCGCCCTGGCATCGGAGCCGGTCAAATTGTGGGTGACGTTACGCGATAAAGGCCCTGCGCCGGCCATGCCCCGGACGACCGCCTCCCAGGTTCGATCTTACGAAGACGCCCCGGTGAACGCGGATTATCTGCGGCAGTTGCGGGGGGCCGGTTTTGCGGTCGACGTGACCTTGAAATGGCAAAACCGGGTGTCGGGCTGGGCCGACTCCTCCTCCCTCGCCGCGCTCCGTGCGCTCCCCTTCGTGACCGGCATCGAGGCGATGCCGCGCAAGGCCCCGGTCACGCTCTTACCGTCGCCTTCGCTTCCCAAATATTCCGTGCCTTCCAGCGTCCCGCTGACCCGCTCGGCCGCCGTGGCGATCGATCGCTTCGGAGGCTTCGCGCAGGTCTTCGACAGCGTCGGGGCCACGGCCCTGGCCGACACCGTGGCGGCGCGAGGCGTGCCGCGCGGTCAGGGAATCAAGATCGCGATCATCGACGAGGACTTTCACCTGGGTCATCACCTGTTCGATTCCCTGTTCGCGCGCGGCCAGATCCTCGACCAGTGGGACTTCGTCGCGAACGCGCCCCAGGCCGCCTTCGCGACCACGGGCTTTCAAAGCCACGGCGCGTGGGTCTTGTCCCTGATCGGGGGGAACCTGCCGGGTACGGCCGTCGGCCTTGCTCCTTACGCGAAGTTCCTGTTGTATCGCAGCGAGAACCAGGCCTCCGAAAGTTATGTCGAGGAGGATTACCTCGCGGCCGCGCTGGAGCGCGCGGTGGACTCGGGAGCCCAGGTGATCAACATCAGCCTGGGATATCGTTACGATCTGGATGGCGGGGTGGAGACGCCCTACAGCGCCATGAACGGCCGCACGCGTCCTTCCTCCATCGCGGCCGTGATGGCCGCGCGCCGCGGCGCCTTGGTTGTCGTCGCCGTCGGCAACGAGGGCGGCACGCGCGTTCCGGTGGACACTACCGGGCCAACCGGCAGCGCTCCCCAGCCCACCGTGACCGCGCCCTCCGACGCCGACAGCATCCTCTCCGTCGGCATCGAGCAAGGCGGAATCCGCTGCGGCTATTCAAGCACGGGGCCCACCTACGACGGACGTCTCAAGCCTGAGTTGTCTTCCACGGGCCTGGGAGCGCTCTGCCGGGTCTATCTGGCCTACACGAATTCGACCTCGGGGATCGAGCTGGAATCCGGCACCAGCTTCGCGGCTCCCGTGGTGGCCGGCGTCGGCGCCCTGTTGCGCCAGCTGCATCCCGACAGCGTCGCCTCGACGCAAAAGATCCGTCAAGCTTTGATGGTCACCGCACGTCGCTCGGGCGATCCCGACAACCAGGTGGGCAACGGCCTCATGCGGGCCGCGCAGGCCCATTGCGCCCTGCTGCTCGACTCCATGGTGCAAACCCCCTGCGCCGCTCCCGTCGTTCCGCCGCCCTTGGTTTCGGTGAAAGGTCCCCTGGTCTGGACCGGAGGCACGGTGACTACGCTCGCCTGGCCCAACGCGGTCGACCTGACTCGCATTCGCATGTGGGACCTCAAGGGCCGCCCTTTCTCGCTGCAGGGCAGCCTGAATGATGAAGGCGCGATTCTGCTGAAATCCACCCGCCCGCTGGCGCGGGGCACCTACATCCTGAAAATCCCCACGCTTCCCGACCCCTGAAATGCGGTTTCAACGCGGGGCGGGGCTTAGTAACTTTCTGGTCCTATGCTACGCAGAAACCCCTCGGGCGACCGCCCCCTCATCGATCCCTCCGCCTTCGTCGACCCCACCGCCATCATTTGCGGCAAGGTCATCGTCGAGGCCGACGTTTTCATCGGACCCTACGCCGTCATCCGCGCGGATGAACCGGACGAAAAAGGCGAGATGCAGACCATCGTCATCGGCGCCGGTTCCAACATCCAGGACGGTGTCGTGATCCACTCCAAGGACGGCGCCGGCGTGACGGTCGGCAAGCGCGTCTCGATCGCGCATCGCGCCATCGTGCACGGGCCCGTCGAAGTGGGCGACGATTGCTTCATCGGCTTCAACGCCGTGGTGTTCAACTGCAAGCTCGGCAAGAGCTGCGTGGTGCGCCATAACTCGGTGGTCGAGGACGTCACGCTGACGGACTTCTTCCATATCCCCGCGGCCTACTCGGTGCACTCCGAGACGGACCTGGACAAGATCCCGCGCATCACCCCCGACGCGGCCAAGTTCTCGGAGTCGGTGGTGAAGATGAACAACCATTTCGCCCAAGCCTACAAGGCCATCCAGAACGAGCTTTAGGATGAGCCTTGGACGATGGATGAGCGGGCCCGCCGCGGGACTCGGAAGTGCGCTCCTGGCCTTCCTGGCTGTCTGCGCGTCGGCGCAGTGGTCGCCCGCGCCCGTCGTGCGTCCTGAAATTCTCGCCGAAATGCCCCACGACACGGCCGCGTTCACGCAAGGCCTGGTGTGGGTCAACGGCAGCCTGTTCGAAAGCACGGGCCTCTACGCTCATTCCTCGCTGCGCGAACTGCACCCGGCGACGGGCGCGGTCCTCCGCAGCCGCAAGGTCGAAGACCGCTACTTCGCCGAGGGCCTGGCCCACTATCAGGGAGGCTTCATCCAGTTGACCTGGCGCGAGGGCGATGCCCTGCGCTATTCCTTCGGCGACTGGAAAAAGCCCACACGGTTTCACTACACCGGCGAGGGTTGGGGCCTGACCAACATCGGGGCCGCGCTCTGGATGAGCAACGGTTCCGATACGCTGTACCGTCGCGATGCGGCCTTCCGCGTGACCGGCAGCATCCCCGTGCGCCTGAATGGCCGTCCGCTCGACCGGCTCAACGAACTGGAAGCGGCCCAGGGCAAGATCCTTGCGAACCGCTGGTATTGCGATTCGCTGTTCATCATCGACCCGGCCGGCGGCCGGGTGGTGGCCATCGTGGATGGCACCGTGCTTGGCGCGCGCAGCGGCCGCACCTCGGAAGACGCGGTGCTGAACGGCATCGCGTACGATCCGACCCACAAGGTGTTTTACGTGACGGGCAAAAAATGGCCCAAAATGTTCAAAATCCGCATTCCGTACGCGTTTTGACCGATCGGCTGACGTTTCGTCAGCCACCTTGTTGAAATCTGATTCTCAGTTAAACTAGTTTACCGGCCGATGGATTCTCTGCAGTCACAGGTTCTTCCGAAGCGGTCTCGTTTTTCCGCCTCGGCGCGCGCGAACGTCCTCGGGACGCTTTTCGCCGTCATGTACCTGTGCGTCGCGGTGGCGGCCGTGTGGCACGCGCCTCACTTTTCGCAGGTGCGCGCGTCCGTGGGCGTCGATCGCCACGCCGGTCACGAGGCCGTGTTCGGCGACGAGTGCGCGCTCTGTTCCCTCAAGACCGCGCCGCAACTTTCCTCTCCCTCCGCGCCGTCGGCGGGAATCCTCCCGGCGTTCCGGCCTGCAGAATCCCGCACGGCGGTCCCGACGCCGACGGCGCGCCTCCTCACGGCGCAGCCGCGCGGTCCGCCCTCGCCTCTTTCCTGAATCGCTTTCCGTCACGGATCCGTCAGGACCCGCGCGCGCCGTCCCTTGCGGGAACGGCCGTGACCGCGTCCGCCGCCTTTCCGTCCCCCCTACGAAATCGTGTTTCCGAAGGAGGCCCCTTTGCCTTTCCGATTAATTGTTTCCAAATGTTTTTCGAAGACGTCGATTGTGGCGTCCGTCCTGGGACTTCTGTCTGCGCACGCAGGCGTGGTCAATCCCGACATCTCGGCGCTCGGGCAGGTGCGCGCGGGCGTCACGGATGACGCCGCGTCTCCCGACCGCAATCATCCCACCCTTGCCCTGGGCGAGTCCGAACTCATTCTCGACGCGCCCTTGAATCCCTACTTCCGCGGAGCGTTCACGCTCTCGGCGGGCGAAGAGGGTTTCGGCGTGGAGGAGGCCTACACCACCTGGGTCAAAGGGCTTCCCTGGGGGCTCGGCGTGAAGGCGGGCAAGTACCGCCTGGGCTTCGGCAAGCTCAACGCCGTGCATCCGCATGCCTATCCCTTCATCGACGCGCCGCGTTCGTGGGCCTCGCTCATGCCGGGCGGCGAAGAGGGTTTCAATGAAACCGCGGTGCAGGTCTCGCAGCTGCTCCCGATGCCGGGGGACTGGGCTTCCACGATCTCGGTCGATGCATTACAGGGCAGCACGTTTCATCCGGGTGACGACCGCACGCGCCTCGGATGGCTGGGCCGCTGGAGCAACGCGTTCCTCGTGGGGGACGCGGGCGCGCTCGAGGCGGGCCTGTCGGGCGCGACGGGACTCGATGACATCGACTCGAGGTCGCGGGGGACGCTCCTGGGCGCCGACCTCAAGGCGAAGTTTTATCTGCCGGGATCCTCGCAGCTGACGCTGCAGGGCGAGGCGGTGTATCGCCGCAGCCATGCCGTGGATACCTCCAGCGGATCCGTGTCGGCGGAGAATCGCACAGGCGTGTACGGCTTCGCGGACTATCGCTTTCACACCCGGTACAACGGCGGGGTGATGCTGGAGCAATGGAAGCCCGCGCAGGCCGAGGCCTTGGCGTCAGGATATACCGGTTCGGATCCGGTGAACCGGTCGGTGAAAGTGTTTGCGGGGTATGCGGTTCTTGAGGAAAGCACGCTGCTGCGCGTGGCCCTCGAGCACTTCATGCCCGCCGGCGGGCCGGCGGTGAACACCGTGTCGGCGCAACTTCTCTTCAGCATGGGGCCGCACAAGGCTCATCAATTTTAGGAGGAAAAAGATGAAAGCGAATAAAGAGACGAAGGAGTTGTTGGTTGTTTGTTGTGGGTTGTTGGAAAAGACAAAACGAAGGGGAGCCGTGGCCTTGCTGATGGTGCTGGGAGCGGCCTTCGCCTCTCCGGCATCCGCCAAGGTCACGGTCGCGGCGTCCGTTCCGGATCTGGCCTCGATCGCGGCGTATGTGGGCGGGAACCAGGTGGAGGTTTTCTCCATCGCGAAGTCGAACGCCAATCCCCACTTCGTCGAAGTCCTGCCGTCGTACATGATCCGCGTCGCCCGCGCCGACCTGTACGTAAAGGTCGGCTTGGGAATGGACCAGTGGGCCGACGCGATCATCGAGGGGTCGCGGAACAATGCGGTCAACGTGGTCGACGCCTCGGAAGGCATCCAGGTGCTCGAGAAGCCCACCGGCAAGGTGGACGCATCCCTGGGCGATGTCCATCCGCAGGGAAATCCCCACTACTGGCTCGATCCCGTGAACGGCATCCGCATCGCCGAGACGATTCGTGACGCCCTGAAAAAGCAGGATCCCTCGCACGCGGGTTTCTATGACGCGAATGCCTCGCGCTTCAAGGCGGAAGCCTCGAAGAAGGTCGACGAGTGGAAAGGCAGGATGGCGCCCTGGAAGGGCGCAGCCATCGTGACGTATCACTCCTCGTGGGTGTATTTCGCGCATGCCTTCGACCTGCGCATCGTAGACCATGTCGAGCCCTTCCCGGGAATTCCTCCCACGGCGCGCCATCTGCGCGATCTCGTCGATGTGATCAAGTCCGACAAGGCGAAGTTCCTGCTGCAAGAGCCCTACTACCCGGGCAAGGATCCCGACTTCCTCGCGCGCGAGACCGGGATCAAGGTCTACCGCTTCACGCCTTCGTGCGACGGCGCCGCGCCCGGCGACTATCTCAAACATTTCGACATCATGGTCGGCGCGCTCGCCGGCGAAAACAAAGGAGGCGCGCAATGATGATCTTCCACTATCACTTCGTTCTTTCCGCGCTGCTGCTCTGCCTGCTGCTCGCGGGCGTGCTGGGCGTCTTCGGGCATCACGTCGTGCGGCGCGGCGTGATCTTCGTCGACCTCGCGCTGGCGCAGGTGGCCGCGCTGGGCGCGAGCGTCGGGATCGTGATGGGCTGGGGCGAGAACGCCCCGGTGAAAAACTTCCTGCTCTCGCTCGCCTTCACGCTCGCGGGCGCGGCGCTCTTCTCCTGGTTCCGCACGCGCAAGCGCGCGCCCATCGAGGCCCTGATCGGCATCACCTATGCGGCCGCGATGGCCTTGTCGCTCATCCTGCTCGAGCGCTCCGCCACGGGTTCCGAAGAGCTGAAGGAAATGCTGGTCGGCTCGATCCTCACGGTGCCCCCGGGAGAGTTGTGGCTGGCCTTTTTCCTGTGCGCGGCCATCGGCCTGGTCCTCTGGCTCGCGCGCGGGCCGCTGTTCCGCATCACGGCGGATCCCGTGGCCGCTGCGGCTTCGGGTCTGCGTCTGGCCGCCTGGGACTTTTTGTTCTACGCGGCCTTCGGCGTGCTGGTCACCTTCGCGGTCAAGGCCGCGGGCGTGCTGCTGGTGTTCGCCTTCCTCATCGCTCCCTCGCTGGCTTCGATCATGGCGGTGAGCGGCACGCGCCGTCGCCTGCTGTTCGCCTGGATCTTCGCCTTCCTCGGCTGCCTGCTGGGCCTCGAGGGGTCGCTCCGGTTCGATATCTCGGCGGGGCCCTCGATCGTGGCGGTTTTCATCCTGCTGCTCATGCTTTCCGGACTCGTTTCGGGCGTGTTTTCCCGCAAGGAATCACCGCGCAGTTCCGGGCATTAAAGCATTTTTGGGGGGTGATTTCCCCCCGGTTTACCCTGCGTCGGATGGGCCGCGCCTTGCTCTGCGCCACCGCCTTGTTGTGCGTCGCCTGCAAGGACGGACGCGGCGCGGCGCGCGACATTCCTTCCGCGACCCTGACTCCCTCCCCAAGCCAGGCGCAGAGCGCGGCCGCGCTGCGCTGGGCCAAGGCGGTCACCTGGGAACGGCGCGGCACGCGCGTCGAGGTTGTAGTCCCGCACGCCTGGAAAGGCGCGCGCGAGCCTCTGCGTTACTCCCTGCTTCTTCCGGAGGACAAGGGTCCCGCTGCCGCCGGCCAGGGAATCATCCGCCTGCCGGTTCGTCGCATCGCCTGCCTCGCGGCCGTGCACGTCGGCTACCTCAAGGCCCTCGGCGCCAGCGGCGCCATCATCGCCGTCGACGCCGCGAACCACATTTACGACCCCGAGGTCCGCGAAGGGCTCCGCACGGGAAAGATCTTCGCCGCCGGCTCGGGCTCGCAGATGAATGTGGAGCGCTTGCTCGCCGCCAAGCCCGACCTCGTGATCGCCAATGCCGTGGGCCTTTCGGAATACGAGGCGCTTCAGCGCCTCACCCGCGCGGGCATCCCCGTGCTGGTCACCGCGGAGTGGATGGAAGACCATCCCCTGGCCCGCGCGGAGTGGGTGAGGCTCTTCGGTCTCCTCACCGGACGCGAGCGTCAGGCCGATTCGTTGTTCGACTTCATCGAGGCCTCGTACCTCAAGCAGGCCAAGGCCGCGCGGGGCCGCGCCCGCAAGCCCACCGTATTGATCGGCGGCCCGTTCCGCGACGAGTGGTTCGTGGCGGGGGGCCGCAGCTACATGGCCCGCTTTCTCGAGGACGCGGGCGCGGACTACCTGTGGAAGGCCGACACCACGGCGGGAGGCGTGCCTCTCAGCTTCGAGACCGTCCTGACGAAGGCGCGCAGCGCCGACGTGTGGCTCTATCCCGGAGACTTCACCAATCACTGGAACACGCTCGCGGACGGCGGACGGCAGGACGCGCGCTTCGAGTCCTTCGGCGCGTTCCGTCGCGGCGATGTGTACGGCAACGACGCGCGCCGCCTTCCCGACGGAGCCAACGATTACTGGGAATCCGGCAACGTGAACCCGCACCGCATGCTTGCGGATCTGATCTCGATCTTCTACGGATCCGAGGACTCGTTGTATTACCATCGGCGCATTCCTCCGGGCCCCTGATTTCATGCGCGCCCCCTCGTTCCTCGAACGGCCCGCCGTTCTCTTCCCCTTGCTTCTCGCGCTCGCGGCCCTGGCCTTCGCGGCGGACGTCGCCTTCGGCCCGGTCGTGCTGTCTTGGCGCGATCTCTGGGCGGCGCTGGGGGGTAACTCAAACGTTACGGGGGCGGGCGACGCGGCCGTGATCATCGTCCGTGAGTTTCGCCTGCCGCGCGCCGTGGCCGCGCTGTGCGCGGGCGCGGGACTGGGCATCGCGGGATTCCTGCTGCAGACCCAGTTCCGCAACCCGCTCGCCGGTCCGGCCGAACTGGGAGTGAGTTCGGGAGCGGGCCTCGGCGTCGCGGCCCTGCTTCTCGCCGAACCCCTGTTGCCCGCGGCCTTGCTGAACGCCCTCGGCCCCTGGCCTCTCGCCGCCGCTTCCGCCCTGGGCGCGGCGGCGGCGATGGCCCTCGTCATGGGCCTGTCGGCGCGTCTCTGGGATTCCGCCTCGCTCCTGCTCGCGGGCCTCATGATCGCCAGCGGATGCGGGGCGATCATCAGCCTGATGCAGTACTTCAGCGAGGCGGCCCAGCTCAAGGCCTACGCCCTGTGGGGTTTCGGGGGTCTGGGAGGCGTCACATGGGCCCAGGATGGCGTTTTGGCCCTGTGTGTGACCTTGGGGCTCATCGCGGCCCTGGCGCTCTCCAGGCCGCTGTATGCGGCCCTGCTGGGGGACTCCGCCGCCGCCGCGCTCGGCGTCCCCGTCCGCCGCTTCCGGCTGGCCACGCTCGCGACCGCCAGCCTGCTCTCCGGCGTGGTGACCGCCTTCTGCGGCCCCATCGCCTTCGTCGGCCTCGCCGTCCCGCACCTCGCGCGTTTCTGCGTGCGCGGCTCCGACCCGCGCCGCGTGCAGCCCGCCTGCATGCTGATCGGCGCGATCCTCCTGCTCGTCTGCGACGCGCTCAGTCACTTCCCCGGCCGCGACGCGGTGCTGCCGCTCAACGCGGTCACCTCGCTGTTCGGCGCCCCCACGGTGCTTTACTTTCTCCTGCGCCGCGCGCGGGTGTCCACATGAGCGCGTCACTTCCTTCTTCGTCCTCGCCGCTGCTCGAGGCCCGGAGTCTTTCCGCCGGCCACGTCTGCGCGCTGTTTCCGCCGTTCGACTTCTCGCTTCAGGCCGGCGAGCTCGTCTGTCTGCTGGGCCGCAACGGCGCGGGCAAGACAAGCTTGCTGAAAACCCTCGGCGGCGTGCTGAAGCCGTTGCAGGGCTCCGTGCGCCTGCAGGGAGCCGACGCCGAGGGTTTGTCCGGGCGCGAACGCGCCCTCCGCGCCGCCTTGCTCCTCACCGACGGCGGCCTGCCGCCCTTCCTGCTCGGGCGCGAGCTCGTCGCGCTCGGCCGCACGCCTCACGCCTCGTGGCTGTCGCCGCTGCGCGCCGAGGACACGGCGGCGGCGCATCGCGCGATGGAGCAGCTCCGCTGCGCGCATCTCGCCGAGCGCCGCCTCGGAGAGCTGAGCGACGGAGAGCGCCAGCGGCTCTGCCTCGCGCGACTCCTGGCGCAGGATGCGCCCGTCCTCCTGCTCGACGAACCGCTCGCGCACATGGATCTTCCCGCCAAGGCGGAGCTCCTCGAACTGCTGCGCGACTGGACGCGCGTTCCCACGGCGGATGGGCGCGGCCGCGCGGTGCTGGCCGCGGTGCACGAAGTCGACCTCGCGCTCGGATTCGCCGACCGGTGCCTGATGCTCGTTCCCGGCGAAGCGCCGTTCATCGGGGTTCCGGAGGATGCCGCAGGAGAACCCCTCCATCGCGCTTTTCCCGGATGGCCCTCGTTCTGGAATCCGTTGGGAATTCGTTCAGCCTCTGCGGGTCATTCGCGCACATAATTTCAACCCCTAGCGACGAAATCAAATTGCGCCGTTGTGCGAAAATGTGGTAGTGCCAGATTTTTCCCTTTGAGATTGTCTGTAAGTCAGAGCATTGGCCATGATGACATGGCGTGTCACATGGGCAATTCCAATAGAATCATGACTCAAAATGTTCGCTTGTCCGAATAGTATCAAGGTTCGTTTTACCCTTGCTGTATAAGGGTTTCCCGTACCTTCCCCGATTTTCACAGTACTTGTGTTCGCGGCACATTAAATCGAATGAATTTGTGACATGCATGCTCCGGCATGATTCTTCCTTTACTAAAATCATACAAGCCAAAAACAAATGCGCATGTCATCGGGAGACGAATCTGGAGATCGTCAGGGGTGCCCGCGTGAACTTTGTTGTGTGAAACAACCCCAACTCCCTGCTAGAGGGTGGAATCAGTTTGTCCATGGAAAATCCCGATTTTTTTCTTCCGGTTCCAGAGCCGTCGTTTCGGCCCCTGCATTCGCCCGGCTCTCCGTTGGAGGCGATTCTGCATTTGGCCTTGATTCTCGCGCGCCGCGAGTCTCCGGTGTTTCTTCAAGGGGAGAGCGGGACCGGCAAGGAAATCCTTGCGCGCTTCTTGCATCGCAACAGTCCGCGCGCCGACGGTCCTTTCATTGCGGTCAATTGCGCCGCCGTGACGCCGTCGCTGGTCGAAAGCGAATTGTTCGGCCATTATCGGGGCTCCTTCACCCACGCGATTTCAGACCGCTCGGGAAGCATCCGGCAGGCCAGCGGGGGCACGCTGTTTCTAGACGAAATCGGAGACATGCCCCTGGATTTGCAGGCGCGTTTTCTCCGGGTGCTGCAGGAAAAAAAGGTGCGTCCCGTCGGCGGCGATGAGGAGCTGCCGGTGGACTTCCGTTTGATTTGCGCCACCCATCGCGACCTCAATATCGAAGTGCGGCAGGGCCGCTTCCGCGAGGATCTCTTTTACCGCCTGCGCGTTCTGGAGCTTCGGCTGCCGCCGCTCCGCGAGAGGCCCATGGACATCCCCTTTCTGCTGCGCGAGTTTCTCACGGAAATGAACGGGCCGTTGCTGGCGGAGGCCGCGATGGAGGACGTGCCGGCTTCGCTGCTGCAGTATCACTTCCCCGGCAATGTGCGCGAGCTTCGCAATTTTGCGGAGCGCTATGCCGCCCTGGCGGAAGTGGGAGGCACCTGGGATCAGATTCTGGACAGTCGCGCCCAGCTCGCGGGAACCTTCAAGGAGGCGACGCCCGATTATCCGGGAGGCATTCGCAGCTCAAGGCTCACGCGCAACGACGTGCTGGCCGCGCTGGAGGCTTGCGGGTATCATCGCGGCAAGGCCGCGGAAAAGCTGGGGGTCACGCGCCGCACGCTTCAATATCACCTTGAGCGGATGAAGCGGGAGGGAAGGGGAGGTTAGCGGTTCTTGTAGTAGTCGCTGATCGACGCGGAGTTGCTCTGCTGGCGGCGCTTCATTTCGCTCACGCGGTCCAGCTTGCGCTTCTCTTCCTTCGTCAGCGAATGGATCCCCTCGCGGCCGATCTTGTGCAGGATGGGATCGATGTCCTCCATCGCCTCGCGGAGCTCTTCGCCCTCGCGCTGGGCCTCGAGCCAGCGCTTCTTGACCTGACGGTGCTTCCACTGCGCCATCATGCTGCCGCCCGAGCCCGGAGTCCAGAAGCGCAGGTAGATCCAGGCGAAGAGGGCGCCCCCGAGGTGGGCCACATGGGCGATGCGGTCGTTGGAGGTGATGAGGAGCAGCTCGATCGCCCCGATGATCAGCACGGCATAGCGCACGGGCACGGGGAAGATGAAGAACATGAGCAGCTGCTGGTCGGGGAAGAAGCGGGCGAAGGCGACGAGGAGCGCGAAGATGGCGCCCGAGGCGCCCACGATCACGGTCGGATTCCCGGTGGCGCCGTAGAAGATCAGCGAGCAGATTCCCGCGCAGACGCCCGCGGCGAGGTACAAGGTCAGAAAGGCGCGCTCGCCCATCTCCCGCGCCACGGGCGCGCCGAACATCCAGAGCATCAGCATGTTGAACACCACGTGCATCACCGAGCCGTAGTCGTGCACGAACATGTAGGTGAACAGGCGCCAGACCTGGAACCCGTGGGTGACGGAAGCGGGGTCGAGGGCCATCCAGTTCGACAGGAAGGCCCCGTGCGTGACGTAGTCCACCAGGAAGATGCCCACATTGAGCATCAGCAGGACGCGCACCGAGAGAGGCATGCCG
>Ga0164241_10004534_pt1 | contig 13401 bp, 11 predicted proteins | sample OricomyardsoilBY_FD_108780 | JGI IMG/M metagenome (GOLD analysis project Ga0164241, IMG submission 108780) | Backyard soil microbial communities from Emeryville, California, USA - Original compost - Back yard soil (BY) | ecosystem: Environmental > Terrestrial > Soil > Unclassified | place: USA...
GTGTTTTCCATCCTTGTGCAAGGCCTGTCGATCGGGCGCGTGGTGCGCCGATCCATCAGGCATTGATTCGCCTCGCGCGCCTTATGATCCGCCGCGATACAGGAGCGGGGGATGATCTTGGCGAATCTGCAAGGAGCATGCTGATGCGGCGGCGCGCGGTGCTGCCGCTGCTGGCTGCCGGTCTGAGCGGCTGCGGCACGAACGTGGGGAAGATGGTGGGTCAGGCGGTCAGCGATACCGCCGAGCGTACCGGCGCCCTGTTCAAGCCCGCTGAAAAGCGCCGTTATGCCAACCCGGTGATCGCGGGCGGCCATGCCGATCCGAGTGTGTGCCGCGTCGGCGAAGACTACTTTCTCGTCGCCAGCAGTTTCGAGTACTTCCCGGCCCTGGCCCTGCAGCACAGCCGCGACCTGATCCATTGGCATGTGGTCGGCCGTGCGCTGGAGCGCGAGGGGCCGGCGGCGCTGGCCGAGGTGCCATCGGGGCAGGGCGTGCTTGCACCCAGCCTGCGCTGGCATGGCGGTCGCTTCCACCTGCTGGCCACCTGCATGGGCGGCGCGGGCAGTTTCCTCACCACCGCTCGCCAGGCCAACGGGCCCTGGAGCGAGCCGGTCTGGATCCAGGGGCTGGATGCGGGCGTGACGCCTGCGCTCTTCATCGATGCCCAGGGCAAGGCCTGGGTCGTCCACGACGGAGGCGAACGCACGAGCGGCATCTACTCGGCCGAACTCGATCTTGACACCGGCCGTCTGCGGGGCGCGGCGCAACTCGTCTGGTCCGGCCGCAAGGGCGTGGCGCCGATGAAGCCGGTGCTCTTCAGCCGCGAGGGCTGGTTCTACCTCCTCTGCAGCGAAGGCAGGCTCTGGGATCAGGGCCTGAGCGTGGCCCGTTCGCGCTCGGTCACCGGCCCTTACGAGCCCTGCTTCGACAACCCCATCCTCAGCCACCGCAACCTCGCGCTGGAACCCTGGCAGATGCTCGCCCATGGCGAGCCCTTGCAGGCCGCCAACGGTGCCTGGTGGCTGTTCCTGCAGGGCGCGCGCCTGGCGGGCCGGGCCACGCCGCTGGGCCGCGAGGTGCTGCTGGCGCCACTGCAATGGGGCGAGGATGGCTGGCCCATCGTCAACGAGCGCAAACCGCTAACGCCTGAAATGAGCGTGGAGCAATTGCCGCCCACCCAACTCTGGCCTGTCGCGCCCAAGCGCGATGACTTCAAGGGCCCGGGTCTGGGGCCCGAGTGGCAGTTCCTGCGCGGTCTGGCCCCGGGCCTGTGGGATCTGTCCGAGCGGCCCGGCTGGTTGCGGCTCAAGGGCAGTGCGATGAGCCTGGCCGATGTCGGCACGCCGGCTTTTGTCGGGCACCGCCAGACCGCGTTGGCCCAGCGCGCCACCACCCTGCTGGACTTTGCCCCGCTGCGCGAGGGCCAGCAGGCCGGCATGGCAGTGCGGCGAGACGAAGCCAACCACGCTCTGCTGCGCGTGACCGGCACCGGCCCCCGGCGCGTGGAGCTGCTGGCGCGCATCAAGGGACAGGACAGCCTCGTCGCCAGCCGTCCGCTGCAGGGCCCTGCCGCCTTTGGCGCGGTACGCCTACGGGTTGACGCCTATGCAGAGCGTTATGACTTCAGCTTCGCCGGGGAGACCGATGACTGGCAATTGCTGGGCAGCCTGCTTCCTTCCGTCCTCGCGGCCGAGGGCTCGGAAACGGGCTTGCGTATGGGCCTCTTCGCAAACGGTCCCGGCGCCATGCCGCCGGCCGACTTCGACTGGTTTGAAATGGAAGCCCTGTGATGCCCTTCAAGCGCCTGCTGCTGACCGGCGCGGCCGGCAATCTGGGCAAGGTCTTGCGGCCGCGGCTGCGCGGCCATTGCGAGGTGCTGCGCTTGTCGGATCTCGGCGGGCTCGGTGAGGCCGAAGCGGGCGAGGAATGTCAGCCCGCCGATCTGGCCGACAAGGCCGCCGTCCATGGGCTCCTGGAAGGCGTGGACGCGGTGCTGCATTTTGGCGGCGTGTCCACCGAGTACGCCTTCGAAACCATCCTGCCCGCCAACATCGTCGGCGTCTTCAATCTGTACGAAGCGGCGCGGCGGCGCGGCGTGCCGCGCATCATCTTTGCCAGCTCCAACCACGTGACCGGCCACCACGCGCAGGGCCAGGTCATCACCCCGCAGGACCCCGTGCGACCTGACGGTTACTACGGCGTGTCCAAGGCGTTCGGCGAGAACCTGGCGCAGTTCTACTGGGACCGTCACGGCATCGAGACCGTGAGCCTGCGCATTGGCTCCTGCGGCCCCGAGCCCACCGACCGCCGCGGCCTGTCCACCTGGCTGTCCTTCGACGACCTGGAACGCCTGGTGATCGCGGCGCTGAACGCCAGGGCCGTGGGCCACAGCATCGTCTACGGTGCCAGTGCCAACCCCGGCACATGGTGGGACAACACCGGCAGCCCGGTGGATTACCGCCCGCAGGACTCGTCCGAACCCTGGCGCGCGCGCATCGAGGCAGCCCAGGCGCCCGAGCCGACCGGCGCCGTCCAGGGCGGCGGATATGTGCTGATCGGCCCCTTCGGCGACGATTGAACCTGTTGGTGCCGGGAGCGCACTCACCTGCCAAAGGCTTGGCGGAGGCGAGATGCTCTCAGTGCTCGTGGGTCACACGTATTTCCTCGGGTTTGATCGCAAGCAGCAGGCGCGGGCCCGGCCCTATCCGCCGCTGGCCACGCTGCAGGTGGCCGAGCGCATCCGGCGCAGCGGCCATGCCGTGGCCCTGTTCGATGCGATGCTGTCTGAAGGGCCGCAGGCCTTTGGCTCCCAGCTCGCAGGGCAGCGGCCGGACGTGGTCGTTCTCTACGAGGACAACTACAACTTCCTGACCAAGATGTGCCTGGCCCGCATGCGCGAGGCGGCACTGGAGATGGTCGCCATGGCGCGCAAGCTGGGCGCGCGCGTGATCGTTGCGGGATCAGACGCCAGCGATGCCCCCCAGCCCTATCTCGATGCCGGTGCCGATGCCGCTTTGCGTGGCGAGGGGCTGGAAGCCTTGCAGGCCATGCTCGCGCGCCTGGACCAAGAGATCACGGCGGATCTTGGCGTCATCGAGTTGCTGGATGAGAAGGTCGTCAGCCTGCACCCGCGCAAGGAGCCCGCCACGCTCGAAGCCCCCGCCGCCTGGGACCTCATCGACGTGGCGCGTTACCGTCAGGTCTGGATGAACGCCCATGGCCACTTCAGCCTGAACATGGCCGCGTCCAAAGGCTGCTCCTTCCGCTGCGCCTGGTGCGCCAAGCCGATCTGGGGCAATCGCTACCAGCAGCGCGCGCCGGAGGCCGTGGCCGCCGAAATGCTGGAACTCAAGCGCAGCTTCGCGCCCGACCACATCTGGTTCGCCGACGACATCTTCGGCTTCCGCGCCGACTGGGTGGAACGCTTTGCCGATGCGCTGCAAGCCGGCGGCGGCGGCGTGCCCTTCACCATCCAGACCCGGGCCGACCTGAGCAGCGAAGCCATGGTCGCCGCGCTTGCCCGAGCCGGCTGTCGCCAGGCCTGGCTGGGCGCCGAGAGCGGCAGCCAGACCGTGCTCGACGCCATGCACAAGGGGACGACGGTGCAGCAGATCCACGCGGCTCGCCGCCTCATGCAGGTACACGGCATCCGCGTGGGCTTCTTCATCCAGCTCGGCTATCTGGGCGAGGGCCTGCCGGAACTGCTGGCCACGCGAGAGCTGGTGGAGCGGGCCGCGCCGGACGAGATCGGCGTGTCGGTTTCCTACCCGCTGCCCGGCACGCGCTTCTATGAGCAGGTGCGCGAGCAACTGGGGCCCAAGACCCATTGGGAAGAGAGCGGCGACCTGGCCATGATGTTCCATGGCGCCTTCGGCACCGAGGTCTATCGCCGCGTGCGCGACCTGCTGCATGAGCAGGTGGCAGGCGCGCAGCCGGGTCTGGCCGAACGCTGGGAACGGCTGATCAGCAGCCTCGATCAGCCCCTTCTTCAAGCAGCAGGCGCAGGCGCCTAGCCCCGTCACGCGGATGCGCAGATCGCCCCAACTCCCAGGCCGGCAGCTGCGCCATGAGCGCCTCCACGCCGGCCCAGACCGGCTGGCCGGCGGCATAGGGCTGGCTGCGTGTGAATCGTGCGTTAGCTTCATCGGCCGGGACCGGCTGAAGGGCATCGCCCCCGGCGCTTTCCGCGCGCAGGAACACGATGCCTGCAAGGCGCAAGGGCGCGGGCGCCAGCGGCCCCAGACGTGGCGCGGCACGCAGATCGAATTCGAACTTCTCCACGCCGCTGCGGCGCGTGATCGTCGGTGCGGCCTCGATGCGCGCCGCAATTTCGGGTGCCAGCCAGCGCAGGGCATCGCGGCGCAGATGCACGAAGTTGGCCACGCCCGTCAGCAGGCCCGAAGTGGGAGCGAGAAAGCTGGCGTCCTCGCACAGGAAGTCCATGCCGGCCAGCAGGCAGTGCAGGGCCAGCGTGGATTTGCCCGCACCGCTTTCACCGATCAGCAAAAGGCCACGTCCGTTCAAGCCCACGCAGGCGCCGTGCAGCGCGGCCAGGCCCTGTGCGCGGGCGGCGAGGGTGAAGATCGCAAACTCCAGCAGCTCGTAGCGGGCGTAATAGGCTTCAGCCAGCAGCTCGGGCGAGACGTTCACGAGGCCGCGCCGCGATGCGGGGTCGACGAAGGCGAGATTGCCGCGGTCGATCAGCACGGCAAGGAAACCCCCGCCGCCCTGCAGCCGTGGCGTGGGCGGCTCCTGGCTCAAAGGCAGACCACCTGGCTCGCCGAGCCGCAGCTCGATCTCGAATGCCGGCGCCGGCCCTTCGAACCGATGCGCGGGTGCATCGCCGCAGGCGCTGTCCACCAGGGTCAGCAGGACCTCGGCGTCAGCGCGGAAGACGAAGTCGCCGCCAAGCAAGGTCGCACGTCGCTCGAAGGGCGTCGGCCGCGCCTCGCCGTAGGGGTCTGCTGGGTTCGTCATGGGCATATCGGTCACTCCTTGCCTGGATTGGATTCTGAATGGACATGATGGCCATGCCCCCGATGGAAATGGTGAAGCGGGCCCTGGCCCGCACGACCGAGACCCTGGTGCGCGAGCTCGGCATGGCCGGCCCGCAGGCGCCGCAGTGGAGCGGGTTCGAGTGGCGCGCCGCCATGGCCGCCAGCACCATCCACGGCATCTCGGCCCTGCTGGCGACACGGCTGCGCTGGGCGGGTCCGATCGAGTGGCAGGCCTTTCTGGCCGAGCAACTGGCGCAGAGCATCGAGCGCGAGCGGCGCATCCGGGTGCTGCGCGAGCGCATCGACATGGCAGCGCGCGAGGCCGGTGTGGCGCTGGTCGGGCTCAAGGGCACGGCGCTGATGCCGCTCGGCCTGTACCGTGCCGGTGAGCGGCCCATGAGCGACATTGACCTGCTGGTTCAAGAGACCGACTTCGACGCGGCCACGCAAATGATCGAGCGGCTCGGCTACCAACGGGGCGCCGCGCGCCGCCGCCATCTTGACTTCCAGCCCCTCGTGAAATGCGCCGATCCGGCATTCGGCGAGCATCCCGACAACCCGATCAAGATCGAGCTGCACCCGCGCATCGCCGAGCCATTGCCGCTGATCGAAGCCGACATCACCGCGCTGTGCTGGACCGCCGCGCCGCGCCCCGGCCTCAACGCCTACCCCTCGCGCGCGGCGCTGCTGCGTCATCTGCTCCTGCATGCGGCCGGCAATCTCACCTCGCGCTCGCTGCGCCTGATGCAGTTGCTGGACATCGTGCGGCTCGTGCCCCTGCTGGACGATCACGAATGGGCCGAGCTGGAGGCCGACCTGGGCTGGTGGGCCTGGCCGCCGCTCGTGATGCTGGGCCACTATTTCCCGCTCCATCTGCCGCAAGCCCTGGTGCAGCGCCTGCAGCGCGAATGCCCGCGCCGGCTGCAAGGCGCCATGGCGCGCCAGCGCCTGGCGGCGGTCTCGCTGTGCCAGATGGAACTGGCGGCCTTCCCCGGCCTGGGATGGTCGCGCTCGCCAGCCGAGGCCCTGCGCTACATGGCGCGCCGCCTGTTGCCGGAACGCAAAGACCAGGTCCTTGTCCAGCAACTGGCTCGGAGCGATCCGGTGCTGACCAGCACGGCCTGGACGGGCAAATCGCGCGCCGAGAAGGCCTTGCGCTGGGTCTTCACGAAGCCACCACGGGTTCAATCGATCTACTCCGTTCAAAAGGCCTTGGCCTACCGGCCGAGCACGCCGGCATGAAGCGCAGTGAACAGCGCGGCCGTGTGATCGGCGTCCTCGCGCAGGGCCTCGGCCTGGGCCGCGTGCGCGAGGCGCAGGCGCAAGTCCTCATCAGCGAGCAGGCGGGCCACGGCTGCGGCGAGAGCCTTCGAATCACCCACCGGCACGGCCAGCGCGGCGGGCTCGGGCAGGGCCGCCCACTCGGCCAGATGGCCCACGGCCGTGCCCACGCTCGGCACGCCCACCACGGCCGTTTCCAGCACCACCAGCGGCCCGCCCTCGTGGCGCGAGCTGATGAGATTCACATCGGCACGCTCGGCCAGGGCACGCCATTCCTGCTGAGGCATGAAGCCATGCCAGCGCACCCGCGCTGCAAGTCCGAGGCGCCTGCACAGGGCCTGCACGCTGCCGTTCAAGGTGTCTTCACCAACGATGTCGATCTCGAATGCCACGCCCTGCGCTTGCAGCAGCGCCAGGGCCTGCAGCAGCGTGGCCTGGTCCTTGACGGGATTGAGGCTGGCCACGTGCAGCAGGCGCGGCAGGGCGTTGCGCGGACGCGGCGCAAGGGCGGGCCAACGGTCCAGCGCCACGCCGCGCGGAATCCGCTTGCCGACTCGGCCGGTGGCGACGGCGAGCTGCGCCAGCATCGGCGCACTGGCGGCGCTGAGCTGCGTGGCGCCGCGCATGACGATGGCCTCGCACAGCCGGGATTTCCAGTGCAGTTGCCCGCCATAGCCGATCTCGGGCAGGGCCATCAGTTCGCCGCCGCTGAGATGCACGCAGGAGGGCAGGCCCAGCAGCTTCGTCGCCATCACCGCCGCCAATCCGCAACTGCCGGAGAAGAAGGTTTGCACGAGCTCGAAGCGGCCGTGCCCATGTTCGCGGCGCAGCGCGAGGAAGGCCTTCAGCGCGCCCCCTGCCACGCAGTGGATCTCGGCCCCGCGCAGGCGCCAGCGGCCGGGCACCTCCTGTTGACGCAGGGCGAACACATGCAGCTCATGCTCACGCGCCAGCCGCTCGATCCACGCCAGCGAGGCCGGCACCACCCGCGCCTCACTCCCGGCGTCCACGCCTCCGGGCACCACCAAAGCCAGCTTCATCCATGACCTCCATCGAAACCCAGACCCGCCTGCACGACACCCAGGAGGCCTTCGACAGCGTGGCCGCCGACTACGACGGCCCGCGCGGCAATAACGCCTCGATTCAGCGCATGCGCAGCGAGATGTGGCGCTGGCTCGATCGCAGCTTCGCGCCAGGCAGCCGGCTCATCGACCTGGGCTGCGGCACCGGCCTGGACGCCGTGCGCATGGCCGGCCTGGGCCATCACGTGACGGCCACGGACTGGTCGCCGCAGATGGTGGAACGCACGCGGGACCGGGCCGCACGCGAAGGCCTGGCCGGGCGCGTGCAGGCGCTGCATGTGGGCGCGCACGAGCTGGAGCAGATCGAAGAAGGCGGCTTCGACGGCGCCTACTCCGACCTCGGCCCGCTCAACTGCGTGCCCGACATGGACGCCGTGGCGCGGCAATGCGCGCGCCTCGTGCGGCCGGGCGGCCAACTGGTCTTCACCGTCATCAACCGCTGGTGCCCCTGGGAGATCTGGCACTGCGCGCGCCAGAACCGCTGGGCCCGTGCCAAGGTGCGCTTTGCCCGCGACACCGTGGCCGTGGGCATGAACCGCCGCACGATCTGGACGCGCTACTTCTCGGGCCGCGAGTTCTACCGCAGCTTCGCCGAGGACTTCACGCTCGAACACCGCCGCGGCCTGTGCGTGCTGGTGCCGCCGCCCTATCTCGACCTCAGCGAAGCCTGGCAGCAAAGGCTGTGGAAGGCCGACCGGCTCTTGGCCGGCTGGCCGGGCGTGCGCGAACTGGGCGATCATTTCCTGATCGTCATGACAAGACGCGGCAGCTGACGCAGCTCGGCTGCGAGCGGGTGGTCCAGCAGGACCAGGGCCGCGGCCCACAGCAGCAGGCCGGCCGGCAGGCCGATGAGCGGCGCAGGTGTGAGCAGCAGCGGCAGGGCCGCAAACGCCGTGCTCAGCAGGCTGATGCGCCAGGCCGCAAACCAGCTGCCGATGCCCCAGGCACGGCGCAGCCAGAGCTGCAAGGGCAGCAGGCACAACTCGGCCAGCAGCAGAGCCCGTGCAAAGGAGGCCAGGCTGCCGTCGAACATCAGCAGCGCGGTCAAGGCGCGCAGCCCCAGGCCCGCTCCCTGCAGGATCGCCACCTGCCCCGGCCGGCCCACGGCATTCAAGGCGGCGCTGTCGTAGCGCATGAGCACTTGCAGGGCGACGATGCCGGCCAGCCAGGGGAGGGCCGCCGCGGCCTCATGCCAGCCCGGGCCGAAGAGCAGCAGGACCAGCGGCTCGCCGTAGAAGCAGATCCACAACAGCGGCGGCCACAGCGCGCCGCTCAGCAGGAGGCTGGCGCGGTTGAGCTGCGGCGAGAGATCAAGGCCCTGGTGATGCTCCCGTGCCAGGCGCGGCACGGCGCCGAAGCTCAGCGCGTTGCTGCACAGCGCGATGGGCAGGTTGACGGTGGCCTGGGCGCGGCCGAAGAAGCCCACCCCGGCGGCCGTGCCAAGCCGTCCAAGCAGGGCGTTAGGCAATGCCGCGTTGAGAGCGGCCAGCACCTCGGTCGGCATGGAGCCCCGCCCGTAACGCAGGATCTCGCGCCAATGCGCGCAGGCGGGCCGCAGCGGCGTGTTCGCCGGTCGCAGGGTCCAGTAGGCCAGGCCGCAGGCCAGGGTGTTGACCAGCGCCGCCCAGGCCAGCGAGGTGGCGCCAAAGCCCTGCCAGGCCAGGCCGATGGCGACGATGGCATGGGCCGTGGCGCCGATGCGCGCGACCGCCGCCAGCCGCGCGGCGGCCAGCTCGCGGTGCATCAACGCGGCGATCAAGCCGGTGAGCGGCAGGGGGATGAAGCTGAGGGCGAGGATGCAGAGCAGCGGATCGGCGCTGGCGATCAGCAGCGCCGCCACCGTCCAGTGCCCGAGGCAGGACAGGCCCAGGCAGCCGGCGAGCTGGGACGGGCTCAGGCTCGCCTCGCGCTGCACATAGCCGAACACGCCGAGGTCGCGCAGCACATGGGCCGCGCCCGAGATGGCGGCGGCGATGGCGAAGCGGCCCAGCTCTGCCGGCGTCAGCAGCCGCGCCACAAGCATGGCCAGCGCCAGTTGCACGAGCACGCCACCTGCGGTCGAGCCGAGGTTGATGAGGAAGGCACGGCGGAAGTCCAGGGCCAGCCCGTTCATCGGTGCAAGGCCTCTTCGTAGACGGTGCGCAGGCGTCGGCCCAGGGCATCGGGCGACAGGCATGATTCGAAATGCGCGCGGACCTTGCGCCGCATTGCCTCGCGCGCTTGCGCAGCCGCTTCAACGATGGCGTTGGCCAGCGCTTCACCGTCACCGCAGGGCCAGAGCCAGCCCACAGCGCCGCGGCCGGTGAGCGCGCGGAAGGAGGGAATGTCCGTCACGACGGGGGGCAAGCCACAGGCCAGGGCCTCGATCAGCGCGTAGCCCGAGCCCTCGCGGTGGCTGGCTTGCACCAGGAAGTCGGCAGCATTCATCAGCAGTTCGATCCGCGCATGGGGCTGGGCGCCGAGCAGATGAACACGGCCGCTCAGCCGCGCGTCGTTGGCGATGCGTTGCTGCACTTGCGGCATCAGCGGCGCCTTGCCGAAGCAGCACCAGAGCTTCAGTCCGGGCAGCTTCTCCGCCGCGAGGCTGACGCCGTCCAGCAGCGTCATCGGATCCTTGTTGGCGTCGAGATGGGCGACCCACAGCAGGGCCGGGTCGCCATCGATGCCGCTGAGCTGTCGCGCCCTCGCGGTGTCCATCGGCGCGAAGTGGCTGCTGGCCTCGGCCACCTCGTGGACCTTCGTGCCGCGTGCGATCAGGCCGTGGCGCATGAAGGGCAGGGCCTGCTCGGTGGCGCAGAACAGCAGGCCGCGGCTGCGCGCGAACGCGCGGCGCGTGTGCAGCCAGTGAAGCGGCCGGCGCGGCGGCGTGTTGGCGTGGTCCTGCAGCAGCAGGGGCAGCTTGGGAAGTTGCAGCAGTTGCCGGCCGAAGTGCAGGCCATGGACGTGGACCAGATCGGGCCGCTCGGCCGCCAGCGCTTCGCTCACGCGGGCCGTGAATCGGTGGCGCACGCCGCCATGGTCGATCACAGCTTCGGCGTGGCAGGCCTGCAGCACGCTGATCTCGCAAGCGGTGTGGGCCACGGCCTGCGCCACTGCGAGCTGCGTGGCCCAGGCCTGCAACAGGGCCTCGGGCCCGCGTTGCGCGGCGTCCAGATGCAGGCCGAGGTGAACGATCTTCATGCCAGACACAGCCCCGGCTCGGCCAGTGAGGATCGAGCGGCCGCGGCGGCAATCGGAAGGGCGAGCTGCTTGGCCCGCCCGTCCACGCTGACGGGCTGACCCTCGAAGCCATCGAAGCGGGCCGCCAGATCGTCATCGGCCAGGAGCAGCCGTCCTTCTCGAATGAGGCCGCGCACATCCTGGCGATGGGCGCGCGAGAGGGGCAGGTCGGCGGGCAGCAGCAGCACATCGGCCTTCAGCCCCGGGGCAAGACGGCCGCGGTCGTGCAGGCGCAGCAGGCGCGCGGCGGCTCCTGTGACGAGGCTTTCGAGCTGGGCTTCGGTCAAGGCGGCCACTTCGCGCGCCACCCGCAATTCTTCGAGCAGGTCCAGCGAACCGCTGATGCGCGAATCGCTGCCCAGCGCCAGGCGGCCGGCGGCAAGAAGGGGGGCGGGATCGATGCTGCGATCAAACAGCGCGAGATTGGAGGCCAGGCACCAGACCAGGCCCGCGCCCGCACGGATCAGGCGCTGCTGCTGCGCCTCGCTCAGGCCCAGGCCGTGAACCAGCAGGGTGTTGGGCGTGAGGCAGCCCAGCGCTTCAAGGCGCTCGAACTCGTCCGCGGCGTCCAGGCCTTCGGCGGCATGGATGATCCAGGGGCAGTGAGGCGGCGTCCGGTGATGGCTGGCCTGCACCGCGACCTCGCCATCCAGACCCAGGGAATGGGACCAGCCGAGCCGGCGCGGCACGTGAACGGGGAAGTCGGGCTCGAACATCGGCGCGAAAGCCGGGTCGTGGTGGGCCACGGTGGTCACGCCGCTGAGCAGGTTCTTGAGCCCGCCCGCCAGCAGCCGGTCGGCCATCGGCAGGGCGCGGTAGGCGAGCAGCTCGGGATCCTTTTGCAGGCGCGGGCGGATGTCGCTGATCCACTCGTCTGCATGGCGGTATTGCCTGCGGAACTTCAGCCGCGGCAGGCCGTTGAGTTGCAGGTGATCGTGGGCATTGATGAGGCCGGGCAGGGCGCGCAAGCCGCTGCAGTCGATGCACTGGTCGGCCGCTTGTGGTGGCGCGTCAACGGCCACGATGCAGTCGCCGGCGATGCGCAGGCTTTGCGGCGCACCCCTCAGGTTCTGCAAGCAGGTGGCCATGGTCAGAGGCGGGCGTTCTCGCGCCACATCGAACAGACGCAGGTCCGGCATTCCGGCCGCTGGCCTTTGGCGATGCCGGCGCGCAGGCTCGCTTGCTCGGCGCTGTTGATCCTTTCGTCGAGCGGTGCGTCAACATCCAGTTGCGAACCCTTGATGAAGAAGCAGGGGCGCAGGGCGCCGTCGGCTTCGAGCACGGCCGAGAACTCGGGGGCGTTGCAGCGCACGGGCGGGAAGTCGTTCTCGCCAAGCAGGGCACGGAAGTAGCTGGCGAGCCGCCTCAGCTTGGTCTCGCCCTCCAGGATGAAGCCGCCTGCGTCGGTACACAGCTTGTCCAGCACCGCATCGAAGACGGGCAGGTCTTCGGCGGTCAGTGCAAGCGCGGCGTCAGCGTTGCCCTGCCGGCCGAAGGCAGCGCCCCCGCCCACATCGGCGGCAAGGAAGGAGATGGACGCCGCGCCCAGCGAGCGCGCGAGCCGCACGATCTCCGGCAGGTCTTGAAAGTTGGACCGCTGCACCGTTGTGCGCAGGCTCACGGGCCGGCCCAGATCCGCCATGCTGCGGATGCCGCGACACACGGCGTCGAAGGCGTCCACGCCGCGGATGCGGGCATAACTCCGCGCATCGGTGGCATCGAGAGAAACCGTGACGGATTGGAAGAGCCGCGCCACCTCGACCGAATGCTTGGCCAGGGCCAGGCCCGCGGTCAGCAGCCAGGGCTGGATGCCGTGGCGGCGCAGCAGGGCCGCAACGCCCGTCCACTCGGGATGAAGCAGCGGCTCGCCGCCGGACAGCATCACCACCTTCGTGCCCAGTCTTGCCAATGCCGGCAGCTGGCGCTCCAGCATCGCAACGCTGAAGTCCTGCTTGCCGTGGCGCCACCAGTCGCAGCTGATGCAGCGCGAGTTGCAGCGTTCGCTCAGGTACAGCGTCAGCAGAGGCAGCGCGCGCAACGCTTGCCCGGGTCGCGCGTGAAAGCGGACTTCAGAAAAGTCCATGGAGTTCAATGAAAGCCAGGTGGCGGTTGTCGAAAGCGTTTTGCGGAATGCCCCCGTAGCGCCGCATGCCGGCGCGCAGCTGGATGAAGGCAATCGGGGTGTATTCGTAGATCAGGCTGTAGCGCACCTTGTTGTCGTTCGACACGCGCCGGTCGGGGTCGAGGTATTCGCTGGTGAGCTTGACGTTGTGGCCCTGCCAGACCAACCAGTTCGCCTCCAGCAGGGTGGCGAACTGCCTTCGCCGGCCCTCGGGGTAGCCCTCGTCGCCGACCATGTCGATCTCGGCGAGCCAGGTCACGGGCCCGGTGTTTGTGCCGGCGAAGAGGCCGTAGGCCTGGCGATTGCCGCCGGACGATTTCACCTGCGCGGTGGAGGCGCCTACACGTCCCCAGGGCTGCAACCAGACAAGCTGGCCCGTCATCTGATGGCCGTTGATGCCGCCCTTGTTGCCCGGGCCCTTGCTGTAGACGGCTTGAGCGGACCACTCGGGCCGCTCCATGCCGATCTCCACGCCCTTGTCCGGCGCGGTCATGTTGATGCCCGAGAGCGAGCGCACGAAGGCCTGCTGGTCTTGCAGCCGCCAGCCGAAGGGCAGGTAGAACTGGCCGGCCTTGACGTAATAGCCCATGCCTTCAGTGGAGGCGCGCACATAGGCTTCCTGGCGCAGGCCCTTGCCGGGGGCTAACTGCTGATCCACATAGACACCGAGATGGTTGGCCAACAGCTGGATGTCGGCGTA
>Ga0164241_10004535_pt1 | contig 13401 bp, 11 predicted proteins | sample OricomyardsoilBY_FD_108780 | JGI IMG/M metagenome (GOLD analysis project Ga0164241, IMG submission 108780) | Backyard soil microbial communities from Emeryville, California, USA - Original compost - Back yard soil (BY) | ecosystem: Environmental > Terrestrial > Soil > Unclassified | place: USA...
CTTACCTTGAGGTCAAATGAGTTTTCGAGGTGCTATGGTTATTACAAGTTTATTATCATCTATACCTTTGATAGGTAATGATATAGTATTCCTATTATGAGGTGGTTTTACTATTGAAGATGCAACATTACATCGTTTTTATGCATTACATTTTTTATTACCTTTTATTTTATTATTTTTAACTATAATACATATATCATTATTACATGAATCAGGATCTACAAATCCTTTAGGTATACCTTCAATATACGAAGTAATACCATTTACACCTTATTTTATGTTAAAAGATGTATTAAGTGTATTAATTTTTTTAATATTAATATTATATGTAAATTATTCATTTCCAGATATTTTAGGACATACAATAAATTATCAAATGGCTAATTTTTTAGTTACACCACCACATATAGTACCAGAATGATATTCATTATTTTTTTATGCAATATTACGTTCAATACCTAATAAATTATTAGGTTTTGTTGCAATGATATTAGCAATCGTTATATTATTTATATTACCTTATATTATGAAAAATAGTATAATTAGAAGTGGATCATTTAGACCTTGTCATAAATTATTTTTTTGAATTTTCGTAGTAATTTGTATATTACTATCATGAATAGGAGGAATACCAGTGATTGAGCCTTATGTAACAGTAGGACGTATTTTATCTATTTTATATTTTGTAAATATACTTATATTATTTCCTTTAGGTATATTTATAGATAAATTAGTGTATGATTATTATCACTTAAATAATAAATAAATGTTTCTTTTATTAGCTTTTTCTACATTATTATTTTTAATAGGGGTCTTAGGTTTATTTTTAAATCGTAAACATGCAATAATGATATTAATATCATTAGAATTATTAATTTTATCAGTTAATATAAATTTTATCATAAGTTCAATTTATTTGGATGATTTATTTGGTTTAATTTATTCATTAATAAATTTAACAAGCGCAGCATCTGAAAGTGCTATAGGCTTAGCTCTTTTAATACTATTTTATAGAATTAAAGGAGGTATATCTTTAGATTTAATAGCGTTTTTAAAGTCTTAAGGTTATGACTTTACAACAATTAATTGTAAAACACAGACAAAAACATAAAAATAAAAGTAAAGCACCTAAATTTGGTAATGCACCTCAAAGAAAAGGTGTAATTTACAAAATAGCGGTGATGTCTCCAAGAAAGCCTAATTCTGCAAGAAGAACTTTTGCCAAAGTTCGTTTACTATGAAATAATAAACGATTATTTGCAAAAATTCCTGGAATTGGAGAACACTTTTTACAAGCTCATTCTTTAGTTTTAGTTAGAGGACATGGACCTAAAGATTCTCCAGGTATAAATTATCATTTAATAAGAGGTTTATGTGATTTTGTAAAAATTGAACCTTATTTAAGAAAAAATAGACGTTCTAAGTTCGGGGTAAAAAAATTAAGTTAAAATGACGATAAGAGATATGCTAAAAGTAAGATATTATAAAAAAGTATTTTCTATGTTAAAAGTAGTATTAATAGGTAAATTAATTAAAAAAGGTAAAAAATTATATGCTTGAAAAATGTATTTTTTATTACAATACATGTTAAAAAAAAAAACAAAAAAATCATCAAATTTAATAACTTTGATAGCTTTGTTGAATAGTCTTATAAAAATACATTTTATAAAATTTAGAATGGGTAGTGTAAAAAAAGAAATTCCTATTTATTTAAATTTTGAAAGACAAGTAAAATTTACAATAAATTCTTGAATAAAATATTCTTTTAAAGGTTTAATGGATGCTAATTTAAAGGCATTAGTAAAATTGATTGGTTTAAGTTACAAAAATAAGGGTCCTGTTGTAAGAAAAAACTTTCAAGAGTACAAAAAAGCTCTAGATTCAAAAGTTTTTTTAAGATTTTTAAAAAGATAAAAAAAAACAAAAAAAGTTAAATGTTTTCTAAAAAAATTATTGCTAAATTTATAAAAAATAAACCACATTGTAATATAGGAACAATAGGTCATGTAGATCATGGTAAAACCACCTTAACGGCAGCTATAACTAAATGCTTGCAAGGTATAGGTGGTACACACTTTCATGATTATCATGATATAGATTCACATGTAGAAGAAAGAACAAGAGGTATAACTATTAATGCAGCTCACATTGAATATGAAACAGAAAAAAGACATTATTCTCATATAGATCGTCCAGGTCATCAACAATACGTAAAAAATATGTTAACTGGTGCAGTACAAATGGAAGGTGCTATTTTAGTAGTAGCAGTTAATGATGGTCCACAAGTACAGACTAGAGAGCATATAATATTAGCTAAAGAAGTTGGTATACCATATCTTATTATATATATTAATAAATTAGATTTAATGATGGAAGGTGATATGAAAGATTTAGTAGAGTTGGAAGTTCGTGAATTATTAGATACTTATGGCTTTACTGGTGATATACCATGTGTAAAAGGATCAGCGCGTAGAGCTTTAGAAGAGCAAGATCCTAGTGAAGTAGGTACAGGATCTGTAAAAACATTAATGAATTTTGTTGATACATATATTAAACAACCTGAAAGAAAAAAGGATGTACCATTTTTAATGGCTATAGAAGGTATTTTTATGGCTACAGGTAGAGGTACTGTTTTAACAGGTAAAATTGAAACAGGAGTAGTAAAAATAGGAGATGCATTAGAAGTAGTAGGTGGACGAGAGAATATTGCTACTTCATGTATGGGTTTAGAAATGTTTAAAAAATCTTTAGATATAGCAGAGGTAGGGGATAATGTAGGTGTGTTGGTGAAAGCAGTGAAACGTGATGATGTAAAAAGAGGTTATATATTATCTGCTATAAATAATATAAAAGCTTATAGTACTTTCAAAGCTAAAATTTATGCTTTAACTCATAAAGAAGGGGGTAGAAAAAAACCATTCGCATCTAATTATACTCCACAATTTTTTTTCCGTACCGCGAATATGACAGGTACAATAATCCTTCCCGAAGACGTAAGTGTAGTAATGCCAGGAGATTCATGCCAAGTTACAGTTAAATTGGTAGATAAAGTTCCATTGAATTTAGGCTTACGCTTCGTCATGCGCGAAGGAAATATAACAATAGGAGCTGGTATTATATTGGAATTCTAATGAAGCAGCACACCGTCTTAACTTTGTATATTAGAGCTGGTAAAGCTCTTACTGGCCCCCCTTTAGGTACAATTTTAGGTAACATAGGTGTAGCTACACCAAAATTTGTAAAAGAATTTAATGAATTCACCAATACTTTACCAGACTATTTTTTATTAGGAGTTCGAATTGTAGTGTCAGAAAATAAAAGTTTTACTTTTACGGTAAAAATGCCTTCTGTTGGTTTTATTTTATCATTGTTAAAAAAAGAAGAGATTGTAAAAGATATACATGGTATAACGACTATTACACATTATATTTTATTAGAAGATTTCATAAAGCTGTGTAAATTTAAATTTCCTGCTTATGATTTAAGAAAAGCAGCTAGAATGTTACATGGTACTTTATTATCAAGTAAAATAATCATAAAATAAATGAAATTAAAAAAATTAGATTATTTAAGCAATTTACTATTTGATAATTATACTTTATTAAAAATAGTTAAAAGTATTACTATTCATCAATTTTTTATTGTTCTTAATATATGTAATATGTCTAATAATGATTTGTTAGATTTAAAAAATGAATTATTTAAGTATGCTTCAAAAAGTATGGTTATAAAAGCGAAATATATAAAAATTTTATTTTCTAATTACTTTTCATTTTTAAAATCTGCTTGTATGTGTATTTTTATAACTGATATAAGTCAATTTTTTAACGTTATTAAAGCATTAAAAAATTCATCATTTTTTTATAGTTTTAATAAGTGCTTTAGTAATATTACAAATGCTGATACATTATTGTATCAGCAGAATACTTACGGCTCTTATATATCACTTCATTATATGATATTTAAATTAATAAATAATATTATATTAATTTTATTATTTTACATCATATTATTTAATCAATTATTAAAAAATAATAATATAATAACAATAAATAATGAAAAAAAAAACTAATATTAATTTGATAAATTTCGTTAAAAATTTGTATACTAAAATAATTAATATGAATATTGTAATTTTTTTTATAAATTTATATAAATTTAAAAGTAATATAAATTTAATTTTTAAATTTATATTATTACTTATGGTGTTACTTTCAAATCCTAATGATATTACAAATATATGAGACTTAGGTGACTTAGCTTTAAAAATGGTTGAGCAAGAAGTTAAAAATGTTAAAGTAGAAAATGTGGTAGAAGGAGATATTTTAAGTGTTGAAGCATCGAAGGATATAAAAAAAGAGGTAGAAGAAATTGACTTTGAAAAAATGGAGCTAGAAGAGTGATTTGACTATTTAAAAGAGCATGAGCCTATAGCTTTTTATTTTTGAATTTTTGCTTTTGTAGGTACAAGCATATTTTGTGTTTGATTAATGCATTATTTAATAAAACCTAGAGATTAATGTGGTTTTATATTAAACAAATTTTAATATTATTAAGACTTAGTTTATTCTTAAATAAATATTTTAATTTTTTTAATTTTTTATTTATTATTAAACCTTTTGATTTAAATTTATTTAATGCGTTAGTAGAAGACGACTTAACTACTAAAGAAAATTACAAATGATGATTACAAAAATTAATTTTTGTAACTATAGCGGTAGTTGGTATCTATGTGTTATATAAATTAGCATCAAATGGTACAGATATAACAGATGTAGGTGGTATTGAAAGTGAAGATTTAAATCCTGAAGACTTAAATTTAAATTCTAGTATAAAAAAAGACTTTGAGCTTCCACCAGAGTTAGCTGCTGGGCCTATAATAACAAAGCATTGATAATTAATAATATTTAATAAATATTAAAATTAAATTAAAAGTGAAAGCTAATATGACTTATTACTTATAGCAGGTTGTTAAAAGGTTAAAAGTTAGCCTATAAAAATTAAAAATTAAAAAAAAATGAATATTTTATTATTATTAATAATAATATCATCATTATGTGTAATTTTATCTAAAAATATGATACAGTCAGTACTTTATTTAATTATAGTTTATTTTCTTGGAAGTTTGTTATTTATTTATTTAGGAGCGGACTTTATTGGTTTAATATTATTATAGTCTACATTGGGGCCATATCAGTATTATTTTTATTTGTAATTATGATGTTAAATGTACGTATATTAGAAATATATTCTACATATTCAATTTATTTACCATTAGCAGGCTTTTTAAGTATAATATTTTTTTTTTGAGTTTTATTAATTTATTATAATAACTTTAGTGTTATTGAGTTAGATATTATAAAACCTCATGTAAATTGAATTTATTATAAAAATATAAAAATTACAGCTATTGGTGAATTATTATTTAATGAAGGGTATATTTTATTTATAGGTGCCACATTATTATTATTTGTAGCTATGATAGGTGCTATTATTTTAACTTTAGGTAAAATAGAAAAAAAAGGATATTTTTTGAGTCATCAAAATATCGTTAATTGAAAATATAATAGTAAAGATTAAATAAATGTGAATTTTATTTGTCTTATTTTTGATACCTTTTATTGTTTACATATTAAATGTAAAACATTATAAGCTTCAAAATTTTTTATATTTTATTAAATTTCTGTTTTTTAATGTAATAGTATTATGTTATAGTATTCTTTACTTGTTATATTATATTATTTATTTTGTATTTAAAAACTATAGATTCTTTAGTTACTATTATCAAATCGCTCGAGTTAGTAAGTTTTATTATAAAAAAAAATCCATATATTTTTTATTTTGGAAATATTTAACAATATATGTTATTGCCAATATATATAATTTTATTGTATATTTATTATATAGTATTATTATATTCTTTAAAAAATATTTTTATATTAATAATGTATTTTTAATTGTATTAATTAATAGTAAATTTGTATTATTTAGTGATGCAATTAAGAATATTATATATTTATTATATAATAGTATTTTATTACTATGTTACCATTTTTTTAATTTTATAAATATAAATTGAATATATGTGTTTACAAAAAGAATAAATATTTTACATAGGTGAAATAATATTCAAGATCCATTTTTAAGGAGAAATACTTATATAAAATTTATAGATTTTTTTACTTTTTGAATTTTACAAAAAACTAATAAAAGTATATTTTATGTAAATCTTATTGTATTAAAAGATTTATTAAAAAAATATTTTTTAAGTTATATTTTTTTAATAATTCATAATTGAGATGTAAAAATTTTACATAAATTTTTATTAAATATATGAATTATGCAAAAAATTCAATTTTCAAAAGGTTCATACTTTTTCAATGCAATTGTATTATTAATATTTTATGTAAATATTGTATTTATAAATTTTATTTATATATTATTAATGTTTGTATTAAATTTTTTTCATATAATTTTAAATAGTTTGTGAAAATATAGAATTTATTTTGTATATATTTTAATATTATTTTTATGTATAAAGTATTATTGATGTATACATTATTATTTTTTAGTTTTATATAAGCATTATACTTTGTATTTACCAATCTTTGAGGTTAAAGAATCTTTTCGTTTTTTTAATTTTGAATGAATTGATATGAGTAATTATTATGATTTAGTATTATTTCGCAATACGTTAATTGATGCATCGGTTTTTAATAATAGTATATATAATGATTTATTAAATAATTTAAGTCAAACTTTATATTTATATGGTTTTAAAATAACACCAAAGTATAATATCGCATTATATTCTGCATTAAAAGATATATATAATAAAGATACAGATTTATTAAATAATATGTTTAAAATTTTTAATGAAAATAAATCTTATAAAAAATATAAATGATATATTAGAATGCGTAAAATTTTTAATAATAAATTAAAAAGTGTATATCATTATTATAAACCTAAAAAAGGTTTAACTAGACGTGAAAAACGCTTAGGGGAATATCTTTATAATCGAATTAATATTAATACTAAAGCACAAGATACACGTCATTTATTAGAAAAAAAATTACCTATAGCTCAAGAAATAAAAAATAAATTAGGAATATATAATTACTATACAAAAGGTTATTATCGTAAAAAAATATCAAAAAAATTTGTAATGTTAAATTTAGGTCATTTTTTAAAAATTAAAAAAATACCTTTACGTTATACATCAATACATTCAACTGATTATACGGATCAACGTTTGATATCTATATTTAAATGATTAAAAGAAAATACTGAAAAATCAAAATTTATTAAATCAGTTCATAAAAAATTTAAATTTGGTGTAAATAGCTTAAAAAAGTTAATATGCGCACATGACTATAAGTTTTTTTTAGGTCAATTTTATTCTTTTACTGATTATGGTATAAATTCAGAATATATGGTATATAAGCATAAAATACCTACATTTAATTGAACTATTTCTCGTTGAAAACGTAAAGTACCAAATAAATCTACAGTTGATTTTCTTTATACTGCAACAATTGATACAGAGCATCCTTTTATGACTTATAGAGATGTACCAAGAAAAAAAGTTTTTTTAAAAAGAAATTTTAAAATAAGATTTATTTATACACATTATCCATATGCTATAAATCAATATTATGATATCGAACGTACAATAAATTATTTTAGTGTTATAAATAATTTAAAAATTCTTAAAAAATATTATTATATATATAATACTAAATTATATTTTAATAAAAAATATTATACAATGACTTTAGAGTCAAATAGAGTTTTTATAAAACAATTTCTATATCGCTTATCTTTGATAAAAAAACCATTTAATAAATTACATTTTTTTAAATCAAAAAAAAATACTAAGAATAATACTAATTTTTGATTTTTTTTTGATTATATGAAAACAAATAAGTATTTTCATCATAAATATAAAAATATTTATGGTAACCAGCATTACGTAAATTTTTATTTTATTAAGAGAACTCGTAAAGGTTATATAAAATTAAGAAATGATTTAATTAGAATGTATTCTTTATATTTTTATTATCGTAATTTCGAGCGTGCAATGTATAAAAATTGATGACCGGAAACTTTAAGCTCATTTGAACAAAATTTACGTAATCAAGATAGATTCGATAGTTTAAGAACAGCTTGGTTTACATATTCTTATTTAACAAATGATAGAACAAATATAAAATTGTTAAAAAATATACGTATATTAAATCATTTATTTCGTGAAAATTTTATGGCATATTATATTTATTGTGATCAGACTATTAATTATCCTAATATAGGATATCATGAGCAAATTGATACTTATAAATTAAAAGTTTTAAATAAAATAAGTAATTTAAAACGTTTTTTTTATTTTCAAAATAAAAGAAATAGTGGTTGAAGTATTTTTAAATATTTAAATGTATTTTCTGTTAAATATCATATTAAACATTTCTTATGACATAATCCGTATTCTTTTTTAATATATAAAAATAAATTTTTATATGAAGTAAAAGATTATAATTTAAATTATATATTTTTATATATGTTTAATAATGAAATAGCAGAATGTAGTAAGTATTCTTTAATATTTAATTTTTATTTAAATACATTTGAAATAAATAATGATATACTAAATTTACATTTAAATAAGGGTTTTATACATAATGAATTAAAAAATTATTATTCTTTTGGTATTTCAAATTATTATAATTCATCTGATTTGGAAATTTATCGAATAATTATGAATTTCATATTTTATTATTATAAAAATTTTATATATAGATTAGTTAGGTATCGTTATATTTTAGATCATAAAAATTATACATTATTGAAATTTGTTAAGAGATATTTTAATATTGTAGATTGATTTTATCATTCATATTTTAGGTTTAGATGACTTATACATAAATATATATTTTTTGGTAATTTTATAAAAAAATCTTATTATAAATTATTTAAATTTAGATATATATATTCATATAGGGTTAGAAGATTAGCATTTTTACCACTTTGATTTTATTTTGATGATGTTACTAAAATTTTTATGCATATTGTTTTAAATAAATTTTATACTAAATCAAATTTTTTACTTTATTGAGTTTATGTAAATTATAATTTTAATTTAATATATATATATGTTTATTTTTATAATTTAAAATTTTGATTATTAAATTTAAATAATACTATTAATACTATAATGTTAAATCATTTATTAATTAAATTAATAAATTTTGAAATTGATTTTAAGGTTTTAAAAAATGAAGTCTTATATTTAAATAATATATTAAATTTAAATTTTAATACTGATAAAATACAAAATTTATTAATAAATTTTGAAGCATTATATAATAAATTAAAAATTAAATATAATTTTAATACTTCATTTTTTATGATCTATAATAATAAACTTTTTAATATTTATATTTATTTTAAAAATATAATAAGTACAATTTTTAGTAGTGATTTATTTATTTATGTAAAATGATACATTTCAATAATATTAAAATCATATAATAGTATATGATTAAATATTATTTATGCGCATATTAATACTTTAATAAAAATATATTATTTAAATTTTAATGTTAAAATATTATTCAAATTAAATAATTTTATTTTTATTAAATATTATTTAAGTAAGTTATTATTATATTATGTTAAAATACTATTTAATATAAATAGTACATTAGTATATTTTAAACCTAATTATTATAGTTTTAGACAGCAAAGAAATTTAAGATTTACTAAAAAATTTAAAGTATATTTTAAAACAAGTTTTGTAAGTACACGTACAGTTAGAAGTATATATTCTTTTAAACATTATACTGATAATATGATGTTTTTAAAAAATATTAGTTTTTTTAATATATATAATTATTTATATTTAATGAATAATTATGATATCAATTTATTAGATGTATCAACAAATCTTTTCATAATTTTTAAAAATCAATCTATTATTTATATTATTTTTATATATTTATTTATATATATATTTTTTTTTATTATATTATTTATAGTATATCGAAAATTTTATAATATATATTTTTTTTGTAAAATTATAAATAATGATTTACAAGATAATTGAGAAAAAATGTTTAATAATTCAACTAAAGTTTTATTAAAAAACACTACAAAACAAAAATTAAAATATTTTAATTTTTTATTTAAAAATAAAAGAACACAAAAATTTTATAATTTTTTTTCATTTAATTTATTAATGTATAAAAAAGATCTTACTCAACAGTTTTTATTTGAAATTTTTATAAAAAGTAAATTGTATAATAAAATACAAAAAAAATTTAATAATAATTATATAATTAATATTAAAAATACAAAATTATTATTAGATTTTTCTACTGTATTGTATAAAATTTATGATTTTATGAAATTTTCGAGTGTAAAACCTTATATAATCACTAAGGAAAAAAAAACATTTAATATATATTTTTATAATTTATTAAATTCAAATACATTTAATTTATGTTTTTTGTATTGAGTTATTTTAATACCATATTTTTTTTTTGAGTATATTTGAATGCGTTATCATTTAAAAGGTCATATAAGAATTAAAAGAAGATATTTTTTATTCTTAAAAGTATTTTTAAATAATTTTAAATTTTATGTACAATTAACTAAATTAATCGGATTAAATAATTATTATACAAGTCATAAAAAAAAATTACCACGTAATTATTTAAATGGTACTAGATATAGAAGAAAAAGAAAATTAAAATTTGGTTTTTTTTTTAAGTGAGATAGATTTAGTAACACTTTAGTTAGATTATCTAATTTAGGTAATTATTTTTATTGATTTTCACATATTAATAAATGAGAGTATTTTTTATCTTATAAAAAATATTTTTTTAATTTTAGTTATAATAGTAATTATTATTATTTTATATATATATATATTGTATTTTTAGTAGTAAAGTTATGAAATTATAAAAAGTATAATAAATGTCGTATTTAGCTAAACAAAAATTAGTTTATTATAAAAGATATAAATTAGATATTTGAGGTTTATTTAGAAATACATTACAGACGTTGCAAGATAATACCGTCTATAGATTTCCTAATGGTTTATTTACTTTGCGCATTGATAAAAAAATTAAGAATGAAAGTGATAAAGAGTTATTAGATTTAAAGGAGCGTTTTTTTAAAGCCAAAAAATTACATTTTAATAATGTAAAAAATAAAATACCAAAAAGTCATAAAAGCCCTGGTAGTATAAGTACGGATTATGAAAAATATACACAGAAAAAAAGAGATTTAAAAGAGTTGTTAATTGAGTGTAAAAGCTTGCATAAAAGAATATTATTATTATCATTATTACATAAATTTGTTTTTAAATTTGGTATATCTTTGAAAATGAATAAAATTTTTATGATGTTTTTAAGTAAAAAACAATTACAACAAAAAATATATTTTAGAAGACCGTTTATTTATGAAACTAGAGAACCTACTATACGTTTTAAAATACGTAGAATGAATTACCAATTCGTAAGTTTAAGAGTTATAAAATTGTTTTATGTAATGTATTCATATAGACAATTAAAGCATATAGCTAGAAAAGCTAAATCTAAATTTGGTGTTTTTGAACAAAATTATTTATATATGATGGAATGTAAATTACCATCTTATATTTATAGAACTTCATTATTTTCTAACTTGTTTGAAAGTATAAAATTTGTGAAAGGTGGTAATGTTTGAATAAATAAAAAGTTTAAGCCTTTATTGTATTATTCTGTTAAATTATATGATATTGTAGGATTTCGTGTACTTTATAAAGGTTTTGTTTTTTGGAATTTTTATAAACGTTTAAGAAGAAAAGCTTTTATGTTTTTATTTTCACGTTGTATTTATGTATCTATGACTTTTTTTTGTACAATTTTAATACATATGTTTACTCAAAAAGATATAATAAATTCTTTTAATGTGGATTATTACAGAGTTGCAAGTTATGCTCAATAATGCTTATATTTGAAAATTTATTAAAATATAAAATTCATATAGGACATAGTATAAAAAATACAATATTATTAACAACTTGATTTTTGTATAAACTAAGAAAATTTATTTGAATTATTAATATATTTAAAACCATTTTATTCTTAAAAATTGTTTTAAGATTTTTAAGATTTGTAATAAATAATGGTTTTCCTGTTTGATTTACAAATTTAGAAGTTACACGTGCTGGGTTGTTTAAAAATTATGCAAATTATTGTGGTGAATTTTATTGTACAAAAACATGAATTCGTGGTTTTTTATCTAATTTTAAAAGTATACAAGATTCAATGAATAGATATATTTTAAAGAAATATATAGTAAAGTCACCATCAAAAGCTTACTTTGCAAATCACTGATATATAACAAGATATACATGACCAAGAGGTATTTTTATATCAAATATTAAATCAAATTATATAATAGCAAAAGAAGCAGGACGCTTAAATTTACCAATGATAGCAGTGGTTGATACAAATGTAAAAAATTTTTTATTTAATTTTCCGATACCTTCAAATAGTGAAGGTCAAGAGAGTATTTGTTATATTATTAGTCTTGTAGCTAGACAAATTTTATTAATAAAATACAAAAAGTTAATAACTTGATATACTTTATTTAAATTAAGGAAAAATAAATATTTTACGAAATTTAATAATATATTTGAGCAACTTAGAAAAGCTTCTTTTTCGGATATTTTAAATAAAAAAGTAGGTAGTTATATATCTTTAAATCATTTTAAAAAATTAAGAGTAAATATGCGTTTGTTTAAAAATACTTTTAAAACTAGTCATGAAGCAAGGGTTGTTAAATCAATTGAACATTTAAATAATAAGTATTTATCCATAAAAAAAGCTTTAATATTTTCTTTTTTTTTTAAAACAGCAATGACTAAACTAAAATTAAAATCATCTAAAGCATATCGAAAAAATATTTTAAATTTAATGAAATATAGTAAATTATCAATATGAAATTTTCGTAAAAAAAAAAGAAAATATGATCAACGTGTATTTAGAAATTATTTTCCATTACATTTTTCATATATATTATATAATTTTAAGTTTAGTAAAATATTTTATGAAAGTTTTCGTAAAATACCTTTAGTTGATGCTTCTATAGTAATACCTATTAAGCATTGAGTATCGTATAAGCATAGAACTAATAGAGCACGTTATTCTAATAAACCTATGACAAATTATTGGTTAACACCATTTTTTAAAAAATTTTTCATAAAAATTAATAAATGACAATTTTTTCATTCAAAGTATTATTTTGAGGAATCTTATGATTTTTTTAATTATATGAGATGATATAAGTATTATATAAGTAAATTTACTTTATCTTTTTATAATAAGTGATTTTTTTTTTTTTTTGATAAATATA
>Ga0164241_10004536_pt1 | contig 13400 bp, 17 predicted proteins | sample OricomyardsoilBY_FD_108780 | JGI IMG/M metagenome (GOLD analysis project Ga0164241, IMG submission 108780) | Backyard soil microbial communities from Emeryville, California, USA - Original compost - Back yard soil (BY) | ecosystem: Environmental > Terrestrial > Soil > Unclassified | place: USA...
ACGAACTTGATTCGTTCCTCTGCGCATTCACCGTGCCCCCGGCCGCGCTCAACTTCGCGCGCTGACAGCGCCCCACAATCCTTGGCCGCGCGGCCATAAAGATGGGCTCGGTGTATCGGTTACCTCTCTTTGAAGAGTGTGGTCGTTCCAATGTTTCGCGAGCTAATCGATGACAATTTGTTTACCCGCCGTTAGGAGTTGCGTGGCGGCGTCGGAAACCAACGTAGTGGCGTCCGTGTGGCATTAATGTCGGAGTGAGCTCAAAGGAAAGTTCGGACAATTGTGCGAAGGGGGTGTGCGCAATTGTGCGGGTATTGACGGTGACTGTGTGCGGAATCTCGCCGCTTGTGGAGCAGCCTTCTCGATTCCAGGTCGGGTGAGGGTAACTCCAGTCGCTTGATTCGTCTTGAAGAATTCGGAAACTCGGGGGTGAGATTGCCGGTTCTTCAGTTGCCGACCGCTATCCGTATTCGTGGGATCTGGTGGGCGACTCCACTGATGGTTCTGGTTCTCCGACAAGGTCCCGTGTCGTGTGCTGTGGCTCACTCAGCGCAATAATGGACATCACGGCGTCGCCGTCGCCAACGAAGTAACCGCTACACGGAGCCCATCTTTATGGCCATCGGGCCAACCGTTGGCGAGGGCTAGCGCGCGAAGTTGAACGCAGCGGGCGGGACGTTGAATGCGCAGAGCGGCGAATCGAGATCGGCAGGATTGAGATTGCTGCGAGTCGCGGCCCAGTACTTGGGCGACAAGCGGCGGCTCTACGGAATCAAAACCGAGCGGCTGCGGACGAGCGAAAATCAGCTGGCGCTCGGCAACCTGCTCGATGACGAAAAACAGCTACAGAAGCAGCTAAATGAAGCCATCGCCCAGGCAAACTCGGACGCCGACGAAAGCACCGAGCCTGCGCCGCCACCACCACCAAAGGCCAAGCCGAAGGGGCGTCGCGATCTGCTCAGCAACGATCTGCCAAGGTTCTTGGTCGACCTCCGCGATCCGAAACTCGAGCAAACCGCCAAACAGATCGGTTGGGACGAAAGAGCGTTACCTTGAGCTGAGCCGCTCGTTTTCGTGCCTTGGCGCTCTGGTTCACAGGGAATGGAGACCATTGAGGTTCAAAGCGGCTCGTTGCATTGGACGGTGGGGCCGTTCTTGCCGGGTGCGACTGATGATCGCCCGGATCTGATTTTCTTGGACGACTCGCACCTCGCGGTGGCGTTCACCGTGGGCACGGATCCGGATGGCACCGGGACTGCGAATGTGCCGCGCTTGCATGGTGCGGTGCTTGATCCGAGCTCGCCGGGGGCAACGGACTCGTTCGCACTCGCGCCGGTGCAGATGCCTTACGCGTCGGATTTCTCGCGGGGGCAAACTCAGCCGAGTTTGGTGATGATGTCCGACCACGTGCTTGTAGCTTGGCGTTCCGAGGGCAAATCTGGTGACCATCTCGGCTCAGAGCTGTGGTCTCGTCGCGTGCCTTTCACGGTGAGTGGCGACACGATCACCTTGGACACTTCGCATTTGGAGGTGCCTCTCATTCAATCGGATGCGCAACGAGAAGGCGACCAAGAGGCATTCCGCATGGTGGGTACGACGCTCTGGCCGAGCGGCGGCATCGCGAGTGCATGGAACGACACGAGTCGTTCTTTGGGGGTGAACGCGGGCCGGACTGATGTTGTGCTTCAGGCCGGCCCTGACTGACCCGAACGAGCGGTTCACCGTCCAAGACACCGGCATGGGGACTGCGCTCGCACCGAGCGGCGGTGATGGGTCTGTGCCGATCACATTCAGCACTCGCGCCTCGCGGTTCGTGAGGCTCACGCAATATCTGGGCACTGTGGCGGAGACGACCGTCGAGAATGACGAGATTTTCCAGCGTTCTTGAGCGCCAATCTTTGCTACGAACCACCATGGCACGAACAACCGCATTGCTCCGAAATCTGGCCCTGATGTCTCTCGGCGCGGCAACGATCATCGTTGGCTGTGGTGGTGAGAGCACGGTCATCGTGTCGGGCGCCGGTGCGGGCAACGGCGGAACGGGCGCGAAGGCTGGGGCGGACGCAGTGGGTCGCGGTGGGGCTGGCAGCGTAGCGAACGGAGCGGGCTACGCCGGCGCAGTGGTGACCACGCCGATCGCCGGCGCGACCAACCAAGCGGGTACTGGTGGAAAGCCGAATCTGAGCGTTGCCGGCTCCGCTGGTGCGATTGGCGCGGGCGAGGGAGGAGAGGGGGGCGACGTTGCCGCTGGGGGCGACGGTCCGTTCAATAGTGCCGGTGCGGGCGGCGAAGCAGGCACACCTGGCTATGGGCCTCGCTGGATTGACCCTGCGTCGAACGTCAGCTGCGCGCCGCAGGATAACACCGACTGTAACGGCGCACCGAGCTGGTATTGCGGTAAGGCTCCGACGAACCCCGAGTTTCACGTGCTGCAGGCGCCGTATTATTGCGTGGCAGCCGCGTGCGTTCGAATGAACTTCGAGGAGGAATCTTGGTGCTACGGTGACCCGATTGGAGTGAGTTGCATTCCGGATACGCCGCTACAACCGGGGTGCAAGTACTACCAGGCTAGCTTGTCCGTACGCTGTTGCGATCCGTGAAGAGCGCCGGGGCGATCCGAAGTCGTGCCCTGTCCCTGAGACTGGATTGGGCTGGACGTAACGCCAAACGGCGGGTTTCAGCGCCGCTTGCTTCCTCGCTCCCCCCGGGTGGTCGGGACCGCAGGCGCAGGGTAAGGTCAGAACATGACGCCGTTGGCGCCCAAACACCGCTACTCGTTCGCCGACTACCTCGAGACTGAAGAGAGCTCGACGGTTCGCCACGAGTTTTATGAGGGCGAGATTTACGCGATGGCAGGCGGAAGCCCGGAGCATGCGGCGATGGCCGCCGCGATCACGACTGCCCTGGGGCGGCAGCTCGAGGGGTCAGGCTGCCGCGTGTATAGCTCGGACCTTCGCGTGCGCGTGTGTATCCAGACGTGACGGTGATCTGCGGTCCTTCGGTCAGAGATCCGGCGAGTCCGACCCATGTGACGAATCCGAAACTCATTGTCGAGGTTCTGCGTCCCAGCACTGAGGACTACGATCGCAACGAGAAGTTGGAGCATTACAAACGGGTTCCGAGCTTGAGCACCGTGGTGCTAATCGATCATCGGAGCGAGCGCGTGGAATTGTGGTCGCGCGGAACCACTGATTGGTCGCTCGCGCGTTTCGGTAGCGGTGAGGAAGTGCTGCTCAGCGATATCCGATGTACTCTGTCGGTCGACGATTTGTATCGCGTGGCGCGGGAGGAGTGAGGGCGTTGTCTGCGGCTCTCCCTTCGCGTGTGCTCAAGGCGAGGTTGGTTTTAGCCGGCACTGGCCCGCGCAAAGGAGCGACCTCATCCGCCGGCGGTAGAAAGCGACTCGTCTACCCGGTGCTCCCGGTTACGCACTCGCTGGCGCGCTCTGTGAATGGTCGGTGGGCAATTGGAGCCTGCAACACAAACGAAGCGTCGCGAGTGGATCTCCTCTGACGCTCAGAGGAGATCCACTATCCATACCTTTAGTGCATCAGGCTTCGGTCACACAGCGACCGGATCACGGAACCCAGGAAGGAGCCGTGCCCGCGTTTTGTGTGAGCGGGCTGAAGTCCGTCGTGAAATTGTAGGGGCCCATGCTCCCGCTAGAGAACGTAACCGAGTCAACGTAGGCCGTCGATTCGATGTAAGGTCCAGTACCCTGGTAAACTCTCTCAACACCAACGATGATCGCTGTAACGACCGTCGCATCGAAGTTGCCAGAGCTCGCAGGAGTCATGGTGAACGTCTGGAAGCCAGCTGAGCACTTCGTCATAGTCCCCATGTTCGTGTACGGGGCGGCGCCGTTGTTTCCGTAGTATGGCCCGGCACCGCTTCCCGTTTGCGCGAAAACCTGGAATCCCGATTGCGCGTCGCCGGTAAGGGCGCATGCCTTAATTGTGATGGTCACGCCGGTCAGGTTTGTCGGTGACATGTAAATCGCCGCAGCCGAGCGAGGCGTTGCAGTAGAGAGGGGAGAAGTAATCACTGCACACCCACCGCACGGGGAGCCGCCAGATCCACCCGCGCCCGCCGCTGCACCCGCAGTGCCGCCGCTACCGGCCGCCGCGCCCGCCGTGCCACCGCTACCGGCCGCCGCGCCCGCCGTGCCACCGCTACCGGCCGCTGCACCCGCCGTGCCACCGCTACCAGCCGCCGCACCCGCAGTGCCGCCGCTACCCGCGGTCGAACCTGCAGTGCCACCGCTACCGGCGACCGTACCCGCAGTGCCACCGGAGCCCGAGGCACCCGCCGTACCCGCCGTGCCGCCCGAGCCACCTTTGCCGGCGGAACCTGCCGCACCAGCGGAACCTGACGCACCACCCGAGCCTGCGGTCGAACCGGCGGTACCCGCGGTCGAACCCGCCGTGCCGCCCGAGCCACCTTTGCCGCCGGTGCCGCCGCCCGTACCGCCATTGCTCTCACCAGCAGTGTTCCCGCTGCCAGCGGTATTGCCCGAGCCGCCCTCTTCTTCACCCGCGGCGCCATCGCCAGCGGTGTTGCCCGAGCCGCTCTTGCCCGCGCCGCCCGCGTTGCCACCTTTGCCTGCGCCACCAGCTTTGCCAGCCGAACCCGCAGCGCCGCCCTTACCAGCTTCGCCGCCGCTGACCGCGTCGTCATCGCTGCAACCAGCGACTAGACAAGCACTAGAGAGCGCAAACAACCCCGCCATCGATAACAATCGTAATTTCATGCCGGCAAGAGTTAGCCCAACACCGATGTGAGTGTCTAGACCTCGAATGGCTTAAATTGAGCCGGTTTTTCCACTGTTTTTGGAATACAGGCCATGCTTACACCGCACCACAATGTCTGTGCGCGGCGTATTTGTCAGTGGGGCAATATGAATCTGTACTCAGCGGTCTCGATCTCAGCCGTCGGTCGGCGCTCCGGGCTCACTCGCAGCGAGATAGAGCACGGCCATGCGCACTGCTACGCCGGCTTCGACTTGATTCAAGATCACGCTGTGAGTTCCGTCGGCGATCTCTTCTGAGATCTCGACGCCGCGATTCATTGGGCCTGGGTGCATGACGATCGCGTCGGGCTTGGCGAGTTTCAAGCGCGTTGCGTTCAAGCCGAATACACGCGCGTATTCGCGTAGCGCGGGCAACAGCGGCGCGCCGAGTCTTTCGCGTTGAATGCGCAGCATCATCACGACGTCGGCGCCGTCGAGTGCGGGTTCGAGGCGATCGTAGACGCGACAGCCGAAGGATTCGACGGCCGTCGGGAGCAACGTGCGCGGGCCGGCGAGGGCGACGTCGGCACCGAGCATTTTCAGCAAAAGCGCGTTCGAACGTGCGACGCGGCTGTGCGTGATGTCCCCGCAAATAGCGACTTTCATGCCGCGGAAGTCGCGCCCTTTGCGTGAGCGGATCGTGAACGCGTCGAGCAGCGCTTGGGTCGGGTGTTGGTGCATGCCGTCGCCGGCGTTGACCACGCCCGCGCGTGCGTAGCGCGCGACGTAGTGCGCGGCGCCTGATGCCGCGTGACGGATCACGATCACGTCCGCGTGCATCGCGTCGAGGGTGTTCACGGTGTCGCGTAGGGTTTCGCCTTTGCTCGTGCTCGACGAAGAGCCGCCGATGTTGACGACATCCGCGGACAAGCGCTTGCCGGCGAGTTCGAAGCTGGTGCGTGTGCGCGTCGAGGCTTCGAAGAAGACGTTGATGATCGTCTTTCCGCGAAGCGCGGGCACTTTGCGCACGGGGCGGCGCGAGACTTCGAGGAACGTATCGGCCAAGTCCAGGAGGCGTTCGGCGGAGTCGCGGTTCAGGTCGTCGATGCCAAGCAGATGGCGAATGCGCTCTTGTGTCATTTAACCTCGGGGCGCGGCGCGCCGGGCGGGATCGTGGGGGAGCTCTTGGACTGGACCACGGCGTGGATGCCGCTTTCATTCGCGAACACGTCGATGCGTTCGTCGTTGCGGATGGTTTCCGCTTTCAGCACGTAGTCAGCTTGAATCGGCAGTTCGCGCCCGTTGCGATCGACCAAGACCAACAGTTCGACCAAGCGCGGGCGTCCGTAGTCCATCAGCGCGTCGATCGCGGCTCGCACGGTGCGGCCGGTGTACAGCACGTCGTCGACTAAGATCACGTGTCGCCCATCGAGTGAACAGGGGATCTCGCTCGGACCAATGCGTGGGTTGGGCAGCGCGGTCGAGGCGTCGTCGCGGTACAAGGTGATGTCGAGGCTGCCGAGCGGTGGTTGGTGCCCCTCGAGTTCACCGAGCCAGTCGCGCAGTGAGCTCGACACGGCGAGTCCACCGCGACGAATCGCCACTAGCACCAGATCCGACGCGCCCGCGTGCCGCTCGACGATTTCGCCAGCCATGCGCCGCAATCCGCGCGCGACACTTTCCGGGTCGAGCAAGGTTCGCATGGGCCGGCGTCCTAGCACGCGCCGACGAGCGAGCCTATCCGCTCGTTAATTCAGCCAACGACCGTCGGGGCCGCGGCCTTTTTCGCCGTCAGCGGGCGAATCCGGTTTGGCGAGGCCGCCCTCGATCACCTTGAGCCGCGAACGTTCGGCGCGCTTTTTCCGCTGCGCGGCTTCGCGCGCGACGTCCGCATTGATGCGGCCCATGCGGAATTTCAGCCAAACCCGCCGGATGGGTGAGGGGGTGTCGCCTCCGAGCAGCCAGCCGGCGAAGCAACCGCCAAGGCTTGCTGGGATCCCTTCCGGCGGCAGCCGACGGAACAGCAAGTAGATGAATGGCGTTCCGACCGCGAGCCAGATCATCATGCGCGCGGTGATCGGCAACACCCCAAAAAGACGGATGACCCCGCCGCGGTACGTCAACGCCCAGGCGACCGCGACGCCACTCGCGACCGCGTTTCCACCGAACCAAGATGGCGGCAGCAGGAGCCGGCTCACGCTCGGGGGCAAGGCAATCTCGACCAGCGCTTGAATCAGCGTTGGGATGACGATTAGGCCGATCAAGAAGCGCGTGAAGCGCCGCGAACCCCACTGGTCCTCGAGCGATACGCCGAAGAAGTAGAGCGACGCAACTACGCCGAGCAGGTGCCACAGGCTGTCGGGCGATTGCAGCAGCGAGGCCGTGAACACGCGCCAGACTTGGCCGTGCAAGATCGCCAGCGTGTTGCCGCAGAACAGCTCGAACGTGTCCCAGCTAACACCTGCCCAATTGATGCCGACGGCGAAGGCGAGGGTGAGTCCCGTCACCACGCTCATCGCGATCTTCACGACCCGGCCAGGACGCGGGAACGCGGATGACGCGTCGGAATAGCTCGGCATGGTGCTCTACGTGGTAGCCGCCGAAAGGCCGCCCTGCAAGGGTCGACGCGTTACTCGGATTCAGCCTGCTCGGACAGGTTGGGTGCGGCTAGTCCCGGGCCGCAATCATGCGGGGTTTGGGTGATGGTGGTGTACGAAACCACACCGGGAGGGCGCCCGTTGGTGCCGCTCCCACCGCCTACATTGTCCGCGCCGCCGCCGGCACCCGTGCCAGCCCCTCCGTCGTAAGGGCTCGGAGGGTAGCCGCCGCATGTGGCAACCCAAGCCGGCGTAATTCGCGTTCCACTGGCGTCGTTCACCAAGCGCGACCCAGGGCTGATCGCGTTCAGCTCCTTCGGGTCTTCGTGATAAGCGTCGATCTCGGCCACGTAGCGATGGTTAACGACCACGAAGGAGAACGTCGCCTTCTGTTGGCACGACGTTGGAACGGAGCTCGCGAGTGGGACGCCAGGGTTCGGTACACCGCCGTCGATGTCCGGGGTGACGTCGAACAGCGTCGCGATGTAACTGTGCGCCGCATTCGGGTCGCGCGGCGGAGCGGGGGCTGCGCCGCCTGCGCCGCTTGCGCCGCTTGCGCCGGGCTCCGGCCGAGCCGCTTCGCAGGGCACACTGCCCATGAAATCGGCGGGATCGACCGCGAGCAGCTCAGGCCTGACCACGACAATCGTCGTGTCTGGATTACTGCTGCAGGCAAACGGCGCGAGTGCACCCACGAGACCCAAGCAGAACAAAGATGGAGCGAAGCGCATCGGCGCGCATCGCATAGCACCGGCGCGGCGAGCAGCGCTAGCGGCCATTCGACCGAATCGGGCCAAGCGGCGAATTAGGTCCCTTCGGCGCCGCTACTGCCGTCCTCACTTGCTTCGCCTGCGGAGCCTGCAGTGCCGTCATCCGAGTTGCTCGCGCCTCCGGTTCCGGCATCGGCTCCGGGCGTCAGGAACGAACATTCCTGGGTTTTTTCGGGTTCGCGCACGAGATCGCAGGCGGTCTTGAGTTCGGGCGCACTGCTGGAGAGATCGCAATCGCGGAGCTCGGTGTCGACGCCGCCGGATTGGGCGCAATCGCCGGCCGCTCGAATCACGTCGACGCACGCCTTCAATTGGACCGACCCCGGCGGAGGCACAGGCAGGCCATGCAGGCATTGATCGCGGTAATATCGCTGGCAAGCTTCGACGTCGCTGACGATTCCGCAGTTTTTGGCCGCGGCGCAGCGCGTCTGCTCGATCTCGCGGCAATCATCGACACCTTGCGCGTCGGTGCCACAACCGGTCGCACTCACCAGGGTGAACGCGCAGACGGCGGAGAGCAGCGAGCAACAGGTGATGGACAACACGCTCATGCCCGGGGGGCTAGCATGGCCCGCTAGCAGCGGGCGAGTTTCCCGCGTGGGGGGTTCACCCGCGCTAGGGGCAGCCTGTCTGGCGCTGGCCCTCGATCAGCCGCGTGGGTTACGATGCGCGCGTGGCTTCGGCGATTATCCTGTGCGCGGGCTTTGGCACGCGCCTGCGACCGCTGACTGACGAGCTGCCCAAGCCGCTCGTCCCAGTCGGAGACCGCACGATCTTGGAACATGCGCTGTCCGGCTTGGAGGCGGCGGGGATCCGCGAGGTCGTGATCAATGTGCATCACTTGCCGGAGCGATTTGCGAGCGTGGTTTCGCGCTGTTCGGCGAACGTTCACGTCGTAGTCGAGTCCGAAATTCGCGGCACGGCGGGTGGGGTTGCTGGGGCACGCGCGCACCTAGCGAGCGCGCCGGTCTTGGTCTGGAACGGCGACATTTTAGTCACGCCGCCGATCGCGCAACTTTTGGCTCAGTGCGAGGCTCAATCCTTTTGCTTTGGCGTATCGCGGCGATCAGGTGGTGACGGAACCGTCGGACTAAGCGCTGAAGGCAACGTGGTGCGCCTACGCGGTGAACGCTTCGGTACGGAAGTACAGAGTGCGGATTACGTCGGTGTGCTCGCGCTCGGAGCGGACGCGCTCGCGGCCCTGCCAGAGCGCGGATGTTTGTTTGGAGACGCAGCATTGCCCCTGTTGCGCGCAGGGGGTCGCGTGCGGAGCGTTCCCATCGCGGGCCCTTGGACGGACGCGGGCGACCCGCACAGTCTGCTCAGCGCCAATTTGGCTTGGCTCGCGACACGCGGGTTGGGCTCCTTCGTAGATCAGCGTGCCGAGCTCGCGCCGGGTCTCGAGATCCGGCAAGCCGTGATCGGCGCGGGAGCCCGCGTGGAAGGAACGGGTTTGATCGAGCGCTGCGTGATTTGTCCGGGTGCCCCCGCCGTGGCCCCGCTGCGCGATGTCATCGTCGCGCCGAGTGGCCGCGTGATTGATGCGCTGCCTCAAGTCGAGCGGAGTGTGCCTCGTGTTTGAGCAAGCGCTCGACTTGAGCGCCCCGCCGCTCGAGCTGGCTCGACGTTTGGCCGATCGCCCATATTTGTCGCTGTTTTGGGCGAAAAATGGACGAGTCGCCTACCTCGCTTGTGACCCGATCGCGAACAGCCACGCGCTCGACCCGGAACCCGAGTTGCGAGTCGCGACCCACGGAAACGCCGCGGAGCTCGCGTTCCCACGCTGGGTCGGGCTTTTGCCGTATGAATGTCGGCGTGATCTGGAGCGCGGAGGGCACGGCGCATCCCGCGCTGCGCCGCACCTGAGTGAACCGCATTGGGTGCGCTACGCCGCGGTGGCCGAGATCAGCGAAACCGGCGTGCGCGTGCTAGGCGACGATGCCGACGCGGCTGTCGCGCTGGCGGCGCGCTTGCGAGGCTCCCCGCCGCCGCCGTCACCAGTCGAAATTACGCCGCTCGCTGCGTTCGAAGATCCGGAGTTGCACTGCGCGCGCATTCGACGCGCGCTCGAGTACATCCGCGCAGGCGATCTGTACGTCATCAATCTCGCACGGCGCTTCGATTTTCGCGTGCGCGGCTCGGCACTGAACGTGCTCGCTCGGCTGCTCGAGCGCGGGCGTCCGCCATATTCCGGTGCTTTCGCGTGGGGCCCGCTCGACGTCATCGCGGCCTCGCCGGAATTATTCATAAGAACAGACACATCCGGCTCAATCTTCACGTCCCCCATCAAGGGTACACGGCCCCGCGGGGGCAACGCAGATCGCAACGCAGAGCTAGCCCGCGAACTCGATGGAGATCCAAAAGAACGCGCTGAGCTGACGATGGTACTCGACGTCGAGCGCAATGATTTGGCGCGCTTGGCGCACGCCGGCAGCGTGGAGTTGCTCGTGCCGCCGCACATCGAGGCCCATGGCACGGTGTTGCACCGAGTGGCCACGCTGCAAGCCAAGCTGCGCCCCGAGGTGACGCGCGCCGAGATCCTCGAACGTATGACGCCGAGTGGGAGCGTGACCGGCGCCCCAAAAGTGCGCGCGATGGACGTGATCGCCGAACTCGAGTCCGAGCGACGCGGCTTGTACACCGGTGCGTTCGGCTACCTGGGCCACGACGGCACGCTCGAACTCGGCATGGTGATTCGCACTTTGACCGTGCGCGACGGGCAGGGGCACTACTTTGCGGGCGGCGGTATCGTGGCCGACAGCGATCCGGCGCGTGAAGTGCAAGAAACGCTGTGGAAGGCCGAAGCCCTGCTCGGGTTACTAGCCAAAAATTAGCCCAATTATCGGCCTTGGTTTAACGGTACCGCCGAACCCATGGAATCGGTGAACGTCCGCAACCTCGAGCAAATCCAAGAAGAGGATCGCTCGAGGCGCTCTTCGCGCTTGGGTGCGCTCGTGTTGGCTTCCCTCGGCGGCGCTTTACTGGTCACTGTCGCCTTGGTGATGGCCAAGCGCACCGGCCCGCCCGCGCGCGCCGAACGCGATCCGTTGGCTGAACTCGTGAAGAGCGCGAAAAACACCGCGACTCCTGCCGAGCAACTCGACGGCCAGGACGTGACCTTTCCGGGGATCTTGAGCGATTCGCGTACGCCGACCACCGCGCTCGCCGCCGTGAAGGACGGCCGCGGACGCCTCGTCGAACAACCGGCGGTCGATCCCGCCGCGGCACCCAATACGCCGCCGCCCGCGACCGATCGCTTGCCCGTCGTGCCGTTGCCCGTCGGCACGTTGCTCAGCGCGACTCCGGTGACCACCGATCCCAAAGATTCACTGACCGCCATGGCGCATTCGGCCTCCGCGCTGGCCGACAACGCAGAGCTCGCGCCCTCGGGCATGGAAGGCGGCTATCAATTGCAGGTTGCCAGCTTTCGCGACCAAGCCGACGCCGATCGCCTCGTCGAAGATCTCCGCAAGCGCGGGCACCACGCCTTCCGTCAAGCGGCCTACGTGCCCGAGCGTGGTCTCTGGCAACGCGTGCGCATCGGTCCCTTCAAGACCAAGTTCGACGCTGCCGCGTACAAAACCAAATTCGAAAAGAACGAACGTCTCTCGCCGTTCTTGGTCGACCCCGACAAAGTGAAGCAAGCGGAAGAACAACGCGCCCTCCGCATCGCGAAAGCAAAAAAGTCGCGCCACGTCGTGGAAACGCCACAATAGCGGCCGCGGCGACCGTGCGGTGGTTTGGTGTTTGGGTAAGCGGGCGCTACACGGCGGGTCGTGGCGCGTAGCCCATCGAGCGTCTACGATCCCATGACGCTGCGGGAGGTCACTTTTGACCTCACCCGGGGTGAGGTCAAAAGTGACCCAGGTCTTCAGTGACCTCACCCGGGGTGCGGTCTTTTAGGGTGCGGTGGTTTGGTGTTGGGGGGTAAGCGGGCGCTGTACGGCGGGTCGTGGCGCGTAGCCCATTGAGCGGTCTGCGTGGCCGTGATGCTGCGGGAACAGCGCGCGCTGTGAGGTGCGTCGCGGGGACTCGATCGCCCCCCTCCAGGCAATCACTCCGAAGGGTGATTATTTCTCTTTGCGCGACATCTGTTGGCGCACGAGCTGCGCGATCGCGGCGCTGATGTTTTTGCTTCGGGACAAGATGCGCAGATCGGCGTCGCGCAGGTGAGGGACGAAGCGAGTGGCAAAGGTGAGGGGCGTGCGCGGGTTGGTGACGAGGTTGATGCGCACTTGGTAGCTGCGCGTGAATTCGCGGTTGAGCGCGATTTGGCGCAGCACGTCTTCAGACACGGCGCGGCTGGCGCTGATTTGCGCGGCTTCGTTCTCGCGCATCAGCGGGCTTTTGATGGCGGCGGTCGCCACGAGGCGGTTGGGATCGCGGACCAGGATCAAGCGTTCGCCGGCGCTGCCCAGGGTCGCGGCGCGGATTTTTTGGCTGACCGTCATTTGCGCCAGCTTGGCGTGCAGAGGCAGCACTTCTTGCTTGGGCTTTTCTTCGCCCTCGTCGTCGACTTCGTGCGTGTCGGGATTCTTTTCGTCGATTTGCAACGCTTCGCCGAGCTCATGCGCTTCGTTGAACAGCACGTCGTCGAAGTAGGGCTCTTCGGCCGCTTCCAAGATCAGCTCGTTCTTGATGGCCTGCGCGGCTTCGGCGAAGGCGGGTAGGTCGAGCTCCAAGCCGTGGCGCACCGCGAGCTCGACCAGGCGATCGGCGGTCGACATGCGCACGCGCTTGTTCATGTACAGCTTCTCGATCACCGTCGGGTGCTTGAGCATCAACTCTTCGTTGGTGGCGATGAGTTCGCCGGCGCGCTCGTCGGCGGCGCTGGCCATGGCTTCGAGCGCGGCCGTCCCGATGCGGGGCATGCGCAAGAGCGCGGTCACCACCTCGTGCTCGTTCGGGTAGGCCCGCGCGAGTTCGGCGATCACGCTGCCGGGCAAATCCGCCGTCAGCGCGCCTTGTAAAATCGGAGCCGGCAGCTTGCTCAGCGTGGCGCGCGCCGTTTCCGCGAGCTTCGCGTCTTCGCTGCCGGCCAGTATGGACACCACCGTTACGATGTCGCCCGGCTTGGCGCCCGGGATGACACCGCGCGCCGCCATCAGTTTCATCGGCGCCGGCGCCTCTTTGGCGAGCACGCGTTGGATGGGGGCGGGCAGACTTTCTAGCGCGATGTCAGACGGCATAGGGGGCGAGAGAGAGGGCGAGAGAGAGGGCGAGAGAGAGGGCGAGAGAGAGGGCGAGATCGGGCGAGAGAGAGGGCGAGAGAGAGGGCGAGAGAGAGGGCGAGATCGGGCGAGA
>Ga0164241_10004537_pt1 | contig 13397 bp, 10 predicted proteins | sample OricomyardsoilBY_FD_108780 | JGI IMG/M metagenome (GOLD analysis project Ga0164241, IMG submission 108780) | Backyard soil microbial communities from Emeryville, California, USA - Original compost - Back yard soil (BY) | ecosystem: Environmental > Terrestrial > Soil > Unclassified | place: USA...
AAAGCTCGACGCGACCGTGGACTACTTCGGGGCCGGGCCTGGCTATCTCCGCGTCGCGGCTCCGGACCTCGTCTCCGAACGGACGAAGCGTGGCCTCGGGGGGCTCGAGACGGTGGTCCAACGCGCGCTTCTCATCGCGGGGCTGCTGGGTCTGGCGCGGCTCTTCGCAGGGGACGCGCCGCGGAGGCTCGCTTGGGTGTTGCGCGGCGTAGCCATAGTCCTCGGGATCGTTCCGCACGCGACCGCGGCGTACGCGGCGCTCGGCATCGGTGCCCTCCTCGTGGGCGTCGTTTCGAAGCGCACGTGGGTTCCATCCGCGGTTCCGGCCGCGGGCGCGGTCATCCTGGCGACGTTACTCACCCACGCCGTGTTTTTCGGCGCGGGGCGCTACGGTTTGGTGCTGATCCCGGCCACCTTGGTGCTCGCGGCGCTCTCTTCCGGCCGGCCTTTTGACACCCGGCGAGAGTCCCGGCATCCTTAGGCCCTCATGCCCCTGATCGACACCGAGGAAGCCGCCCGCCGTCTCGCTCGTGCCATCGCGAGCGATCTGTCGCTCTACAACGAGGACAAGATCGTCAAGGGCGTTCAAGAGGACGACCTCTTCAACTCGCTCGCCGAGGAAATCGAAGAGGGGCGCGCGCTCTACAAGAGCCGCGTCTCTGCCGACCTCTACTACAAGAATTTCTACGATCGCGCCCTGGTCGACATCCTCGTCAAATCCAAGGGCCACGTGAAATCCAAGGTCTGGTAGCGACTCGATGTCGACGCCGCTTCCGAAGCTCACTAGAGCTACGGAAGACGCGCCACGTCGATCACGCTTCGCGGAGCGCTTTCAGCGCGCGCGCGATGTCCGCGGGAAGCGCGCTCTCCCACCGCACCGGCTTTCCTGTGGCGGGGTGGATGAAGCCGAGGACGCGCGCGTGAAGTGCCTGGCGTCCGAGCTCCGCGGCCACGCGCTCGATGCGAAGTGAGCCCTTCGCGCCGCCGTAGAGCGGATCTCCGAGGACCGGCGTCCCGAGCTGCTCGGCGAGGTGGACGCGGATCTGGTGCGTGCGTCCCGTCTCGAGCGTGCAGCGAACCACGGTGACCAGCGCGAGCTCCTCGAGGACCTCGAAGTGGGTGATCGCGCGCCGCGAGGCGACGGGCGTGCCGCGTGACGTGAACCGCAGGCGATCTTTCGGGTGGCGACCGTGCATCGTGTCGACCGTGCAGGACCTCGCGCGGCCGACGACGATGGCGACGTACTCGCGCTCGATCTCATGCGCCGCGAAGAGAGCCTTCAGGGCCTCGCGCGTCGCGTCGTCCTTTGCGACGACCATGACGCCGCTCGTCCCTTTGTCGAGGCGATGCACGATACCGGGCCGCGTCCCCGCCTCTGTGAGGCCGCCGGCCGCGAAGCTCGGGCGCGCGACCAGCGCGTTCACGAGTGTGCCGTGTTCGTGACCCTTTGCCGGGTGGACGACGAGGCCCGCGGGCTTGTCGAGGACGAGGAGGTGACGATCCTCGAAGAGCACGTCGATCGCGATCGAGGCGTCCGGCTCGGCCTCGCTAGGCAGCCCCGGGCCTGGGACGACCTCGAGGACGGCGTCGAGGTGGATGGCGGCCTTTGGACCGACGACCTGGCCCTCCGAGGTCACGCGCCCCTCGGCGAGCCAGCGTTGCACAGTCGCGCGAGAGACGACCATCCCGAGGGCCTGGAGCCCCGCCGTTACGCACTTGTCCGCGCGGTCTCTCGGGAGATCCGCCGTGGCGCGGACGGTCAGCGCCATCCTCGGCTCAGTAGTCGGCGTCGCCGTCGTCTTCGGTTTCGCCGGTCGACAGCTCGTGGTTCAGGGCGACGTGGGACTCGAGGTCCTCGAGGCGCTGCGAATCGGTGAGGTCGATGAGTCCGCTCACCTCTGCGATGTAGAGGTCGAACGCCGTGTAGCGCGGCCAGAAGCGGACGAGCGTGTCCTCGTGATCGCAGCCGATGATGAGCAGCTCGCCGTCTCGACGCGCCTCGCCCAGGTAGAGGACGTTCCAAGGGCCGCGCTTGTTCGGCAGGCGAACGACCTTGGTTCGGAGCCGCGAGTCGGTCCATCCGAACTCGGTCCGTGCCTCTGCGAGCTTGCGCACGCTGGTGAGGCGGGGACGCGGCGACCCGACCGTCCCGAAGCGTCCGCGGCCGTGGAACGGCGCGAGGCTCGCGAAGGTGTAGTCGAAGCCGAGGAAGGCTCGCAGGGTCGGAGGCAGCTCGACCATGAGCTTCGACTCGAGGGCGTCGAGGACAGGCCGGCTGGCGCCGACGAGCGGATCCCCGCCCCCTTTGGCGTGGCGCGCCTTCAGGGTCGTCATCACGTGCTGCACGAGCGGCAGGCCGCGTTCGATGGTCGGCATGAGAATTGGCGTGGCTCTTAAGGGACCATCCGGGGCTAGCATGTTGCGACGACGCTGTTCAAGCGTAATCCTCTTTTGCCCCTGGGCAGACTCCGCAGCGTCAGGCGTCCTGCTCCGTAGCGATTGGTGGTTTTTCGGCCAAGAGACCGGGGTTTCGAGCTCGAAGCAGGCCGAGAGCGATGAAGCCGACCGCGACCGCGAACCAGAGCGTGGCGAGGCGCGCCATCAGCATCGTGGCGGTCGCGATCGGTCCGGGGACATGGGCGACGGCGACCATCGTCTCTTCGAGGACTTTCTCGACGACGCCAATCGGCAACGGCACGAGAGCACCGGCGAGCGTCGCGGTCGAATACGAGAACGCGACCGGCGGGAGCTCGGCCGCGACGCCAAAGCCGCGGACGATCAGCCAAACGCCGACGCCCTCGAGCGACCAGCCGACGACGGCGAGCGTCGCAGGCCACACGAGACGCCTCGGTGTCGCGAGGATCTTGAGCTCTAGGAGCATCGTCTCGATCTTCGGGATCGCGCTGCGGGCGAGCGCGCCGGCGCGCCCGGGCAGCCGGCCGAGCGCACCGAGTACGGGCGAGGAGACGGCGGGGTAGGTGACGAACACGAGGAGCGCGGCGACCGCCACCGTACCGAGGCACGCCCACAGGATCCCGCCAGGGAGCGCGGTCGAACCGAACGCGATGAGAAGCACGACGCCGACGACGTCTGTCAGGCGCTCGGCCACCACGATCGGCGCGGTCCGCACGACGTCGATGCCCCGAAGCTCGTGGAGCACGACCGACTTGAACACCTCGCCGACCTTTCCAGGCGTGACGGTGAAGACGAAGCCGGAGAGGAAGACGAGGAAGCTCTCGCCCCACCCGAGCGCGCGCTTGTCGCCGTGAATGCCGAGGACGCCCAGGTAGTACTCCCATCGAGCGAACCGCAGGAAGTAGTTCAGGCTCGCGAGGCCGCACGCAGCCGCGAACGCGCTCGGCTGAAAATGCGCGAGCTCCGCTTCGATCTTGTCGGTGCCGCGGATCACCACCAGCGCGCCGTACAGCACGACGCCAGCAAGCATGACGACCACGAGCTTTCGCCCGAGCGAGCGCAGATTGCCGGGGCTCGTCGCGTTCGGCGGTGGGGTCGACGCTGGGCCGAGCGTGGTCGTCGGCTCCGCGTCCTCCGGAGGCTTCATGCGCGCGGGGGCCTCGTCGACGGAGGACCGGGTCGGAGCGAGCCGCGGGACGAGATCGGACCGAGATCCTCTCGGCGCGCGCGCACGCGCTTCATCACGACGACGACCAAAAACGTCCCGAGGAGCACCAGCGCGAGCACGCCGAGCGCCGCGACGATCCAGATCGGCGCGTCGATTCGGCCCTTGCCGAGATCGCTCGCGGGCGGATCCTGCGGCACCTCTTGAAACGTCACTGGCTGCTCGTTAGCGAATGCGCGCTCCGCCAGCAACCGCGCCCAGCCTGGCGCGCCGCCGACCCCGCCACGCTCAGCGGAAAGGCCGATTTTGAGGGAGTTTGGTTTCCGTCGAGGAGTCGGTGTCGGGTAGAGTCGTCCACCCCGAGGAGCTCTATGCCGTCCCTTCGCTCTTTCTTCCTCAGCGTGAGCTTCCTGAGCTCGACCCTCATGCTCGCCTCTGCGTGCGGGCGCGCTGCGCTCGATCTCGACGGTGATTCCTCGTCCGGCGGAGCGTCCTCTGGGGGCGGTCCGACGACGGTGATGGTCGGACCTGGCGGCAACGGCGGCAACGGCAACGGCGGTTTCGGGGGCTCAGGCGGAGCCTGCACCGTCGCGCAAGAGTGCGCGGACGGCGACGACTGCACGACCGACGCCTGCATCGGCGGCACCTGCCAACACACGCTGAGGGACGACGACATGGACGGCGTCGTCGCGATTCAGTGCGGCGGCAGCGACTGCAACGACCAGAACCCCAACGTCTTTCCGGGCCACCCGGAGGTTTGCACCGACGGCTCGGACAACGACTGCAACGGCGTCGCCGATTGCTTCGATCCGGCGTGCCAAGGCGGTCAAGACTGTGGCTGCGATCCTCAGCCCGAGAACTGTTCGAACGGTCTCGACGACGACTGCGACGGCATCGTCGATTGCTTCGACTCGAACTGCGCGGGCACGCCGGCGTGCGGCTGCTTGCCGAGCGAGAGCGGGTTTTGTCAGAACGGCTTCGACGACGACTGCGATGGCGCGTTCGACTGCGACGACTCGGATTGCTCGAACACGCCGGCGTGTCAGTGCGCGACGAACTTCGAAGACTGCTCGAACGGCGTGGACGACAACTGCAACCTGCTCGTCGATTGCGCCGACCCTCAGTGCGCAGGCGTCTTCCCGTGTGCCTGCGTCCCGCCCGGCAACCCCGAGAACTGCACGGACGGCATCGACAACGACTGCGACGGCCTCCCCGATTGCGCCGATTCGCAGTGTCTCGCGTCTCCGGGGTGCCAGATGTGCACCGCCGAGAACTGCACCGACGGTGTCGACAACGACTGCGATCTCCTCGTCGACTGCGCCGACCCGGCTTGCTTCCTGACGCCGACGTGCGCCGCGAAGCCCGAGGTCTGCAACAACGGCATCGACGACGACTTCGACGGCAAGATCGACTGCCAAGACTCGGACTGCGCGACGAACCCGCTCTGTCAGACGCAGCACGCGAACTGCCTGTCGCCGCTCCTCGTGACGACGGGAACGTACACCGGAAATACGACGGGGCACCCGAACGAGACGAAGGGCTCGTGTGGTGGCGACGCGGGCGAAGCGGTCTTCTACTTCGTGCTGAACGCTCCGTCGTTCGTCCACCTCGACTCGAACGGATCGACCTTCGACTCGGTCCTCTACGTGCGCACCGGCGCGTGCAACGCCGGCAAAGAGATCGGCTGTGACGACGACGGCGGCGCGACGATGAACGCCGCAGAGCTCGAGTTTACGATCCTCTATCCGGGGACCTACTACCTCTTCCTGGACGGCTACACCGTCGACCCGCAGGGCGGCGCGAACGAGGGACCGTACACCTTGAACGTCGACATCATCGCGAACCCGCCGGAGATCTGCGGCGACGGCCTGGACAACGATGGCGACGTCTACGTCGACTGCGCCGACCCGGACTGCGCCACCGTGCCTGGCTGCCTCAACTGCAATGGCGGACAACCTCCGGAGCCGGAGTTCGGGACCGGTCGCTGCACCGACGGCAAGGACAACGACTGCGACGGCAAGCTCGACTGCGGCGACGTCGACTGCCACGCGAGCAACATCTACGTCACCGAGTGCTGTGACGGCGCCGACCAGAACAGCAACGGGATCATCGACGACTTCGCGTGCCGCTGCTCGAAGGACAGCGAGTGCTTCGGCGGGCAGGTTTGCTACACGCACACGCTGAAGACGTGCGGACCGCCGTGCACGCAGTTCTTCGGCGACGTGTGTCCCAACGTGCAGCCGGGGTCGTTCTGCAACGCGACCACGCAGCAATGCGAGTTTCCCTGATCGCGCGACGAGCGCGCGGGGCACTTCTCTCGCGCGCTGCTCTAGTTTGGCTGGTCTGCCCCTACGGGCGGACTAGCTTTGCTTGAGCGAGAGGGCGCGCGCGTAGCGCTCGACGGCGCGCCCGTAGGCTGGGTCGGCGAAGTACGCGCGCGCCGCCCGGCTGACGGGGAGCGTCATCCTCCCGGGCTTGTACCGGATCGGCTCGAGCGTCTCTCGATCGACGACCTCTCCGCGCGAGATCGCGAGGGAGGCTTCGAAGAGCGGCATGCTTCGCGTGGCCTGTTCGAGCGCGAGGAAGCGCGCCTCGTCCTCTGGATCGTGAAACTTCATGATCCGTTTGCCCTGCGCGGCGACGTGAAAGTGACTCGGGACGATCGTGAGGCCGTCCTTGCCCAGTCGCTCGCACGTCATGGTCAGCATCCCCGCGATGATGCGCATCGCTCCGAGCCCCGGATGCTTCTGCCCAGGAAGAAGCGGATGTGTCGCGTCGGCTTCGCGCCGGGGATCCTGCAGCAGCAGCCATTCGATCGAGAGCAGATCGAGCCCGGGTTCGAGGACCATCTCTTGAAGCACGAGCTCGATGAGGAGCTCGCGATGCGATCGGTCGGCGTAGACGCGCAGGGTTTGTCCGTCGCCTTTCGCCGCGGGCTCGAGCGATAGATCGAAGTCTTCATAGCCGCGCGAGCGCAGCTGCGCTGCCAGGCCGTAGCGCTCGAACGCGACCTCGAGCCCGTACGGCATGTAGAAGCCGAGGAGCCTCGGATCGCGACGGTCGTGCGTCAGGTCGCCGTAAATGTCGGCTGCAGTGATCTCGAACGGCGCGTCGCTCGGCGAGTCGCCGAGCGTGCGATCGTCGATCGATCGCCGGATGTTTCGGAAGAACGCGAGCTCGCGCTCTTCGGTGGTCGGGATCGGATGATCTTCTCCCGACAGAAGCCATTCGATCGTGCGAGCGGTGTATCGCCAAGCGTCGTCGCCGTAGCCACCGGCGAGGACCATGACGGTGGGGAGCCCCCGCGCACGCGTGAACACCATGCGATCGCGTTGCGCGATGGCGTCCGCGCTCAGACGAAACCCGCCGAGCCTGTCGGTGACGGCGACGTCCACGCCCGCGACGAAGAACACCACGTCCGGCTTTGCGCGCTCGAACGCTTCCGGGAGCGTGTCTGCGAGCGCGCGAAGGTAGGTCTCGTCTCCGACCGCCGGGCCGAGTGCGACGTCGATGCTCGCGGCGGCGGGGGTGTCGTCCAAGATCTTGCCGTGCACCGAGTACGTCCAGACGCGCGTGTCATCGGCGAAGAGCGCGCGCGTTCCGTCGCCCTGATGCGCGTCGAGATCGACGACGAGGACGTGACCGTCGAAGCCCTCGGCGCGGAGTCGATCGATGGCGATCGCGACGTCGTTGAAGAGCGAGAACCCAGACCCATGTGCGCGGCGCGCGTGATGAAAGCCGCCGCCGAGGTTCACCACGGGGCTGCGGATCCACGGATAGCGCACGGCGAGTCGGGCCGCGTGGATCGTGCCTGCCGTCGCCCAACGCTCGGCGTCGAGTATGCGCTCGGCGAGCTTCAAATCGACGCCCGCGAAGGCGCGCACGAGCTCGCGCGGGTCGTCGAGCTTGGCGAGGTACTCCGCGTCGTGAACGCGGAGCAAGTCTGCGACTCGAAGCGCCGGCGGTGCGACGAGATCGCCGGCTCCGATCCGACGTCGCATGAGAAGGTAGCGCGCGATCCGCTCGTATCTTCGACCGTCGTAGAGGGGCTGATCCGGGCCTCGATATTTCGGATCGTAGACCAGACGCACGCGGGGAAGGCCGAAGCGGCCGCGAACGCGCTTCGCCTCTCTGGAGAGCGCGCTCAGACCTCTCGATATCGCACGAATGCTTCGCACCGCTTGGACCCGTCGGAGACGCATCGTACGCGCTCGATGACGATGTCGGTGCAGCCCACCGCTTCGAACACGGCGCGCATGGTCTCCGTCGTCCCCTCGCACAGCCACGGATGGTGGCCGGCCCAGCTCTCGATCGTCGAGATCGCATACCCGGGGCGCTCGATCACGACATGTCGAATCCCCGTGTTGTGAAGTGCGTTCCACGCTTTTTGGATGTAGCGCGCGTAGAGCTCCGGGCTTCCGACGAGCTTGAAGAGGTATTGGTATATGCCGCGAGACATGCGACGAACGACGTGCGCGTTGCCGGTCTGAAGCAGCGCTCGCATCCCGTCGGGGCCGTGACGCTCTGCGATGCTCTCGAGGATCGCGTGGACGATCTCGGCCGGGTACCAGGTGCTCGGCAAGAGGCCGAGCGCGAAGCGATCGGGCGCGAGGAGCTCGGCGTGCTCGGGGGAGAGGCGATTGAACACCCCGACGACGTAGGCGCGCCCGTGCTTTCCCTCGTACCAGAGCACGAGCTCTCGAACCGCGCCTCCCTTGACGAGCGGCGGTGTCAGGGGATCCAACTGGCTCATTCAGGTGACGCGTTCGGTCGGCGATCCTCGAGGACGACTCCACGATAGCGCGGCCGCCTCCGAGCGGCTTGCCCCTCGAGCCGCCCACCCCGCGTCCTGTCAGGAGAACTGAGGGGCGGACACCGCAGCGCGTTCGACGGTCCAGTGTCGATCGCTCACCACGGCGATTCGCGTGCCTTCGAGCCCTGCGTCGCGCGCCAGCGCGCGGACCTCGTCCACCGTGAGCGCGGCGTTCAAGGAATCGAGGAAGAGCTGCTTCTGCCGCGGCGAATCATTCGGTGCTACGCGCTCGACGGTCGCCGTCGCGAGCGCCGCGGTCTCGGGGCGAAAGAGATCGCGAACGAGGATGGCTCCACCCGGGCGCGTGAGGCGCGCGATCTCGCGGAACATGGCGAGCGGGTCGGGCAGGTGGTGGGCCGTCGAGTTGCTCATGACGAGATCGAACGTCGCGGGCGCGAGGCCGGTCGCCTTCACGTCGCCGGCGCGCAGATCGAGCGAGGCCGCGATTCCCGCGACGCGCGCCTTTTCTCTCGCGACGACCAGCATGCTCTCGGCCAGATCGAGCCCAACGATTTGTGCGTCGGGTCGGCGCCGGATCATTTCGATGGGAATCGCCGCCGTCCCTGTTCCGAGGTCCAAGATCCGCGGTGACTTCACGCTGGCAATGAGCGCGAGCGCGTCCTCTGCGAAGCGCGAATTGGCGTCTGCGAAGTCCATCGCGTCGTACTCGCGAGCGTCTTCATCGGTGTCCATCACCTCGGGCTCGAGAACGCGCTGTTGCATGCGGAGACCGTAGCGGTTCGCGGGTGTTCTTCAAAGGCGATGTTCGGGAACGTTATTATATTGTTTTTCGGAACAATCCTCGAAAGCACGCGTCCGCCGGGGTTCGAGAGGCGGCTATTCTTCAGGCTCGTGAACGCGAACTTCGACAGCGAGGCGCGGGGCAGGGCGCCAGCCGCACGATCGCTGGGCCGTGCACGTTTGCCATACAGGGGCGGCGCCTTCTTCGGCGTCTCTACCGTCGCATTGCTCGTCGCAGCGGGGGGCGCGTGTGGTGGCGAGCTCCCCGTCGAAGACGGAGGCGGCGGCTCTGGGGCCGGCGGCGCGCCGATGACCTCTGCGTGCGCGGACGGCGTCATCGGCGAGGGCGAGAGCGACGTCGATTGTGGTGGGCCGTGTCCGCTCTGCCTGCCCGGCGCGGCGTGCAACGCGCCGTCCGACTGTCGAAGCGCGACGTGCATCCAAGGTCGATGCGAGACGCCGACGTGCTTCGACGGCATCCGCGACGGTGACGAGGCCGACGTCGACTGCGGCCACGCATGCCCCGCGTCTTGTGCGGAAGGAGCGTCTTGCGCGGCGTTCGACGACTGTCTCGACCTGGTCTGCGTCGACGGAAAGTGCCTCGGCGCTTCGTGTCAGGACGGCGTTCGCAACGGAGACGAGCGCGACGTCGATTGCGGCGGCGACTGCCCTGCGTGTGGCGACGGCGCGGCGTGCTCGCTCGCCGACGATTGCTCGAGCGGTCATTGCGAGCGCGACCTCTGCGTTCCCGCGACGTGCAGCGACGGCGTCGCGAACGGAGGGGAGCCCGCGATCGATTGCGGAGCGGTCTGTGCGACCGCGTGCGCGCCAGGCAGCGTCTGCTTCGGCGCGGGGGATTGCGCGGCGGGCTGCGTCCTCGGATTCTGCGCGTCGAGCTGCTTCGATGACGTCGTCGGCGGCGAAGAGACCGACGTCGATTGCGGCGGCACAGAGTGCGGGGGTTGCCGCAGCGGGCTCGTCTGCTCCGTCGACGACGACTGCGTTGGTGGCGATTGCGACGCCGTGAGCGGCGTCTGCGCCGAGTCGTGTACCGACGGCGAGCTGAGCACCTTTCTCGGCGAGACCGACGTCGATTGCGGTGGCGACGCGTGCCCGCCCTGCTCGATCGGCGACGCGTGCGCGCTCCCGACCGACTGCGCGAGCGCGAACTGCGAAGCGGGGCTCTGCGCGCCTCAGCCGACCTGCAACGATCTCGCGAAAAACGGCACGGAGACCGACGTCGACTGCGGAGGCGGAGGGTGCGCGGGCTGCACGACCGGCCTCGCCTGCGTGGTCGGCGTCGATTGCGCGAGCCACGTATGCGTGGCGAGCGCGTGCGCCGCGCCGACATGCGTGGACGGGGCGAAGAACGGCGCAGAGACGGCGACCGACTGCGGCGGCGGCTGCGCGGGCTGCGCGGCCGGCGCGCCTTGTGGCGTGGCGGGCGACTGCGCGAGTCACGTCTGTACGGCTTCGGTCTGCAAGCCGCCGACGTGTTTCGACGGCGTGAAGAACGGCGTCGAGACCGCGCTCGATTGCGGCGGAGGATGCAACGGCTGCGGGACGGGTCTCGCGTGCGGGCTGCCCTCGGACTGCGCGAGCGGCGTGTGCTCCGCGTCGAAGTGTGTCGCCCCGACGTGCACCGACGGCGTGAAGAACGGCGCCGAGACAGGGTCGGATTGCGGCGGCGCGACGTGCATGAAATGCGGCACGGGCGGGGGCTGCAACAGCGGCTCGGACTGCGTGAGCGCGACCTGCAGCGGCGGAGTGTGCGCGGCGCCGAGCTGCTTCGACGGCGTGAAGAACGGCGACGAGACCGACGTGAACTGCGGAGGGTCCTGCTCGAAGTGCCTGCCGTTCAACATGTGCCTCGTCGACTCCGACTGTCTCGGCGGCGACTGCGCGGCGAACGGACTCTGCCAGCCGAGCTGCACCGATCACCTACTCGATGGACCCGAGAGCGATGTCGATTGCGGCGGACCGTGCCCGCAGTGTCGGCCGAATCGCGATTGCTTCGGCTCCGCGGACTGTACGACGAACATCTGCCTGTATTCGGGACACGGTCTTCACTGTCAGCCGATCGCGAGTTGTGCCGACGGCGTGAAGAACGGCGCCGAAACCGATATCGACTGCGGCGGACCCTATTGCGGTTGGTGCACGCCCGGGCACACCTGCGTCGTCGGACCGGATTGCCAGGGCGGCGTCTGCACGAACGGCACGTGCGCGTTGCCGTGAGCGGGGCGCGATCGTAAGCCCCGCCCATGGAGGAGGCGGCTCTTCGATCCATCGCCAGGCTCGGGCTTCGCACCGCGCTCGGCAAGCGGCTCGCGGTGCTCGACGGGGACGTGCGCGTCGCCGGCGTACACGCGCAGGTCGACATCCTGCGTGACGAGCACGGCGTCCCGACCATCAGGGGCTCGAACGACCACGACGTGTTCTTCGGCCTCGGCTTCTGCCACGGACAAGATCGTGCGTTTCAGCTCGAGATCTTGCTTCGCACCGTGAGGGGGACGCTCGGCGCGATCGCCGGAGACGAAGGTCTCCCGGTCGATCGGCTGTCGCGACGCATCGGCTTTCGGCGGGCGGCGGCGCAGCAGCTCGCGGTGGCCCGGCCCGCGGTGCGCGCGCAGCTCGAGGCGTACGCCGCGGGGATCAACGCGGCGTTCGCGCGCGGTCCGCGCTCGCACGAGCACGCGCTCCTCGGGTGCGATGCGACGCCGTGGCAAGCCGCTGATGCGCAAGCCGTGAGCGTCCTGCTCTGCTTCGCGCTCGCGTCGAACTGGGACGCCGAGCTTCTTCGGCTCGAGATGCTCACGAAGGACGGACGCGACGCGGTCCTCGCGCTCGACGCTCCGTACCCAGAAGATCTGCCCGTCATGTCGCCGCCGCTCGCCCGCGCCGGGAAAGCCGCGGAGCGGCTGCTTCACGATCTCGGCGCGCTGGCGAAGGTGTTTCCTCTCGGCGGCGCTTCGAACGCGTGGGCCGTCGACGCGACGAAGAGCGCAACCGGGAGACCCATCCTCGCGTCCGACCCACACCTGCCGCCGGACGTGCCGGTGCATTGGTACCTGAGCCACCTCGTCGCTCCGGATTGGCGCGCGACGGGCGCATCGTTCGTCGGCATCCCGGGTATCGGAATCGGCCACAACGAGCACTGCGCGTGGGGTGTGACGGCCGCACACGCCGACAACACCGATTTTTTCATCGAAGAGGTCGGCGACGACGGAAAGTCGGTGCGCGCCTCTGACGGGACGTTCCATCGCTGCACCGTGCGCACCGAGCACATCGACGTGAAGGGGCGGCCCACGGTCGTCGAAGAGATCCTCGAGACGCCACGTGGGCCGGTCGTGGGCCCTGTGTTCGCCGGCGCGCACGCGGCTTTGTCGATGTCGGCGACGTGGCTCGCGGCGCGGCCATACACGGGGCTCTTTTTGGCGCACACGGCGAAGAGCGCGCAAGAGGTTCACGAGTTGTTCCGCGAGGCGTCGTCGTCCAGCGTGAACCTGGTCGTCGCGGACCGTGAGGGTCACATCGGCTGGCGACTCGGCGTCGAGGTCCCCATTCGCAGGGCAGGGCACGGGACCATCCCGCGCGCGGGATGGCTCGAGGGCTCGGCTTGGGAGGACGCGCCGATCCCGTTCGAGCGGATGCCTCACCTCGTCGATCCGAAGGAAGGCTTCGTCGCCTCGGCGAATAACCCTCCTGCGCCGCTCGAGGGTGACGTCGGGTTCTTCGGCGTCGATTTTCTCGACGGCTTCCGGCACGAGCGCCTCTGCGAAGCGCTCGCTTCGCGGACCGGCTTCACGTTGGAGGACATGGCCGCGCTTCAGAAGGACGTGCGTTCCACCGTCTGGCGACGCGTTCGGGCGGCGGTGCTCGCGGCGCCCAAGAGCGACCCCGATGCCGCGACGGGCCTCGCGCTCCTCGAAAGCTGGGACGGCCGCGTCGCGAAAGACAGCTCCGCGGCGTCGGTCTGGGTCCTCGCGAGCTCGACGCTCGTGCGCCGCGCCGTCCGCGCGAAGGCACCGAACACGGCCGGCCGCGCGATGGGCGCGGGTTTTCACCCCGCGCTGCCGGTCACCACGATGATCGCGCGTCGCATGAGCCACCTCGTCCGCCTCCTCGACGAGCGTCCCGACGGCTTCTTCTCGGAGGGCTACGACGACGCGATCGCCCGCGCCGTCGCCGAGGCAGTGCGTCAGCTTCGCGACAAGCACGGCGATGACCCAGCGCGGTGGGGTTGGGGCGAGGTCCGTCCGCTGC
>Ga0164241_10004538_pt1 | contig 13395 bp, 15 predicted proteins | sample OricomyardsoilBY_FD_108780 | JGI IMG/M metagenome (GOLD analysis project Ga0164241, IMG submission 108780) | Backyard soil microbial communities from Emeryville, California, USA - Original compost - Back yard soil (BY) | ecosystem: Environmental > Terrestrial > Soil > Unclassified | place: USA...
CGGCGAAATTATGCTCGGTGGTAGCGGCGAGGCGATGTTGTAATGAGGTTAGCTTGCTGATGGGGCCGTTTTATAACAGCCTCAGGTGAACACATTCATGACCGATAATAAATTCGTCAACCGGATTCCCTTCGAGCAGATCGACACTGCCAAAACCTGGGCACTGCCCAGCCTGGGTGCCGGCAAGGTCATACCCTCGGTAAAAAAACAGGGCGGCCGCGACGATGCCGGCAATGGCAGGGAGACGATCGAGGACGTGAGCGACGTTTCCATCAAACCGCTCACCGCTGACCAACTGCAGCAGATCGCTGCCCAGGCGGAGCAGGAGGGACGCGAGCGCGGTTACCTGGAAGGCCTGCAAAAAGGCTATGCAGAGGGTGAAAAAAAGGGCCTGCAAAAAGGCGAACAAAAAGCCTACAGCGAAATAAAAGCCGCCCTGGAAGATCAAAAGCAGCGTTTCCTGACCATCGCCGATGCGCTTCTGGACCCGATGAAAACCCAGGATGCTTCGGTGGAAAACATGGTCCTGGATATGGCGGTGCATCTGGCCAAACACCTCCTCAATCGCGAGCTGACGGAAGATCCCTCAAGCCTGTTTCATCTGGTGGAGCGCGCCGTCGGCAGCCTCCCCGCGGGCGCCAAAAATATTCGTGTTTATCTGCACCCGGATGACGTGGAGCTTGCCCACGAGGCTTTTGCTCATCTGGGCCGCAACTGGAATTTCTTTCCGGATATTCATCTTTCCCGCGGTGGTTGCCGGGTGGAAACCGACCAGAGTCTGGTGAATTACTCCGTGGAACAGCGCCTGCGCGTCATGCTGGATCAGGCCAATTTTCTGGGCGAGCTTGATGCCGGGGGCCTGATCCCCATCGGCGATTACGAGCCGGCGCCAGAACTTGCCAATCACCGGGAAGCGGACGCAGCGGGCGAGACGGATGAGCCTGTTTAACCGCCCGCTCCTCGACCAGCGCTTGGCGCGCTATCGCCGGTTTCATCTGCTGGACACACCTCCCGTGGCCAGCGGACGCCTGACGCGCATGATCGGCCTCACCCTGGAGGCGGTCGGCCTGCGGGCGTCTGTAGGCCAGCAGTGCCGCGTCGTATTGTCCCAGGGGAATTCGGTCGAGGCCGAAGTTGTGGGCTTTTCAGAAGATAAAACCTTTCTCATGCCCATCCAGAGACTGGAAGGATTGCAACCCGGCGCTTTGGTGGTGCCTGTGGAGGGCAGCAAGGGCCTGGTGATGGGCCGCGAATGCCTGGGGCGCATCATCAATGGACTGGGCGTACCGTTGGACGGCAAGGGGCCGCTCAAGGGTGACAGCACCATCGGCATGAACCCCGAGGCTATCAACCCCTTACATCGCCATCCCATCGAACAGCCGCTCGACGTGGGCATCCGCGCGATCAACGGACTTTTGACGGTGGGCAAGGGCCAGCGCATAGGCCTGTTTGCCGGCAGCGGTGTCGGCAAGAGCGTTCTACTTGGCATGATGACCAAATACACGGTGGCCGATGTGGTGGTCGTGGGCCTGATCGGCGAGCGCGGCCGTGAGGTGAAGGAGTTTATCGACCAGATTCTCGGTGCCGAAGGTTTAAAGCGAGCGGTGGTAGTGGCGGCCCCGGCGGATGAAGCACCGCTCATGCGCCTGCGCGCCGCGCAGCTCTCCACGCGGGTGGCGGCAGACTTCCGCGACCAGGGCGCCAATGTTTTGTTGCTGATGGATTCCCTCACGCGCTTCGGCCAGGCCCAGCGGGAAATTTCCCTGGCCATCGGCGAGCCCCCCGCAACCAAAGGCTATCCGCCCTCCGTATTCGCCCGTATTCCTGAATTGGTGGAGCGCGCCGGTAATGCCGCTCAGGGCGGCGGATCCATCACCGCCTTCTATACTGTATTGACGGAGGGCGACGATCTGCAGGATCCGATAGCCGACTCCGCCCGCGCCATTCTCGACGGTCACGTAGTGCTGTCGCGGCAACTGGCGGAGGAGGGCATATATCCGGCGATCGATATCGAGGCTTCTATCAGCCGCGTTATGCCAGCCGTGGTGAGCGAAGCCCACCTCAAGAGTGCCCTGCAGTTCAAACAATTGCTGGCGCGATATCGGCAGAACAAAGACCTCATTGCCATCGGCGCCTACAGCCAGGGCAGTGATCCTCTGACTGACCGGGCCATAGAGCGCTACCCGCACCTGGTGCAGTTCATCAGCCAGGGCATCAATCAGAAATCGCCTTTGGCGGAGAGCGTGAATATGTTGCAAAGCCTGCTCGGCGTAGAAGGCGCGGCGACCAAAATGAAAGGGTCGGAAGTGAACAAGGCCGCTCGACAACCGGAGCCACCCAAGGCTGCCCCGAAAAAACCCGCGGGCGCGCGATGATTCCCGACATCATAGGTTTTGCAGTTTATGAGCCGATCCAAACGTCTGAACCTGGTGCTGGATCTCGCCGAGCGCAAAGAGAACAAAGCGGCCGAAGCCTTTGAGCTTGCACGAAGGCTTTGGCTGGAAGATCAGGAAAAAATGCAGGATTTGCAGCGCTATTACAGTGATTATGAATTGGCCTTCACCCAGCCCGTCGCGCGCATGCGCGTGCAGGATATTGTGCAGCAGCGCGGGTTCCTGACGCAGCTTGCCGAAGCCTTGCGCCAACAGCAGCAGGTGGTGGAGCGCCGCCGCAATATTTCAGACAACAAACAGTCCGATTGGCAGAGCGCCCGATTAAAACGTCGTGCATTGGAAGAGCTCATCGGCCGCCTCAAAGCGGACGAGCAGCGCGCCCTGACCCGCAAGGAAGAAAAAATGCTGGATGAATGGTTTACCCAAACACTGAGCCTGCGCAAAGACACCGGCGCTGTGGATAATTAACGGTTTCAACATCGGGAATGTATCGCCTGATGCGGAACTCGTTAATCCAATTCTTACGCCAGGCCCATCTTTAAAATGACAACGCCCGCTTCGACCACAGGTCGCTGATCATTGATCCATTGGCGCTTGTCTTGGTTCGGAGGCTGTGTAATCCTTGCCCCGCCGCTCAAAATATTACGGACAATCGAAGACGCAAAATTGGCGAAGCTTTCATTGACGTGTCCTTAACTGGCACAAGTTTATGACAGGCTTTAGTGGACATGGCTTTAAGTAAAATTGACAGAGCTTCAACTGGCATAGTCCCAAGTTGGTCTATGCTTAGACTTGGGATTGCCATGTGATTTGCGTTTGGATCCGGTTGGCGTAGCCGCACTATCCGGTCCGCAATCGCCCCTATCCCGATGCGCAACCGCAATTATAAGCGGTGGCGTTCGATACGTTTTGAGCATACCTATAATAATCCGGCAGTCGATCAGCCGACCAATATGAGTGGAGAAAATCCTATGGCAATCAGCTCGTCGCTTTCCGCAGACCGTAAAACACTTACGATCGAAGTGGATGGGCGTTTCGATGCGAGTTCTCTTGATGAATTTCGCAAATGTTACGAAGACGTATCCAGTGGGACACCCGCACGCTACAACGTGGATTTGAGAAATGCGGTTTATCTGGACAGCTCCGCTCTGGGCATGCTGTTGGTGTTACGTGATTACGCTGGTGGCGAAACGGCGCAGATAACCATTTCCAATTGCTCGCCGGAGGTGAAAAAAATCTTTTCGATCTCCAGTTTTGAGCAACTGTTTACGATTCAGTGATCCTCTTCCGTGTGTCGGCACCACCTGTGCCGGCCATGGAGTGCCGGCGTAGGTGGATTTGGGATTGGAGCGCCCTGTCGATTTACCAAAGCCGTCTCATGACAGAGTAAATCAACATGAGTGTTGAAAATTCGGGAGCTTTGAAAATCCTGGTGGCAGAAGACTCTGCGGCAGACCGCATGATTCTGCAGTCCATGTTGGAGCGATCCGGCCACGAGGTGATATTGGCGGAGGATGGGCAGAGAGCGATCCAGGCGTTTTCCGAATCCCATCCCGATTTGGTTTTTCTCGACGTCATGATGCCCAACGTCAACGGCATTGAAGCGGCCCGCCGCATTAAGTCCATTGCTGGCGACGAACTCATACCGGTTATTTTTCTCACCTCGCTCGCGGATGCCGAATCCCTGGCCACCTGCCTGGATGCGGGTGGCGACGACTTTCTTTCCAAGCCCTATAACCAGATAGTGCTGGATTCCAAAATAAAAGCCTTTTCCCGTATGCGCGAAATGCACCGCACAGTCGCGCATCAAAAAGACCAGATTGCCCTGCATAACAAACACCTGATCCAGGAGCAGAATGTCGCCAAGCAGGTGTTCGACAAAATAGCCCACGCTGGTGCTTTGAAGCTCGACATTATTCGCTATTACATGTCGGCATTGGCGATATTCAATGGCGATGTGCTGCTGGCGGATGTCAGTCCGCGCGGCAGTTTATTTGTGGTGTTAGGGGATTTCACCGGGCACGGGTTGCCTGCGGCGATCGGTTCCATGCCTTTGGCTTCCACTTTTTACGGGATGGTGGGCAAAGGTTTTTCCCTTGCGGACATACTCCGGGAAATGAACCAGAAGCTTTATCAGACGCTGCCGGTTGGATTGTTCTGCTGCGCCACCTGTGTTGACTTGAATTTTCACAAGATGCGCATCAGCGTGTGGAACGGCGGCCTGCCGGACAATATTTTATACCGTGCCGGAACCCGCACTTATGAACGCGTTAAATCCAGCCATTTGCCATTGGGCGTTTTATCCAACCGGGATTTCAAAGCGGATGCCCATGTTTTGCAATTGCACGAGGGCGACCATTTCCTGATGTGGTCGGATGGCATCCAGGAGGCACGCAACCGCACTGGCGAGATGTTTGGCGAAGACAACATCAATCAGGTATTGGATGAAGGCTCGGACGCACAGGGTATTTACAACCAGATACTCAAACGGGTGCAGGAACACATCGGCAGCACTGAAAAGGATGACGATATTTCCCTGGTGAGCCTAGCTGTGCCGACCCCGGAGCAGATTCGCAAGATTGTTCCCAAGTCGGGGATGCGCAACGGCTATCTGGAAGATTGGGAATTGAGCCTTACCTTGGTGGCCTCATCTCTCAAAACATTTAATCCATTGTCGTTGTTGATCCATGTGATTTCCGAGGTTCCCGGCCTGCGCCAGAACAGCAGCGTGCTCTATACGGTTTTATCGGAATTATTTAACAACGCGTTGGAGCATGGAGTGCTTTGCCTGGAATCCAGCATCAAAAGCTCACCGAGCGGTTTTGCGGAATATTACCGGTTGCGAAAAGAGGGATTGGAGGCGCTCACGGACGCGTATATTCGCTTTGAATTCCGCCATGAGGTACGCGAGAACGGCGGCCTGCTCACGGTGACGGTGGTGGACAGTGGCCAGGGCTTTGTACAGCGCGATCCGATACTTCCGGAGGCTCCGGCTGCGATAAAACCAGGTCCCTCGGCGCAATATTACGGGCGCGGGTTGACGCTCGTGGCCTCCATTTGTGAGTCCCTGCAGATATTGCCGCCAGGCAATAAGATACAGGTGGTTTTTCCCTGGTATTACGAAGAATAACCTGACCTGCACCGATAATTCGGTAAGGCAGTATTTGATGAAGTTGAGGAAGGATTAAATGCCGTCGAAAATTGATGGGGCCATGATAAGCAATTTGAAAGACCTGCTGGGCGAGCGTTTTGCCGAACTGGTCGATCGATTCGTACAGGATGGCAATCGACGCATGGCGCTGCTGCGCAGTGCGGTGCCCATACGGGATTTTGACGTCATTCATGCGGAAGCACATGGCCTTAAGGGAAGCAGCCGAAATATTGGCGCCAATTTACTGGGGGATGTGTGCGGCGAACTGGAACGCGATGGGCGTGAAAAGAGGCAGGATAATCTCACGACACTCTTTGCCGCTTTGGAGCAGGAATTTGCCGCCGTCTGCGTGGAGCTGCGCACCTACTGTTGAACACCCCCGCCTGTTGTCCAGCAACGGTGCGGCGTAACTGCAAATTCCGCTCTGTGGCATACGCCTTGCTAAATTCCCATTTCTGATCAAATGCGCCGGAATTTGCCATGCCTTCGACCCCATTGTTGTTTTCCTCTCATGCTCCAACCGCAACTGCAAACAGCGGGGCAATATCCGCCCAGGGTCCGGTGGTGAAAGGAGAGGGCGAAAGCGCGGGCGGAAATTTCCTGACGTCTTTTTCGGAGGCGATGCAGCAGAATGCGCCGGCCGGAACGGAGTTGCACAGCCCTCAGGTAGCGGATGAAAGCTTTGATCTGAACGTGGACGCAATAGTCGCGGAAACAATAGTTGCAGAAGCAACAGCCACGGAAACAGCCGATTCCATAACGCTCGAAATTCCCCAGGTGGACTCAATGAGCGGATTGCTGGGGGATTTAACCGTAATGGAGAATGCGGCGCTGCCAACCCCAGGCACGCTGCTTCATGTATCGGATGACGGGATTCTGGCGGACGCCAATGCGTTGCCGCCCTTTGCCGCCGATGAAGCCGTAAATCCTGCCCTCGCTTTAAATGTTCCGCCGCCGGTGACGACATCCACTGCGGATGTGCCTGTCCTCGACCAACCCAATACCAAGCGTCTGGATCTCACCCAATGGTTGAGCAGCGCCACAGCGGGTAACGACCCTATTTTGTCGGAGGAGCCGGTGGCAGCGACTCCGTCCCCATCTTCACCGATTGGCGTGTTTCCATCAGTGGAGAATACGGATTCGCTGCTGAAAAATGCGTTGTTTGCACGCGCACTTCCCAAAGCCGAAGAGTTTGCGGCGTTGGAATCCGAATCTAGTCCCCCTGCAATTTCGGAGGCGCTCGCCAAACCCTTAACCGGTTCACCTCAGGCGCCCGGATTTACGGAGATCGTCAATACCGGACGCATCACCGTGCCGATGAATATCACCTTCGGCCATCCCCAATGGCCTGAGGCCCTGGCCGAACGCGCCGCCCAGCTCGCCCACCAGCGCATCCATTCTGCGGAATTGCAATTGGATCCACCGGAATTGGGCCCGTTGCAGATAAAAATCAGCGTGCATCAGGATCAGGCCGTGGTGAGTTTCGTCAGCGCCAACTCGCAGGTGCGCGACATGTTGGACCAAAGCCTAGTGCGCCTGCGCGAGCTTTTGCAGGAGCAGGGAATGCAACTGGTGGATGCGGGTGTTTCTGACCAGCAACGTGAATCGAATGAAAATGCCGCGCCTGGGGCTGAGAATCTTTTAGGCGCAGCAGGTGAAGACGGTACTTCCGCCATCCCGGATACCCACACGACACATACCCAAACCAACATAACCTGGGGTGTGGACGATTTCGTTTAAATAAAGCCCTCCCATGCTTGGGAGAGCGGCTGCTGTTCCATTCCTCTGCTATCTTTAAAGCGTCACCCCCGCATATCACAACAATAAATTCGCGAGCGGCGGTGCACTTTGTATTTCCGAAATTTGGCACCTCTCTTGCTCCATCCCTATCAGCATCATAAGAATGACGGAAATTTGACATGGCCGACGCCCCGAGCGAAGCAACCGACGAAGTTAAGCCTGCGAAATTCGCGGGTAAAAAACGCCTGATATTGCTGGCGCTGGTGTTGCTCGGTGTGGTGGCCATATCCGTGGCTGCAACCATGCTGGCACTGAAATTTTTGGCTCCCTCGTCCCCGGATGTGACGACTGAAACTTCAGCGGACGCATCACCTCCATTGCCGAAGCCTGCCATTTATTACCCGCTCAAACCTCCAATCATCGTGAATTTCATGGTGCGTGGCCGCCAGCGTTTCTTGCAGGCGGAACTGACGCTGATGACGCGCGACGAATCGGTGATCAGCACTATCGAGCTGCACCAGGCAATGATCCGCAGTTCACTGATTCTGTTGATAGGTGGTCAGGCCTACGAAGAATTGCAGACGGCGGAGGGCAAAGAATTGCTGCGGCAACAATGCCTGCAGGAAATTCAGCGGATATTGCAGCAGGAAATTAATAAGCCCGGTATCGACCAGGTTTTATTCACCAATTTTGTCATGCAATAGAACTTTTTATGCAGAACTTGATTTTCTTGAGATTGAGGTAATTGTGCAGGACTTACTATCACAAGATGAAATTGATGCGCTATTGCACGGTGTTGATGACGGGGATATCGACACGGAAGGGGATTTTGATCCCGCAGGTGTCCGCTCGTACGACCTCACCAGCCAGGACCGTATAGTCCGCGGGCGGATGCCCACGCTGGAAATGATCAACGAACGTTTTGCGCGTTATACACGCATCAGTATGTTTAACCTGTTACGGCGCACGGCGGATGTTTCCGTGGGCGGCATACAAATTCAAAAATTCGGCGAATACGTCCATACGTTGTATGTGCCAACCAGTCTTAACATGGTGAAGTTCCGCCCCCTGCGCGGCACCGCTTTGGTAATTCTCGATGCCAAGCTGGTTTTCAAGCTGGTGGATAATTTTTTTGGTGGTGACGGCCGCCACGCCAAAATTGAAGGCCGCGAATTTACCCCGACGGAATTACGCGTGGTGCAGATGGTGCTCAACCAGGCGTTTGTGGACTTGCGCGAGGCTTGGAAGGCCGTGAAGCCGATTGAATTCGAATACATCAATTCGGAAGTGAATCCATCCATGGCGAATATCGTCAGCCCCAGCGAAGTGGTGGTGGTGAGTACCTTCCATGTGGAATTGGATGGCGGCGGCGGTGAATTCCATATCACCATGCCTTATTCCATGGTGGAACCCATTCGCGAAATTCTCGACGCGGGATTGCAAACCGACACAGACGAACGCGACGACCGTTGGGTGCGCGCTCTGCGCGAGGACGTGATGGCGGCGGAAGTGAATATGGAATGCGACATTGTCCGGCGCGAAGTGACGCTGCGGGATATTGTGGATTTAAGGCCCGGCGATGTTATCCCCATCAATATGCCTGACAGCAGTGTGCTCACCGCCAATGGTGTTCCAATGTTTCGTGTGGCTTTGGGGCGTGTAAAAGAAAACCTGGCCTTTAAAGTGGTGGACATTATCGATCGCAAGCAGGGCCAGGCGATCACGAATGACGGAGAGAAAAGATGAGTGATGATATCAACCAGGACAACATGGCGGACGAATGGGCCGCAGCCCTGGAGCAACAGGAACAAACCGGTCACCCCAAGGCGCAACAGGTGGAGCTGGACGAGTTCGTCAATTCCGCAAGCAATGTTGCGGGTCGCCCGGACCTGGATGTGATTCTGGATATTCCCGTCACCATTTCCATGGAGGTTGGCCGCACGTCCATCACCATTCGCAATTTATTGCAATTGAATCAGGGATCGGTGATCGAGCTCGACCGTCTTGCCGGTGAGCCGCTGGATGTGTTGGTAAATGGCACCCTCATCGCACACGGTGAAGTGGTGGTGGTCAACGAAAAATTCGGCATTCGCATGACGGACGTTATCAGCCCATCGGAGCGCATAAAAAAATTGCGTTAAGCGCGCAAAAACACACGAGGAATTCGCCATGAAAAGGGCGCAAATAGATTACCGCTTCGCGTTGGCAAATCTTGCCGTTATCTGTCTGCCCACCTGGGCGGAAACCGCACCCCAACCCGCTACACCGAGCTTGGCAATGACGCAGGTATTTTTAGGTCTGCTGCTGGTGGTCGGCACCATACTCGCGCTCGCATGGTTGAGTCGCCGTCTCGGCGGTGCACTGCCGGGCAATGGAAAAATCATGAAAATTCTCGCGGTGCTGCCGTTGGGCACGCGGGAAAAAATTGTGCTGATCGAAGTGGGCGGCCAGCAATTGATGTTGGGCGTAACGCCCGGCCAGATCAATACGCTGCAGGTATTCACCCAGCCCGTTGTTAAAGCGGTACAACCGACAACGCAGGTCCCCAATCAAGCTGCAATGTCGGATAAAAATCTCGCGGCGCGTTCGGCCGGGGAGTTTTCCAAAAAATTGCAGGAATTCTTAAACCAGGGGAATAAATCCTGATGTTGCGCAAACTGCTCATCATTGCCGGAATTTTGGGATGCCTGCTGGTAGCATTTAACTCTGTGGCACAAACAGCTCCCGCTGCGCCTGCGCAAATTCCTGCGCAGGCAGCACCTATGGGATTTCAACCCATTCCCGCGCTGCCGGTATTGACGGTAAAAAGTAATACCGACGGTTCCCAGGATTACACGGTCACGCTGCAGATACTGCTGTTGATGACGGCGCTGTCCTTCCTGCCGGCGATATTAATGATGATGACGTCCTTTACGCGGATCATCATTGTATTTTCCATATTGCGCCAGGCGCTTGGGCTGCAACAGTCGCCGTCCAACCAGATCCTGATCGGCCTCGCGTTGTTTCTTACATTTTTTATCATGAGTCCGGTGCTGGACAAGGCAAATGAGGATGCTCTGCAACCCTATATGGCGGAGCAGATCACCGCGCGCCAAGCCTTGGAAAACGCGCGCAAACCCTTCCACAGTTTTATGATCGCCCAGACGCGGGAGAGCGATTTGGATTTGTTTTTCCGCATCTCCGGTACAGAAAAGGTGATGGGACCGGATGATGTGCCATTCAGCATTCTGATGCCGGCTTTTATCACCTCCGAGCTCAAAACAGCATTTCAGATCGGGTTTATTATTTTTATTCCCTTCCTGGTGATCGACATAGTGGTGGCCAGCGTACTCATGGCCATGGGTATGATGATGTTATCGCCGCTGATTATTTCCCTGCCGTTCAAAATCATGCTGTTTGTACTGGTGGATGGCTGGGGTTTGATCATCGGCACCTTGGCGGCAAGCTTTGGCATTTAGCGGCATTTAGCGAGGTAAACAACCATGACTCAGGAAGTGGCGCTCGGTCTGTTCGGCGATGCCTTTTTTCTTACGGTGATGATGGTTTTGGTGATTGTCGGCCCCAGTCTGATGGTGGGTCTGTTGGTGAGTACCTTCCAGGCCGCCACTCAAATCAACGAGCAGACGTTGAGTTTTTTGCCGCGTTTAATAGTCACGCTCGCTACCATCATGATGACCGGTCCCTGGTTGGTGGGGAAATTGACGGATCTGTTTGAGCGGTTGATGACAGATATTCCCAATATCATTGGGTAGCAGCTCCTAAAAATTACGATTCTTCGCGGGACAAATTAGATGGAGGTCATCACCGACGCGCAAATCGCACTTTTTGTGCAGCAATATTTTTTGCCGTTTGCGCGCATCGGCGCGCTCTTGATGACCATGCCTGTCATAGGCACACGCATTGTGCCAGCGCGTTCGCGCATCGTGGCCGCGTTTTTTCTCACTGTTATGGTGGTGCCCCTATTGCCGCCGCTGCAGGTGGCGCCGAGTTTGTCACTCGGTACAGCAATTCTCGTCATGCATGAATTGTTGATCGGCCTGGCTCTGGGATTTGGCATGCAGGTGGTCTTTCAAGTATTTGTACTCACCGGGCAATATCTTGCCATGAAGATGGGGCTGGGTTTCGCCTCCATGAACGATCCCACCAACGGTGTGCAAACCACGGTACTTTCGCAGTTCTATCTCGTGCTGGTGACGCTGACCTTTATTTCGGTGAACGGTCATTTATTGCTGATCGAAATGCTGCTGCAGAGTTTTCAGACGCTCCCTCCCACGCAATTTCAATTCGGGCGCGAACAGGCATTCCAGGTTGTCAATTTAGGCGGCTGGCTGTTTGCCAGCGCGCTGGTGATTTCCCTGCCGGTGATGACTTCGCTGCTGGTGGTGAATATGGCTTTTGGTGTTATGAGCCGCGCCGCGCCGCAATTGAATATTTTCGCCGTGGGCTTTCCTTTCACATTAATGTGCGGGATGTTGTTGGTATGGTTGGGTCTCGGCACCTTCGGTATGCATTTTGAAGAAATATTTGCGGAGGGTTTTGTGTTCGCCCGCGAATTGTTGCGGTTGAAACCCTAAGCCCTTCGATAATCTTAACGGTCTTATATGGCAGACGAAGACAGCGCCCAAGAAAAAACGGAAGAGGCCACCCCCAGGCGGGTCGAAAAGGCGCGGGAAGAAGGCCAGATTCCCCGGTCGCGGGATCTCACCACATCGGCGGTATTGATCAGCGGCCTGATCGGTTTGATAAGTTTCGGCGGCTATGCCGCCAACCGCCTCTTGGCCATTCTGCAATTCAATTTTGCTCTCAGCCGCGAGAAAATTTTTGATACCCAAAGCATGTTCGCGCAATTGGCTGCATCCTTTTTTGATGCGCTCCTCGCACTTATCCCCCTGTTTGCTGTACTGGTGGTCGCCGCCATCGCGGGTCCTATAGCCCTCGGTGGTTTTTTATTCAGCAGCAAAAGCATCATGCCGAAGTTCAGCCGCATGGACCCTATCGCGGGCCTCAAGCGTATGTTCTCGGTGAAGTCACTGGTGGAATTGGTCAAATCCATTGGCAAGGTTTTGGTGGTCGTCGGCGTGGCGTTTCTAACGCTGAAAATGTTCGAACCGCAAATTCTGGGTCTGGGGCAGGAAAGTCTGGAAAATGGCATTTCCCATGCGCTGCACATCACCCTTTGGTCGGTGCTATTGATCAGCTGCTCCACCTTGTTGATTGCAGCGGTGGATGTACCTTTTCAACTTTGGGAATACGCCAAAAATCTGAAGATGTCGCGGCAGGATATCAAAGACGAAATGAAAGATTCCGAAGGCAAGCCGGAGGTCAAAGGTCGCATTCGTCAAATGCAAAGGGAAATAGCCAATCGCCGCATGATGTCCAATGTGCCCAAAGCCGATGTGATCATAACCAACCCAACCCACTTCTCCGTCGCGCTAAGGTATAACCCGGATACCATGGCCACACCCATACTACTCGCCAAGGGCGTGGACGAGATCGCGATGAAAATCCGCGAAATTGCGCGGGAATACAAAATTGAACAGATCCGCACACCCGTGCTGGCGCGCGCCATTTATTACACCACGGAAATCGACAAGCCAATTCCCCAGGGTCTGTATCTCGCCGTCGCCCAAGTGTTGGCCTATGTATTTCAGTTGCGTAATTTCCGTAAGGGCAGGGGAGATCGCCCGGACTTTCCCAGCAACATCAAAGTGCCTAAGGAGATGGTTTTTCCGGAAAAATCCTGAAAGGGCTGAAATCTAATTCCGCGGAATATCGGAATTAACCTCACCTTGCTCTTAAAAATACTGGGTGGGAAGGCTTGGAATAATTGCTATTGCAATCGGTGGGGATAGTCTTGCAGGCACATACCTGTGCCCGCAAGATTTATAGCGGTTTTTAACGTGCCGATTGGCGCCGACGCGAAACGCGCAGGGATAACATTCCAGCCAACAACAGAAATTCCAGACCCAATCCCCCCGCTTGTCCAGAACCGGACGAGCCGGAAGAACTGGAAGAATTTGAGGAACTCGAAGAGCTGGAAGAGCTGGAAGAGCTGGAAGAGCTGGAAGAGCTGGAAGAGCTGGAAGAGCTGGAAGAGCTGGAAGAGCTGGA
>Ga0164241_10004539_pt1 | contig 13394 bp, 10 predicted proteins | sample OricomyardsoilBY_FD_108780 | JGI IMG/M metagenome (GOLD analysis project Ga0164241, IMG submission 108780) | Backyard soil microbial communities from Emeryville, California, USA - Original compost - Back yard soil (BY) | ecosystem: Environmental > Terrestrial > Soil > Unclassified | place: USA...
CTTCAGGTGGTTGCCCGTGGAAAGCCAGCGGAACCGGTGGAGCCACTACCTACGAAGTGGAAGAAGGGGCCGCTGCGCAACCGACGAAGACCGCCGCTATCGCTCCTACGCTCCCTCCGCCTGTTCAAAGAGGAGAGCACGCTTGTCATCGAACGTCTCCTCTCGGTTCCTTCGGACTGGGAACGTTCGCTTGCGGCCGCGTTGGGGGTTTCGAGACGGGAGTTCCTGAAAGCATTCTTCGACTACGTTCTAGCCTGCGTCGAGGGTGACGAAGTCGTCCTGCGCGACACCATCCTCAATCGGTTGCCAGACGACATGCTGGCGCACTGGACGCGGCGGCTCTTTGATTTCCGCGCGAACGATGACTTGATGGACGAGTTTGACGCGAAGCTCGTTTTTGCCATCGCCTTCGCAGATGAGATCCGAATAATTCAGGAGCTCTCGCAACAGCTTGGCGTCGGTGTGGCGAGCGAGCACTATCGCTCAAAGTACAAGCCTCGACCGCCTGCTCTTGATTTGCCCTCGGTAGCTGAGCACTTCGCCGTGGTGCGCGTCGCACTCGCTGAGGATCGCGGCGTGCTCCCGCGCATTCGCGACATTCGCCACGCCATGGCACTTCGACAAGATGCTAGCCTCGGTTCTCTGCGCGAAATGTTGGTGGGGTTCAGCCAGGCAGTTCAGAATGGCGACGTGGACGCTCTTGCTAGAGCCCGTCGCGAGGTGGCGCATGCGAAACGTGCGATGGCTCGACGACAAGTGTGGCAGCGCAGCCTCGACTGGGTGACCTATTTCGCGCTGCCGGTGGGCATTGCTGAGGCGCTTATCGGTGGTCCACCGATCGCAGGAACCTCGCTCTCCATTCTCGGCGCGACGGGAGCGGCAACCGTTTCGCGGGCCCAGCGGCGGCACCGCTGGGTTCTGTTCGCTCGTTGACTGTCCGCGTCAGGGGCCCGTGTAGTATGAGATGAGCGGTGGGTGCTCGGGGTTTCCCGGTTCCATCAGCCGATTCGTCACCGGAAGGCTTGCGTCCTCCGGTGCTACGAAATCCGAGTCGATCAGTAGAAGCTGTGTGCCTTTGGCCGCGAGCGTGTAGGCGCGGTGGAACATGGCTAGGGCGAGAGGGCGGTTGATGTCGCGTCCGAAATTCTTGGTCGGGCTATCAATGATCAAGAAAGGGGGCAGGGGGAGGCCGCGCTCGCGAGCCACGGTGTGGAGGGCCAAGGCGTAGCAGACGTTGAACAGAGTTTTCTTCCCTCCGCTGCCCGCATCGAAGAAGCCCCAGACAACGTCGCCTTCACTATGCAGCACCTTGGGTTCCCACAAGCGCGAATCGAGCTCGACCCGATCGCTACGGTCCACGCCAGGGAAGCCGATGGTGCACATCACGTCGAGGAAGGTCTCCTCAATCGCACGAATGTTCTGGTCGGCACCTTGGAGCCGTCCACGCTCCTGTGTGAGCGCAGATCGAAGGTTGTCGATATCGCCTTGTAGACGGCCAGCCTCACGTTCCAAGTCCTCCATCGCCGCTGGAAGTTTTCCAAGTCGTTCAAGCGAAGCGATCCGCTCCTGCAGGGCTGCGACGCGACGGTCAGCCGCCCGGGCACCTGCGACGAACGTTGAGTCGTAGTGAGCTAGTTGCCTGCTCAACTCCGCATCCTTCTCGACCTTGATGCGCGCACTCTGCTCCAGACGCTTCTCCGCCCGCGAGAGTTCACGCTTGTGTCGAGCAATCGACTCCGCCAGATCATCGATCCGAGCAATCAGATCTCGCTGCAGCACCTCCGTCTCGACCGCCGTCCTGGACTCGTCACTAGCGTTTGTGCCGCAGAGATAGCAGGCTGGAGTACCAGCGAACCTGTCGGGATTTACCGAGGCGCCGCAGCACGGGCAACGCCGGTAGCTAACCCCCGCTAGTACGCCCGATGCGGCGTCTGCGCGCGACGCCTTGACCTTCGAGGTGATGAGCTCCGATCGCAGGCTCTCTTGGTCTCTAATCCGTTGTCGCAGATCCTCGATGGCCGCGGTCTGTTCACCGAGGTTACGGCTGAGTTCGCGAAGCTCCGTTCGGAGGGGTTCAACGACGTGTGTCGTCGCTGCTTGCGTGGTGTCGAGCACCTCGCGTTCAAGCATCGCCGCCGCGAGCTCCTTTTGCACGGCCTCGATCTGGCTGCTCAAGTCGCCTTCACTTCCGAGCTCAAATGGCCGCAGGAACTCTCGGATCTGTGCCACAGCCTCACGCTTGGTACGCTGGGCGTCTTGAGCCGCTGCTAGTTTGATCTCGAGGTCATTCAGGCGTTCAGAGTAAAGCCCGGTCACGAAACGCATGGCGTCCATGCTCTTGTACTTCCTCGCTGTGTCCTCCAAGCGAAAGAACGAGCTGTCCAGCTTGTCCTGCTTGAGGTAGCAATACCATAGGATGTCGCGAATGCTGAGGCGGACAAGCGGCGAGTCTGGGTCTCGTTTGCTTCGACGCACCTTGATCGGCTCTATACCGGTGAACCAGAAAACGAGGTCACTAAGTGTAAACACCGCCTCGCCGATGATCGGTGTGGACGCCGGTTGAAGGGGCGCGTTCACTGATCCGCGGTCGCCGTTGGCCCCCACCCAGGTCACGCGCACCGATTGAAGATCATCGGCTGAGCGTTCCAGCTGAACGCGAAACGCGCCGAGGTCCAGCAGCAACCGGGCGGAGACGAAGTGGAGCTGGATCGCAGGCGTTCGTTCCAGGCGCCCCCCAAAGCAGAAGTCGATCAAACGCGCGACTGAGGACTTTCCAGCACCGATTGGACCGTGCAAGAAGGTGACCTGGCGTGATAGGTCGAAGGTCTCGAGCGTGTGCTTGGTAGTGACGTCGAGCTGCCTGAACCTGATATTCATGTCGGGATCTGCTCGTTCATGCGAAGCGAAGTGAGTTCGGGAAAGGTCTCGTACACGAAGCGCATCAGGTTGCTCGCCGTCAAATCTAGATGTGACTTGAGAACCTTCGCTCTGGCGACAATCGCGGCAAATGACTGGGCTTCTGCGATTTGAGCCGCAACACGGCGGCCTTCATCCGTGAGCCCGATTGTGATCTTCCTACCCTCGACACGCGTCGTGGTCAGACCTCGAGCGACGAGCTGGTTCAGGAACTTTCTGTACCGATGGTCCCAAGGGCCAAAGCGATAGCGAACCATCCTAGACTCAACGCTATCGCGCTCGTGCATCTCGACGGCCGCGCCTTTCGGATTCGCTCGTCGGGCGACCAACGCGCGTTCAAGGAGCGCCGGGTAGCGCAACAGGAAATCGAGCTTCGCGAGTTTTGTGAGACCCTCGATCTCCCCTTGGCCATCTGCGCCGGCGAACGCTAACAGCAGGACGAGCAAGCGTGCTTCATGGAGCGCATCGTTCAGTTCAAGAGAGGACAGGGCTTCGACCAAGTCCATCGCTCAACCGCTCTCCTCAATGTCAAAGGGCTGGCTCCACCAGACCTTGCACTCTTCGGTCAACATGTAGGCGTATCCGAGGAGATGCTCGTCGAGGCTTCCGAACAGCGCTGCGTCGCCAAGCGTTCGACGTTCGCGCAGGCGCCTGCGCAGTTCTTCGAGCATTGCTCGGCCAGATGCCGCGGTAGTGGTGATAGTCGCCTCGTGCGCAGCAGCCGCCTCATTGAGAACAAGCGCCTTGAGGTGGCGATGTTGTTGGAGAGCCCGCTCTTCGCCGAGCTTGCTGTTCCAGTCGAGCTGACGCTTCAGGGCCGAACTCCAGCAATCGCGTGCGGCGTGAATGCTCGTCGCAGAAAGGCCCCCTGCATTGAGTTTTCGCGCAAGTTTGGAGTTCAGGTCAGGGAGGGGCGTAGGCGAAGCATCGTCCGCAGGCACCAGAAGTACTGGTGACTCACGCAAGGCTCTTTGTAGGACATCAAGCACGCGGTCTCGCGTGACTCGTTTTCCATCAATTCTCGCCGTTTCGAGGTGCTGCAAGGTGTCGCTCCGTAAAGCCATGTAGAGCGGCAGTGCTTGCTCATGCTCGAGTGTGGCAGCTTGTGCAATCTCATCGGTGAGAGAGTCGGCGGCGCGTTGCAGCTCGGGGTACGGCGCATCGGTGCACAGGTCGCAGCTCGATCGGATGTGTTCACAGAGTGAGGAAACGCTATCCCGGAACTTTGGCAGATCGTGATCGCAGGACGTCTTCTTGAGAGTGCGGATGACATCGGCGGCCGAACAACCACTTGCGGTGGCGATCTTAGTTACGAAAGTGCCGAGAATGCCTGTTGGCAGCGCACCGTCGAGTGAGCACGCTAGCTCCAAGAGATGCGATAGATTTTTTCCATTCTTCTTGCCGAGAAAGAACTGGTGGTTCGTCGCGAGGATAAATTTCTCGAAGTGCTGGGAGAACTGCGTGTCCGTCCGAACGAATTTCGCGAGGGCAGCAAGCACGTCAGCGTCGGTCGCCCTCCACGGTTCGCTACCAAGTTGCCGAGTCTTGACCTGGATGCCCGCGAAGGTGCCCGACCGATACTTTACAAGAACGTCCTCGTGGTGCTCACAGAACACCTCGACCGCTTCCTCGGTGTCCGTGAGCAGAGCGCAAGCTAGCGACGCCGTGTACTGATACTGATATCGGTATCGACGACCAGTTTCATCACCGGGATCCCCACGAGCCAAAGAGGTCGCAGGCGACTGGGGCGATCGTTCCGTCATCAAGGCACCATCCCCGCCCCCGCTACCCATGCAAATGGATGGCGGATGAAGGCGAACGTGAGACATACCTCACAAGAAGCGCTCTTAGAAGCCCGAAGATCGACGGTGGCCGGGCATGACCGTTTGGGCCAAGAAGCCCGGACGATCGCGACGGCTTGAACGCGGGCGCGCCGTCCCGGGCAAATGAGCCAGGGTGCACGGGCGCGTGGATTGGGCGCCCGTACTGATGGGTGGCGTCGACGCGTTTGCGTGCAAGGTTTAGCTGCAGTGGTTGATCGTCTAGTTGTCGTCGGCGCGCTCGATCAGGTGCTCGCGGACGTCCCGTGGTGGTCGTACCTTCAGGTCTGGGTCCGCCCTGACGGCACCGCCTTCGTTACAGACGACCACGCCGATCGTGTTGAATCGTTTCCTTCGGAAGGGGCCGCGATCGCCTGGGCTGTCGAGAAGGCGAAGGAGTTGCTCGCGAACGAGGTGATGACAACGTGAACCCTGCGCGCCTGCCGTGTGCCGGCGCGCGGCCAGCTCGGCAAGGCGGACGGACACTTGTGAGGGGTCGGTCTTTACAGTTCGTACCGTCGCCTGCGAAGATTGGTGGGTTTAACCAATCCTCATGCCTCGCACACGTCAGGTAGACCCAAAGAAGCTCGACGCCTGGTTACGGGAAACCCTCACGGGCCCGTCGGCTGCCGGCTATACGCACCGTCTGCTCAAGGAGCAGGCCGGCGCTCGTGCTGTCATACTCGACGAGCTTGGCGGGTACGTTCGCGAGGCTCACGAGGATGCGGTACACGCCTTGCGGAACGTCCTAGAGCCGACGCTCGCACCGTTCGCCACCAACGTCGACGACCCGGCCTTCGGCTACCCGGCTGATCTCCACATCGATACGCTCATGGGATATTTCGGCGAAATCTTTGCCGGGCTCCTCGCGGAACACAAGGCCGTCAACGGTCAGCAGCCGTGGCAGATTCCAGCGTTCCTCTTCCGCTTTCATCGAGTCGCCTTTCAGAAGCTACAGATGCGGCGTGATCTGCAGCAGCAGCAGATCACGCCAGAGGCAAAGGACTCCTCGACCTCTCGGATTCCGGGGCGCACTGGGAACGATGTCCTGGCATTTCGTGTGGGCTCCGACGGGAAGTTGGTCGGCCTCCTCATTTGCGAAGCAAAGTGCTTTTCCGCGCACAACATGGCCAAGGCGAAAGCAGCCCACGGGCAACTTACAGAGTTCTCAAAGATTCGCTGCCCCTCTGGCGTTTCCGAATTGGTCGAGCTTCTCGCCGATCGTGCTGGAGCGGCAGCGGAGGCTTGGGTTGGTCGTTTGCGGCAGTTCATGTTCGATGCGAAACAGAGGGTTCCTCGGTCGGATGCCATTGTGTACGTCACGGGCAACAGTCCGACGACGCGCGCAACCTGGCTCGGCGTCAACGTAGCCGCCTCAGAGTACAAGGCGAGCGGTCCACTGGAAGTTCTCGAAGTTCACGTTTCGGATCCTCAGGGACTCGTTCGTGCGCTCTACCGACCTAACAAGTAGCTTATGGCCACTCCCGACGAACGAACACGCGAGCTGGTCCGGGGACTTTGGCGAGATGCATCTGGCCCCGGAGTCACACCATCTCAGGCCAAGCTCTACAGCAATCACGTGAGGCTCGGCTTGCGACAGCCAGGTCTTGGGTCATTCTCGTCGGGCGAGGCCGCGTCGCATTTGCGGGAGGCGGAGCTCCTGCTCGAATCCGCGTCGCTTCAATGGGATGGGCGCCCGGACGGTGAGTGGCGAAGGGCGATCAAGCGTTCAGGTGAACTTCTCGAGTGGCTAGCCCATGACGAGATCCAAACCAACGGGATACCGGCGACCATACTTGCGGCAGCGGCGTACCAGCTCGCGGGCTTCCCCGCATTGGCGCTCGGGTTGTTGGGGCACGGATCTGACGACGAAAGCGTGGACGCAGATCTCACGCGTCGTTTTCTAGCGGCGGACTTCCCGAGACTTCTCCAAGAGAGTCACGCGGCGCTTGTCGCCGTTACGAACGTAGAGGCCGATGAGTCATCAGAGGCGCGAGTCGACCGTCTCATCATGACGGAGATCGCGCGATCCATGGGCGTGCTCTCAGGGTTCATGCGCTGGGGAGATGATCCTCGTTTACCGATGGCAATTGAAAAGCTCAGAGCGGTTGCGCGCTTGGCCCGACATAGCCAAGTGAGATACTCGGCGATCACGGCACGCATCTTTGCGCTTGTCGCCGACGAGTACGCGAAGGGAAACGTTTGGCCCCACCTGCAAGCGCTCGGAGCGAACAGCACGGCGGACGGGCGGCGTGCTTTCCTGCGTTTCGGGCGGGCAGCGTTCCTCAAACGCCGTAGCTTGGCATGGCCCTCGCAGGTCGCAGGCATCGAACGTTTACGAACGGGAGCCTCGTTCGTGCTGTGTACCCCGACCGGCTCGGGAAAGACTACCGTCGCCGAACTCGCCCTGGTCGGGGATCTCCTCGGTCGGCCGCCATCTGCCGACACAGAGGAGGCTGCTGGGGCAAGCGGTGACCTGGCCTTGTACCTCGTTCCATCGCGCGCGCTCGCGTCCGAAGTTGAAGGAAGACTGGCGAGCGACCTGGGAGCACTGGATGGGCGCGTCGTCGTGACCGGACTCTATGGGGGCACGGACTGGGGCCCAACGGACGCCTGGCTCACTGCTGACGCCCCGACCATTCTCGTTTGCACGTACGAGAAGGCCGAGGCCCTTCTGCGCTTTTTGGGGCCCATCTTCATGAGACGGGTTCGGACGGTGGTGGTCGACGAGGCGCACACCGTACAATTTGACGATCGTCCTGATTCATTTGTTTCGCTCCGCACGTCAGAGAACCGCGCACTGCGTCTGGAGATCCTTGCTGTGCGTCTTCTGCGCGCGTTGGATGGGTGTCCGTATCGGCTGATCGCGCTTTCAGCCGTTACGGCAGGCCTAGAAGTCAGTCTCGCGCGGTGGCTGGTTGGCCGTGCCGATGCGGAGCCAGCCCGCTCGGACTACCGCAGCACCCGCCAGCTGATCGGCCGCTTGGAGTGCGTGGCTGGTGGCACTTCCACGATCTTTTACGACCTTCTAGACCGCGCGCCGCTGACGTTCGATAGCGCCGGCGACGGACCGTACGTGCCGAATCCATTCCCGCGATGTCCACCGAGCGCGAGCTTCGATGGCAAGGGCACTCCGTCAACATGGCTCAGACCCTTTGTAGCTTGGGCCGCGTTTCAGCTGGCAAAGCCCGACGCTGACGGTCGGGCGCACTCCGTCCTAGTCTCCATTACAAGCCATATCGAGTGGTACACCACGAGTTTTCTAAAGTTGCTTGAGGAAGATTGGCAGGCCGTAGAACTTCCCGTCTTCTATGAAGCACCCACCGAGATCGAGGATATCCGCCTTTGGGACGACTGCGTTGCGACGCTCCGCGATTACTTCACTGTAGATTCCCCGGAGTATCGGTTGCTTCAGCGGGGGATCGCAGTCCATCACGGAAAGATGCCGGCGCCACTCGCCCGCCGCCTGAAGGCTGTCATCGAGCGCGGACTCGTCCGTGTTGTGGTTGCGACGTCCACGCTTTCGGAAGGCGTGAACCTTCCAGTGGAGTATGTACTCGTTCCCGACGTTCACCGCGGAAAGGACGCCCTCAAACCGCAAGAATTTCTCAATCTGGTGGGACGTGCGGGCCGCCCTGGGCATGGCACGGAGGGCAGGACGCTTGTACTCCTACCAAAAGCGAGCGGGCGCCGAGACTACAATGCCCGGCGTCTGATCGACGGCTATTGGCGCATGCTCGGAGCGGTCCGACAAGATCGCCAATCGCCTCCCAACGTCCCTGATAGTCCACTGGCACGCCTGCTGACCCTTCTCAGGCAGGAATGGACCAAGCTAACCGGAAGCAACGATGATGATGCCTTCGAGCGGTGGCTCGAATCTCAACAGATAGAGCAAGAGCGGCCGGAAGACGAGCCGAGGCCTGCGGTCCAATGCCTGGATACCTTGGATGGAATACTCGTGGCAGCGATTGAAGAGCTCGAGCAGCTTCGGGCTAACGCGGAGGCTCCGTCAGCGGCTGAGCTCGAGAGCGCTTTGCGAGAAATTTGGGATCGAACCTTCGCGAAAATTGCCGCGAACTCCGTAGAAAAGCTGGAACGGACGTTCTTAAAGCGTGGTCTCGCAATTCCAGCGATCTACGCTGATCGCGCGGAGCGGCGACGCATCTACAAGACGTCTTTGCCGCCCGCCTCTGCTCGTGGCCTCTTGGCTCGCGTGGGCCCAATCAGCACGCATCTCAAATCAGGTGTGACTTACGCGACCATGTCACGCGATGAGCAATACCTCTATGTCGAGCAGACAATTGAGCTCATCGCAGCGATGCCAAGATTTGCGCCAAGCAAGAAAGTCGGCAACGCCAAGGTGGATTGGAAGGTGGTGCTCCGTTGGTGGCTAGATAGAAGCGGCGCCACGAAGGAGCCGAAAGCTGAGACCATCGGGGCATGGCACGAGTACGCGAACAAGAATTTTACGTACAAGGCCGCCTGGGCCTTGGGGAGCGTGATCTCACTCTGCCTCGACAACGACGGCGCGAGTGGTCTTCCCATCGCGTTGTCCCTTGAAGATTGGCCAAAGAGCGGACTCCCGTGGGCAGCCTTCTGGATAAAGGAGCTGCTTACGTGGGGCACGCTCGACCCTGTTGTTGCCTTCCTCATGGCACGTGGGTTGGTTGTAACCCGCGACGAGGGTGAGGAGCGAGCCACCGCGTATTACGCGGACCAGTCGAATCCGGACTCCAATGCGTGGCTCGACCCGAAAACAATTCGGAACTGGGCAGGGGGCGCTGGCTTTGCTGTAGGATCCAGAGCGCCCGCATCGGATCCGTGGCGCGCGGAAGTCCCGGTCCGGCTCGAGTCGCGTCAGGGATGGGAGACCAGTCAGCTGCGTGTTCTGCCTGCAAAGCGGGCGGGTGACCATTTCATCGATTGGTTCGACACGGCCGGGTATCTGGTGGCAACCTGCGATGAATCGCTCTTGGATGCGACGTGGCACGCCGAACACACCGACTTCATGCTGGACGTCGCTCGCAAGACGATCGTTGTGACCCCTTACCTCTAGTCCTAGGGTTGTGTTGACGACGATCTCGACGTGCAGAATCCGCACCGCCGCTCTCGCGAGTGGTGCTCTCGGTGGGATTCTGGTGGCGACTTTGGTGACTGAACGCCGTAGCACGAGATGGATCGGGCGCGCTTCACGCACACCGTCGGGACGGCAACGTCGCTCAACGAAGCGAACTGTGCGCGCGTCGATGGACGTCACGCGCCCAGTCCGTTATGTTAGAACGGTTCGATCCCGTTAGGGTCCACCAACAGAAAGACCGCGGACACGCGGTCTTTTTGCTACGTTGAGCGACGTTTTCTTCTAGGCAGCCGGGGCCGCTGGAGGCGTCGAAGGGCTGGTGACCACCTGGTGACCAAACGCGCCGTCGAGCGGTCTCCAGCAGCGCGCCATCCACTGCCGTAAATCAGCGACGGTCGAGTGCGCGTAACGGCTAGTCATCGTGATGGTGCTGTGCCCGAGGAGCTTCTGTACGTTGCCGAGTGGAACTCCGCGCTGGCTCAGGAGCGTCGCAATGGTGTGTCGCAAGGCGTGCCACCCGACACGCGGAACACCGGCGCGGTCGCAGGCTCGATAGAGCCCGTCGATTGAGTGCTCGGTGCGCATCGGTTCACCGTCGCGCCTCGGGAACACTAGTTGATTCCTCTTGGGCAACGCTCGCAGAGCTTCTTGCACGCGAGCGGTCAACGGAACCACCCGGGAACGGCCAGTCTTGGTGGGTCCGATGACGCCCATGGCTGCACCGCGACAGATGTTCGCTGACGGCGCAATGGACGCTAGGTCGACGTCTTCCCAGTGCAGCGCCGCTGCTTCATTGAAGCGCACTCCGGTGTCGGCGACGAACAGGATGAGGGCGTGCCAGAAACCGGTATCCGCGGCCGCGACTACGCGCTCAAGCTGTTCTTCCGTGAGGCATTTGTAGGGCTGCTCGGGCACCCGCACCCAGCGCACCCGGGGCACGACGGTCAGGCGTCGCCATTCCTGCGCAGTCACTAGGCAACAGCGGAGGATGGTCAAGAGATTGTTGATGCTCTTGGGCGCATAGCCTGCTTGCACCTTGCTGGCCGTGAAAGCGTCGATGCGCTCGGTGGTGATCTCGTCTAGGTGCTGCAGCCCGAACGCGGGGACGAGATGGTGTTTGAGCGCAGCGCGTTTCTCTCGCTGCGTGTGGCTGCGATTGCGGGCGATAACGTACTTTTCGAACCACTCGCCCGAGAAGTCACCAAATTTTGGGGGCCGACACGCGAACGGGTCCATGCCACGGACCTCCGCCTCGGAAAACTCACGACGAAGACACTGTTCGAACATTTCGGCACCGCGCTTGTTCTGAACCAGGGACCGTCTTCGAATTCGACGCCCTCGCCATTGAAAGTCCACCCACCATTCGTTGTTGCGCTCAGCGCGTCGGATGGCGGCCATAGGTAGAGGTGCGCTGTGGAGGTTGGTTCCGTCGGCGCTCAAGGTATGAGACAAGGTCCGTCGCTCGGATACGAAGAAGGCGACCGACACGGTAGTGGCTGATCTCACCTTGAGCCAGCCAGTCGTAGACACCTCTCTTTGATGTTCGGAGCCTCTTCGCGGCCTCCGCCGCGGTGAGAAAGTCATCGGGCAGCGCGGACATTTCTGCGCGCTCCACGACGTTTTCACTACAAGTCATAGATTTTGAACGTGCGAGCGCGGACGCGGTGGCTGTGGGTTAGTCCCCGTTTGGCCACTGCGCAGAGCGGTCGCAACGTAGCATTTGAACCTGCGATCACGGAAGGCGCGCCCCGTGCTCGGGGTGCGGTCTCGTCCGCTCGCAGTCACCGTGCACGATGCCCTACCTAGATGGGCTTGGGAGCGTGACAACCGTCCCCGGCGTCTGTGGATGAACTCCGCCCGGATACCGTTCGGCACGGGAACGCCGAAATGGTAGGCAATGCCCACCATGAACAATGGCGTCGTATTCGACGAAGCCCGGCTTCTCGAGAAACTGCGAGATATCGAAGCGCTGTTTGCCGGCGCAACCACCGACGGCGAGCGCTTCGCTGCAGCAGAGGCGAGGAAGCGCATTCAGCTTCGACTGAAGGCGATGGAGGAGGCGGACCCGCCTGTCGAATACAAATTCAGCGTTGGAGACGGCTGGTCCGCCAAGCTCTTCATGGCTCTTTGCCGACGCTACGACATCAAGCCCTTTCGCTATCGCGGTCAGCGGCGGACGACGCTCATGGCAAGGATTTCGAAGCGGTTTGTTGACGAGACGCTCTGGCCTGAGTACCAACAGCTGAGTGCGGTGCTGCGCCAGCACCTTGATGCTGTCACGGAGCGCGTGATTGTCGCCGCTATTCATCAAGACACTTCCGATGCGACCGACGAGGTTGCGGGCGCGTTGCGTCCTTCCGACGAATAGCGACTCCCATTTGGCCACTCGAGCCTCGCTTGGAGCGCGGCTTCATCGTGTGCATGGTAGAGTTGGCAACCCTCGGTAAGTGGGTAGTTGTCCACATGACCCGGGGACGGTTGTCACGATCCCAAAAACAAAGCCTCCCGGTAGGTTAGTACCGGGAGGTTTGACGCGCCTCGTGAAAGGCGCGATTCCACCCCTCCTCGTCAGCTGTGCCTGTGCAGGAACATCGACAAAAGAAGAGGTGGCCCACAATCCAAGCGGACCCGACGATTTCCGTCAAGGGTCAGGTCGGCGATCTGTTGTCAGCGGTTGATGCGCCAGCGGCGTTTCCTATCTTGGCCATCGCACCATCGCCGCGCCACGCAGGCATCGTGTGTCTCGATGATCGACTCAAAGCGATCGTCGCTCGCACCCGTCGGCTTCGCGATTTGGTCGACGATAGCGCGGCACTGACAGCGCTTGCCGCGGATGTCCGATACGAGCTCGATTGCCGTGCGCCCAGAATCGTCGTTATCGAGCGTGCGGTAGAGCCACGTCGTGCACCGCTCACAGACAGACTCGCTGAGCGCGTCGTCGCCCAGGCGCGTGAAGCGGGGGTTCGCATCATCACGTTGTCCTTCGTGGAAGCGTGTGAACGCATCTCGAGCGGCAGCTCCGCTCGGTCAACAGCGCACGCCTTGATCAGCCGCTACGCAGCCTTGGGCAAGCGGCTTGCTCCGCGGGGCGTCCCGCTCCTTCGCCATGAACGATGGCGAGAAGCGAAGCCGCTCGTAACCGCGTTTGCACTGGCGCATGCCGTTGGCCTCGACGTCCTAGCGTCTGCCGCTCGTCCGCTCGGATTGGGTCCACCTCCAGAAACCCTATGAACGCAGAAACTCATTCACACGATGGGCCTGGTTTCTCGCGCCTCGGAGATCTGATCCCAGCGACGGTCACGATCACGCGCGGCACTGCCCGCGCCGTCTGGTCCGCACGGGAACTCGAAGCCGCATTCCGAATACCGGGACTCGCTGCTCGCCTCACCGAACTGCTCAGGTCACCAGCTCTCCACAGCTCGAGCGGGGAAGCGAGGGAGGGGTTTGGGGAGGATGTGAAGGGGTTCCCCGGCTTCCCGGAAACGCAGAACGCCTCTAAAGAAATTCTTGAAGGGCGTTCTGAGCGTTCAGGGAATGGGGAAGGCCCCGAAGGATTAAGTAGTAGCCCCGCGCGCGCGACA
>Ga0164241_10004540_pt1 | contig 13394 bp, 14 predicted proteins | sample OricomyardsoilBY_FD_108780 | JGI IMG/M metagenome (GOLD analysis project Ga0164241, IMG submission 108780) | Backyard soil microbial communities from Emeryville, California, USA - Original compost - Back yard soil (BY) | ecosystem: Environmental > Terrestrial > Soil > Unclassified | place: USA...
CCAACAGGTAGCCGTCCGGGCTAGGCGCGCTCCGCCAGCACTATCCACTTGTCTGACAGCAGCGGCGCCGAGACGCGGATGACATTGCGGATGGCGAAGCCCGCGTCGCCGAACTCCTTCTCGAGTTCCTTTCGCGAAACGCGAGACAGCGGCGGCCTGCCGATGCCGAGCCGCCCGAACGTGTGCGTGAGGACATAGCGGAACGAGTAGCAGTGCCGGTAATCGACGATGACCCAGCGACGGGACACGCGGTGGAACTCTTTCAACATGCGCACGCGCGTCACGGGGTCGACGTGCATCATGAAGCGGATGCTCACGACGCAGTCTAGCGAGTCATTGCGCAGCGGCAGGTGTTCGGCATTCGCCTGCACGAAACCACGGATCGCCTGCTGGTGGCCCTCAGGGGTGGACGCGGCCTTGGCGAGCATTTCGTGCGAGATGTCGCTGCCGACGATTTCGAAACCTTCCCGCGCCAGCGCGCCGGTGAACCGGCCCGTGCCGCAGGGCAGATCGAGGATGGTGCGAACCCCCGTGGTCTCGCCCAGCGCCCTGCGGATGGCAGCCCACTTTCGCTTGTTGCGCTTCTGGCGTTCCGGGGTGCTGAAGCGATGGAAGTCGTAGTCTTCTGCCACCGACGAGCTGCGATAGAACTCGCGCTTGTAGTCGTAGCCGTCGTCCCGCGGCCGGCTCGGATCACTCTTGCCGGGTTTCTTCATGAGGGCCGACACTCTAGTGGTTGACGTTGGATGAGGATAGTGGGGAGGGGCCGCGATTTACCATTGTTTTGATAGCGGTTACATCTCCCGAAAGTCGCCACCTGACGACTCCGCTTCACATTATCCCGGGGTAGTTTGCGACCTGGTTCACCACGCTGCAGTGCCATGAACCGGGTCGTGACGTGCATCACCGGCCACCCGCCGGCATGTTTGTAGAGTTCGAATGAATGAGCGCAATCAGAGTCATCCAGTTCACGGACCCGCATTTGTTTGGCGACGTCGCAGGCACGCTGCGCGGCGTGAACACCTACGAAACGCTGGAACGCACACTCGCTGACGCGGCCGGCCACCTCGCCATCTGTGACGCCATCCTGGTCACCGGTGACCTGGTGCAGGACGATGCGGGCGGTTACGAACACTTCCAGCGCCTCTTTGCGCGCTATGGCAAGCCGGTGCTCTGCATCCCCGGCAACCACGATTTCGTTCCGCAAATGCGCGAAGCGCTTTCGGGACGCCCGTTCGAACTCGACGGCCCCGCCGACATCGGCGCATGGCGCATCGTGCTGCTCGACAGCGTGGTGCCCGACCAGGCCGGCGGCCACATCTCGGTCGAAATGCTGACCAAGCTCGATGAAGAGCTGGGCCGCGCACGCCAGCGCCACGCCATGGTCTGCCTTCATCATCATCCCGTGGTCATGCAGAGCCGCTGGCTCGACAGCGTTGGACTCTCCAACGCCGACGAATTCTGGTCGGTCATCGACAGCCATCCGCAGGTTCGCGCGGTGGTCTGGGGCCACGTGCATCAGAACTTCGAAAGTGCGCGGCGCGGCGTTCGCCTGCTCGCGACGCCTTCCACGTGCGCGCAGTTCCAGCCGCGCTCGGATCAGTTCGTCATCGACAACCAGCCGCCGGCCTACCGGCTGCTCACGCTCCATTCCAACGGCGCCATCGATACTGGCGTGCACTCCCTGACTGCCGCAGAATCCGCGGCATGACCTTCCCCCAAGCGATGTCCCGAGGCCTCGCCCGCGGCCTCGCGGCCCTGCTGTTGCTTGCGCTTGGCCCGCAGAGTGCGCTCGCGCGGGGCGAATCTTCCGTCTGGGTCATGCAAGGCAAACACAACACGGTGTACCTCGCGGGCTCTGTGCATGCCCTGCCAAAAGGCCATGCTGACTTTCCGGAACAGCTCGAGCGCGCCTACCAGGCGGCCAACGTCATCGTGCTGGAAGTCGATCTGGAGGACATGAACCCGCTCGATGCGGTGAAGTTCATCGGCACCCACGGCACGTTGCCGGACGACAAGTCTCTCCAGGATGTGATGGGGGCCGATGCGTATGGGCGCGTCGCCGCGCTCGCCGCCTCGCTCGAAGTGCCGGAAACCATCATCGCGAAGCTCGAGCCCTGGGCCGCGGCGCTCATCCTCACGCAATTCGCGCTCAGCAAGACCGGCTTCGACCCGGATCTCGGCATCGACATGCAGATCACCGAGCGCGCGCGCGCCGACGGTAAACCTGTCGAGGGGCTGGAGACGGTCATCGATCAACTCAGCGTCTTCGACAATCGCACTTTCGAAGAACAGACACGCTTCCTGCTCGACTCCGCAGAGGACGCGCCGACACTCAACGAAGATCTCCAGAAGCTCATTGCGGCCTGGCGAACGGGCAACCTGCGTGCGCTCGAGAAAGAGTTCCAGAAGGAACGCAAGAAATCTCCCGCGCTCTACGATGCGCTGCTCGGCGTCCGCAACCGCCAGTGGTTGCCGAAAATCGAAGCGTTGCTGGAGCAGGACCGCAATTACCTCGTGGTGGTCGGCGCCCTGCATTTCGTGGGCCGCGAGGGCCTCCTTTCCCTGCTCGAGAAACAGGGCCACAAGGCCGTGGCGGTTCCGGCCGCAAACCCGGCGCGCTGATCCCCCGCGCAGAGTGGTCCCTAATCGGGGTTGGGCACCACGCTCAGCAAGGTGTCCAACCGCTCGATGGGGTCGTCGAGTTCGAGCAGCGCCTGCTTGTCGGCGAGTTCGATGGGCAGCAGCTCAGTGAGCCGCGCGCCAATCCAGGCGGCGTCCCCGAATTTCCTTTCCACGTGTTCGTAGTGCTCCGAGAGATCCTCGAGCGCGCGACGCACGGTCTCCACGAGGTGCCCATATCGTTCCGGCAGCGCCACTTCGCGCTCGGCCGGCAACCACGACACCTCGCCCATGTTCAGTCCATCGCCGGCGCGCCAGACGCGCAACACGCGGAACTTGATCCCGCCCACGCAGCTGATGCCTAACAACCCATCGTGGAGCGTGTGGAAATCGGCGATGCGGGCCGTGCAACCGACGGTGGCCGTGGTCGACACCTCGCCCGCCTCGTCACCGTCCTCGATCAGCACCACGCCGAATGGCTGCTGCTCGCGCATGCAGCGCCGGACCATGTCGGTGTAGCGGGTTTCGAAGATGCGCAGAGGCAGCGGGCCGCCGGGAAAAAGCACGGTGTGCAGGGGAAACAACGAAATGACGTTGCTCTCGTTCACGGGCTCTTTCACCTCGGGGCTCACATCCTGGCCAGCGCCTCGAGGAGTTTCCCATGCAGCCCGCCGAACCCGCCGTTGCTCATGATGAGCACCTGGTCGCCGTCCACCGTGCTGCTCGCGAGACCGTTCACCAGTTCATCGATGGAGCGGGCCATCCGGCCCTTGGGACCGAGCGAGGCCACCACCGCATCGGCGTCCCAGCCGAGATCCGGTGGCGCGAACATCCACACCGAATCCGCGGCCCCGAGCGATGGGCCCAGCGTGTCGCGATGCACGCCCATGCGCATCGTGGCCGATCGTGGCTCGAGCACGGCGACGATGCGCTTGCCACCGACCTTGCGGCGCAGGCCGTCGATGGTGGAGGCAATAGCCGTGGGGTGGTGCGCGAAATCGTCGTACACCGCGACGCCACGCACCTCGCCGCGCAGTTCCATGCGACGCTTGACTCCCTTGAACCCGGCGAGTGCAGCGATGGACTGCGCCACGGAAACCCCCGCATGACGCGCGGCGCCGATAGCGGCCAGCGCGTTCTCGGCATTGTGCGCGCCTAACAAGGGCCAGCGCACCGTGCCCGCCGGCTTGCCGCCTTCGAGCACCACGAACTTGGAATAGTCGCCGCCTTCCTCCATGTCCAGCGACCATGCGGCCTCCGCGCCGGGCGCACGCGCGAACCCTTCGAGGGGTGTCCACGCCCCCATGGCCAGCGTCGCCTTCAGATTGTCATCGGCTGCGTTCCAGACAATGCGGCCCGAGCCCGGGACCGTGCGCACCAGGTGATGGAACTGCTTCTGGATCGCCGCCAGGTTTTCATAGATGTCGGCGTGATCGAACTCGAGGTTGTTCAGAATGAGCGTGCGCGAGCGGTAGTGGACGAACTTCGCCCGCTTGTCGAAGAACGCGGTGTCGTATTCATCCGCTTCGATGACGAAAAACTTTCGACCGCCGAGCCGCGCGCTCACCGAGAAATTGCCGGGCACGCCGCCGATGAGAAAACCCGGCGAGAGCCCGGCATGCTCCAGGATCCACGCCAGCATGCTCGACGTGGTCGTCTTGCCATGCGTTCCCGATACACCGAGCACGTGTACATCCCGCAGCACTTCGCGCGCCAGCCATTCGGTGCCCGAGGTGTAGGGGATATTGCTCTCGAGCAGCGCCTCGATGACCGGCGTGCCCCGCGTCATCACGTTGCCCACCACCACGACGTCCGGTTTCGGCGTGAGCTGGCCGGCTTCGAATCCCGAGGTGAGCTCGATGCCGAGCGCCTCGAGCTGCGTGCTCATGGGTGGATAGACGTTCTTGTCGGAACCCGTGACGCGATGGCCGGCGGCCTTCGCGATGGCGGCAATGCCACCCATGAATGTGCCGCAAATGCCGAGGATGTGAACGTGCATGGCGGAACTCTAGCGCCTAGGTGGCACCGGACGGAACTCCGAAGATCATGCCGTACGCCAGCGCCGACGCGATGTTCAACGCGAAGAAGAAGAGCAGCGCCGCGATCCAGTGCCATTCGAACGCGGTGCGCAGGATGCGGACCTGCACGATCAGGAGCCAGAACCCGACGACCATAGCCAGCAGGCCCAGGGCGGCGGGCGTCGGCACTGCAGGATCGGGCTTCACGATGTATGGCATCAATGCGGTGCTCATCGGGATCACGATCGGCATGAACAGCGCGGATGTCCCGAAAAGGGCCGTGGCGGTCTGCAGGAAGCGCTCGGGCTTGTTGGCGAGCGAAAACGCCGCGCGAAGGCCGAGCAACGCGACGACCGACTCCACCATGAGCATGGTCTGCCAGTCATTGGGCGTGTTGGAGAGGAGCGAATACGCCAGCGCGGAAATGCCCACGTTGAGCACCACGGCCAGGGCGAGCACGCCCGTCGACGCCGGCAACTGCTCCGGCCCGCCGCGCAACAGAATGATGTCGATGAGACGCACGAGCAATGCGCGGAGATTCACAAGCATAATGCCGGGCCGATTGTACACGTGACCCGGAGAACGTCGCCCTTGATGATTGACACTGCCGATGCACTGACAGCATTTGCGCACCAGGCCGGGAGCGCGAAGGCGCTTTCGCTCGACACCGAATTCATGCGCGAGAAGACCTACCGCGCGGAACTGTGCCTGCTGCAGATCGCCATTGGCGACACTGCCGCGTGCATCGATCCGCTCGCGGTGCCGGATCTGTCGGTGCTGGCGCCGTTGCTCTGCGCATCCGGCGTCGTGAAGATCATGCACGCCGCGCGTCAGGATCTCGAAGTGTTGTTGCCGGCGGTCGGCATGGTCCAGCCGGTGTTCGACACGCAGATTGCCGCGGCACTCGCCGGCCATCCTTCCCAGGTGGGTTACGGAGAACTCGTGCGTCGCTTGCTCGGCGTGGAACTGGCCAAGGCGCACACGCGTGCCGACTGGTCGCGCCGCCCGCTTTCGGCGGAGCAGCAGGAATACGCGCTCGATGATGTCCGCCATCTCGCCGGGCTTCGCGCGAGCTTGTTAGACACCCTCGCGGCCAAGGGTCGGCTCTCCTGGCTCGAAGAAGAACTCGCGGCGCTTGCGAATCCCGACTCGTTGCGCGTGGCGCCCGAAGACGCCTGGAAAAAGATAAAGGGGCTGCCCGCGCTCGATCCGCAGCGCCAACAGCTCGCTCAATCGCTGGCGGCATGGCGTGAGCGCCGAGCCATCGAGCGCAACCGGCCGCGGGGCTGGATACTCGACGACGTTTCGTTGCGCGAAATCGTGGTGCGCCTGCCCCGCTCCACCGATGCGCTGCTCGGGCTGCAGGAGATGCAGGAGTCGGTGGTCCGGAAGTGCGGCGATGAGCTGCTCGCCCTCGTGCACGAAGCGGGCATCAGCGAGCCGGCACCGCCGTTGCCGCGGCGGGAACGCCCGGACCCGGCGCAGCTCACGCTGGTCAAGCGTCTGGCCGACGTGGCCAGTGAAGTCGCCAAGGGGCTGGAAATCAATTCCGAGGTGCTCGCGACGCGTCGCGAACTGGAAAAGCTCGCGGCCGGTAAGCGCGACATCAGCCTGCTGCGCGGCTGGCGCAAGGAAATCGTCGGCGAGAAGTTGCTAGCGGCGCTTTGACTTGCGACGCACGCGCCGCACCAGGCGCTTTGCCGCGCGCGTGACCTTGCGGACCACCTTTCGCGCGGCCGCCCGCGTCTTGGCGGACTTGGCTGCCACCTTGCGCTTGACCGATCTCGCGGCGGACTTCGGCTTGCGGCGCACTGCGACACGAGAACGCGACTTTTTACGGGCCACGGCCTTGCGAGCCGCGGGCCGGCGCTTGGGTGCGCGCTTCCTGGCAGGCGCAGCGGACCTGGGCTTCTGCGACAGCGCGTCGCGGAGCCGCTGCGTGATTTCCTCGAGCGCGCCTTCGGCACGCACCGTGCGCAGCAGGCCGGCATCCGAGTAGTAAGACAGCACGGGCTGAGTCTGCTGCGCGTAAACGCGCAACCGCTCGGCGACCGTCGCTTCCTCGTCGTCCTTGCGCTGGAACAGCTGGTGTTCGGTGCTTTCCGGCACGCAATCCGTGGCGGGGCTCGATGGAGGCGCGGTGTGGATGTTGAAAACCTTGTTGCACAGCGAGCAGGTGCGCCGACCTGAAATGCGACGCACGAGTTCATCGGCGCTGACATCGAACAACACCACCGCGTCGAGCGGCGTGTCCAGGTCGTCCATGAGCTTCGTCAGGCCTTCCGCCTGGGTCTGGGTGCGCGGGAACCCGTCGAGAATGAAGCCGTTCTTCGCATCCGGCTGCGCCACGCGGTCGCGGATGATGTCGAGCATCGTCGCGTCGTCGACCAGCAGGCCTTTCGCCATGATGGCATCCGCGCGCTTGCCGAGTTCCGTGCCCGCCTTGCGGTGCTGGCGCAGGATGTCCCCGGTGGAGATCTGCGGGATTCCGAATTCACTGACGAGACGCTGGGCCTGAGTACCCTTGCCGGATCCCGGCGGGCCCATGAGAACGATACGCATGCTAGATTCTTGACCTGACGAGACCCCCTCGAAGGGTCGCCACACTACCCAAACCACTCACCGCAGGCAAACGTCCGCGGGACATTTAACGAGACATACGAGATAAGCCATGAGCAAACGCACGTCCGCCAGAAAACAGAAGCCCATGAACGCGTTTTATGCTCAATCGGGCGGCGTGTCGGCGGTCATCAATGCGTCCGCTGCCGGAGTCATCGAGGCGGCGATGAAGTCGAAGCTCATCAACAAGGTGTATGCGGGGCGTCACGGAATCGTCGGCGCGCTCACCGAAGATCTCATCGATGTTTCAAAGGAATCGCGCGCCACGATCAAGGGTCTGCGATATACGCCGGCCGGCGCATTCGGTTCCGCGCGCTACAAGCTCAAGAGCCTCGAGCAGGATCGCGCGAAGTACGAGCGCCTCATCGAAGTGTTCAAGGCGCACGACATCGGCTACTTCTTCTACAACGGCGGCAACGACTCGATGGACACCGCTAACAAGGTGTCCCAGATCGGCGATCAGCTCGGTCATCGCGTGGTATGCGTGGGCGTGCCCAAGACCGTCGACAACGACTTGCCGCATACCGACTGCACGCCGGGCTTCGGCTCGGTGGCCAAGTACATTGCGCTGTCCACGCGTGAAGCCGCGCTCGACGTCGCGTCGATGGCCAGGACTTCGACGAAGGTGTTCGTCATGGAAGTCATGGGCCGTCACGCCGGATGGATCGTCGCGGCCGCCGGCCTGGCGGGCAAAGGTCCTGACCAGGCGCCGCACATCATCCTTTTCCCCGAGATCGCGTTCGACAAGGAAAAATTCCTCGCCAAGGTGAAGGACACCGTGTCGCGCGTCGGCTACTGCGTGGTCGTGGTCTCCGAAGGCGTGCACGATGCCGACGGCAAGTTCCTCGCCGATGCGGGCACCAAGGACGCCTTCGGTCACACGCAGCTCGGCGGTGTCGCGCCCGTGGTGGCGAACCTGGTTCGTGAAGCTCATGGCTACAAGTACCACTGGGCCGTGCCAGATTATTTACAGCGCGCCTCGCGTCACATCGCCTCGAAGGTGGACGTGCAACAGGCCTATGCCATGGGCAAGGCGGCCGTGGAGCTGGCGGTGTCGGGCCACGACGCCGTCATGCCGACCATCATCCGCAAGAAGTCGAAGCCGTATAAATGGGTGGTCGGCCATGTGGCGCTCAACGATGTGGCGAACGTCGAAAAGAAGTTGCCGCGCGACTACATCACCGAAGACGGCTTTGGCATCACCGAAAAGTGCCGCGCGTATCTCCAGCCGCTCATTGAAGGTGAAGACTACCCGCCGTACCGCAATGGCCTGCCGGAATACGTGACGATCAAGGGCGTCGCGGTGAAGAAAAAGTTGAATACGGACTTCAAACCCTAGCGCGCGGGGCCATACTGGGCGCGAAACAGGGGGTGCCACATGAACCCACGGGCGTCCACGCATATCCTTTCCCAGCTCGCGTTTGCCGCGCTGCTCTCCGCGTGCGGCGGCGACGAGCACAGGACCAGCGTCATCCAGTCGGCTGCGAGCATCAGTTATATGCAGGACGCCGGCCTGGTGGTGGGAGCACCCACACCGCCCTTACGCCCCAATATCACCGGCAGGGTCACCGGCGACTTCACGATTTCCCCGCCTTTACCACCCGGCCTGACGATCGATCCGTCCCAGGGCGATATCTACGGGATTCCGGCTGCACCCGCGCCAACCACGAGTTACAGGGTGAGTGCCGCGAGCTCGGAGGGCCTGGTCACGACCACGGTCAGGTTCACCGTGCGAGCCGTGACACCGAAAATCGCGTTCAGCCCGAGTGCCTGGACCCTCACGCAAAATGCTCCGCTGCCGGGGAATATCGCGCCGAGCAACAGGGGTGGTGTCGTGGTGACCTGGTCCATAGATCCTGCGCTGCCTGCCGGCCTGTCCTTTGACGCGGCCAGCGGAACGATTTCCGGCACACCCACGGCGGCCTCGCCGCAGACCAGCTATCTGGTGACCGCCACCAATTCCGGGGGAACGTCTTCGGCCGACCTCACCATCACCGTTCAGGCGGCGTCGGGCTTGGGCGGCACGCGCGCGCCAGGAACGGAGTCTGTCGGCGTCGCCGCGGAGACAGCCGTAGTGCAAAGCGGCAGCTGGTTGACGGTGTTTCGAAAGGGCGCCCCGCTATCGAACATCGACATACCCGCCGACGCGCGCTGGTGGCGACTCGCCACCGACGGCAGCTACATCGTTGCCGCCACCGACAGGCGCCTGACGGTGTGGTCATCAGCGGGCACCATGCTGTTCACGAGACGGGCTAACTACGGCGACGCCGAGGTATTCGCGGCCGCGGCTGAATTGCGCGTCGCCGCGGGCCCGGTGGGCGAGCACGTCATTGAAATCATCGCCGTGCCCAGGGGAGTCGCGCGACTCAGCCCCGCTTTCCAGGGTTCGTTCCTGTCGTGGACGGAGGATGGCGAGAGCTTCAGCACGAGCACCGGCGCCGAGGTGCTGAAATACTCGCGAGAAGCCGCGCGTTATGCGGACGCGGCGCTGTTCACCACCGCCGTCGATTGATCACCACGATTGCGCGCTGGCGGGCACGAACGTCATCCTCACCAACAGATTGAAAGACATCCGCGATTTCATGCCCGACGTCCGCGACGGACTCACGCGCGAGGAGCGCGTGGTCCTCTGGGTGCTGCATGAAACTCAAAAGGAACGCGGTGGCCGCAACGTGCCCACGGCCATGCTGTGGGGGCGGGTCTGCGAACACATCGACATTTCGCCTGACGAACTGTCCGCCCTGCTGGCGCGGCTCGGTGCCCGCAAGGACCTCCCCTAGCCGCCTCATCGATGCCTTCCCGGCATCGCGGGATGTCAAATTCAGGCGCCGCCGGCAGGACTTCGCTGTCCTGGCGTGCAATGTCCCGTTTCCGGTGGCCGGGACATGGGCACGTTGCTATAGTCCGCGCCCAAAATGGGCGTCCGCCGGGAGTGGCCGCTCATAACCTATTAATAATTCGCTGATTTCCGACAGGAGTTCTGCATGACTGCCACGACGTGGCTATGGCTGGCCATTGGTGCCGGCATAGTTGCCGTTCTGTACGGCGTGTTCTCGATGATGGCCATTCTCAAGCTGCCCACGGGTAACGCCCGCATGCAGGAAATCGCTGCCGCCATCCAGGCCGGTGCGAAGGCCTACCTCAACCGCCAATACACCACGATCTCCGTGGTCGGCGTCGTGTTGTTCGTGGTCATGGGTGTCGCGCTGAACTGGGCCACGGCAGGTGGTTTCGCCATCGGCGCGATCCTCTCCGGCCTCGCAGGCTACATCGGCATGAACATCTCGGTGCGCGCCAATGTGCGCACCGCCGAAGCGGCGAACAATGGGCTCAACGCCGCGCTGCAGGTGGCCTTCAAGGGCGGCGCCATCACCGGCATGCTGGTCGTGGGCCTGGGCCTCCTCGGCGTCGCAGGCTACTACGCAGTCCTCGCGCCGCGCATTGGCAGCGAAGCTGCGCTGCATGCACTCGTCGGTCTCGCGTTCGGCGGCTCGCTCATTTCCATCTTCGCGCGACTGGGCGGCGGCATCTTCACCAAGGGCGCAGACGTCGGTGCCGATCTCGTCGGCAAGGTCGAAGCCGGCATTCCCGAAGACGATCCGCGCAACCCGGCCGTCATCGCCGACAACGTCGGTGACAACGTCGGCGACTGCGCCGGCATGGCCGCCGACCTCTTCGAAACCTACGCCGTGACGCTGGTCGCCACGATGTTGTTAGGGGGTCTCATGATGGCGGGCATGGGCGAAAACGCCGTGCTGTACCCGCTGGCGCTCGGCGCCGCTTCCATCGTGTCCTCCATCGTTGGCACCTTTTTCGTGAAGACCTCCGAGGGCGGCAAGATCATGAATGCGCTGTACAAGGGCGTCATCGTGGCCGGCCTCATCTCGGCGGCGGCGTTCTGGTTCATCACGGAGAAACTCGTGTTGAACACCGAGGCCGCGCCGGACCTGTCGCGACACATGTTTTATTGCACGCTCATCGGCCTCGCGCTGACGGCGGCGATGATCGTGATCACCGAGTACTACACGGCGACGGAATACGGCCCGGTGCGCAAGACAGCGGCCGCGTCGCAGACGGGCCATGCCACGAACATCATTGCGGGCCTCGGAGTCTCGATGAAGTCGACGGCGCTGCCCGTGATCGCGATCTGCTTCGCCATCTACGGCGCGTACGAACTCGGCGGCCTCTATGGCATCGCGATCGCCGCGACGTCGATGCTGTCGCTGACGGGCATGGTCGTGGCACTCGACGCTTACGGCCCGATCACCGACAACGCCGGCGGCATCGCCGAGATGTCGAAGCTCGACAAGAAGATCCGCGATATCACGGATCCGCTCGACGCCGTCGGCAACACGACCAAGGCCGTCACCAAGGGTTATGCGATCGGTTCGGCGGGCCTCGCGGCGCTGGTGCTGTTTGCCGACTACACGCATAACCTCGAGACGCATCTCCTGGCCACGGGCCGCGAGATGGTTCAGTTCTCGCTGTCGGATCCGGCCGTCATCATCGGCCTGTTCATCGGCGGCCTGGTGCCCTATCTATTCGGCGCCATGGCCATGGAAGCCGTGGGTCGCGCGGCAGGCTCGGTGGTGACTGAAGTCCGTCGCCAGTTCCGCGAGATCAAGGGAATCATGGAAGGCACCGCGAAGCCGGAATACGGCACCGCCGTGGACCTGCTCACCAAGGCGGCGATCAAGGAGATGATCATCCCGTCGCTGCTGCCCATCCTCATCCCGGTGGTCATCGCCTTCGGCCTGAACTGGCTGATGGGCCCGGGTGCGGGCATCCGCGCGCTGGGTGGCTTGCTCATCGGCACCATCGTGACCGGCCTCTTCGTCGCGATCTCGATGTGCACCGGAGGCGGCGCCTGGGACAACGCCAAGAAGTACATCGAGGAAGGCAACTTCGGGGGCAAGGGTTCCGAGGCGCACAAGGCGTCGGTCACGGGTGACACCGTCGGCGATCCGTACAAGGACACCGCGGGCCCGGCGATCAACCCGCTCATCAAGATCATCAACATCGTGGCGCTGCTGCTGGTGCCGCTGTTGTAGGAATCGGGGACAGTCCCCACTGGCTGGCAAAAGGGGGCGCACCTCACCGGTGCGTCCCCTTTTAGTTTCTGGGGCCAGGAAATATCGTCCCCATATTGGCGGTCCAGTTCATCGTTCGAAGGAGCACGCGCATGGCTGACGAAAAATTCACCGTCGAGAAATCCGAGACCGAGTGGCGCGACGCCCTGTCCGCCGACCAGTTCCGCGTGCTGCGCGAGCATGGCACCGAACGGGCCGGCACCAGTCCGCTGAACTTCGAGAAACGCACCGGCGTGTTCCACTGCGCGGCGTGCAACCAGCCGCTGTTCGAATCGAACACCAAGTACGAGAGTGGGTCAGGCTGGCCCAGCTTCTGGAAGCCGCTGCCCAATGCCGTCGCCACCACCACCGACACGACACACGGCATGGCGCGCGTCGAAGTGCACTGCAAGAATTGCGGCGGCCATCTCGGCCACGTCTTCGACGATGGTCCGCAGCCGACCGGCCAGCGCTATTGCATGAACGGCGTCTCGCTGAAGTTCGAACCCACCTGACATGGTGCCGGGTGGGGAAAGTGGGGAGTGATCGTGAGGCGGGACGCGGCGACTCCCCACTTTCCCCACCCGGCACCAGCTCTAACTACCTACGTCGCATCCCGGGACGCACGGGCTGGATCGCGGCCGCGAATTCGTGCTCGCTGGTGTCGGAGGCGGTGTCGGCCGGGCCCGCATTCACCAGCACGGCACTCACCAGCTTGTTGAGGCGATCGCAATAGGCCGCCACTTCCGGGGCGCCCTGCCCCTGGACGTCTTCGAGCGCATGCGAGATATCGTGCAAGCGACGCTCGATCCTCGAATCCATCTTCAGCGAATGGGTGACGCAGGCACTCACGCAGGCCGTGATCTCGGCATCGAGTTCACGCATCGACGTGCCCGCAATATTCATTGCGCGCATTTCGGCCGGACAACCCGCCTGCAGATGCTCACGCCACATTTGCGACAGTTGCATCGCTTCGCTCCCAATCCCGGATTGCGGCCGAAAGTAACCGAAATTGCTGCAGTCGTCCCGCGGAAAAACCCATGCCGGCATCCGCCTACGCACCGGC
>Ga0164241_10004541_pt1 | contig 13394 bp, 9 predicted proteins | sample OricomyardsoilBY_FD_108780 | JGI IMG/M metagenome (GOLD analysis project Ga0164241, IMG submission 108780) | Backyard soil microbial communities from Emeryville, California, USA - Original compost - Back yard soil (BY) | ecosystem: Environmental > Terrestrial > Soil > Unclassified | place: USA...
GCGTCGGAGACCATGCCCCGGTTGATGCCGACCATGCCCGCCTCGATGCGCTCGACCATGCGCAGGGCACGGGACATGTTCGCGGTGAAGAGGTAGGAGGCGAGGCCGTAAGGAGTGGCGTTGGCGAGGGCGAGTGCCTCCTCCTCGTCCTCGAAGGTGACGACCGGGGCGACCGGGCCGAACGACTCCTCGTGGAGGACGCGGGCGTCGGCGGGGACGTCGGCCAGGACGGTGGGGGCGAAGAAGTGGCCGCGGTCGGGCAGGTCCCGAGCGGCGCCGAGAAGCATCGTCGCTCCCGCCTCGCAGGCCTCGTCGACGAGACCGCCGAGGCGTTCCCGGGCTGTGTCGTCGATCAGCGGCCCGACTTCGACGCCGGGGTCGAGCCCGTGGCCGATCGGCATCTCCCGGATCGCCGCCGCCAGCCGCACCGCGAACTCCTCGGCGATCGGGGCGGCGACCAGCATCCGGTTGGCGGCCACGCACGACTGCCCCGTATTGCGCATCTTCGCCAGGGTGGCTTCGCGCACCGCGAGGTCGAGGTCGGCGTCCGCGAAGACGATCAGCGGCGCGTTGCCACCGAGCTCCATCGAGGTGCGCAGGAGGTTGTCGGCAGCCGCCCGCACGAGCTCCTTGCCGACCTCGGTGGAGCCGGTGAAGGAGACCTTGCGCAGGCGCGGATCGGCGAGGAGCGCGGCGACCACCTCGCGCGGCCGTGAGGTGGTGACCACGTTGAGGACACCCGCCGGCAGTCCGGCCTCCTCCATCAGCCTCGCCAGCGCCCGGCTCGCCAGCGGCGTCTCGCGGGCCGGCTTCAGCACCGTGGTACAGCCGGCGGCCAGGGCGGGCCCGAGCTTGCGGGTGGCCATCGCCAGGGGGAAGTTCCAGGGTGCGATCAGGAGGCAGGGACCGACCGGCCGGGGGGAGGTGAGGATGCGGGCGTTGCCCGCCGGGGCCGGGCCGTAGCGCCCGTTGATCCGCACCGCCTCCTCGGCGTACCAGCGCAGGAACTCGGCGGCGTAATCGACCTCGGCCCTGGACTCGGCCAGCGGCCGGCCCATCTCGAGGGTCAGCAGGCGGGCGAGGCTCTCGCGGCGGGCGACGACGAGGTCGAAGCTCCGCCGCAGCACCTCGCCGCGCTCGCGCGGCGCCGTCGTCGCCCACGCCTCGGCGGCCTCGACGGCGGCGTCCAGGGCGGCGATCGCGTCGCCGGGGCCGGCGTCGGCCGCGGTGGCCAGGACCCGCTCGGTGGCCGGATCCTCCACCTCGATCCGGGTGCCGTCGCCCGCCGGTCGCCATTCCCCGCCGATCAGCAACTCGACCGGCTCGATCCGCTCCACGTCCATTTCCGTCGTCATGGCGACAAGGATCACCGCGGCCGGCGGTGCCGAATGCCGGCGCCGTGTTGGAATTGACGGCCGGCGGTTCGACCACATTGGTGCTGTCGCGGGACCCGCGGCCAGGCCAGGATGTTGCCGATGATGAATGCGCTCTGGCATCCGTTCGCCGACATGTCGGTGTCGGCCGAGAAGAAGGTCGTCCTCCAGCGCGGCGAGGGCTGCCACGTCTGGGACGAGACGGGCAACGAGTACCTCGACGCGACCGCGGGCCTCTGGTTCTGCAACGTCGGCTACGGCCGCCGCGATCTGATCGAGAAGGCGACCCAGCAGATGGGCCGGCTGCCTGCCTACTCGACCTTCGACCTCTACGCCAACCGACCGGCGCTGGAGCTGGCCAACCGGATCGCCGCGCACTCCCCGACCGACGGCCCGACCGGCGTCTTCTTCACCAGCGGCGGCTCCGACGCGGTCGACACCGCCGCGAAGATCGCCCGCCGCTACTGGCAGGTGGCGGGCGAACCGGAGCGCACCGTGATCATCTCCCGCGACCACGCCTACCACGGCGTGAACGCCTACGGGACCAGTCTCTCCGGCATCCCCGCCAACGCCGAGGGGTGGGGCCCGCTGGTCACCGACGTGGTCCGCGTGCCTGCCGACGACACCGCGGCGCTCGAGCGGGCGCTCGAGGAGCACGCCGGCCGCGTGGCCGCCTTCATCGGCGAGCCGGTGATCGGCGCCGGCGGCGTCCGTCCCCCGCGGGACGGGTACTGGGCGCGGGTACAAGAGCTCTGCCGCCGTGACGGCGTGCTGCTGATCGCCGACGAGGTGATCACCGGCTTCGGCCGCCTCGGCACCTGGTTCGCCTGCGAGCACTACGGGATCGCCCCCGACATGATCACCGGCGCCAAGGGCGTCACCTCCGGGTACATGCCGCTCGGCTTCGTCGCGGCGGGCGACCGGGTGCGCTCGCTGCTCTGGGAGGACGGCGGCGTGTTCCGCCACGGCTACACCTACTCCGGCCACCCGGTCGCCTGCGCGGTCGGGCTCGCCAACCTGGAACTGATCGAGATCGAGAGCCTGCGCCCGCGGGTCGAAGCTCTGGCCCCGGTCCTCGCCCAGGTCCTCGACGGCCTTGCGGCCCTGCCCGGCGTCGCCGCCGTGCGCAGCGCCGGCCTGCTCGGCGCGGTCGAATTGGCGGGGGCCGCGGAGGACCCGGCGCTCCCCGGGCAGGTGGTCGCCGCGATGCGCGAGCGCGGCGTCCTGATCCGCGCCCTTGCCGGCGGCTCCCTGCAGATCTCACCCTCCTTCGTCGTCTCCGAGGTGGAGCTGGCGCGGATCGGGGAGACGATCGCGAGCGCGCTCGACGTGGTCGCGGCGGCGGAGGTCGGCGGTTAACCGGTTCATCGGCAAGTCGGCGCTGGTCACCGGCGCCACCGACGGCATCGGCCGTGACGTCAGCGAGCGCCTGATCGCCGAGGGCGCCGGCGTGCTGTTGGTGGCCCGCCGGGCCGAGCGCGGCGCCGCCCTCGCGGCGGAGCTCGGCGAGGGCGCCCACTTCATCGCCGGCGACGTCGCCGACCCGGCCACCGCCGAGCGCGCGGTGGCGGCGGCGGTCGAGCGCTTCGGCGCCCTCGACGTGCTCGTCAACAACGCCGGGCTCGACCACTCAGCGCCCCTGGCGAGCGCGCCGCTCGGCCCCGTCCGCGAGGTCTTCGACGTCAACTTCTTCGGTGCCCTGCGGTTCATGCAGGCGGCGCCCCCGCGGATGTTCGACCGCGGCGGCGCGATCGTCAACGTGACCTCGCGCCTGGCCTCGATCGGCGTCCCCGGGATGTCCCTCTACGGCGCCTCCAAGGGCGCCCTGCTGGCACTCACCAAGGGCGCCGCGGTGGAGTGGGCGCCGCGCGGGGTGCGGGTCAACGCGGTCGCTCCGGGGATGACCGACACGCCGCTGTTCCACGAGTGGAACGAGGCGGCCGCGGACCCGGCGGCGGCGCGCGCCCAGGTCGAGCGCGGGATCCCCCAGGGCCGCCTCGGCACCACCGCCGAGGTCGCCGCCGCGGTCGCCTACCTCGCCTCCGAGGAAGCGGGCCACGTGACCGGCGCCTCCCTCGCCATCGACGGGGGGTACACGGCGGCATGACCATCGAGCCCGGCGCGGCCACCCTGACTTTCGCCGCCCGTGCGGCCCGCCTCACCGGGTCGGAGATCGACTCCAGCACCAGCCTGTTGCAGCGCCAGACCCACGACATCGTGCGGCTGGCGATGGGCAGCCCGGCCGCCGAGGCGATCCCGAGCGCGGTGCTGGGCGCGATCGCCGGCGACATCTACGCCGACGGCGCGCCGGCCTTCGACTATGGGCCGACCGAGGGCGAGGCCGGCCTGCTCGACCAGCTGGAGCGCTTCACCGGCACCGCCCGTCGGCGGTTGCTGGTCACCGCGGGCGGCATGCAGGGGCTCGACCTCGTCTGCAAGCTCTTCGTCGACCCCGGCGACGTGGTCGCGGTCGAGGCGCCCACCTACACCAACGGCTCGGCGACGATCGCCAGCTACGAGGGCAGCCTGCTCGAGGTGCCGGTCGACGAGGAAGGGCTCGTCGTCGACGCCCTCGCCGAGCTCGGCGACTCCCTGCCGCGGCCGCCGAAGATGATCTACACGATCCCGACCTTCCAGAACCCGAGCGGCAAGACGCTCAGCCTGCGCCGTCGCGAGGAGCTGCTGGCGTTGGCCGAGCGCTGGGGCTCGGTGGTGCTGGAGGACGACCCCTACGGCCGCCTCGCCTTCGACGGCGCGCCGCCTCCGAGCCTCGTCTCGCTCAGCGACGAGGCGCCCTGGGTGGTCGGGGTGCAGACCTTCTCGAAGATCGTCGCGCCGGGGCTCCGGTGCGGCTGGATCGAAGCCGCGCCGGCGGTGATCGAGCGGATGATCGACGCCAAGCAGTGCATGGACACCTGCACCAACGTCCCCGCCCAGCTGCTGATGGAACGGTTCCTCGCGCTGGGGGAGATGGACGCCCACCTGGAGCGCCTGCGGACGATCTACCGCCGGCGGAGGGAGGCGATGATGGCTTCCCTCGCGTCCTCGCTCGGCCCGCTCGGGGCGACCTGGACCAACCCCGGCGGCGGCTTCTTCACCTGGGTCACCTTCCCGCCCCCGATCGACACCCGGGAGCTCTTCGAGGCGGCGCTGGTGGCGGGCGTCGCCTATATCCCGGGCGATGCGTTCGCCACCGCGCCTGGCCTCTCCGACTCGCTGCGGCTCTGCTTCGCCTCCTGTACGAGCGCCCGCGCCGAGCTCGGAGTTGCTCGGCTGAGGGATGCGATCGTGTCAAAATACGACCTCGTCTGAGCTCCAGGAGAGGGGCGGGCGAACGCGCTTTCGGGGCCCCACCTTGACCTTGTCCATGCGAGAAATGCTCTCGGCTCCCGTCTTTCGGGAGGCCGAGGTGTTGGGCGGGGACGAGTATCTCGACGAGGCGCAGCTGCGCTGGATCACGGTGATCGAGGGGCCGGTCGAGAACTTCGTCCGGCCCGGCGAGCTGGTCCTGACGACCTGCGTCGGCTGCGACCAGGCGCGCCTCACAGAGATGGTCGCCGAGATCGGCGCCTCGCGGGCGGCGGCGGTCTGCGTCAGCCTGCCGGAGATGGGGGAGCTCCACGCGGTCCCGCAGGAGGCGCTCGACGCCGCGGCGGCCCAGCGGATGCCGATCCTGAGCCTTCCCTGGGAGGTCCGCTTCGCCGATGTGATCATGGCGGTGACCGATCGGATCATCGCCAAGCAGCACGCCGCCGCGCTCGCCGAGCCGGACCAGCTGCTGGCGAGCGTCGCCACCGCGGCGCTCGAGGGGGCCGGGCTGGCGGCGGTGGCGGAAGCGCTGGAGGCGATGATCGAGCGGGCGATCGTGATCCTCGCCCCGAGCCTCCACCTGCTCGCGCACGGCGCCCTCGCCCGCGAGCGGCTCGGCCCGGCGATCGACGAGTGGGACGTGCGCCTGCGCGAGCTGGGCCCGGAGGAGGCAGCGCGGATCGAGCTCAGCCTCAGCACCGAGACCGCGAGCTGGGTCGACGGCGTGCCCGCCCTCGGGCTGGGGCCGGGGATGACGGTCGGTGCCCGTGCCGGGCGCCGTGTCGTCGGCATCGTCTATGCCGCCCTCGACGAGGACCGCGCCTTCATCCCCACCCTGGAGGGCCGGGCGCTCACCCAGTCGGCGATCGCGGTGGCGATGGAGATGCTGCGCATGCGCGCCGCGGTCGCCGCCGAGGAGCGGCTGATGCAGAGCTTCGTCTGGACCCTCGCGGGCGGCTCCTCGCCGTCGCGCGAGGTGACCGCGCGGGCGGTCCTGCTCGGACACGACCTGCGGCGTTCCTACCGGGTCGCGCTGGGCCGCGCCGCCGACGAGCCCTCCGCCACGGCCCTGGCCGAGAAGCTCGGCGCCGAGCTCGGCAAGGAGGCGATCGTGGTCACCCGCGAGGAGCTGGTGCTGGCGCTCGCGCCGGAGTCGCCCGCCTCCCTGCGCGAGCTGCTGTCGGCTTTCCAGGACGGGCTGCCGGAGGCCGACCGCGCCAGCTGGGGGGTGGTGGAGGAGCCGACCCCCCTGGCGGGGCTGCGCGAGCCCTTCCGCCGGGCCGAGCGGCTGGAGGAGATCGGCCGCGTCCTGCTCGGCGCCGACGCGGTCGCCGACGACGAGCGGCTGGGGGCGGCGGTCCTGCTCGGCTCCCTCGCCGAGGATCCCGGGGCGGTCGCCGCGGCACGGGCGCGCCTGGGGCCGCTGATCGCCTACGACGCCAAGGCCGGCCGCGATCTCCAGGCCACACTCGGGGCCTACCTGCGCCACCACGGCAACACCAGCGCCGCCGCCCGCGAGCTCTACCTCAACCGCCACTCGCTGATGTACCGGCTGAAGAAAATCGAAACCCTCCTCGACTGCTCCCTGGAGAGTTACGAGGACCGCTTCACCCTCAACCTCGCCCTCCACCTGGTGAACCTGGCCGAGCTGATGGCGCGGCCGGGCTGAGGGGCGGGGGAAGGGACGGGTTCGCGCGGGACGATGTGCTTCGGGGCGGTGGCGGCCGTCCGAGGTGCGTCCTGGGCGTCTCATCGCGGTCCTGGCTGGCTGTGACCGCGATGAGACGCCCAGGACGTGAGGGAGATGCAGGGAAGAGGACACAGGTCCGGGAGGAGGTCGGACTCACGTGGGAGTCCCGGGCGAGAGAAGGCACACCTGGCCCGGATCCGTGACGAAGACGCCGGGAACGTCACGCTTCCGCGCGCCTTGCGCCGCTTCTCGGGCCGGGAACAGGGGCCCGAAACGCGCTGCATGAGTTGACCGTGCCCTGGCAGGGTCAACTCATGCAGCGCGGTCGTGACGGTTGGACAACACGCACGGAAGCGTGGAGTTCGTGCCGTCTCCCTCGCGACGTCACGAATCTTCCACTCCTTTCATCCCCGGCCGTCTCGGCCACGGCCACAGCCGGCCAGGGCCGTGGACGAGACGGCCGCGCTCGCCGAACCCGCCTCGCGTCCCTTGTCCTGACAATGTGTTGCAGAGATCCTGTCCGTTGCCTCCAGGGTGGGGCTAGGCGGTGGCGTCGCGCTTCCCTAGGTTGGGACAAGTTGCCCCCGACCGGAGGTTGAATGTGGACGTAGGGACCGCCAGAGAGACGGAGTCCGGGCGCGGCGGCTCCGGTGCCGCCGCCCTGCTCGAGCGTGACCGGCGCGCGATCGGCGCGATCGAGAAGCTGCGCTTCTCGCCCCTGACCGCGGTGGGGGGCGAGGGCTCGGAGCTGATCGACGCCGACGGGCGCCGCGTGCTGGACATGTCGGCCACCTGGGGCGCCGCCTCGCTCGGGTACAGCGACCCCGTCCTCGCCGACGCCGTGGCCGGGGCCGCCGCCTCGATGGCCGGCGCCAGCATCCTCTCCTCGGTCCCGGAGCCGGCGGTGCGCCTCGCCGAGGAGTTGCTCGCGCGCGCCCCCGGGTCGGGCGAGCGCAAGGTCTGGCTCGGCCACTCCGGCTCGGACGCCAACGAGACCGCCGTGCGGGCGATCGAGCTCGCCTCCGGGCGCCCACGCCTGCTCGCCTTCGAGGGCGCCTACCACGGCGGCACGAGCGGCTCGATGGCGGTCTCCGGCCACTCCTCCCAGGAGCATGCCCAGGCCCATCCCGGCCGCGTCCTGGTTCCCTTTCCCGACCCCTACCGCGACCCGTTCGACGACGGCGACGACCTCGCGACGGCGGCCCTGGCGCGGGTCGACGCGGCGCTCGCCGAGCATGGCCCGGAGACCTTCGCCGCGCTGCTGGTCGAGCCGATCATGTCCGACGGCGGGCTGATCGAGCCGCCGGCCGGCTTCCTGCCCGGGCTTGCCGAGCGCTGCCGCCGGCACGGCATCCTGCTGCTCTGCGACGAGGTCAAGGTCGGGGTCGGCCGCACCGGCACCTTCGCCGCCTGCGCCGCCGAGGGGATCGAGCCCGACGTGATCACCTTCGGCAAGGGCATCGGCGGCGGGCTGCCGCTCTCCGCCGTGGTCGGCCCGGCCGCGGTGCTGGACGCCGCCACCTCCTTCGCGATCCAGACCACCGCCGGCAACGCGGTCTGCGCCGCCGCGGGCCTCGCCGTGCTCGGGCGCATCGAGGAGCTCGGGCTGGCGGCGCGGGCGGCCGAGCGCGGCGCCCGCCTGGTCGCCGGGCTGCGCGAGCTGGCGGCCGACCGGGAGCTGATCGGCGACGTGCGCGGGCGCGGGCTCGCGGTCGGGGTCGACCTCGTGCGCGACCGCGATGCCCGGACCCCGGCGGGGACCGAGGCGGCGAAGACCATCGTCCGGTCGCTGGAGCTCGGAGTCGCCTTCTTCTGCGTCGGGCCCGAGTCCAACGTGCTCGAGCTGACCCCGCCGCTGACCGTGTCGGACGCCGAGATCGACCGCGCCGTGGAGGTGATCGGGGCCGCCCTCGCCGACGTCGAAGCCGGCCGGGTCCCCGACACCGCGATCGAGGGGTACGCGGGATGGTGAGCGCCGGCCCCACGCGGGCGGAGGTGAGCGCGGCCGGGCTCGTGTTCGTCGGCCAGGGCGACCTGGTCGGGATGACGCGCGGCAAGGCGGTCCCGGCGGCGCATCTGGAGAAGGTGGCGCGCGACGGCGTCGGGTGGGTGCCGGCGAACCTCACGCTCGACCCCTTCGGCGGGATCGCGCCGAACCCGTGGGGGCCGATCGGGGAAATCCGGCTGCGGCCCGACCCCGCCGACCTGCTGGCGATCGAGCGCCCCGACGGCCTCTCGCCGTTCCAGCTCGTGCTCGCCGACTGCTTCCGCGAGGGCGCGCCGTGGGAGGCCTGTCCGCGGGGCCTGCTCAAACGCACCCTGGCGGAGGTCGAGCGGGTCACCGGCTGCGGCGTGATCAGCGCCTTCGAGCACGAGTTCCAGCTCGACCCCGGCTGTCCCAGCCCCCACCAGGACGCCTTCAGCCCCCACGCGCTGGCCGCCGCGGAGCCGTTCCCCTCCCAGCTTCTCGGCGTCCTCGCCGAGGCCGGCTTCGCCCCCGAGATGGTCTTCTCGGAGTTCGGCCCGCGGCAGTTCGAGGTGCCCTGCGGGCCGGCCCCGGCGCACGAGGGAGCCGACCGCGCCCTGCTCCTGCGGGAGACGGTGCGCGAGGTCGCCCGCTGGTCGGGCAGGCGCGCCTCCTTCACCCCGATCGCCCCCGGCGTCGGGGTCGGCAACGGCGTCCACATCCACCTCTCCCTGCTCGGCGAGGGCGGCGCCGCGCCGCTCGGCGCGCTCGACCAGGAGGGCGCGGCGGGGGACCTGGGACGGAGCTTCGCCGCCGGCGTCGTCGCCCACGCCGACGCCCTCTGCGCCTTGACCGCGCCGAGCCCGGTCTCCTACGCGCGCCTCGGCCCGGGCCACTGGAGCGCCGGCTACGCCGCCCTCGGCGGGGTCAACCGCGAGGTCCTGCTGCGGGTGGTCGGCGCCGGCACCAGCTCCGCCCACGTCGAGTTCCGCGCCGCCGACGCCACCGCCAACCCCTACCTGGCGCTCGGGGCGATCCTCGCCGCCGGCCTCGACGGGGTCCGCCGCGAGCTTCCGCCCGTGCCGCGCCAGGACGACGATCCCGCGGCGCTCGATCCGACCGAGCGCGAGCGGCGCGGCGTGCGCGCCCTGCCCGCCTCGCTGGAGGAGGCGCTGCGCGCGCTGGAGGAGGACGAGGCGATCGCCGGCTGGCTGCCGACCGAGCTGCGCGAGGCCTACCTGGCGATGAAGCGCCACGAGCTGGCGCTGGCCGCGGAGCGCGGCTCGCCGGCCGCGACCGGGGAGGCCTATGGGCGCATCTACTGACCTGCCGCTGCTCGACCACCACTGCCACGGGGTGGTCGCAGCGCTCGACCCGAGCGGCTTCGAGCGCTGGATCACCGAGAGCGACCGCCCGCCGGCACCCGGCACGCGTTGGTTCGACACCCCGCTGGGGCTGGCGATCCGGGCCTGGTGCGCGCCGTTCCTCGACCTCGAGCCGGGGGCGCCGCCGGAGGAGTACGTCGCCCGCCGCGGCGAGCTCGGCCAGCCGGAGGTCTGCCGGCGCCTCTTCGCCGCCTGTGGCCTGGAGTGCCAGCTTGTCGACACCGGTATCTCCGGCCTCGGCCTGACCGCGCCGGGCGAGCTCGCCGCGCTCACCGGCGTGCCCGCCTGGGAGGTCGTGCGGATCGAGGCGGTGGCCGAGGTCGTCGCCCGCCAGGTGACCAGCGTGGACGCCTTCCTCACCGCCTTCCCGGCGGCGCTCGACGAGGCCGCGACCGGCGCCGTCGGCCTGAAGACGATCGCCGCCTACCGCCACGGCCTCGCCCTCGCCCCGGCGCCGCCCGCGTCCGCCGAGGTGCGCCGCGCGCTCGAGCGGCGGCTGCCCGAGATCGTCGCCGGAGGGCGGCTCGCGGACCCGGTGCTGCTCGACCTCGGCGTCTGGACCGGGGTCGAGGTCGCCCGGGCTCGCGGCCTGCCGATCCAGGTCCACACCGGCCTCGGGGACACCGACGTCGACCTGCGCCTCGCCGACCCGACGCTGCTGACGCCGCTGATCCGCGCCCTCGACCCGCTCGGCGTCGACCTCACCCTGCTCCACTGCTACCCCTACCACCGCCAGGCGGCCTACCTCGCGGCGATGTACCCGCACGTCTATTTCGACCTCGGCCTGGCCTTGAACCACGCGATCGCGGGCGCGCCCCGGATCCTCGCCGAGGCGATGGAGATGGCTCCCTTCGGCAAGCAGCTCTACTCCTCCGACGCGATCGCGATCCCGGAGCTGCACTACCTCGGCGCGCGGGCGTTCCGCGGCGCCCTCGACCGCGTGCTCGACGACTGGTGCCGCGACGGCCTCCTCGCCTCGGCGGCGGATGCCGAGCGGATCGCGGCGGCGATCGCGAGCGGCAACGCGACCCGGATCTACCCGCTCGGATGAGCGCCGGGCTCGACCTCGAGCGCCTGCTGGAGGCCATCGACGCCGAGCTGCCGGCGGCGACCGCGCTGCGCCGTGAGCTGCACCGCCGGCCGGAGCTCGGCAACGAGGAGGACGCGACCGCGGCGACCGTGGCCGCGGCGCTGGACGGGGTGGAGCGCGAGAGCGTGGTCGGCACCGGCCTGTTGTTCCATGTCGGCGGCCGGGCCGGCGCCGCCGGGGTGCCGGTGATGGCCCGCGCCGAGCTCGACGCGCTGCCGATCGTCGAGGCCACCGGCGCCCCCTTCGCCGCCACCAACCGCGCCATGCACGCCTGCGGCCACGACGTCCACATGGCCGCGCTGGCGGCCCTGACCCGGGCGGTGGCAGGGCTCGGCGACGCGGCGCCGCCCCTCGCCGCCTTCTTCCAGCCGAGCGAGGAGCGGGCCCCCTCCGGGGCGCGCGCCTTCCTCGCCACCGAGGCCGGGGCGCGTCCCTACCGCGCCGTGGTCGGCGCCCACGTGCACCCGACGATCCCGTTCGGGTCCGTCGCCGTCCCGCCCGGCGCGATCAACGCCGCCTGCGACGACTTCCGCCTGCTCGTGCGCGGCGCGCCCACCCACGCCGCCTACCCCCACCAGGGCCGCGACCCGGTGCTGGCGCTGGCGGCGGTCATCGTCGCCCTGCAGCAGGTCGTCAGCCGCCGCCTCGACCCCGTCCACGCGGCCGTGGTCAGCGTCAGCGGCCTCGACGCCGAAGGCCCCAGCAACGCGCTGCCCGGCGAGGCGACCGCCTGGGGGACGGTGCGCACCCTGGCGCCCGAGGACCGCGCCCCGGCCCTGGAGCTGCTCGGCGAGATCGCCGCCGGCGTCGCCCGCGCCCACGGCTGCTCGGCCGCGGTCGAGGTGACCCCCGGCGAGCCGGCGCTCGTCAACGACCCGGGGCTGGCGGCCCGCGCGGTGCCCCTCCTCGCCGCCGCGGCCGCCACCCCGGGGGCCGGCTTCCGCTCCTGCGGCTCCGATGACATCGCCTTCCTCGGCGGACTGGCGCCGCTCCTGATGGCTTTCGTCGGCGTCAAAGGCGCGCAGGCGCTCGCCGACGTACCGCTCCACGACCCGCGTTTCCTGCCTTTGGAAGAGGCGGTTGGCGCGGTCGCGCGGACCCTCGCCTGCCTGTACGTCGCGGCGTCCGAGGGTGGAAACACAGACTGGCCACAGTCCGCCGGCCCACTTCCACCAAACCGTCGATAGCTCGCCATGGCCCCCGGTGGGACTCTGGCGAGCATGGGAGCGGAGACAGACCGCGAGTCGGCCGGCACCGCCGTGGCCGACGCAAGTCAAGGGACCGGGACGAAGCCTGGGTTCCACGCCGAGGGCATCTGCGTCCACTTCGAGGGCGTCAAGGCCGTCGACGGAGTCGACGTGACGATCGTCCGTGGCGAGGTGCTCGGATTGCTCGGCCCCAACGGGGCGGGCAAGACGACCCTCGTCAACGCTCTCACCGGCTTCGAGAAACCGACCGCCGGCCAGGTCTGGCTCGGCGACCGTGACATCACCGGGATGGCGGCGGCCCGGCTCGCCCGGCTCGGCGTCGCCCGCACCTTCCAGTCCGGCCGTCTCTTCGACCATCTGACCGTGCTCGAGAACATCGAGGTGGCGGCGCTGACCGAGCACCGCACCCGCCGCCGCTCTGTCGCCCGCGCGCGGGAGATCCTCGAGACGCTGGAGCTGACCCACATCGCCGGCCGGCGCGCTCGCGAGCTCTCCCACGGCGAGAGCCGCAACGTCGAGCTCGGTCGGCTGATCGCCACCTCGGCCTCCTACCTGCTGCTCGACGAGCCGGCCGCCGGCCTGAACGAGGCCGAGAGCGACCAGCTGACGGCGCTGATCGCCTCGCTGCCGGAACGGCTCGACTGCGGCGTGCTGATCATCGAGCACGACATGCGGGTGATCATGCGGCTCTGCCACCGGATCCAGGTCCTCGACCACGGCAAGACGATCGCCGTCGGCACCCCGGAGGAGATTCGCGGCGACGCCGCCGTCAACGCCGCCTACCTCGGTTCGGTGGAGAACGACGCCGCGGGGGAGAACGATGCTCCAAGTTGATTCGCTTGAGGTCCGCTACGGACGCCTGGTCGCTGTGCACGGCATCTCGCTGGAGATCGGCGAGGGCGAGTGCGTCGGGCTGATCGGCCCCAACGGGGCGGGCAAGACGACGACGCTCTCGGCGATCGCCGGGGTGCTCTCGCCCGCGTCCGGCAAGATCGAGATCGGCGGCGAGAGCGTCGGCGGCGAGCCGCCCGAGGCGATCGTCCGGCGCGGCGTCGCCCTGGTCCCCGAGGGTCGGCGGATCTTCACCACGCTCTCGGTCGAGGAAAACCTCCGGCTCGGCGCCGCGGTCCGCAAGGACGACGAGGTCGACGCCGACATCGACCGGATGATGGAGCGCTTCCCGGTGCTGCGGCGCTACGCCGCGACCCTCGCGGGCAAGCTCTCGGGCGGCGAGCAGCAGCAGCTGGCGATCGCCCGCGCGCTGATGTCGCGCCCGCGCCTCCTGCTCTTGGACGAGCCCTCGCTGGGGCTCGCGCCGCTGATGGTGGACCTCGTCTTCGAACTTGTCGCGCAGCTGCGCGAGGAAGGGATAA
>Ga0164241_10004542_pt1 | contig 13393 bp, 6 predicted proteins | sample OricomyardsoilBY_FD_108780 | JGI IMG/M metagenome (GOLD analysis project Ga0164241, IMG submission 108780) | Backyard soil microbial communities from Emeryville, California, USA - Original compost - Back yard soil (BY) | ecosystem: Environmental > Terrestrial > Soil > Unclassified | place: USA...
AAGCTATAAATGCTTCGCAGGTAAAACTGTAGTCATCTAAAAAGCCACTTATGGTAGTTTTGCCATTTTTATAATTGCGTTTAACACTACCATCGGGTTGTAGCATATTGTGCTCCAAAAAACGTGCAACACTAAGAGCGCTATCTAAAAACCTTTGCTCGCCAAAAGTGTTATAAGCATCAATATAGCCTTTAAGCATAAGGGCGTTCCACGATGTAAGTATTTTATCATCTAAACCGGGGGCTACCTTTTTACTGCGTTCTGCTAACAGCTTAGCTTTCCATTTGGGTATGTTATTATTTATAGCATCGCTTTTACCTGTACGCGTTAAATTATTCAACCCTTCAAAATTACCATGTATGCTTACATTAAATACTTCATTAAAAGCATTAAAATCGGCACCTAATATTTTGCTTAGTTCATCGTAACCCCATACATAATACTTCCCCTCCTCTCCTTCGCTGTCGGCATCTAAGGCACTATATATACCACCCGATTTATCAGTCATTTCGCGGCTAATAAAATCTAAGGTTTCATACACCACTTCTTTGTACCTCTCGTTATGGGTTACCCGGTAAGTCTGGCTATAAAGCGAAACCAATTGGGCGTTATCGTAAAGCATTTTCTCAAAGTGAGGTATCTCCCAATCAGCATCAACCGAGTACCTGGCAAAGCCCCCGCCAACATGGTCGTATATACCGCCATCCATCATATTATTAAGGGTAACGGTAACCGCTTTAAGGGCAGTATTATTATGTGTGTAATAATAGTTTTGCAACAAATACTGATAATTAACAGGCATAGGAAATTTAGGTGCGCCGCTTCTTCCGCCTTTTACATAATCAATAGCGGCATTCATTTTCTCGAAAATCTGAAGCCTGTCATCTTCAGTAAAATCGGATTGAGGTATTACCTCTATGATATCCATAGCACGTATGCCATTGGTTAATTGTGCAGCACGTTCATAGGCTTCATCTTTATGGTTCTTCCAGTAATCAACAAAATATTCAAGCACCTGTTTCCAATTCTCCTTAGGGAAATAAGTGCCTACATACAGAGGCCTGCCATCGGGCAACACAATGGCATTTAATGGCCAGCCGCCGCTACCTGTTATAAGCTGGCAGGCATCCATATATATCTGGTCAACATCAGGGCGTTCTTCCCTATCTACTTTAATATTTACATAATTATCATTCATTATTTTAGCTATTGTGGTATTCTCAAAACTTTCATGCTCCATTACGTGACACCAATGGCATGCCGAGTAGCCAATTGACACAATTACCAACTTATCTTCGCCTTTAGCTTTTTGCCATGCCGCATCGTGCCAGGCTTGCCAGTTAACAGGGTTATGGGCGTGTTGCAAAAGGTATGGGCTGCTTTCGTAAATCAGTTGATTAGTATAAGTGTGCTGCATATTTGTTTTTGTATTACAACTTGCCAATAATAGCGTTTCCAAAATATTGAAAGGCGCGGGGCATCTTTTTTAATAGTGCAAATGAAGCACTATATACGTTAATACCATAAAACATTATTTTTGCCCAAGCTGTAAGAAGCTGCCCGCAACCAACATTTAAATACCTAACTTTGTGCGGTATGTTTACTATCAGGTTTGCCGAATTAAGTTTAACTGAAATTACCAGATTGGCATTGGAAAAACTTACGCTGCCAATAAGCGATTGGGAAAAAGCAATTTGGCAATTTATTGTAAGCTGGAATGACCCCTTAATTACTGAAATTGAAATTTATACTTCCGGCTCAACAGGGGTACCTAAGGCTATAAAGCATACCAAGCAAGCCATGCTTGCAAGTGCACAAATGACCTGCGAAACACTAAACATACCTAAGTGCAGCAGTGCTTTACTATGCCTGCCTGCAACAAAAATTGGAGGTATAATGATGATAGTACGCAGCATTTATAACCAAATGAATTTAACGTGCATATTGCCCAGTTCAACACCATTTAATGCGTTGCCGTTAAACCATAACATAACGTTTGCGGCCTTTACACCTATGCAAGCCCGCTCATCGGATTCGAGCTATGAGGCATTTAAAAAATTTGAAGGTATAAAGACGGTAATATTGGGTGGAGAAACCATAACTGAAAGCCTTACCAAACACCTTAAAATAGCGCGCAACAAAATATACTCCACCTTTGGTATGACAGAAACCATAAGCCATATTGCCATTAAAAAGATAAATGGATTAACGCCCGATGAGCATTACAAAACATTGAACGGAGTAAGCGTATCGGCAAATAATGACGATTGCTTAGTAATAAATGCCTCTGCCATAAACATACACCAACTTGTAACCAATGATTTGGTAAAAATAATTAGCCCTCATGAATTTAGTTGGCTTGGGCGGGTTGATAATATAATAAACACAGGCGGCATTAAAATAAACCCCGAGGCAGTTGAGCAAAAGCTATTTAAGAGCATGGGCGTCCCGTTTTTTGTAACAGGAATAGATGATGACAGAACAGGGCAAAAACCTGTGCTTGTGCTTGAACTGGAAGCGCTGAAGGATTTTGAAATGGCTGAATTGAAAACTGAAGTTGCAAGTCTCAACAAATTTGAACGCCCCCGCGCGGTGTACTTAATACCTGAATTTGTACGTACTAATACAGGCAAAATAAACCGTGCAGCTACCATTAATAAACCAGCACATATTATAGCCTTTTAATTAGCCTAACGGGCTATTAAAAGCTTTTCGGTTTGCGAAATTTTATCGCCGCTTAAATGAATAAAATATAACCCTTCGGGCAGTTGCGCGGTTGAAATAATAACGGCATTATCATTTATATTTTGCGCGTAAACTACTTGGCCCATTGCATTAAGTAGTTGTACGTTTTTAAAAGAATGATTAAACGGCAAGCGTATACCAACTAAATCATTTGCAGGATTAGGAAACACTTTTACATCGGCGCGTTTAACTTCGTGAATTGCCGATGCCGTGTTGTTTGAAAGATTGATGTTATCCAAATACATGGCATTGCCCCAACCTGTAACGTTTTCAAATTTAAAGCTAACATTACTTTGGCCCGCTAAAGCATTTAAGTTAACCTGTAAGGTTTTCCATTGTGTTGATGTAGGCACAAAATAATCGGTTGTATTTGGTGCAGTAGCAATATCGGCGCCGCCTTGCGCTGAGGCCAATATCCAAGTGCTGCCGCAATTAAGGCTGTAATAAATATTCAGTGAATCTGAACGGTTAGCATCGTAACGCGCATAGGCCACATCAACAGTTAATAAAGGATTGGCAATACTTGCAAGGTCATATATATCTGTAACTAGTGCATCGCGCTTTTTATTCGGGTTCGATGTAAAACTGTAATTATCAATTACAATGCTATTAGCGCTTTGTCCATAGGCTCCAAAAAAAGTATTCTTCTCCCAAGTATAATCTAAGTTAGGATTGCTGACTACCCAATTAGTTGCGGGGAAACTACCTTCAAAACCTTCGGCAAACGGTGCGCCTGTACCCGTTGCACCATTATATGCAAAAAAGCTACTGCTTTTACTATCGTTACCTGCAAAGTTATCGCTTGCCTGGCTGTTTACATTGCTTAAAGTAACTGTAAAAGTATGTGTACCTGCAGCAACACTTTGTACGGGCAGTACAATTGCTGCATTGTCCTGCGATATAAGCGAACCGCTCCATGTATAAATTTGCGTTGCACCGCCGTCGGTTTGATAATAAAGCTTAGCAGATACAAGTGTAGTTAAGCCTTCGTTTTTAATAGTAACAATTGGTTTAAAGCTAAGTGCGCATACCGTATCGGTAGGAAAAACTACCGAAGCAACAGCCCCATCAATATTATAAAAACACTTGGTTGATGCATTTTGTAATTGCGAACGTGTACTGTTAAGTATTGAGTGCATTTGCGTGTTTTGCCCAATGGTAAACATATTGCGGCAATCATCATCGGTATAATCCATATAGTTCATAAACATATCGCCATTGGGGCCGTTGTTACATGATATGTGAGGGAACGAAGGACAACCAAAATTCATATCATCCTGATTAGGTGTATCGCTTATAAAATCGCCTTGGCCACTACAACCGGCTTGTGTACCCCATGTATGCAGCAAACCTAAATAGTGCCCCGCTTCGTGCGATATGGTTTTACCTTTTTTATAACCGCTCATAATATTACCGGTAGTGCCGGTAGTGTTGTAACGCGATACAATACCATCCTCATCGGCAGTACCGAAATACGGTAAAGTGGCATACGCCAATACCCCTTGCGACTGTAAGGTTCCGCCCATATTAACGGTCCAAATGTTCAGGTATTTATTATGATCCCAAATAGTAGCAGGCTTCAAGGTATTATCAATTGCGGTATCGGTATTCCAACTTGCTTGTGCAAACTGGTGGCGTATAATGCCTGTAGTTGGGTTACCACTGGGATCGAATTTGGCTAAACAAAATTTAATGCCGCAATTGGCAACTAAACTTTGGAATACACCGGGCACATTGGCAATGTCAGGGTCGCCGTAGTTAAAATCCCTGTTTAAAGCATCTAACTGCGAAAGCACCTGCTCATCCGATATGTTTTCATTAAAACCCACGGCATCGCCATTGTGTACTATATGAAATACTACGGGGATGTATATTACATCATTTCCCGCACGGCTTGCATTTGTAAGCGGATTAGCGGCTAATAATTTTAATGAATCAAGGGCGTTCATATACACCTCAGCCAATTGCGGATTGTTGGCAATGCGCTGTTCAATTAATGTAGTACTGCCACACCAGTTAGTTTGCTGTGCATTTAATTGCATAACAAACCACATACCCAAACAAATACCAATAAGCCGGTTCAATTTCATATTCTTCTTTTTAATTAAAAAGCACGGAACAACAGATTTTCTCCACCTGCCATTCCATGCTCTTTAAATCTTTACATATTAATTAAGTCGTTATTCTTTTACCAACCTTACAGTTTGCACAGTGTCCTTAACCCTTATTTTTACTATATATATACCCTGTGCAAAATTGCTGATATCTACCGTTTCAATACCTGATGTAAAATCATCTAATTTTTTGTTCCACATACTTTGGCCTATACTGTTATATATTTCAAAACTTATGTTTTGTGCTGTGTTAAGCTCAACCATAATATTACAGTTATTGCCTGCGGGATTAGGGTACACTTTAATTGAAGCAATATTAACCACAGTGCTTATACCTGTGCCCACTAAACTAACGGTTGATACTTTAATACAACCTGTTTGATCGGTAACGGTAACAGTATATGTACCTGCTGCAAGGTTATTTACTGTAGCCGTATTGCCCCCATTGCTCCAGTTATATGTATAAGGTGAAGTACCACCCGCAGCATCAACAGTTATAGAACCGTTATTACCCGATGAAGGATTTTGTGTGCTGAACGTAAGTGTAATATTAGAATTGTCGGTTACGCTTGCACTATTAGTGCTTTTACAACCATTAGCATCGGTAACAGTAACGGTGTATGAACCGGCAGCAATTGGCGATAGGTCTTCGGTTGAAGCACCATTGCTCCATGCATAAGTATATGGCGTAGTACCACCGCTTACTGATAAATTGATTGATGCAGTAGCTTGGCACGAGCCGTTAGTAACACTAACCGATGTGGCAGGGCCCGGTACCGATGCTACCTGCGCATTAGATGCAACACTACAACCTTTACCATCGGTAACCGTTACGGTATAACTGCCGCCTGCTAAATTGCTTACTGTAGCAGCCGATGAGCCTGTACTCCATAAATATACAAACACCCCATTGCCACCACTGCCTGTAGCCGATACTGAACCATTGGCTGAACCACATGTAGCAGCCGTAGTTGATATACTTGCCGATACCTGTGCAGGGTTAACTATAGTTACCGATTGTACGGCTAAACATGTTGAGGCATCGGTTACGGTAACAGTGTAGGTACCCGCTACAAGACCGCTTGCCGTAGCGCTTTGCGCACCGCTGCTCCAGTTATAACTATAAGGGGTGCTGCCGCCTGTGGCCGCTGCTAAGGCCGATCCATTATTACCTCCATAACATGAAGGCGGCGTTGGCTGTATACTTACCGTAGGGGCGCCGGCATTGCTGATGTTTGCGGTATTGCTTACCGAACAACCCGAAGCATCGGTTACGGTTAATGAATAACCGCCTGCGGGTACATTGTTAATGTTGTTAGAAGTGCCCGAAGTGCTCCATAAGTAAGTATATGGTGTAGTACCGCCCGATACGTTTGCAGTAGCAGCGCCATTTGATGAACCGCAGTTAGCAGGCGTGGTAGTAAAAGTAACTGATACCGATGTAGGGCTACCCGTAATAGTTGTAGTAGCCGAAGCTGTGCAGCCTGTTGAAACGGTAACTGTAACTGAATAGGTACCGGCCGCTAAGCCGCTTAACGAACCCGCAGTTGAGCCATTGCTCCAGCTATAACCCGTAATAGTTAAGTTAGTATTACTTACTAAGGCTACAGCTGTACCGTTATTTAAACCGCATGATGCATTTGTAGCCGTTATACTTGCTGTAAAATTAGCTGCCTGGTTAGCTACTGTCATGGTAGCAGATGCAGTACATAAATTTGCATCGGTAACAGTAACAGTATATGTACCTGCACCCACATTATTAATTGTTTGCGTATTTGCATTCGTATTCCAATGGTAGGTGTAGTTACCTGCGCCACCCGCACCAGTTACACTAACTGAACCGTTACTTTGCCCGCAAGATGCGTTAGTAGCAATAGGGGTAGCAGTTAATGCAGCTAACGGTTGGCCAATATTTGCCGATGAGGTGGCAGAGCACTGATGTGCATCGGTAACAGTAACTGTATAATTGCCCGATGGTTTGTTGCTTATTGAAGCATTGTTTCCCCCACCGTTACTCCAATTATAAGTATATGGGCTGGTGCCGCCTGCGGGTGTTACCGTTGCAGAACCTGTTGATGCACCATAACATGCTACTGCGGTGCTTGATGTAGTTAATGTTGGCTTAGCGTAAACGGTTATATAATTATTTTGAGTTAAGGTATTGTTTCCGTTAGCGTTTGATACGGTTAGGGCAACAGTATAGGTACCCGCAGTATTATAAGTAACCGTTGGGTTTTGCGCCGATGAAGCAGTAGGCGAACCACCTGTAAATGACCAACTGTAACCTGTAGGGCTACCGGTTGAAGTACTTGTAAATGTAATTGTTGAACCTGCACAAACTGCGGTATTATTTGCAGTAAATGATGCAGTTGGGGCGTTGCCTGTTGTACTTGTACAAACTATAGGTAAAATAGCCACATCAATACCAATGCCGTATGCAGTATTAAAGGTTGACCAAGCAGACGCATTACTTTCCACCCAAGCATAATCAGGTAATGGCGAGCTGGCTAAAGTGGATACTAACACTAATGTATCTCCACTTAAATTGGCCATTTCGTAACCTATAAAAAAGTTACCTGTAACAGTAGGCGGAGTAGGGAAAGAAACATAAGTTAAATCTTGATTATTAACATCAGTAATAATGTTACTGATTAGTTTGGTTTGAGAAGCTAATAAATTACCCGGCGACCCTCCGGTACCCGAATCATCCCATACTTTGGCAGTAATTACCGATGTTGTAGGGTGTGTAGTTTTAGCTATTGCAAAATAGAACAACCCACCCGTTACTTGTACCGAACTGGTATTAGGATAGAATTGCGAATAGCCCTTTGTTTGCAAGCTGTTATTGCCGGTTACATATCCTGTAGCCCCTGAGCCAGAAGGAAAGGCATAATAGGTTAAAGTATCATTAGCGTACAAGTTAGAAAGCGTATCGCAGGTTTGCCCACTGCTTTGATTTACTACGGTTATATAAGCTGTTTTTGTAACGGCGTTATTGCCGTTAGTATTGGTAGCTGTTAGTGTTACATTGTATGTACCTACCGTGTTATAAGTAATGGTAGGGTTTTGTGCTGTTGATGTACCCGGTGTACCACCTGCAAATGTCCAGCTCCATGAGGTTGGCGAATTGGAAGAAAGATCGGTAAAGCTAACGATATTACCTACTACTACGGTAGTTGGTGAACCAACAAAATCAGCCACCGGAGCCGAACCGCCTTGTGATGTTGAGTTATAGATATTTACGTTATCTAAGAAAATATTATTGCCATAACCATTAGTACAAACAAATGCAAAACGTACACTTGCCTGACCGCTTAATGAAGCCAAAGAAACTGAATCTTTTTTCCATTGGCTTGATGTTGGAACAAAATTACTTGCAGTAGCTGTGGCTGTTGAAAGCGATGAACCGCCACGGCGCCATAGCGAATTCCAGGTAGCGCCGCAATTGGTTGAGTAGAATACTTCAAGGCTATCAATATTATTCAGATAATTAGCATCCTGCGCGTATGCGTAATCCCATTTAATACGGCCCGCAGTAGCGCCCGTAAAATTATATGACGGGGTAATTAGCCAATCTTTTTCGCCTGTTGAACTATACTGATAGTCATTCATGTAAGCCGATGCGCTTGACGTACCAAAACCACTTGCGGAAGTAGTACGTACCCATGTTGTTCCGGCATCGCCGTTGCTAAGCGCCCAACCAGTTGGAGGGAAAGTAGCCGATTCAAACCCCTCGGTTAAAGGCAAAGCATTGCTGCCCGATACTGTTATATATGCAGTTTGGGTTTTAGTATTGTTTTGCGCGCCGCTGGTTACAGTTAAAGTTACATTATAGCTACCGGCTGTATTATAGGTAACTGTAGGGTTGGCCGCTGTTGATGTAGATGGCGTGCCACCTGGGAAAGACCAACTATAGGTTAAACTGCTACCTATAGATGTACTGGTAAACTGTACCGTTTGCCCAACGCAAATTGATGTAGGCGTAGCCGTAAAGTTGGCAACAGGCGCACCCGAAGCACTGCACTTGTTATTATTAGTAACTAACGTTGAACGTATGTTGGTTATAACGTTATTCATCCAGTTTACCTGCTGGGTTGTAAATAAAACGGCACAGCCAGCGCCGTAATCCATAAAGTCTTCAAACAAATCGCCGTAAGTGGTAGTATTGGTTGCTGTACAGGTATTGTGTACGGTGCAATTGTAATTAGGGCCAGCTTCATCAGGGGTATCACTAAAACCATCGTCGGTATTAGGAAAGGTGTTACCACAAGCATTACTCGAAAGGTCGCCCCAGGTATGGTGCAAGCCTAAGTAGTGACCAATTTCGTGCGATAAGGCACGCGAACCGGTGTAGGTTCCTAAATCATCATCCAACACAATACCATCAATACCATCTCCATGCAGGCCGTTGTTAGAGGTAGGAATGTACGAATAGCCCCCTGTGCCACCTGTTTGTAACGAACTACCACAAAGCGACACAATCCACACATTTAAGTAATGGTAAGGATCCCAAGCATTAACACCATTAGTGGTTGAACTTTTCATGTTGTCGGTTTCGGTATCCGGGTCGAAACATGTTTTGGTAGTAAGTACGTGTTCAATACCTGTAGTAGCTGCACCCGATGGGGTTTGCTGCGCAAGACAGAATTGTATTTGAGCATCGGCAGCTAAACCCTGAACCGAAGAACGTGCTGATGAAAGGTCGGTATTCAGCTTGCGATAGTCGAGATTAAGTTGATCTATCATTTGCTGTATAACGGCGTCGCTTACATTTAAGCCGCCTGTTTTATACAACACGTGCACAACTACCGGTATGGTGCGCACCGCCCTGGCAGAATAATTAGGGTCTTGCTGGCCGGTTGCCACCCATTTAACTTGTGCGTTTTCCAAAAGCTGCATAGCATGGTCGTATGCAGGGTCGGCTGCGCGGCGCTTATTAATAACTTCGGTTGAGTAGCACTTAATCTGTTGGGCAAACATGCCTACCGATATAAAAAGCGCTAAGGCACTTAGTAGAATACGTTTCATTAATTGATGTTAGTGTTAGTGTAAAATGGGCTTCAAAAGTATCATTTACAAGCAAAAACCAAAACTAATATGCATCAGGGAATACATAGGTGTGCATATCGTAGATGGTAACTATAGGCTAATGGTTAATAACTACCGTAAATTTTAACAATTCCATGACAATTCATTACAACTAAGGGCTAATCGAACTTTTTGAAGGCGAAGAAAACCGCCCCCAGTATAAACATAAAGCTTACAATGTAATTCCATTTAATACCCTCGCGCAGGTAAAACACCGAGAAGAAGGCAAATACAACTAAAGTAATTACCTCTTGCATTATTTTTAGTTGAGCAGCTGTGTAGGTGCCATAGCCTATACGGTTAGCAGGTACTTGAAGGCAGTATTCAAAAAAAGCTAAACCCCAGCTTACCAATATTACTTTCCAGAGCGCTTCGCTCCTGTACTTTAAATGCCCGTACCAGGCAAACGTCATAAATATATTTGATAGAATAAGCAGTATAATGGTACGCATGCAACAATATTTTAAGCGAATTTTATAAAAAAGTCGCTCATTATATCATATATCTACCATTACATCGTAAAGCTTATTTACCTTATCGGTAATAAGGGCAGCTACATCATCGGCCTGGGTACGTATTTCGCGTACCCCTGTACTTTCCCATTCGCTTGCTTTACGCAGGGGGCCAACACAATAAGCGTTTTTAAGCACAATGCCGTTGCACATTATTACCTCCCCCCTTATACCTGTGTCAATACCTAATTTAAGCGCATCTTGCCTCATCAGGCCACTGTTTATTAGCTGTTTTATAAGTGTATTGCTGCCTAATAAGTAATTGCCCAGCGGCCCTGTGCAATTAATTACATAATCTATATGTACCGAATGATGGGTGAGTGAGGGAGCTTGCTTATAGCTAAATACCAAGCGGCCTCCGTTATGGCTTATATGCGGGTATTTACCGTTTACTACTTGCAGCCTGCCTTCGGTTTTTAATTGCTCAAGTATATTATAAGAATGAACAGGTATCCGGTGGCGGTGTATTTCCCAATACTTTTTAAGCCGATGGATAAAATACCGTTTCTCGTTAACAGTCATGTTTCTCCATACCAATGCAGTACGTGGCCTGAAGGCATCCATAACACTTTGCCAATTCAGTTGTTTATTTATGGCTTTACGTATACTGTTCCTTAATTCACTAAACACCTCGGGCAATGATTTTTTGGCAAAGGGCTGTTCGAAAGCATAATTTAAACTATCGCTATGCGGCAGTGGCAAATACCCGTTTCGGGAAAAAGCATATATTTTTCCCTTGTGGTTTTGATTATACAGACTAACAACGTGATCAACCATAGTAAGGCCGGTTCCGGCTATTAAAACATCGTCGTTTGCCCCTATTTTTTCAGCAGGGTTTTGTTGCCAGGGGTTTGCAAAATACCGGTTACCCATTTCTATTACTTCGGCGGTATTAAATATATCTACAGGTGGTTCGTTTCCGGTAGCCAGTACAACATAATTTGCAAACACACTACTACCCGATTCCATCAATAACACATAACCTTCGCTAAATGTATTGGGTAGTACCGAAACAACACAATCGAACAATATTTCAACTTCGGTATGTTTTGCAAAGGCAATGTATTTATGCAATTGTTCATTCAAATAATCGCCATACCATCGCCGAGATACATAGGTTTCCCTGTCAATTTTATTATCGCGGTTGCTTAATACCCATTGGTAAAAATCGTTGGGCAAGTGGTTAAAGGCACTCATTTTGCCCGCAGGTACATTTAACGGCTCGTAACACAACTTGCTTGAGTAAGCGGCACCACGGGCAATTGCGGCATTGTGTTTTTCAACCAAAATAATTTTTGATGGCTTGCGCAGTTTACGCAACAAATTAATGGCAGTTAAGGTGCCCGAAGCACCTGCGCCAACTATAACTATATGTTGAATATCGGACACTGCTAATAAAATTATATAGGTAAATATTTAAGCAGGCTGCGCAAACTCAATAATATAATTAAACAGCCCACCATAATCATTAGCGTTCGCGCTTTTATTTTGCCAACTAATAAGGCCCCAAAGGGTGCTGCCACAACACCACCTATTACCAAGCCGGCAATAACTTGTACGTTTTGCAGGCCCATAAATAAAGTAAAAATACCGGCGCTTGCAGCAGTTACAAAAAATTCGGTGGTATTAACTGTACCGATGGTGTATTTGGGGTTGCGACCTTTGCTTAATAAGGTTGAAGTAACTACCGGGCCCCATCCACCGCCGCCAATGGCATCTAAAAAGCCGCCTGCCAATGCTAAAAGCCCTACCCGCTTTACTTTGCGGTTAGTAATATGCTTTACTAATGCCTTGCGGATTACTATTATACCCATTATAAACAGATATACAGATACAAACGGTTTTATATAATCGGGGTTTACCGATGTAAGTATGTAAGCACCCGTAACCGAGCCTAACACGCCCGGCACCAACATAGCTTTAAACAAGCGCTTATTTACATTACGTAGCGAAAAATGCGAAAGCGCCGATGCACCTGTTGTAAATACTTCAGCCACATGTACGCTTGCACTTGCAGCAGCAGGCGATACACCAGTAGTTAATAAAAACGAAGTTGCACTAATACCATAAGCCATGCCCAAAGCGCCATCAATTATTTGTGCGCCAAAACCAACCAGCAAGTAAATAAAAAACTGTTTGGTAAAAAAACTATGTAAATACTCAACTACTGTATTATTAACCGAAACAATGTTTACAAAATACAACGTACCGTAAACAAGCAGTAACAATACTGCCAGCAACCACGTAGGCGCCCTTTCTAAAGCAATGTTTATTTTTAGTATTAGCTGCATTATTGTTTACTTTTTGCACTGGCTAATAAGCCCTCGAAACTAATTGCCAAGTAATACATACCACCTATAGAAGGGCCACCTGTATACTGAGAATAATATTGGTTAGTAATGTTAGTGCCCCCTGCTTTTATAAAGGCATTCACCTTAGGTATGCGGTAGCTTATTTGCAAATCAAGCGTATTATAGGCAGGTACTGTTCCATTGGCCAAAGCCGATTTCCACTCAAAGGCGCTTTGCCATCGCCATGCTATGTTAAAGCCTAAATTTTTCCAAACGTTGCGGTTACTAAAACTAAGGTTAACAATATGTTTTGGCGAGTTATAGGCCGTTTCTAAACCAAAATCGCGCTTATCAACTTTTATAATTTGCCCGAACGAGTAGTTTGCCGTAAATGTGTAGCCTTTGTAAATGGCATAGTTTATGCCCGCCGAAGCGCCAAGATTTTGATAAATAGAAAGTGCATTGGTCCACATACGGTAACCGCTGTACTTTGTTTTGTCGTTAGCGGAGTATATGGTTGAGTCAACTCCGTTATCTGAAGTATTACCTATTGTTCCGGTATTGGGTTTTACCACATCTATCTGATCAATAAAATTGTTGTAAATATTGTAGTAGAAATCTAAATCTAAGTAAAGTTTACCTT
>Ga0164241_10004543_pt1 | contig 13392 bp, 9 predicted proteins | sample OricomyardsoilBY_FD_108780 | JGI IMG/M metagenome (GOLD analysis project Ga0164241, IMG submission 108780) | Backyard soil microbial communities from Emeryville, California, USA - Original compost - Back yard soil (BY) | ecosystem: Environmental > Terrestrial > Soil > Unclassified | place: USA...
ACCTTCGGTGGCGGCATCAGCTGGTTCCATTCGTCGTCGATCGGCCCGGGAAAGACGTTGAGCACGCGGATGCCCGCCGGCCGCAGCTCGGCGCGCAGGCACTGCGCCAGCGAGTGCGCCGCCGCCTTCGACGCCGAGAAGGTGCCGTGCGACGGGAAATTGCTCAGCGCGAAGATCGACAGCAGGTTGACCCAGGCGATGGCGTGGCTCTGGCCGTCTGCGCCGCGGCCCTTCAGCGCGGGGCCGAATTCCTGCGCCAGGCGCAGCGCGCCGAAGTAGTTGATGTCCATCTCGGCGCGCGCCGCGTCGGTGCCGCGCCGGCTGGCCACGCCCTGCGTGCGGTGCAGCTCGGCGTTGTTGATCACGATGTCGACCTTGCCGGCTATCGAGCCGGCCAGTTCGCTGACCGAGCGCTCGTTGCTCAGGTCCAGCGGCACCAGCGCCACCTGCGGCAGCGCGGCGAGTTCGGCGAAGCCGGGCAGCTTCTTCCACGGCTCGGCATGGCCGACCCAGACCAGCTCGGCGCCGGCCTTGGCCAGCGCGCGCACCAGCGCCTGGCCGACCGCGGACTTGCCGTCGGTGACCAGCACCTTGCGGAACTTCGGGTCGCAGCCCATCTCGCGCAGCATCGGGTCGTCGGCCATGTTCGGGGTCTCCGTTTCGGGGAAGGCGATCAGCACCGCCTGGCCGGCGCGGTCGAGCCGCGCGACGACCTTGACGCGCGCCGGCGCGGCGGGCACGTCGCCATGCAGGTGCAGCATCAGCGTCGCGCCGGCGTCCAGCCGCACCAGACCCAGCCGCCAGGGCAGGCGTTCGCGGAAGAACAGGTCGTTGCTGTGCGCGAGCGTGGTCTGGCTCAGCAGCTCGCCGGCGCCGCTTTGTTCGCGCCATTTGAGCGCCGGGGACAGGCAGCGGTGGCAAGCCTCGCGCGGCGGGTACTGCAGCGCGCCGCAGTCCTCGCATTGCTGGAGTTCGAAGAGGCCCTCGGCGGCGGCGGCCGTCATGCCGAGGGCGACGCGCCCGCGCTGGCCGGGCGGCAGCGTCGGCAGCCGCGTGCGCAGGACCGGGTTCTTGCGCTTGGGGCGCATCAGGGGCATGGTCATTGGGCTCGCTCTCTTGCGGTCTTAGACGTCTCCCTTCGCCAGTGGGTCGGGGGCCTCGAATGCGCCCTTCACGGCCAGTGCCGCATCGCGGAGATTTGGTGGAAGGCCTGCTCGGAGTACCAACGCCAACAAATAGCGCAGCACTTCCGTCATCTGCCGATCAATCCACTCAAGGTCGCGTTCGGAAACCACTCCGCTGTGAACCGCCCACTCAATGGTTTGAGCGGCTCCGACTAGTGAGGGATCGCGCCTTGCTACGACAAATGCGTCCGCTAGGATCGAATGGCGCCCAGCCAGATGTGCGATGAAGCCCGCAGCGAAATCAAGTGGATCGTGGTGCTCGCGATAGAACACGGGCTCGCGAGACTCTGCTTCCGAAAACGCCAGGATGGCCGCTAGCTGCTCGTAAGGTGTCGAGCGATCTGGGCCGAGAGTCGGGGGCGGTAAGGCTGTGCGTGCAGAAAGGCGCTCGACCGAGTCGCGCTTCAAGCCTAGCGACGAAGGTACGCCTGTGTCTGCGTCGTTCAAGGCGTCAGAAACTCGCTGGATTGCGCAGTCGTCGATCAGTGTGTCTGATATGGATACGTCCAAAGGGAGGTTGCTCTCAGCGGCCCGAGTGATGAGTCTTGAGGGGTACTCGTGTTCGAGTGCGATGACCACAGTCCGAAGTGGTTCCTCAAGACAGTCCGGATCCCACGGACTGATTCTGGGGCTGATGTGAATGGATTCGTCACCAAACGAACCGTATCCCAGCTGATAACCATCAGGCAGATTCGCGCGCTCCTCAAGCCAAGTTCGGGCCTTGGTTTCAAGACCCTGCAACTCCGATTCGATCGCTTGGAAGCGCTTGCAGCTCTCCAAGAATCTTCGATTTAGGAAGGTGATTGCTCCCGGAGAAGTTGCGCGTGCAGCAAGACCAGGCACCAAGGATGCATGGCGTGCGAAACAGGCCGCCGCTGCGTCGGTGCCTATACCATGTGAGTGAGTTCGGACAGGTTGAGTGAGTATGGCGTGATATTCCTGAAATCGAGAGGCGGCGACTTGCTGTGCATCGTGGGCTGAGACAGAACCATTTGTGACGGAAACAAGTTCTTCGTCTTGGTTATTCAGAAACTTGGTGACTGCGTCTTCATAAGGATTGAGCGATGCCGTGTCCAGGGCAGCAATGACCACGAGCGCGTTCGCCAGCATACGAAACTCTGTGGCTTGATCGGCGGTGAAACCTTCATCTGAAAACTCGTCTTCTTCGTCTTCAAGCAAATCGAGCAACCGACAGGTGATGCCTCTGGCTTCGCTGCGCAGAATTGCCCGGACCGTGTCGAGGCGATTCCAAGTCGGCGACGTGAGTGGAACCTCAGGATCGGAAGGCGAAAGCGCGGCCTTCACGGCGGACCTAATGGGCTCGGCTATGTCGTTGTCGTCAGTGCCAGCGAGCACAGGGACAACGGCATCAGGCAGCGCTTGACGTACGAAGGCTAGTTGGTCAGCGACAAACTGGCGCGCAATCTTGCCTCCCACCATGATGTGGACCATGCTGGATGCGGCTGAAGAGTCGGTCACTCGCTCATATGCATGGATCAGGAGGGTGACAGCAGGGTCGGGAGTCTTCGGGGCGTTCCGATCGAGTACCGATCGCAGCAACGACTGATATTCGCCGAATCGACTTTGATACGTAGCCACTACGGCGCCGTAGGACTGGGTGGCGCTAGTCGCCTTCAATGCGCGCTGAAGCAGTCTTTGGCTGAAGATGTCAAGCGTTTCGGTACGACGCGGGTCACGACTTGCTACGAGGTATGCAGTCGAGAGGACGGACATGGCGAAGTAGGAAAGCTCAATCTTGCGGATCGATGAGTCGTCGCAACCAAGACTTTCGCGAAAGAACCGGTACAAGAGTGACTGACCTCCAATCGCCTGATTCATCAATCGGGCCGGAATGTCCTCAGGTTGGGTTTGCATAAACGGACTGGACATAGAGGATCTCCATTGGGCGCGACGGGCGTTCTGCGGACTGCGTCGTACTGTGAGTGGGGATTGTCGCTAGGCAGGACGGCCCAGGATCAATGCCCCGGTGCACAAGCAACGGTCGTAGGTGATCATGCCGAAGCCGCTGACCAGCCCGATGTTCGCGTCGGGCACGGCAGCGCCCAGCGGGCGATCGGTGAGCTGGCGCACGGTCTCCACCAGCCCCAGGTAGCCACCGGCCGCGCCGGCCTGTCCCATCGACAGTTGCCCGCCGCTGGTGTTGGTCGGCATCGTCCCGCCGCAATCGAGTGTGTGCGCACGCACGTACTCCGCGCCCTCGCCTTCGGCGCACAGGCCGTGGCCTTCGTACTGCATCATCACGATCACCGGGTAGTCGTCGTAGAACTGAACGAAGTCCAGGTCCTTCGGCTGCACGCCGGCCATGCCGAAGAGCTCGTCGCGGTCCTCCGACCAGCCGCCGCGGATCATGATCGGGTCGTCGCGATACGCGTTGTGGCGCTCGGTGGCGGCCAGCACGCGCGCGAAGGGCAGACCCAGATCGCGCGCGCGCGCCGCGCTCATCACCAGCACGCCGTCGCCGCCGGCGCACGGCATCACGCAGTCGTACAGGTGGATCGGCTCGGCGATGACGCGCGCGCCCAGGTACTCGTCCAGCGTCAGCGGCTTCTTGAACATCGCGTGCGGCACGCCCAGCGCGTTGTGCCGCTGCGCGACGCAGATGCGGCCGAAGTCCTCGCGCTTCGCGCCCCGGGTACGCATCGTGTGTTCGGTGATGAAGGCGAACATCGAGTTCGGCCCGCCCGAGCCGTAGGGCCAGGTGGCGTCGCGCGCGAAGCCGCTGAAGCTGCCGAGCATCGAGCGGAACGAATCGACGTGGTTGGTGTCGCCGGCGATGCAGGCGACGATGTCGGCATCGCCGGCCTGCACCGCGCGCGCCGCGCGCCGTACCGCGACCACGCCGGACGCGCCGCCCATCGGGATGTGATCGAGCCAGCGCGGGCTCAGGCCCAGGTGCTGCGTCAGCCCGACCGCGGTGTCCGGCGTCAGCGAGAAGCTGGACACGCACAGCCCGTCGATGGCGTCCTTGGCGATGCCGGACCGTTGCGACAGCGCCGCCAGCACCTGGCCCAGGAACCACGCCGCGCCCTTCGTCGAGAAGCGTTCGTAGGGCACCGTCACCGGCACGGCCACCGCGATGCCTTCGTAGCCGCGCCGGGTCATCCCTGGCGCCTTTTCATCGCGCGCGTATCGATGCAATGCGGCTGGCCGGGCAGCGAAGCGGCCAGCGTCTTCAGCTCGCCGCGCTGCACCTTCTGCGAGACCGTCAGCGGCAGCGCGTCGACGAAGGCCACGTAGCCCGGCGCCTTGTAGTACGCCAGCTGCCGCAGCGCGTGGTCGGTGATGTCGGCGGCGACGGCCGCCGGGTCCGCTGCCGGCTCGCGCAGCACCACGCAGGCCAGCACCTCGTCGCCGCGCACCGCGTCGGGCGTGGCCGCCACCGCCACCGCATGCACCGCGGGATGCTGCGCCAGCACGCTTTCGACTTCGACGGCCGAGATGTTCTCGCCGCTGCGGCGGATGAGGTTCTTGCGCCGGTCGACGAAGTACAGGTTGCCGTCGGCATCGGCGCGCACCAGGTCGCCGGTATGGAACCAGCCGTGCTCCCAGGCCTCGGCCGTCGCGGCCTCGTCCTTCAGGTATTCGCTGAAGAAGCCGGCGCGCGGCTCAGGCCCGGCCGCGCGCACCCACAGCTCGCCGCTGTCGCCGGCGGGCACGTCCCGGCCGTCGTCGCCGACCAGCCGCCACTGCACCGCGCTTTCGTCGCGGCCGAAGCACGACCGGCCGACATGGCGCGGCTCGCGGTTGGCGATGACCACCGCGCCGGCGCCGGTCTCGGTCATCGCCCAGGCTTCCAGCAGCGGCAGGCCGAAGCGTTCCTCGAACGCGGCCTGCTGGCGCCGGTCGACGCCGGCGCCGAAGCCGAAGCGCAGGCCGTGCCGCCGGTCGTCGTCCGACGGCGGCGCGCCGAGCAGCATTGCCGGCATCACCCCGAGGTAGTGCGCGACGGTGGCGCCCGATGCGCGCACCGAACCCCACCAGCCGAGCGGGTGGAAGCGGTCGAGCTGCACCAGGCAGCCGCCGGTCGTGATCATCGCCATCGCCGAATAGGCCATCGCGTTCATGTGCGTCAGCGGCAGCGGCGTGATCAGCCGCTCCCGGCCCTCGCGCAGCGTGCACAGGCCGCCGACGGTCGCGTACCACTCGCCGGCGCGCAGAAAGTAGTTATTGCCGAGCACGCAGCCCTTCGGCCGGCCGGTGGTGCCGGAGGTGTAGAGCAGCGCGCATTCGCTGTCGCGGCCGACCGCCTCGCCGGCCTTCGGCGGCGGGCATGGCGCGCGCGGCACGGCGCCAGCGTGGTCGGGCGGCAGCAGCACCGGCACGGCGGCCGGGTCGGCCGCGGCGCGCAGGCCCTCGATGCGCGCAGGCAGGCTGATCGCCAGGCACAGCCCGCTGTGTTCGAGCAGGTAGCGCAACTCGGCGCTGCGCATCTCGGCACTGATCGGCACGACGCTGACGCCGAGCGCGTTCAACGCGAACCAGTGCAGGAAGAACGCCGGCCGGTTTTCCAGCAGCAGCCCGGCGCGATGGCCATGGCCGTAGCCGGCCGCGGCATAGCGCTGGCGCAGCGCGTCGATCCGCGCCAGCGCATCGCCATAGCGCAGCGCACCGGCGGCGATGCCGTAGGCGGCGGCCGTCACGGCTTCGGTGCACACGAACTCCGCCGCCGGCTGCCGGCGCGCCCGCGCGGCGAAGGCGTCGTGGACGGTGCGCGGCACGGCAGGCGCTTTCAGATGAACAGCTGCACCGACGGCAGCGCGGCGTCGCAGTTCAGCAGGTCGACGCGCTTGAGCACGATGCGCAGCGCGCCGTCCTCGACCCGCCAATGGTGGAAGGCCGTGCCGACCAGCATCAGCATGTCGTCGCCGCGCGCCTCGCTGTAGTGGAACGCGGTGCGGGTGACGAAGCGGTTGGCCGCGGCATCCATCGATTCGATTCGCGGCGCCTGCAGCAGGTGGTGGCAGCGGCTGCGCGGCTGCTGCGAGAACGCGCGCGGGCTCTTCAGCCGCTGGATGCGCAGCTCGCGCAGCAGCTTGTCCTCGTACAGGTGCGAGGTGTGGTCGATGCCGTCGGGCTGGTCGTGTTCCAGCGGCAGCCAGTAGAAGGCGTCGTCGGCGAACAGCGCGTTCCAGGCCTCGTAGTCGCAGGCGTCGAGCAGGCGCGCTTCTTCGTAGACGCGCTCGACGAGCGCTTCGGCGGTGACGGTGTCGGGATTCAACGGCGGCGCAGCCGCTTCGGGGACGGGCCGATCCATCACATGCTCAGCGTCATGTACTTCGCCCAGGCGCGGTACTGGTTGCGCATCGAGATCTCGCTCAGGCCGTTGGCGGTGAGCTCTGCCTGGCCGATCTCCGCGGGGTCGAAGTTGCGGTGCAGGCTGACCCAGTCGTTGCCGCTGGCCTTCAGCCCCTCCTGGATGCCGCGGTAGGCGTGCAGGTCGTCATGGCCGACCACCGAGAACGGCGAGTTGATCAGCCGCGAATACATCGCCGTGCGCTGCAGCAGCTGCGCCGGCGCGCCCTTCAGGCGGAAGGTCCAGCTTTCGATGACCGTCTTGTCGACGGCGATCGGCTTGACCACGCGGATCGCCTGGATCGCGCCCTTGATCGTCAGGTTCGGGAAGTACACGGTGTTGTGCCGCGTCAGGCCGAGGATGTCGTGCGCGCGCTGCTCGCCGTAGGCCGCGACCATCGCTTCTTCGTAGCCCGGCACGCCGGAATACTTCGAGTGGATGCTGAAGTTGACGCCCGAGAAGCTGTGGCCGTTGTCGAACACGCGCACGCCCATCTTGTCGAAGAAGTCGTAATCCGACATGAACGGCGCGAACTGCTCCACCGCCATCGGCTTGGGCGCGTCGGCCGGCTTGCCGAGCCACATCTTCACCGCGGTGCCGGCCGAGGACTCGTGCACCACCATCGGGTGCATCGTGTCGTTCAGGTTCTCGATGAACATCTTCCAGTTGCACGGGTGCAGGTAGCGCAGGCAGCCGCCGGCGATCTCCAGTTCGCCTTCCGGCGAACGGTCGGCCATGTTGTCGATCGAGCTCAGCGAAGCGCCGAAATAGTCGTCGAAGTCCGGCCCGGTGTCGCTGATCCTGGCGAAGACGAAGCCGCGGTGCACGCGCACGTTCGTCACCGGCACCAGGCCCTTGCCGGCCTCGCATTCGCGCACCGCCGTGCCGTCGTAGCCCTGCTTCACCGGGATGTTCAGCAAGCTGCCGTCGGTGCGGTAGGTCCAGGCGTGGTACGGGCAGCGGAACACCCGGCCGGTGTTGCCGAAGGGCGCCGAGACCACGCGCGAGCCCTTGTGCGCGCAGCGGTTCATCAGCACCTTGACCTGGCCGTCGCCGTGGCGCACGACGATCAGCGGGCGCCCGCCGATGTCCACCGTCAGGTAGTCGCCGGGCTTCGGAATCTGGCTGGCGTGGCCGACGTAGTTCCAGGTGTTGGCGAAGAAATGCTGCTGCTCCAGGCGGAAGATTTCCTCGCTCAGGTACAGGTCGCGGTGCACGCGGTCGGGCTGTACCAGCGCCGCGATGCGCGACTTCAGGTCATCGGTGGGGCCGGTGTAGCGGTCCATGGGCGTGCTCCTTTCAGGCCTTTTTCAGGTCGCCGCACCGGCGAGTGCGGCATCCAGCGCGCGGCCGTGCTCGTCGGCCAGCGCCGCGTCGCGCAGGCGTTGCAGCGTCGCGGCTGCGTCGGGCCGCTCGGTCAGCGCCGGCAGCGCCGCCATCAGCCTGTCGAAGTTGCGCCGGCCGCGTTCGTGGGTGTCGCCGTAGCCCTTGACCAGGCGCTGGCAGCGCGCGATTTCCAGCGCCAGCGCCGGGTCGGTGCTCGCGCAGCGGTGGATGCGCGCCAGCCAGTCTTCGATGTGCGCGTTCTCCACCGCGTAGCGCAGGCTGCCGCGGCGCCAGCGGCGCAGGCCGGCCAGCGCATACAGCAGCAGGAAGCCGCGCAGCGAGCTGGTCCTGACGATGCGTCCGCGGGCCGTGAAGCGTTCGACGACGCGCCGCGGCGCACCCGAGTTCAGCAGCCAGCGGCCCAGGCCCGCGGGCAGCGCATCGCAGATCTCCTGCAGCCGCGGGTGCAGGAATTCGCTGATGCCGAGCAGCTGCCGGTCGTTGACCTTGGTTTCGTCCTGCACGCGCTGGAAGCGCGTCGCGCGCACCTTCAGGTCGGCGACGCGAACGGTGTCCTCGTAGCTCATCCACAGCGCGAGATGGCGCGCGGCGTCGACCGTCAAGGCGTCGTCGCCGTGGCGGGCGATGGCCGCCATGCGGTCCAGGTACAGCTGCGCATAGGCCGGGTCCTGGTAGTCGATGAGCCGGCGCAGCCCTTCGCCGAGCACGGCTTGGACAGGCTCGGGAAACTCGCCGCGCAGGCGCTGCAGCAGCGCGTCGACCGGCGGGTGCGCATGTCGCGCGGGCAGGGGCCGGATCGGCGCGGCGGCGGGTTCAGGCAGCGGCTGCGGCTTCGCGACGGCCGACGTGGCCGCCTCGCCGAAGGCGCGCAGGCTGGCGGCGACGCCGACGCCGCCGCGCTGCACCGTGGCTTCGAAGGCTTCGCGGCCGAAGGGCAGCACGCCGGCACCGCACAGCGCGCCGAACAGCACCGCGCTGATGACGCTGCCCTGGCGCTCGGCCACCGCCGCCATGTCGAAGCGCACGAAGCGCTGCGCGGCGTCGATGCAGGCGGCTTCGAGTGCGCGGCTGTCGGCGATGCCGTCGCCCAGCGCCGACTTCTCGCTGATCGCATAGACGCGGTGCGTCGACGCGATCAAGGTGGTGCGGTCCTTCGTCACCAGCCCGCGCTGCACGGCGCGGCCGGCTTCCATCAGCTCGGACGCCAGCAGCACGTCGACGTCGCCCGGCGTCGGGATCAGCGCCAGCACCGGGCTCGCGCCTTCGGTCTCGGCGGCGGCACGCGGGAACAGTTCCAGGTAGTAGATCGTCGCGCCGGTGCGCTGCGCGACGCCGGCCACCGAGGTGCTCTGCGCCAGGTAGCCGTTGCGCTCGGCCAGGTCGACGATCCAGTCGGCGAGCACGCCGCCGCCCTCGCCGCCCATTGCCAGGATGGCGATCTTGATCGGTTGCACGGAAGCACCACTCACGGCCGCGGCTCCAGCGCCAGGCGCAGCCCCAGACCCAGCAGCACGGCGCCGCTGCTGCGGTACAGCCACACCAGCGCACGCGGCCGCGAGCGCAGCCAGCCCGACAGCAGGCCGGCGAACAGCCCCACGGGGCCCTTGACCACGAAGGTCAGCAGCGCAAACAGCAGCCCGAGCGCGAAGATCGTCAACGTCGGATGGGCGGCACCGGGCAGCACGAACTGCGGCAGGAAGGCGAAGGAGAAGACGGCGATCTTCGGGTTGGTAATGTTCGACAGCGCGCCGTCTGCGAACAGCCGCGCCAGCGTCCTGCGCGAGCCAACGCCGATCGGCAGTTGCGCGTTCTTCGTTCGCAGCAGCCCGATGCCGAGGTAGACCAGGTAGGCCGCGCCGACCAGCTTCAACACCAGGAACAGCGTGGCCGAGGTGCGCAGCACGGCACCCAGTCCCACGGTCGCGAGCAGCGTGTGGCCGACCAGACCGATGCTGACGCCCGCCGCGGTGACGACGCCGGCACGCGCACCTTGTGCGACCGAGCGCGACATCACCAGGATCATGTCCTGACCGGGCTTGACGATCAGCACCAGCGAGGCGACGCAGAACAGCAACCAGGTGGCTTCGGGCATAAGGGGATCCTGGGCGGTCTGCGTCAGAGGGCCGTCGCCGCCAGGCGCCGCGCGCTGCGGCGCTGCAAGGCGCCGATGACCGTGCGGCGCACGCCGGCGATGAACCTGTCCCAGCCGCCGGGGTTGCTGACGACCTCGGCGCGGTAGAACGACGGGCACAGCACCGCGGCGTGCGAGACCTCGCCGCACATGCCGCAGCCGACGCAGGAGTCGAGCACCGTGGCCACCGGGTCGCTGCGCAGCGGGTCGGGGTTGGGCTTGATGCTCAGGCTCGGGCAGCCGCTGATGCGGATGCAGGAATGGTCGCCGGTGCAGGTGTCGCTGTCGACGCCGAAGCGCTCGCGCACCATGCGTTTGCCAGCGGCGAGGGCCTTCTTCACCTGCGGCTTTTCGCGCCGCTGGCGGTTGAGCATGCATTCGCTCTGCGCGACGATGACCTTCGGCCCCGGCTGCGTCGTGGTCAGCGCGTCGCGGATGGCCGCGCGCATGCCGGCCACGTCGTAGGTGCGGCGCAGCGTCTTCACCCACTCGACGCCGACGCCGCGCGCCGCCTGCTCGATGGCGTGGAAGGTGCTTCGCGAGCGGTTGCCGGCGCGCGACGACGGGATGTCCTGCCCGCCGGTGGCGGCGGTGTAGTTGTTGTCGACGATGACGGTCAGGCCGTCGCTCTTGTTGAACACCGCGTTGGCGATGCCGCTGGTCAGCCCGTTGTGCCAGAAGCCGCCGTCGCCCATGATGCTGATGGCGCGCTTGCCGGGCGTACCGTGGAAGGCGGCGGCGCCGGCCGCGCCCAGGCCGTAGCCCATCGTGGTGTTGCCGATGTGGAACGGCGGCAGGATCGAGAACAGGTGGCAGCCGATGTCGGCGCTGACGTGGTGTTCGCCCAGTTCGCGCTGCACCAGCTTCAGCGCGGCGAACACCGGGCGCTCCGGGCAGCCGGTGCACAGCCCCGGCGGGCGCGCGTGCACCGGCGCGTCGACGGCCTTCAGCGCGATCACCTTCGCCGGCGCGGCCGGCAGCAGCGCCGGCGCGTGGGCGGCGAAGAAGGCGCGCAGGCCGGCGCCGAGCACCGCGGGCGTGTACTCGCCGGCCAGCGGCAGCACGTCCTTGCCGGCCAGCACGGTGCGCAGGTCGTGGCGGCGCAGCACCGTCGCGATGCCCTGCTCGATGAAGTTCGGCTGCCCTTCCTCGACCAGCAGCACGGCGCGCTTGCCGGCGCAGAAGCGCAGCAGCTCCGCGTCGACCAGCGGATAGACCACGTTCATCACGTACAGCGGCACCCGCGAGCGGCCGTAGACGTCGGCCAGGCCGAGCCGCTCCATCGCCCGCAGGGTCGAGTTGTACAGCCCGCCCTGCACGATGACGCCGACATCGGCGCGGCCTTCGTCGAAGAATTCGTTGAGGCCGCGCTCCGCGATGAACCGCACCGCGGCCGGCCAGCGCTGGTTGACCTTCTGCTGCTCGTGCAGATAGCTCGCCGGCGGCAGCACGATGCGCTGCTCGTCGCGGCGCGGCGCGGCGGCGGCGTCGGCCAGCGAATGGGCCGGCCGGCGGTTGTCCTTGGCGACGAAGCTGCCGTGCACGTGGCAGGCGCGGATGCGCAGCTGCAGCATCACCGGCGTGTGGCTGGCTTCGGACAGCTCGAAGCCCTGCTCCACCGCGCGCACGATGGCCGGCAGGTTGGGCCGCGGGTCGAGCAGCCACAGCTGCGACTTCATCGCGAAGGCGTGGCTGCGCTCCTGCATGATGCTGGAGCCGTCGCCGTAGTCCTCGCCGACGATGACCAGCGCACCGCCGCTGACGCCGCCCGAGGCCAGGTTGGCCAGCGCGTCGGACGCGACGTTGACGCCGACCGCGCCCTTGAAGGTCACCGCGCCGCGCAGCGGATAGTTCACCGACGCGGCCAAGGTCGCCGCGGCGGTGGCCTCGCTGGCGCTGTTCTCGAAGTGCACGCCGAGTTCGCCGAGGATGTCCTGCGCGTCGGCCAGCACGTCCATCAGGTGCGAGATCGGCGCGCCCTGGTAGCCGGCCACGTAGGCCACGCCGGATTGCAGCAGCGCCTTGGTGACGCCCAGGATGCCTTCGCCGGTGAAGGTGGCGCCCGCACCCAGGCGCAGCTTCTTCACCTCTTCGGCAAACGATCGTTCGGCCATCCGGTTCCTCGCGGCGACGGCTTGTGCCCCGCGGCGCACAAGCATATGCTTGACATCTAAACATATGCAAATGCATTTGTAAAGCGTCCAAACCCCTGCCGTAGCCCCTCATGCCCGCCCAGCCCCTGGCCGTCGTCGCGACGGCTGCCCCGGCCGAGCCGCCGGCTTTCGTCGACGCCTACCTGGCTTATCTGCTGGCGCGCGCCAGCCATCTGATCTCCGCCGAGTTCCATGCGGTGGTGCGGCGCGCGCGGCTGCCGGTGCTGCAGTGGCGCGTGCTGGCCACGCTGGCCGACGGCCGCTCGATGCGCGTCGGCGAGGTGGCGGCAATCGTGCTGACGCCGCAGTCGACCTTGACGCGGGTGGCCGAGCGCATGGTGCGCGCCGGCCTGCTGCACCGCGACGCCGACGCCGGCGACCGGCGCATCACGCGCATCCGCCTCAGCGCGGCCGGGCTGGAACTGGCCGGCACGCTGGTGCAGCAGGCGCAGCGGCACGAATCGACGGTGCTGGCCCAGCTGGGCGCCGCCGACGCGCGCACGCTCAAGCGGCTGCTGCAGCGCCTCGTCGAGCAGCACGCGCGGCCGCTGCCGGGTGCGCGCTCAGGTTGACGAGGCCGGCGCGCCGCCGCCGCCGCCGTCGTCGGCGTCGGCGTCGGCGTCGGCGTCGGCGTCGATGGTGTAGGTGCGCAGCGGCTGCGGCTTGCCCTTGACGCGCGCCTCGGGCATCGGCCGCAGCCGGAACTGCCCGTTCAGCGCGTTGCGGATGTCCTCGGTGACCAGCAGGTCCACCGCGAAGCCGCCGGTCAGGCCCTCGACGCGCGACGCGACGTTGATCGGATCGCCGGTGACGCTGAACTTCGACAGCCCGGCCGTGCCGATGATGCCGGCGACGACCTCGCCGCCGTGGATGCCGATGCCGAAGCGCAGCTCGGGCAGGCCGCGCTGGCGCAGGCCGTCGTTGTAGCGCGCCAGCTCGGCGCGCATCGCCAGCGCGGCGAGCACCGCGTCGCGTTGTTGCCAGGCGTTCGGCTGCAGCGCGCCGAACAGCGCCAGCAGGCCGTCGCCGACGTATTCGGTGACGTGGCCGTGGTGCCGCCGGATGGCCTGCGTCATGCGGTCGAAATAGCCGTTCAGGATGTTCAGCGTGACGTCGGGATCGAGCCGGTCGCACAACGCGGTGAAGCCGCGCAGATCGGCAAAAAGCATCGTCACCTGGCGGCGCTCGGGGGTCATCGGGTCGTCGACGTCGGTGAGCCGTTCGACCAGGTCGGGCGGCACGAAGCGTTCGAACTGCAGCTGC
>Ga0164241_10004544_pt1 | contig 13387 bp, 22 predicted proteins | sample OricomyardsoilBY_FD_108780 | JGI IMG/M metagenome (GOLD analysis project Ga0164241, IMG submission 108780) | Backyard soil microbial communities from Emeryville, California, USA - Original compost - Back yard soil (BY) | ecosystem: Environmental > Terrestrial > Soil > Unclassified | place: USA...
ACAGACGTGTGAAAGCCAGAACATTATCCAGGTATTCAAGCATTAACTTCCTATCTCCTTCTTTCATGAATGAGTTTAGTAGACCGTTGGCTTCATCGGAATGTTTGACTTCCAGATGAGTAAAGGGCTCCATCCTGATAGTAATCCCTTCACCGTTGTTCGTGATTAACTGAGCCTTGATCTCTGTTGCCTTGTTAATATAGACATCATATTCCCAGGCGTTGGCCAACAAAGTGATGAAGCCAGGAGGATAGGTCTCCTCAAACTTGGCTACATCTACGCTGTGAAGATTGTCAAGATATGGGTATTTCTTGGGAAACTGGAGTTTCTCATCGGATGGATCTAGCCCACATGCAACCATCTTTCTGTCCCAATAGTCTTCTATATTGGGATTAAGAATGGCATCTGTCTTTCGTGCAATGATTTTCTTCTGGGCAGTTGAACGCTTATCCTGGACCAGGACATATTTTTTTTCCTGGTTTCTTTTGATATTTTCTTCCACAACTTGTTTAATCTCTTCAAAATGGAGTTGATCTATACTTTGAAAACGGGGTGGGACATTGGACATATACGTGCATCAATCAATCCGTGAAATTAAAACAGTATCCCTTATCTTCTGGACTGTTGATTTCTTTAAGGCGGTCTTGAGAAGATTGAGACGAGTAGTGCAACAGGGACAGATCTTTCTTATCTTGCCCTGACAAACAAAGGGATGAAAACCATGAGAGCAGGCCTTACAATAAAGCCAGTCTCTTTCTATAAGTTGAGCCACCTTGGCCCTGGATAAATTACAAACAATTGATTGAATATGATAAGCAGCAGGTCCTTGCACTTGAGGATGAGGAGGCAAATCGAATGGTTGAAAATCCTTAAGTTCTTGCAGAACTAGACTATCATCTGTTTTGAATTCAAAGATCTTGAACTTTTCTAGTTGTTTACATTCTCCTTGACAACCATAGGACCCTCTGACTTCTTTGACTCTTCTGGCTGTGGAAATAACGTTCCCATCCAGAGAAGTAACCGTGAAGGAATCTGTGCTCACGGAATATTAATTCGTGGTCAGCCTTATTAAATGAATAACCCCCCTGGACGTGCTGACTCCCAGGGGGATGGAAAAGATCTAAGCAATTGTTGTGTTGTGTTCAAGTATCTGGGCTGTTAACCAGGTGAATTCACTTGACAAAAGAATCATAAAAGGATTTTGTTTATTTCTTTGGAACGTTATTAAGGGAGCAAAGGTTGGATTGGTTAGCATGAATACCTCGTCAAACAAACAACTGAAACAGAGTATTAAAACCAAGAAACCGATGCCAATAAAACTTGATGATGACTCCTCTGATGAGAAAATCATCAGTATGCAAATAAGAGAAAGGGAAGGGAAAAGTCCACAGGGTTATGTTTACATTCCTTTAGAATTCAGAAGACAACTCGGATGGATCAAAGGACAAATCTTGTCTGTTCAACTAAACAAGGGAAAGGATGGAATAGAAATCAGGACAGTGGCATTCACTTGATCTTATGTCCCTTTAACGCTTTCATTTCTTCATTTCTTTTCTGATAGTCCTTCAGTTTATCAAAAGCATTCACGTTCTTCTTTCTGTTTCTGTTAGAGACAGCCAGGAAAGGTTTGTGTCCTGGCGAGTTATGTTCGGGATTCACATCGTCAATGGCAGACAGTCCAAAGTTTGTCTGTTCTTCTGGTAGGACATCTTCCTGTATCTTGTCGGTGGGGTTGATCTCTAATCCACATCTGAAGCAGTGATACAGCCCTGCGTCTTCTACCCACTCCATTTGATACATTGAGCGGGTGGCTATAGAACACACGGGACAGCCCTGGAGAGATTCAGCATAATTGATCTGTATATTTCCTTTACCAGCCACTCTGTTGTTTCGGACATGCTTGATCATCCCCAGGTTGAGAGCACGTTGGTAAGACTGCACGTCCCTTGAGGTCATAAACCTAGATGATGGATCTTTCTCAACAGAAGGAATGTTGGTGATGGTCTGTGCTACCTCTTCAATGTCTTTGGCTGCTTGTGCTGCAGATGAAGCATTGTGAGAATCTAATTCCCGGTTAACATCCACCAGAGGGACGGGCTTCTTATACTCTGGGAATACCTCAGAGACATAGGTGTGATCTTGTGGGCCGTCGTTAGTCATGGCTCGTTATATTTCCTTTGATGCCATCTGCATACTCCCACGCTGATAGGAGCAGGTTGACAATGGGGATCCCCTTCATCCTCATATTTACAATGGACATTGTCTTCTCTAAAATTGTGACTCCAATCAATTTGATCATGCTGTGACATCTTCTATATACTCCTTAATGCATTTCCACTGTCCGCTTTCATCACTATAAACTCGGGTGACAATCTTGTGGTCATCATTCTCCCGCTTTTCAAACTGATAACCAATGAAGGAGTCAGTCATTGTCTTTCCCATTCCTGGTCAGGGACACATTTATTGTGATCATCACATTGTATTCCACAAGGACAATTCCATATCGTTGGAGGTTTCAGCCCATCCGGATAACGTTTGGGATCGCAGGCTATGGCTCCACATTCAAACTTGGATATAAGATCCCCGTTGTCTTTATAGTGCTGAGATATTATCTTGCAGTGCACTTCAGGCTGTGACATTAGGTATCATACTAAGAAGATTCTGATAAATCCTTTCCCTGTTTCTCGAATCATCCAGGTTATACTTTGCATGTTTCACGTCGAAGTTGAAGCGGACTGTGGACATGCAGAAAGAGTCAATGTCATCATCATAGGGCGTCTCCTCCTTATCCAAGTTCCAGTGTGTGTGAGGTTGGGTCACGGCTCCTTCCAACCCAATACATAACGTCTCGAACTTTCTAGGGATCCTCACAAGTCCTCTCTTTACAAACATTGAATTGGTTTCCAGCATAGGTTCGCGCATACTTCCAAAGTCAACGGGTATTACTTTTCTGCTAAATATGTCCTTCATTCTCATCTTGTATTTCATGTATTCTTGAGCGTCCATTCTTTTCTCTCCGAGATTCTTCATTCCTGTCTTTAAGTTCTGCAGTGTGTCGAAAGAATCGATATATCCCATGTTTTCCATCGGTTTGCGATCTTTGAGTCTGTCCTTTAATTCTGCGATAAAAGAGTTCTGCGATGCGTCCACAATTATCTTGGAGTTCTTGTATCTATAGAAGAGTTCCAAGTGCAATTTGACCATGTCATTGAACTTGGGTTCTTCAAAATGATAATGGTCCACTACCTCCATGAATCCGTCACGCATGGCTGTGACAGTGACTGCGAATGCGGATCCATCAGGGGCCCATCCAGGGTCTGAGCCTATACATTTGGGGAACACGGGTGAGTATATTGATTCGAACTGCGGATATTGCCTGGCTGCCAAGTCTCCAATGAGATAGGCCCATCTCAGATCGCTTGGGAGATAAACATTGCCCCCTCCACCCAGAAATTGGAGACAGTATTCTCTTAGCCACGAACCAAGGGTCATGGCCCTCCTTATGTCTTCTTCATCATAGATAAGACCGTATCCATATCTCCAATCAATTTTCCAAATAACATACTGATTCGAGAAATGTTTCTGGACCAGATCAAGGATGTGACCTGGTTTGTTGGGTGTGGAGACCAACATAATCCGTGCTCCAGATTTCCCGACATATCGCTCGTTAATATCGAGGACAATTCTCCCAGACGCCTTGGTATAGAAATCGACTTCGTCTGTGTAAGAATAATAAACCTTCTTGAGTCCTCTGGCTGCTTCGACGTCTTCATTACTGGGGAAGGCCCGCATGTTGACGTCGTTTGGCCATGGGAACTGAATGTTCTTGTTGTCACCTTTAAATAAAATCCCTCTCTTGTTTTTGAAGATATCGCGGACTCCTTGAATGAAATCCTTGGCTATCCCCACGTTTTTCCCTGTCAGGATGGGGATGGTGGAGTGGGCCATTGCGGGGTTTGAGCAATTCAGAGCCCTAAGCGGAAAATAGTATTGAGAAGCAGTGGTGAATCCCAACCCTGCTGCCTTCCAGAAACATGCTGCTTTGTGTTGTTCCATAAGATGGAACGCATGTTGTTGGTATAGAAACATTGGACGATAGGTCCCTTTCTTTTGTGGGAGTCCCAGGTAATGAACCCCACAACATCGTCCATCTGTTTGAATGGCCATCTCAGTATGCTTTCTATCCTCCGCAGTTCCTGGTCGTGTATCCCACCACCATGGGAGACAGGAGAGATGGATAAGGTTCTCCAGGGTCATATTGGAATTCTCTGGATCTACCTGATCGGATCCTTGCATTCCTGGATAGAATCTTAGTATCTGTTTGGGCATCCACCTATCCTTTGATAGATGGTTATACGAGGGAAGATACTCCAGGAATTGATGTGACAAGTTATTTTGCTAAAGGATCTTTCTGAAGATGTGTTCCCAGTTTCTCATCCTCTGTTTTTGTTTGCAGTTCTTCCAGGTCTGTTGGGACAGGGATTTGTTCTAGGTTAGTAATATATTGAGAGATGTCTTTCTCTGATTGTTCATCGTTTATGGACCCATATACTGCGGCTCCCTTCTGAGTGCGCACTCCACCCCAGGCAAACATCTTGGGCATTTCCCTTAGCATGTTGAACTGAGTCTCATCTAGTTTGTATAACATCTCTGTCAGTTTCATGATTTGATTGATAGTGAGTTGATGTTTGAATTCTTCTCCCTTCAACACTGACATGAGTATCTCTCTGTAATAGTCCAGATGGTTTTTGAGAGTCATGACCTCATTGATGTATGCCGTGTTGCTTTTCTTCATGTTGTGGAATGTTTCTGCGTTGACCTCCTCCATCTTTCGAATCATGGTATAGACCCAAGACCTAGACACATCCATGTGCATGTTAGTAGCGCATTCAGTAACAATCTGATCGACTGAATACCCTTTCATCTGGCAAACCATGATGTAGAATAAGAGTCGCGATTCAGGTTCAGCAAAGTTTCTCCTTTTGATTTGGTGGTTATGGACCATTCCGAATACTAGAGAATTGAGCACGAACGAAAATAAAAAGATGAAAGAAATTGTATAAAAAGCAAGGGGTTTTATGCCCTTTTTGTTCGAGTTCTGTATAGTTGGAACATTAGAACATTAGTATCTGACCACTGTTCCTTCCTTCCTTGGATTGTATTTCTGATGTTTAGGACCAATCCGGGTTCTATGTCCACAGACAGGACATCTCCCCAGGGATAGAAGGTGAGCAATCAGTCTTTTGTCATCGCATTTAGTGCACCATCTTTCTGTTTTGTAGTCGACTCTAACCATTTGTTTTCTTTTCCTTCTTCTTCCGATTGTTTCTGTATTTGATAGCACATGATTCAGAACAATATTTGTGTGGTCTAATGGATTGGTCATTGGGATCCTGAGAATACCTATTGATTTGTTTTCCACATCCCAAACAATTAGTCATCAATTGGAGTTTTCGTGTCCTTTCTTTGTCTCTTCTGTTATGTGCTGCTTTGGTTATGACATCCCGTCTGCTATTATTAGAATCAGCAGTCCTGCATCTTTGTGAACAGTATGCTGAAGGTCTTCCACAGATCAATATCTGAGCGTAAGGATGAAATTCTTTATCACAGTTTATACAGTTGGCTGTTATTAAATTGCGGTCTTGCATTCTTTGAACAGCCAAAGGAGTTAATACTTTTTCCTGTCGTTCTTTATGTTGGCATTTCATAGAGCAGAATCCTTTCTTTAATTTCAGGTAGATGGTTTGATAATCTTTGCCGCATTGAATGCATTGTCTTGTCACCCCACCAGGAATATTGTAAAACTCACGAAACTTTTTCCAGCCACCCAATTCCTGGATCTCAGCAGTGCCTAGCCCTCCGTAATATTTTTTCCAATCCATACAATTGATGAATTCCCTTCCAAGTTTTTCCTGTAGTGGTCGGATCATTGTCTCTTTAAACATTTGTTGATAGCCTTCTTTAGTTCTCCAATAGGGATTGAATATCTCTTGCTCTCTATTACGAAGTTGTATATCCATCATCTCCACTGTCCTCTCATCGAAGATGACTACGGGTTTGTTTGGGTCATAATTATACAACGGTTTTATCATCTTGCCTGTGCTCTCTTGGTGGATAGAGAATTGGGCAAACCATTTTCGTTTCTCAAAGGCTCTGATATAGTTCCCGATGTAGTCTAGGACAAGGATGTTCTTCTTTCCTGCTTCATCATTTCTGCGAAGGCCTCTCCCCAACTGTTGCATAAAGATTGTCTTGGATATGGTGGGTCTCAAAAACATTATAGCCTCGCACTCAGGGAAGTCAACCCCCTCGTTTAATATGTCTCTGGTAAACAACACAGAGATCTTGCCTTCTCTAAACCTTTGAAGCAGTTTCTCTCTTTCTCCCCTTGGAGTTTCATGGGTAATCATATCAGCGACTATACCTTCCGATTGGAACTTGGTTGTCATCCTTTGCACATGAGCAATAGAATTGCAGAATGCGATTGTCTTCCTGTTCTCAGGTTCAATCCTTTCGCGGTATTCCTCGAGCACAGCCTCATCTCTTTTGTGGATGATTAACTGTCTGTCCAGGTCTCCTGTGTTGTATTTGTAGCCATTCCACTTTATCTGAGAATAATCAATGTCATCATGCAATCCGAAATAGTGGAAGGGGACCAGTATCTTTTTGTCAATGCCTTCAAACAGGTCGATGTTAGTTACGATGTTATTGTCCACACCTGCCATGATGTCTTTTTCATCCAGTCTGTATGGGGTGGCAGTCAAGCCCACAAAATACTTGGCATGAATGTAGGACATGAGATCTTTATATGAATCAGCAGCAGCATGATGGTATTCATCTATGACAACATAGTCATGGTTTTTTCTTATCTTCTCCAGGTTTTCTTTTCTTGATAGTGTTTGGATAGTGGCAAACAAAAAGGGTTTGTGGAATTCTTTATTCTTCACATCGATAACCCCCATGTTAGAATAATTCATGAATTCACCACACACCTTCCTAAACATTCTCATGGTTTGAGTAACCAGGAATGAACGATGAACAACATACAGGAATGTTTTAGGACGAATAATGTTGACATGGAATGCCACTGTGTTGGTCTTGCCTGATCCGGATGGCATGACAACCAACTGCTTTCCTTGTTTGATTGTTTCTATTGTTTGAAGTTGATGATCGAATGGTTTCATTTTTTTTAGTAAGAATGGATCTCACTCTTGTGAGATTTTAACTGTTTGATATTTCTAAATCGGGACCCACACTTCTCACATTCTTCAGTTAGATGTTGCATACCCATGTTATCTCGGATCCACTATCTCCAAATGGTCCCCAGTATCATGACACACAGCACAATCTCTTGTCCCTCCAGGTTCATCCCAAGGTTGTATCCATCTGAATCCACATTTATGACACTGGATGCGCAAGTGCAATCTTCCTCGTTTGTCTCCAGTTGTGGTTTGCGTTATCTAAAGGACCATTTGATGTTATTCGTCTTCTAAATTTCTGAGAACAGCAAGGGCATCGGATAGCGTGATCGAATGCTTCTTTTGCGATTGCGAATCTGCATTGACTGCAGAGCTTTTGTTGTTCAGCCACCTCAGGAATTCTGGATAACCTGCTTCCTTGTGTATTCGGAAATTCACGACAGAATCCCTTACACCTAGTGGGCAGGATGATCCCCCAATGTGTTAAAGCGTGCTGTGCGTCTCAATGGAGCAGTTGACCCCTGTCTCCATAGTTGTCCGCAGCATGGACATCGAAGAGATGTGCTGTATACATTCCCTTTACGTGGCACAGCAATCCTGCATCGGTTGCAGAATTTGTGATTGATGTATGACATTCGGACTGTTTCCCCAGTGTCTGGATCTTTGTAATATCCTGTGATTTTTTTCTTGAGATCTTTAAGTTCTTCAATTCTTTCATGTAATCCAGAACACTGGTTCAATCTTGTGTTTCTCCTTCAGGTGGGCAGCCATGCATATCTTGGAGTTTTCTGTAGGACGACATACAAAAACAGAACAATGCTTGCATCGCTTGGTTACTTCCTGATGGCATTTCACACAGTTCCCTGATTCTTGTCCATACATCTGTCCTTGGTTTGCTGAGTCTCCCATGAATTGAGTGGGATTAACTCCAGATACGGGATGACGGTCTTGGGGTAAAACAACATTCTTTTGAGTTTCAATATTGAGCATGTCCTGTGAATGGTTAAAATAACATTGCGGATTTTTACCTGGAGAGCATAAGCACACCCCGCATTTGCACTGCGAAGTTGCCTGCGCTCCACATTTGGCACAGGGAGATGGAAGACTTTGTTGTTTTTGTTTCTTACTCTTGACCTCCTTGGAATCTTTTCTTTTCTTTCTCATTGATAATCTTTCCCCACTTCTTTGACTTCATCATCTAGTTTGTCGTTTTCCCACACCTGGAGATTGAACAGTTGAACCTGGAAATAGAATCGCACTGCCCCTCCTGTGTATTCATCAAACCCTGCTGAAGTTATACTGTCCTGGTTTGCTTTTAGAAACTTGGAGAATGCGTCTATGATCTCATAGTTTGTTTCCACATTCACATCAAACCTGATTGGTTTCTTTCCTGTTTTTATTACTGGCATCTTAGGGTCTCCAATCACTTCTCTCCCATTCTTGTTTCCACATTGGTAACAAATCAAAGTCAGAAGTATCTAGTTTAACCTGATCATAACCAGAAGGCATCCATTTGGTTTTCCCTTCCCATATATCCCACATAAACCCTGCATGTGTTAATACGATATCAGCGAATGTTCTTTTGTCTATAACAACAGCAGCCTGGATGTTTTTGAATGCTGTATCCGTGTTCTTCTTTTCTAGCGGATCGAGTCTGTTGACTTTCACATCCAATGATTTCCCATAGGTTAAACTCGCACTGTCAATCTTCTTTCCGCCGGCTGTGGTTCCACTGCCTAATTTAGAAAGACAATATGTTAGATCTCTAAAGTTCTTCAAGTCTTCCGAGTCTTTTTCTAGGATTTTGATCTGTGTTTTAGCCTCATCAAATAACATCCTGTAATGATTTCTATCGATTTCCAAATCAGCATTGGCATCTTCTGCCTTGATCAATTTCTTTAAAGCAACATCATACATGTGTCTCCATTTACCTGTCTGTCTGTATGCGATGATAGCGATGATCCAGGCTGCAAACAAAGTGATAAACATCAGGTAATAGACCCAGTCTTCTAGTTCAATCATTCTGAATCCCCTTCTTTGATCTTTTCAGGTTTGATGTATCTGTTTACAACATCGCTGATTGGATCCATCTGAGCCACTAACTTGTCTCCTTCCTTCTTATCTCTTTCTTCCTCAGTCATATTCTTCTCGGTATCTTTCTTTATGAATTGGGTCCAGTCATCTTGTCTTTTCCCTAGAATAGCAGACAACTCGGCTCTTCTCTTCTTTCTTTCTCTTTGGGATTTGGATAATACGCCTTTCATTTTTAGAGTTCCCCCTCCTCAATCATTTCGATAATCATTGTTCCGGCCTCGAGGTAAATGTTTGGTTTCACCCTAAATTCTTGCTTATAAAAGTCCCAATCTTTTTCAAAGAAAGTGTCAAACTTCTCAAAGAGTTTCTTTGCTACTTTCTCAATGGCTTCATCTCTATGTGTTGGAATAAACGCGACAGGACTCATTCTGCTAGGTGTGCCCCCTCATCATCGTCTGAGGTTTCAATAGTCAAAAAGATTGGTTCCTTGTTTTTGAATGCTTTCAACAAAGGAACATAGCCATCATCATCCAAGGGGATATCCATGTGGTTGAGTTCATACCTGTTTCTTGTGTTAATGCTTTCAACTAGTAAGGAAATAAGCATCCGATCATCCCCGTTTCTTTCCACATCGGATTCTCTGGTGAATGATAGGATCTTGACATATCTTTGAAACTTCATACTACCTACTCACCCATCAGTCCCATTCTATTAGCCAGGTTCATCATCTGTGATGAATGCTGTCGGCATGCATATATTTTCACTTTGAATCCATACATTTTGAACTCCGTTGAGTCTGTTGATTGTCTGGCGCAATCTGCAAAGTAGCAGAGGGGATCATAATCCGTGTAATTGTTGATATGCCTTTCCTCTGTCACTATCTTGCTATCGCAGTGGGGGCAGTTTTCTAATTCCTCGGTTATCTTTCCACCTCTTGTTTTCCAAATGAGTTTAGCAGTGGTCCTGTCGAATTCATATCCCTGGAACACTTCTCCTTCTGGACTGAATTGAATAATCATCGCATCACAGCATGGTTCGAAAGCGATGGGCATTGACTTTCCCCATTGATTCTTGACATAGATGATTGTCATCTGTTTTCGGCTTTCTTCTTTATCACTCATTTTCCTTCATTACTCCCCAATAGTTTATCGACTTTCTCTAAGATAGGGTTGAGAGCAGAGTTTACAATGATGGTCATACAATCCACCTGGATGTCATCTGCTAACTGTCTCATTCCCTTTCGTTGTTCTTGGAGGTTCTTCTCCCAGTCTTTTTCATATTTGTCTATGTATGCGAACACGCTTCTGATCATCGCCTCTTGTTTTTCCTCATTGGTTACTACCATGTCAGGTTCTTATCCAGACCCATCATGATAAAGTTCCCATAGATGCCGCGCTGGTCAGCCTGGTTCCAACAATACATATACATTCGCAAGAAGGCAGATCCCTTCTTGGTGATGACAACCTGGTTGGCTTCATACTCTCTCTTTCTATCTTGCTTTAGCTTGGTCACATCATTGGGTTCCAGTTTGGGATTCTTCGGCACTTGTGAAGCGTGATGAATGGTGTTGGCATTTCTTACATCTGCATATTGGAAATTAGACATGTCTCTCAGGATTGCCTGGAAGTTCTTTCGGATTATCTCCATGTTTTCTTTGAAATGATTTCGCTCTTCTTCAGTGACTAACCAGTCTTTATTATCTTCTTCAAATGTAGCCCCATCATCACTGCCTCGTTTCATCCAGCCTGCTATTCGATCCTCAACTGCATCATGTGGTTGATATTTCCCTGCTACTTCTGCTTTCTTCTTCTTTTGGATGAGAGAGTAGTGAGGTGAAGGGACAGTCTCAGGGAGTTGACTCTTTACCTTCTTACCTGTTGTTTCATCTGTTGTCTCGATCTCTTCCATCTTTCCTGTTGGCATTTCTTTGGGAACCCCTTGTTCGTTAAAGTATTGTTTCTCTGAGATCTTATCCAAAAAGCGGTTGAGTGATATCAATCTGTAGTTGTAAGGGTTGACTCCTTTGGGGTCATCTAAGCAGGCGGTCAGTAACTCTGCGAAAGTAATCAAGATAATTTCGACCTGGGTTGCCACATGCACGGTGGGTCTCATAGAGAAGTAGGATCCTGGAGCCATATTGCTTTCTGAATAGCGGGGCTCTTGTCCTGCCAGTTGGTCAACGGTGAGCTGTTGTCCTTGGTTTGACCCTTGGGCCCTCATCTCTTTTTCTATTTGGTTGGTGGCTGTGGTTAGCATATTGTAAAACCATTGTTTGATTGCGTCTAGAGTGTATCCAGCGTCTGACATGTTTTGTATTTGTTTTGTTATTTGTTTGGTATCCAGGTTTATGCTGTTTGCGTGTTTTAGCATATCCACAAACTGAGGATCCTGGGCCAGTTTTTGAAACGTGATCATGGATTTAGGTTGATGATCCGATTTCTGTTGTTGTTTTTCAGTCATGTAAAAAGAAAATGAAAGGAGAAATAAAAAGGAGCGGGTTAATTAAATAAATTGTTTATCCAAAAGTTCAGCGTAAATCTGATAAAAGTTTTCCGATGACCACCAGGTCACAATAGTCTTTGGTGATGTTTTCAGGTGACGAGGGATGTTTCACTTTCTCATCCATTAGGCATTGAAGTTGATAGATTTCCGATTTTTGTTGTGCTGCAAACTCGTAGGCTTTTCTTGTCTCCAATTGAGCAACCATGGTCACAGAATAAGCCCCATATATTATCGCCCCAACTATGATGACTAAGAGTAGACCAACGAGGATTGATTCTATTTTATCCATTGGTTTGTTTCATCATCGCTATGCTTCTCAAGGTATCAAAGAGAGCAATGTTGTCAGTCATGTTGTCCGGAGTGGCCATGTTATAGTTGTAGAGTTGGGTTAATTCGTTGATGTCAAAGATGAAAGCCTTCGGAGATTCTTGACCATGGGCTTTTGAACTTCCATATCCCAACATAGATCCGAGCATTAATCCGATTGCGATTCCCATGACTAGCATTCCAAGTCCAAATGTCATAATATTTTTGCTTTGTTGCATGCTTCCATATAACATGGAAGGGAATATAAACATTGCCCTATTCCTTGTGATAGAAGTATCTGATTGTCCCTGAATTCCCAGGCTTTTGTTTGTTCGCATCTATCTTGGTCCACATCTCCTTTGTATGATCCCATGTTGCAAAGATTGAGGCGATGTGGTTGATTGCTTCTATGTCTGACACTATAGAAGAATTCTTGAATCTTCTGAATTTTCTAAAGCAATCATTGGCATACGGATGTTCTGACCTGTTCTGATTCTTCTGATCGTCTAACTCAAACACAGACCAATAGATCGCGTAGATCCCTGTCATTATCTCGTTTCTTTCATTTGGGAATACATATCCCAAGAAGTGAGGGTTTTCTGGATCCACCTCATAGACAACCTCCATGAATGGGAGTGAGTGAAAGCATTCCTTGTTAAAGAAGATTGCAGCCTTATGCCCTGCAGGAATATTGAGTGTGATGATTGCAAGCCATCTGTAAAAGTTTTCTGGGGAGGCGTGGGTTGTATTGTTTGATGGTATTCCAGGCATCATTGTGATCTATCATCCTCTCTCTCTCGTATCTTATCAGCAATCAGACAAAACTTTATTCGATCTATTATGACACTTACTGTTTTAGTTCCAATGGTTCCCTCAAGTTTAACATCTGCACCATTATTGACAATATCATAAGTAAACTGATTCAATGTGATTTGTTCCACGTAAAACTCAATATTGTTTTGGTTACCCAAAGCGATCCGGCTATTCATACGGCATTATCGTCCCAGACAAGATGAATGTAAAACGTGCCAGTTGATTCATTGATTAAGAATTGATTTGATATGATCTTGGATTTTGTTATATTCATGTTATCACACCAATCCATAAATATGTCATCCAGTTTGACTGTATCCGAGTTTGCCAGTATTGCCGATTTGATTGAAGAACTTGCAGATGGTTTGATATTCCCCTGGTTTTGAGCATTTGACATTTATGATTTCTTTCCAGGTTGCATGGTTAAAAAGGTTGGGACCTTTTACAATCACATGGCATAAGGAGCCCTTGCTAGTGCGTTTGTGTTGACAATCTTCCAGAAATCTGCAGCGTTTCCTGTCAGTAAATAGTCA
>Ga0164241_10004545_pt1 | contig 13387 bp, 9 predicted proteins | sample OricomyardsoilBY_FD_108780 | JGI IMG/M metagenome (GOLD analysis project Ga0164241, IMG submission 108780) | Backyard soil microbial communities from Emeryville, California, USA - Original compost - Back yard soil (BY) | ecosystem: Environmental > Terrestrial > Soil > Unclassified | place: USA...
CTTCATTTTCACTCCACCAGGCCAAACCTTCTCCCGTCGTACCCCAAAGCCAAAGATGGTCCCATACCGCTAATCCTGAAATCCCTCCGGGCGGCAAACCCTGCTGAGGCCCCAAAAGAAAGTCTTGGTTATTTGTGCGGAGGACCAAACCACGGCCCAAAGCAGACCAAAGAGGTCCTTCAGGAGTCCAGGCTGCCGCATTAACGTAATCATCCGAAGGGCTGAGGGGTGACAGCCCCTGGGAAGAAAGCTGCCAAATCCCCTTGCCCCAGGTTCCGATAAGCCAATGGGTCCCCGACGGGTCTTCTGCTATTGCCGAAATATTCGAAGGAGGAGTCTGGCTTGATTGAACAGGAGTCCACTGCCCGTCTCGCCAGTGGAACAGCCCTCTGTCTTTTGTACCAATCCAGAGGCCGCCGTTGTTATCAGAAGCCAGTGCGTTGAGAAAGGGCCCGCCTCCACCCGCGTCAAGAAGTTCCCAGACCCCCGAATGCCATTTCCATAAACCAGGGCCAAGGGCCGCAACCCAGAGATCCTGATTGTCGATAGCCACCACGCCCTGGATACGAAGTCCCGTCCACCCCTCGGGGTACTCGAACTCCCTCCAGAGACCAGTAACTTTGCTGTAACGTTCTAGAAAATCGTTGCGAAAGGCGTAAACAAACCAAGGGGTAATGGTAATCCATTTGACAGGATGCACAGCCCGGCTCGAACTGAGCAGGAGATCGCTTTGTCCTGTTATCATGGAGCGGCGAACCACAGCTCCGTTCCAGGTTCCTATCCAAACATCATCGTGGTCAGTGACGACTGTTGAGACGAATTCATCGGCCCCAAGACCGCTGAGGGTCTGTCCGCCAAGAAATAGCTTTGATCGCAAAAGCTCTCGTCGAAACGCCTCTGTTTCGCTTAAGGATGCGTCCTTGAGGAGCTTCCACGCCGCTTGAGCCCCCACCGAATCATGAAGCCGAAATTCAGAATCCCAGGCTTGCTCAAGGAGGACTCGTCCCGATAAAACAGTAATTTTATCCAACCATAAACGCGCTTGCGACCCCAGAGCCGCTTCGTGATACACCAGAAAGAGATGCCAAGCCGCGTGATTTTTTTCATCCACGGAATCGGTGCTCTTGAACAGCCTCTGCAAGAGATAAGGCACTTTTGAGTCTTGGGTTGACGCCTTAAGGACTTCTTTCCAGTCCCTCTTATGATCGCTCCAAAATCGCGATGAGGTTCCTAAGGCCTGGCCCGAGACTGCATCCGTGACCCATCCAAAGGGGAGGTCGTCCCAAGAGGGTGTCCTAGGAAGGAAAAATTGAGAGGGAAACGGTTCCATCGATCCCCTTCCAGGAGGCGTCATCCTTGTCCAAAGAACAGAGCCATCGACGAGGGCGGAAGGAGTTTTGAGTACGGGACGCTGCGGCACGTGAGGCAGGGAAGAAATGGTCGCACAGGCTGTCAACATGAGTGCCCCTAAAATCATAAGGCTGAATCGAGCTAGCCCTGCCACGGAACCTTCCCGTTCCACCGGCGCGGCAGGCCGCCCCACAACAAGGTACTTCGAGGCGCCGTTGCCCAGTGTTGTTGAATCCAGTCTCTTTCACTTAGATTAACAGGCTTTTCAAGTTCGGAAAGGAGGTCTTCAAACCCAATGGCTTGTCCAAAGGAAGAATAAAATCTCCAAAGCCGCCCCACCCTTGCCTCAGTTCGCTCCGCCCCTAGGACAACAGACCCCCAAAGGGCACTTCGTGCGTCGTCCCAATTTTCTGGGCTGGGAGGATTCGTTGACCATGCTCGATATTCTGATTCAAGAGTCTCCAAGAACGCCGAAGCATTATGAGGAGAACAGGACGCAAAGACTTGAAGACTCCACGGACCATAGGACTCACTAATCTGACTCGTCACCTGATAGCAAAGACCGCGTTCTTCACGAAGGCGTTGAAACAGACGAGAACTCATGGTTTCGCCCCAGAGGTTGGAGGTCATCTGCCAAAGCAAGCTTTCACGGAGGGTTTGGGGATGTGGAAACCACTGAGCCGCCAAAACCTGGGTCATTTGAAAAGGTTGCTTTTGTTTCAAAAGGAAGGAATGGGGTTCAATAGCGGGACTCACAGGGAGATTTTCGTCTCCAAGAGGCCAATCTGCTAAAGAATTTGTTAGACACGAAACAAGATGGGCGGGGGCGAATTCACCCGAGGCAACAATCACCAAATCCTGGGGACGAAAGAAACGCTCCCACCACAAACGCGCATCCTCGACCCTCATCCGATTGAGGGACTCCAGTGTGCCGCCAATAGGATGGCTCCACGAGCCTGGACACGAGAGCTTTAAGAAATCATCGTACGAAAGTTCTTCGGGATCCTCAAGGCTCGCCTGAATTTCAGCCTTGACCACTTCCTTTTCCCGCTCCCACTCGTTGACGGGAAAAAGGGGAAATCGACAAAGCTCAACAAGAGCTTCGACAGCCGCTTGATAGGCTGACGAAGGGACGGAACAAATAAAAGCCATCTCTTCGCGGTCTGTCCATGCGTTGAGCTCACCGCCAACTCGATCAATCAACCGAGCCAGCGAACTCGCAGAGTGGTTGCGAGTGCCCTTAAAGACAAAGTGCTCCACCATGTGGGCTAGACCAGGCAAGTGAGGAGGATCGTAGCGCGAGCCTGTAGCAAAAAAAAATCCCAGGGTGAGCGTGCGACTTGCATCCGCACGCTCCCATAGGATTTTAATGCCAGCAGGCAGGTAACCGAGACCCATCTGATCGGCCACAGGAATTTTCCTTTTAGACGTCTGCAATGCTCAAGTTGAGACGGCCCATTTTGTCAATTTCGACAAGTCGAACCTTAACCTGCTGATTTTCCTTGAGGATGTCTGAAACAGAATTAACACGTTCTTTGCTCATTTTTGAAATGTGACAAAGTCCTTCTTTTCCCGGGAGGATCTCGATGAAGGCTCCAAAATCCATGATTCGTTTTACTGTACCGCTATAAACCCGTCCGACTTCAGGATCTTGAACCATTCCCTTAATCTTACCTTCTGCCAACTCAGAACCTTCACGATTCTTGCTGTAGATGGTGACCGTACCGTCATTATCAATGTTAATTCGGGCCCCGGTCTCTTCCGAAATGGCCTTAATGTTTTTACCGCCAGGTCCAATAATCAGGCCGATTTTATCGGGATCAATCTTGAGACTGACAATTTTGGGCGCAAACGGAGAAATGTTACTTGCCGGCTTTTCAATAATCTTGTTCATAATTCCCAAGATATGAAACCGGCCGTCTTTGGCTTGTTTCAAGGCCTGAGTCATAATTTCACGCGTTACATTCGAGACTTTGATGTCCATTTGGAAGCCGGTGATTCCATTCTCTGTTCCAGCAACCTTAAAGTCCATGTCGCCCAAATGATCTTCTTCGCCCAAGATATCAGACAACACCTTCCAGCGTGATCCATCGGTGACCAATCCCATGGCGATTCCAGCAACAGGCCGTTTCATAGGAACACCGGCGGCCAATAGGCTCATGGAACCGCCGCAAACAGACGCCATGGATGACGATCCATTAGACTCAAGGACTTCCGAAACAACTCGAACGGTGTAAGGAAAGGATTCATAAGCAGGCAAAACATTTTGCAACGATCGCTGTGCCAAATGACCGTGACCAATTTCGCGGCGGCCGGTCGAAAGTCTTCCGGTTTCACCAACCGAATAGGGCGGGAAGTTGTAATGCAACATGAAGGTGGCACGCTTATCGCCGTCAATCGTGTCCATAATCTGTTCGTCAAAAACGGTTCCTAAGGTAGCCACCGCGAGGGCTTGCGTTTCGCCGCGTGTAAACAACGCTGACCCATGGGTTCGAGGGAGAAGATCGATTTCACAGGTGATCGGGCGAATCTGAGTGGTAGACCGTCCGTCGGCACGAAGATCCTTCGCCAAGATGGTTTCCCGAAGAATTTCACGTTCAAGGTCTTCAATCAGCCCGTGAATAAGGCCAGCTTCGGACTCTGGAAACTTTGCAACAACCTCAGCCTGTACCTTTTTAATGGCGTCGACGCGTTCAAATTTTCCTTTTACAAAACAGGCAGCTTCCATTTTTGGTCTGGCAAAGGCCTCAACATCAGCTTGATTTGAAAGCTTTTTAATGTCGAAGACCGGCATGGGCAGCTTGGTCTTTCCTACGGCCTTGACCAACTCTCGCTGTATCCGGCAAAGATCCTTGATAAAGCCTTCGGCTTTCTCAATGGCCGCTAATAAAAGTTCTTCAGAAACTTCCTTAGCACCACCTTCGACCATGGTAATACCTGCTTCGGTTCCCGCGACGACAATTTCAAGTTCACTGGCTTCAATTTGCTCAAAGGTTGGATTAACAATGAGCTCGCCCTTGACACTAGCCATTCTCACGGCACCCACCGGTCCGTCGAAAGGAACATCGGAAATGGCGACCGCAGCAAAAGCCGCTACCATGCCAATCACATCGGGCGGATTAATTTGATCGGCGGAAATTGTGGTGGGAACAACTTGAATCTCACGAGCAAATTTCTTATCAAAGAGCGGCCGCATGGGACGATCAATGAGCCGAGAAACCAAGATTTCCTTATCGCGAGGGCGAGCCTCACGCTTCAGAAAACCACCAGGAATTTTACCGGCGGCGTAGTACTTTTCATTGTATTCGACCGAAAGAGGAACAAAATCCAATCCCTCCGTCGGTTGCGACGCACAACAAACTGTCGCCAAAACCACCGAACCACCATAAGTGGCAAGAATGGCACCGTTGGCCTGTTTAGCCATTTTTCCCGTTTCGAGAATGAGCTCTTCTTGTCCTAGTTTCAGGCGTACTTGATGCATTCAGAACCCCTTACTTTCTCAAACCAAGTTTGGCAATCAAATCACGATATCCCTGAAGATTCGTTGTCTGAAGGTAGCGCAAGAGCCTTCGTCGTTGCCCTACCAATTGAAGCAGGCCCCGACGAGAATTATGATCTTTTTTCGCTACCTGAAAATGAGCCGTCAGGTACTCAATTCGCGCTGTGAGAAGCGCAACCTGCACTTCCGTCGTTCCAGTATTGGCGGCACTTCCGCCAAATTCTGCGATAATCTTTGCCTTATCTTCTTTTGTCAAAGCCATTGTGTACTCCTTAAACAAACACAAGCTCTTATAAACATTCATCCCGGGGGAGACTCCCAGGTCAGGAAACTTTTAGATAATGCCAGTTCGGTACCTAAAAACCCTGCCACATTTTACTGAAATCAAAGGGAAAGTCAACAGAGCTTTCAATCGCAAAAACAGAGCTCGTTGAAATTAGCTTGGAAAATCACGATTCACAAAACGATAGATCCACTCAGAATCTTGCCGCTCAACCAGGGCAAGAAGGCGTTGTTCTTCTGACTCCAAGACAGCGTAAGAACTTGAAACGGTAAGGAGTTCAGGAACACCTTCAACCAGACTTCGACCGTTTTCAATCCAGGCGAGGTGAGAAGCCGGAACAACAATTCGGGGAATTTTAAGACGATCAAACACTTCATGGGGTTCGAGAAATTGGGGCTCACTCTTCGTGGGGAGATCAAAAGGGCCAACTTTTAGTCGTTTGAGTCGACTCACATGGGCACCACAGCCAACTTTTCGTCCCCAATCTCGGGCAAGCGAACGCACGTATGTTCCTTTTGAACAGTGAATCCTCACTGTGAGCCGGGGTGAGGTCCAATCCAAAACTTCCAGATTGTAAATCTCGATCAAACGAGGCGGAATCTCAACGACTTCCCCGCGGCGAACACGATCCGAAGCCCGAGATCCCTGAAGATGAATGGCACTGTACTGAGGCGGAACCTGCCGCTGTTGGCCTATCCAGCTTTGGGCTAATTCAACAATTCCAAAGGAAGGAAGCTCACCTGAAAAAACTGGGGCTCCTTGAGGGTCCAGGGTGTCTGTTTCAATACCAAACGTAAATTCCGCTTCGTACACTTTATCAAGGTGAGTCAGGATGGGACTAAGCTTTGTTAATCGTCCTACCAAGACGACAAGCAGGCCTTCCGCGAAAGAATCCAAGGTTCCTGCATGCCCCAAGGAAGAGCCGTACTCACGCTTTAGAGGAAACAGCGAAGAGAAAGAAGTGACTCCGGCGGGCTTGTTAAAAAGGATAACACCCGAGTTACGGATGGTTGATCGCATCAATCATCCGGTTGAGTTCCATAGAATGCGCGATGGAATCGTCAGCCAAAAATTGCAGACGCGGAACACTTCGCAAGGCTAAGCGTTTAACCAACAACCCGTGGATAAACCCTCCCGCGTGATTAAGCGCTTCCACCGCCTTCTCAACTTTCGAATGCGACTCAAAAGATGAGATTGAAATCTTTGCATAACTCAGGTCCGAAGAAACATTGACCCTCGTTACCGAGAGAAATGTGTTGACACGGGGGTCTTTGATCTCCTGAGTCAAAATCATTTGACTCAGGACACCTTGGACCAAACTTTCAATCTTTTTTCGGCGTACTTCGTTCATACGGTTGGCTTGATGCTCTTCTTCGCGTCTAAGGCCTCTTTTTCAGCGATAGACTGCCCCAACTTCTTAGCGACTTTAATTTGTTCCACAACTTCAAAGACATCTCCAACCTTAACATCTTGGTAGTTGTCGACACTCACACCGCATTCAAAGCCCTCAACAACTTCCTTTGCATCGTCTTTAAAGCGGCGAAGCGAGGAAACCTTCCCTGAGTAAACCTGAATTCCATCCCGAATGACATGAACAAAACTCTGACGTTTAATCTTTCCTGAGGTCACCATACAACCGGCGACGAGGCCCAACTTCGGCACCTTAAACGTATCGCGGACTTCAACCTGACCAATGGTCTCCTCACGAACTTCAGGAGCCAACATCCCTTCCATGGCCGTACGAATATCTTCGACAGCATCGTAAATGATGTTGTATTTACGAATCTCAACCTTTTCTCGTTCCGCAATTTGTGCGGCTTTTGCCGTCGGACGAACGTGGAAGCCTATGATAATGGCTTGAGAAGCCATGGCCAAGGTTACATCTTGCTCAATGATCGCACCGGCACCCGAATGAATACAAACCAATCGAATTTCTGCCGTCGAAAGCTTCTCAAGAGCTACCTGCAAGGCTTCTACTGAACCATGCACGTCACCCTTAATAATGACCTTCAGTTCTTGAACTTCACCGGCCTGAATGGTCGAATAGAGATTTGCGAGCGTGACTTTCTTCACGTTCTTGGCTTCTTCCAGCTTCTTCAATTCCTGGCGCTTCTCTGAAAATTCCTTAGAATCCCGCTCGCTGGCAGTCACCTGGAACGGATCTCCCGCACCTGGAATGCCGTTAAAACCAAGAACCTCGATCGGCATCGATGGTCCGGCCTCACGAACGGGTTGACCATGGTCGTTAAACATCGCTCGAACCTTGCCGGGAAAGACTCCCCCGACAAAGTAATCACCAACGCGAAGCACACCCTTTTGAACCAAAATCGTTGCCACAACGCCGCGGCCTTGATCGATCTTCGATTCAATAACCTTTCCCTCAGCACGACGCTTACGGCTTGCCTTGAGTTCCATCACTTCAGCTTGAAGCAGAATGGCATCCAGGAGTTCGTCTAAGCCGGTTCGCTTAAGAGCGGAAATGTCGACGTACATCGTCGTCCCGCCCCAGGGCTCGGGAACCAAACCGTAATCGGAAAGCTGTTGCCGAACTTTCTCGGGATTTGATTCCGGTAAGTCTACCTTGTTGACAGCGACAATAATGGGAACCTTTGCTTCTTTGGCATGATTAATCGCTTCAATCGTCTGAGGCATGACTCCATCATTGGCCGCCACCACAAGAACCACAATATCCGTAATCTGTGCGCCGCGGGCTCTCATCAGCGTAAAAGCTTCGTGACCAGGGGTATCAAGGAAGGTCACATCACCTTTAGCATGATGAACCTTGTACGCCCCAATGTGCTGGGTAATTCCGCCATACTCACCCGCAGCGACATCGGCAGTGCGAATAGCATCGAGAAGTTTTGTTTTACCGTGATCAACGTGACCCATGATCGTTACAATCGGAGGACGATGTTCCAAATCTTCAGGCACGTCAGTCTCAGTCTCAATAACAGTCTCTTCGTAAAGAGAAATAACCTTGACTTCTGTACCATACTCGTTGGCGAGAATTTGTGCCGTTTCAGCGTCAATTTGCTCATTAATCGTGACCATCATGCCCATTGACATGAGCTTCCCAATCAACGAGGACGCCTTGAGGTTCATCTTTCTGGCCAATTCAGCAACGGTGACAACCTCGATAATCTCAATCTCTTTCGGAACGGGATTCGCCTTGGCCTGAGCGCGCTTTTTAGCCTGATTAGCCTTGTCGAGCAATTCCTCTTTTTCTTTGAGATAAGTCTTTTCTTTTTTAGATCGGAATTTCTTAGGCTCAACCTTCTTTGTGAGATCAACAGGAGATTGCCCACCAGGACCGCCGCCGGGTCTTGGTCCGTAGCCAGGAGCACCGCCGGGCCGAGGCCCATAACCGGGACCACCGGGTCTTGGTCCGTAGCCAGGACCGCCGCCGGGCCGGGGCCCATAACCGGGACCACCAGGTCTTGGTCCGTAGCCAGGACCGCCGCCGGGCCGAGGCCCAGAACTTCCGGGAGGGCCTTGCGGAGGACGATTGCCCCACTGACCCGCGGGACGATCACCATACTGCCGGGGCCCAGAACTTCCAGGAGGGCCTTGAGGGGGACGATTGCCCCACTGACCAGGACGATCACCGTACTGCCGAGGTCCAGAACTTCCGGGAGGGCCTTGCGGAGGACGATCACCCTGAGGCCTATCAGAAGGAGCCCGATTGGCCCACTGACCCGCAGGACGATCACCATACTGTCGAGGCTCCCGAGGGGGACGGCCGCTTTCTATCCGCAACCCCTCAGGCTTCGGCCGGTCGGGGTTGGGAGCAACACGCCGCATCTCTTGAGGGCGCTTTGACGCAAATTCTGCGATTTTTTCAGGACTCAACCCACCCGCAGTTTGCGGCGCGGCGGGTTTCGCCGGCACTGAAGGACTGGAAGATGAACTACCTCCGCCGGACTCAGTCTGTCCGTCGGGACGATGAGCAACCACCACCTTCTTGACGATGGCCTTCTTTTTGACGACGACCACAGCCTTCCGCTTCTCAGTGTCACTCTGTGACACTGGCGCAGGATCGGCCTTGGGATGCTTAATGAGCGTGGCTTTGGGTTTCTTGTTTTCCAGTTCTTCAGACATACGCGGTTATTTTTCCTCAGCTTCCTGTTCTTCAATCTCAAAACTTAGCCCAACTCCGCAATTGGGGCACTGGGTCATATTGATCTGCACAGGATGCCCACATTCTGGGCATTCGAACTCTTCTTCGTATTCTACAGTATCTTCCGGCGAATAATCAATCGCCGTTCCTGGTGCCGATTCTTCGACAATTTCGACGTTTTCATCAATCACTTTCATGAGTGTTTCAACGTCTTGAGCCGTGATACTCGGGATTTTTCCGAGATCCTCGCGAGACAAATTGACCAAGGTTTCAATCAAAACAATATTATGTTCAGCCAACACGCCGACCAGTCGCTCGCTGATACCCTCAAGCTCACTGACATTGGTAATGACCGATCCTTCGAGGTCTTCGTCGGAACGGAACAATCCGTGGGCAGCTTCTCGGGCTTCCCGACTAAGATCCATTTCTGCGAATTGCTCCTCGGTCTTAACATCAATACTCCAATCGCACAAGCGATTGGCGAGCTTTACGTTAAGTCCCTGCTTTCCGATGGCAAGGCTTAGTTGACTTTCGGGAACAACCGCCAAAGCTTGTTTCTTTTGCTCGTCCAAAATAATCACTTGATCGACTTGAGCGGGATTCAAAGCGTTACGAATAAAGGCCCGCGGCTCTGGGTCGTACTTGAGAACGTCAATCCGCTCCCCCTCCAACTCTTTCATCACAGCCTGAATACGAACACCCTTGAGTCCAACACACGCACCAATGGGATCAACTTCTTCTTTTACTGATCGAACGGCAATTTTTGTTCGATAACCAGCCTCACGGACAATCTTATGAATGAGAATGGTCTTTTCATAGATTTCCGGCACTTCAAGTTCGAAGAGCTTCTCGACAAACTTCGGATCCCTGCGGGTCAGAACAACTTGAAGGCCCGATGGAGTCTTGCGAACTTCGCTAATCATGCTCTTGATGCGGCTTCCAGGACCATACGTTTCCCGAGGTGATTGGTTTTTACGAGGAAGGATTCCTTCGGTACGACCAAGATCAACGTAAATATTTCCATTACGTTCACGTTGATAATATCCAATAATAACTTCGTTTTCTTTTCCGGAATACTCAGAAAATAAGGTGTCTTTTTGGATATCTCGGAGATACTGCTTGGCACGCTGCTTAGCGGTATGGACAGACGATCGATCAAAATCTTTAGGATCAATTTCAATCAAGATTTCATCACCGAGACCCGCGTCTTCGTTCAATGCCCGCGCCTCAGCGAGCTCGATCTCACCGACAGGGTCGTAGAGATCGTCGTCTTCGACAACAATTTTCTTGGCACTGATGCTGACATCACTCAGGTCTTCGCCAAATTTAACCACGGCGTTGTCACTCGTCCCATAAGTCTTTTTATACGCCGCTAAAAGAAATTCTTCGACAACTTTCTGGACTAGTTCGCTACTAATTCCTTTGTCTTGCGTAATCGCTCGAATTGAATCGCTTAGTTCAGAGTTCACAACAATCCCCCTCTTAAAGATCGTGCAATTTCGCTTTGAGTATTTGGGCCGCCAGAAGGACTTCTGGCCCCGACGACGGCTGCCAAGACAACTCTTCGCCGGTTACTTGAGTTATCATTCCCTCTCTCCATTCTGATTCCCCTTGGATAAGAAGCCTTACTTTCTTTCCTTGAAAGAAAGTAAGTTCCCTCCAGTATTTTAGGTTTCGTTCAAGGCCGGGAGTACTAAGCTCAACACTCAACTCTTCTGTCTGGAGGATAGACTCCAGTTTTGGAACAACCGACCTGTGAACCTTGGAAAGGTCGTCAATTCCCAAACCCGAACTCGAAGTAAGCACAATATGAACCGAGGTATTCCCCCTGACAGTTCGTAAAGCGACTTCGATAAGTTGAATTCCTTGTCCTTGGAAAAATTGATCAAGATCCAGGAAAAGCGGTTCGGCAGGGTCGGACATCAACATTCTGTTACCATAAAAAAAAGAGTCGCTTCCGACTCTTTTCCCATTAGAGAGCTAAACTGTGTGGCCATGGTAGCGAACTTCAACTTCGATGTCAAGACAATCAATGGAGACCAATGGAAAGAACGTCGACCCGGTTGACACCGGCGTTCTTGAGCAACTGTGCGCAAATTTCTGCGGTAGCTCCCGTTGTGACCACATCGTCAACCAGCCACACGTGAGGAAGATGTTTGAGCCTACGGGAACACGAGGGGCGGAGCCGGTAGGCCTGTGACGCGTTTTGCCAACGCTCGGTTTGCCGAAGGGCCTTTTGGCTGGCGGAAGGGTTTCGGACCAAAGCCTTCAAAATGGGGAAATGGCTTCGCCGCGCCAATTCACGGCAAAAGGCGTGAACGGGATCCCACTCCCTTTCCTTGAGGTGCCGCCGTAACGGCGGGACGGGAATGAGAACGCTTGGTTTGATCAAACGAAGAAGGGCTCGCCTGGCCCAAAACCTAGCCAAAACCGTCGCACCCTGAAATTTATAGAGCCGCAAGAGTTCCGCTAAGGGTTGTTGATACCCAGCAAGCCCCCAAATTTGGTCGAAGTGCCACTGATGTTGGGCACAATCAATACAAAGTCCTGTCTCGGCTAGCAGGCCCTGCCCGCAATGGCGGCAAACGAGTCCGTCCTGCGGCTCTATCGGCACGGAAAAAGCAGCGTAGCATTTTTGACAAAGCTCGGAGGTAAAGGACGGTTCACCGCACCGGATACAACGAAGAGGAAGAAGGGAAAATTGACTCATAGAAGACGGACACGAGAAGCTTGACTATTGCTTTTCGGAACCAAGTCCTTGGGACAACTCGTACAAGAGCTCGAGTGCCTGGCGCGGTGTCAAGTGATCAACATCAACACGCCTGAGCCGTGTGACGATAGGATGAGTCTCAGTATCCCAAAGAGAGAGTTGGGCCGTAGCCCGTGCAGGGGCTTCTCCCTTGGGGGGAACCGCCTGACGGTCTTCGGGAGGAAGATTGTCAAGAATTTGAGCCGCTCGATCCAGTACGGACAGAGGAACCCCGGCGAGCCGTGCCACATGAATTCCATAACTTCGATCTGAGGCCCCAGGAATGACCTTACGAAGAAAGGTTATGCTGGACCCATCCTCATGAACCGCCATTGAGAAATTGCGAAGCCGAGGATGGCCCAAGGCTGTCAGTTCATGAAAATGGGTTGCAAAAAGAGTCTTAACTCGCAAGGAGTCGAGCAAATACTCACAGATCGCCCAGGCCAAACTGAATCCATCTCTGGTGCTGGTCCCTCGACCCACTTCGTCCATAATCACAAGGCTTGATGCTGTCGCGTTCCTGAGGATGTAGGCCGTCTCGTTCATTTCGACTAAAAAGGTCGACTCCCCTTTTGCCAGGTGGTCAGACGCTCCCACTCGGCAAAAAACACGATCAACCAGGCCCCAACTCGCCAAGGTGGCGGGGACGAAGGAACCCATTTGGCCAAGAACAACGATCAGGGCCGCCTGCCTCAGATACGTCGACTTCCCTGCCATATTCGGCCCCGTAATCAGTAAAAGCTCCCCGGCGTCACTAAACTCCAACGAGTTGGGAACAAAAGGAGTCCCTTCTAAGTGAGCTTCAACCACGGGATGCCGTCCATTCTCAATCAGAAGCCTACGGTCCGAAAGAAAAACGGGGCGACTATAACTTCGTAAAATCGCCGTTTGAGCCAGCGATTGAGAAACATCGAGCACAGCAATCCATCGTGCCATCGCCTGAAACGAACGAATATGAGCTTGCGCCTGAATCCGAAGTTCGGTGAAGAGCTCACGTTCTCTACGATCGGCCTCATCTTCAGCTTCACGTAAGGCCTGTTGAATCGAGCGTAGTCGAGGAGTCGAATACCGTTCTGACCCCACCAAGGTTTGTATTCGTTCAAAGTGTGCAGGTATTTGGTCCGCTCGGGACCGGGAAAGTTCAAAATAATGCCCAAGGACACGATTGTCACGAATCCGTAATTGGGGCAAGTTCGAAGCCGACTGTTCTTCGAGAAGGTAGTCGTTAAGAACGTCCTGACTATGATCTCTGAGGTGGCGCAATTGATCCAATTGAGCGTCAAACTGGTCTTGGATCAGGGGGCGCTCTGTCTCGACGGCGGCGGGAGATCGATGCAAAGCCTTCGACTGAGCGTCTCCCCAAGCTTTGAGGTCTGCCTGTTGCTGTGC
>Ga0164241_10004546_pt1 | contig 13380 bp, 14 predicted proteins | sample OricomyardsoilBY_FD_108780 | JGI IMG/M metagenome (GOLD analysis project Ga0164241, IMG submission 108780) | Backyard soil microbial communities from Emeryville, California, USA - Original compost - Back yard soil (BY) | ecosystem: Environmental > Terrestrial > Soil > Unclassified | place: USA...
CCACCGTCGAGCCAGACTGCGGCGTTCGTTTCAGCTCCCCCGGCTACGCAAAAGCTCGTTCCGCCAGTGACTCCGCAAAATGCGCCGACTGCGGCTCCCGATCCGCCTTCGAAAGCCAAGCAGTTCGTCATGTACCGCGGTCGAAAGATCGAGGCTGACGAATGAAAGACCCGAACATGGACGCACTTTTGAAGGAATTGAAGGTGCAAGCCGTCGCATCGAGCTCGGACGCCGGTGAAGCGTTCGAAAATGCGGGCAGCTTCGACGTTGAAACTCTGTGCGCAGTCGCCAGCGTTGCGGCGGGGCAGCTGCGAGAGATCGGTGATCTCTTGAATGCCGGTCGACTCGAGCGTTGGTACTTCGTCACCGAGCAGCAAGCGTACTACGTCAGCGAACGCTCAGGTTCTCGCCTCGTTGCTGCTGGCGAGCCCGTGAAGAACGCCGAAGGGACCTCTAAGGCTTTGCACCGCGCTGGACGCTGACATCAAGGCCCGCTCAACAACGTACGCGCGACCGCGGCAAGCGCGACCGCACCGGCGATCAACATCGACCAGTGCGCGGCAGCGCGATCCCGGCGACGGAGCTCTCGAACACCAGGCAACGTGAGCACGATCATCGCGGCGATTGGGACAAGCGCGGGGACGGCTCGCCCGAACCAGGCAGCAGCCACGCCGGCCAATGCGGTTCCGATCACACATGCCAACACGCAGCGCGCGTAGGGCAAGCGATGTTGTTGCGCTACACCGAAGGCCAGCGCCATGAACAGCAAATCCCCGACGCCTAGCGCAGGAGCTACGGCTGCGTTGCCAGGTACGGGAAACCAAACCGCGAGCACTGACAGCGCCTGCTCGTTGCCGGCAATCTCGTGACTCGGCCCCTCCGGCGAAAGTAACGACACGAGGTCGGCACTGGCGGCCACGACGCACGCAGGGAACAGGTGCGCCGCGTGCTGGACTCGGCGACCCAGAGTGCAGCCGAGCGCCCAAGACAAGCAAACTAGCGCGCTGTCTACGACCAACAATACCGTGACCAAGGGGGCTGGTCGCAAGAGTGCCACCGCGAGCAATGACGTTGCCGAAGCTACGGAGGCGGCGAGCGCGAACAGTAGCCGCACCTCGACCATGGCGGCCAGCGTGAGTCCCAGAATCGGAAACAGCGTCGCGCCGGCGAACGCAGCAGCGTCCGCGAGGTGCTCGTCGAGCCGCCAGTGCGGAAATGAGCGAGCGGCGAGCGCCACTGCCGTCGGCGTGATCAGCAGTCCGACGCCCAGCCGCCAAATGGTTGCGTTGGGGCGCGCTTCGGCTGGGGCGGGCTCGCTGCCGGAGTTCACGATCGTGGGATCTTACCCTCATTTTGGGCGAGCCAAGTCGCAAACGTCTGTAGCTCGGGATACAAAGCGCGTGAGCGGTTCACGTCTCGCGCGTTGCGAAAATCACGCTCGAAATCGCGCTTGAATTGGAACATGTTGCCTAGGTCGTCGGCGCCCGGAAAGCCAAAACCGCGGTACGCTTCGGGTGTGACGTCAGCATGGAGCACTGGCTCGCCAAACGCCCTCGAAAGCTCCGCGGCCATCTCGCCGCCTGACAAATGCTCTCCGGCGATACCGACGCTCGTGCCGATCGTCGATGCGCCCTTCTTGAACAGAGCCAGCGCACACCGCCCGATGTCTTCTGCGGCGATACCGGGCATCTTGGCCGTGCCCATCGGCAGCGTGAACGAAAGCAAGCCATCGGCGTTGCGCTTCGGTCCCAAACCAAAGTGAATCAAGTTGTCCCAATAGAAGGACGTGTAAAGGTAGGTCGTCGGTAGACCGAGCTCGGCGAAGACGTGATTGCCCGATGCTTTGGCGTCAAAGTGAGGCACTTTGTATTCACCGAGCAACGTCGGCATTCGATTGTCGCTGAGCGGAACGAAGCGGCGCGTGTCTTCCAGTGTCGACCAGATCACGTGTGAGAGGTGCGTCTGCTTTGCGGCTTTGGCGAGGTTTTGCGCGTGCGCGATCTCCAATTTTGGCGAAAGATGCGCCCAATAGAACGTGACGCAGAAGGCGGCATCGGCGCCTCGAAACGCTCGTTCCAAGCTTCCGAGATCGTCCAAATCCCCTGCCATGATCTGTGCGCCCTGGTTTGCCAAGGCTCGCCCGCTGGCGCTCTCGGGGTTTCTGGTGACCGCGCGGACCGCGAAGCGTTGCTCCGGATCGCTCAGAATCGCTCGCACCAAGCCACCGCCTTGTGCACCCGTGGCGCCGACGACGGCAATCGTTGGTTTGCTCTTGCTAGTCATGTTCGTTCGTCCTCTGTCCTTCTCGTTCGGTTTTTCGAATCAACCGTGTTTGGGCGCGCTGGGCGGCGGCAACGGGTCGGGCACTTGGTTTTTGATCGCGGGGATCGTGCCGAGGTAGCTGAAGATTGCGGTCAGCTCTTCTTCGGTGAAGTTCCGATATGCAGGGATCGGCATCGGCGGAAGGATGGGGCGACCGCGGCCGTGGTGACGCCCGGTCTTGATCGCTAGAATGAACTCGTCCTTGGTCCAGGCACCGAGGCCCGTTTCTTCGTCGGGCGTGAGGTTGGCAGTGAAACTGACTCCCCACGGTCCAGCCCAGGCCGTGTTGGTCACGGCGATGGAAGCAATCCAAGGCATCGCCGCCGCGGGCGGAGGCGGCAGTTGCAGCTTGTCAGGATGACCCGAAAGCATCCGCGTCATATCCGGTTCTGGCCCGTTTTTTCCCATTTTTAGCGGTGTGTGGCAGTCGTGGCAGCCGGCGGTCAGAACCAAGTGTTCGCCGCGCGCAACGAGCGCCTCGCGCGTTCGTCGAGCGGCGTTGCTCGGGCTGTTCGGCACGGCCGGGGCGCTCCCTGTCGGTGCGGTCGCGCGCGGCATGGCGCTGTTCGCGCTCGGTGGTGCTCCTGTGGCGGCGCGACTCGAGAACCAAGCGGCGAGCCCGATCAGAGCTGACGAGAACAGTGCAGTAGTCGCGATCAGATTGCGTTTCATGATTTAGTTCCTCGATGTGGTTGCATGAAAATCAGTCGTGAAGAGAGGCTGACGGGCGCCCATCGCTTTCGATCCAGCGCTCGATCAGGCGTACAGCTTCGGTATCGACGAGCTTGCTGCCGAGCGGGGGCATCTGCGCTGCGGCGAAGCGGGACTGCATGCGAAACCAGAGCGCGCTGCTCACAGGGTTTTTCCGCTGGATCCGCAGCGAACGCATTTGCCCCGGAACGCGAAAGCGGCTTGCGCGTCCAACGAGGTTGGCACGCATTTGCTGGTAGCCGCGGTCACCGACTTCGACCACGGATTGATCGAGATTGAGCCCGAGCGAGGCAAGCGGTCCGGAGCCGTTGTGACAGTGCGCGCAGTTTCCGAACAGATAGCCAGCACTGGCACGCGCTTCGGCGGAAGGAGCGTTAATGCGCGGCGCTCGAGAGAGCACACTCACCGGCAGGCCACGCAGCAGGTCGCGTTTCAACAGTTCGGCGAGATCGAGCCCGCCGCTCGGCTGTGGTTCACGATGAGGCGCAAGCGGATCGCGCTCCTCAGAAAGCTGCAACGCCCCGAAGCCGAGCACCGGTGAACGCCGCCCCTCGTGGCAAGCGCGGCAATCGCCGTCTGAAGGCACGTCGTGCTGGACTCCGGGTCGAATCTCACGGGTCGCTTGCACGCCGGCTTGCGGTGCGAGCAGCGCATCGCGGCGCGCCCGGTCCCAAACGTAGGTTGCATAGCGGAAGGAGCCGTCTCGGACCCGTTCCAGATAGCGTGTCTCCGTCCGTTCGCCGAAACTGAATTCTTTCCAGAAACGAGTGCCGATCGGGAATTGCCACTCATCGGGGTTAGAAGCATCGATACGCTTGCCTTGGGGCAACGAGACCCAGCGCCGCTTCGTCGCGCCGTCCGACCAGAGCGGATATTGCGGCGCGTACGGCAGGTTATCAGGCGCGATTTCGCTGGTGCTACCGGCGACGTACAGCCCCGTTTCGGACAACCGCTCGGGCAACGGCGGGTCGCCGGCTGGCGTTGCTGGAGCCATATTCGGCTGCGCTGGGGCCGTGGGTCGGTCGGAAGGTGCGCGGACCGTGCGGGCGCCGCTGAGGTTGGCCAAGGCAACCGTCGCAGCGACGCTGGCGATGGCGAGCACGACCCGCGCGGCGAGCTTCGACGCGCGAAAGCGCGCAGTTCGCGTTTCCAAGACCGATTTCACGCTGCTATTCATGCTGCAGCGGCAAATCGCCGGTTGCTAAGAGTTCGCTCTCGGAACCTTCTTTGTTTGCTAAATTGTTCTTATCAGCGTTGTGGGAGCCGGTATCCTAGCCGCGCATGGTCGCGACGCTGCCGGAAGAGGTCCTCGAGCTGATCGCTTCGGGGGTCGACGTGTACGTCGCAACTTGTGATCGCGAACTCGAACCAGAATCGGTCTTGGCCATGGGGCTTCGCGTCAGTGAAGACCGCACGCTATTGACCGTGTACCTGCCGCAGGTCCTCGCTGAGCTGACTCGGCGGAACCTCGTCGAGAATCCCGAGATGGCGATCACGGTCGAGCACGCGAGTGACAGCAAGGCCGCTCAGATCAAGGGTTGCGCGATCGGCGTGCGCATCAGCACCGAGGCCGATCGGGAATTTCAAACCATGTTTCGCGCTTCATTCGTCGAAAGCTTCGCCTTAGTCGGCATTCCACGTTCGTTGACGCGGCGCCTCGTGTGGTGGCCAAGCCTGGTCGTAGACGTGCGTATTCGCGACATCTTCGTGCAGACACCCGGACCGAACGCGGGTGAGCCAATGCGAGCGGTATGATGGAAAAGCCGAGCTTGGAATCGTTGTGGCGTTGTTTCGACGGCATCGTGCCTTCGACCCTCGCGACTTGTGATCTTGCCGGCGTGCCGAACGTGAGCTGGATTAGCAACGTCAAGTACGTCGACTCCAGGCAGGTGGCGCTTTCCCGTCAGTTTTTCAACAAGACCATCCGTAACCTGCTGCAAAATCCCAAAGCGCTGCTGATCGTTTTCGATCCGGTCAGCTTCGTGCAGCACCGCTTCCGGCTGCGCTTCGTGCGCTCGGAGACCGAAGGTTTGCTGTTCGAGTCGATGGCGGCGCGCATCCAGGTCATTGCCTCACACACCGGCATGCGCGGAGTGTTCCGGTTGCTCGCGGCCGACGTCTTCGAAGTACTCGACGTGTCCACGCTGCACGAGTCGATGGTGCCCGCGCCGGCGGGGCAAGCGCAAGATCTGCTGCCGATCCAGACTGCGCGGCCCGCGGAGGAACGCAGTGAGCTGTGGGCTCTTCAGCGCTTGATCATCCGCATGAAGACCGCGCCGGACTTGGCCGCACTGCTCCGCGCCGTTCTCGAGACCTTGGCTGAGGATCTCGGCTTTGATCACGGCCTCGTGCTGATTCCCGACGAGAGCGGAACACGCTTGGTCACGCTCGAAAGCCGCGGCTACGGCGAGAGCGGCGTCGGAGCGGAAGTGAGCTTTGGTGACGGTCTGCTGGGCGTCGTCGCCGAGACCAAGAAGCCGCTACGCGTGGGCCCTCTCGGGAGCGCGTTGCGCTACGGGCGCGCGGCGCGCGATCGCGTGCTGGCCGCGGGCGACGCAGCCGTCCTTTCGGCCGAAATTCCGTTGCCTGGGCTGGCCAACGCGCAGAGCCAGCTCGCCTTGCCCTTGCTCGTTGCCGGTGAACTCGTAGGCGTGTTGGCGTTCGAAAGCGAACGCCAACACGCGTTCGAAGCCTGGCACGAAGCGTTTCTGAGCGTGATGGCGGATCAGTTTGCCCAAGAACTGCGCGCGGCCATGTTGCGCGGCGAGGGCGACGAGGAAGAGGAACCGCGCCCGTCGACGAACGCCGTCCAAGTCACGAACGAGTGCAGCCGAGTTGCGCCGCCCGCATCGTATGCGTTCTGCTTATATCGCAACGATGATTGCGTATTCGTCGACGGTAAGTATCTGATTCGCGGTGTTCCCGCGCGCATCCTGTGGCGTGTGCTAAAAGAGTACGAACGCGAGGGGCGTACCGAGTTTACCAATCGCGAACTTCGGCTCGACCCATCGCTCGGCTTACCGCCCGTGCGGGACAATCTCGAAAGCCGACTGTTTTTGTTGCGCCGCCGGCTCGAGTTGCGTTGTCCCGAGCTGCGCCTGGTCGCGCGCGGTCGCGGCCAATTCGGGCTCGAACTCGACTGCCGACTCACGCTCAACGAGCGCGTCTCGTCCGCGGTCTAAGTCTTGGTAAAGCGTTTGCGGTGCTCAAATCGAGCGCCCAACCAGCGAGTTGATGCGCAGCAGCGCCGCCGCCGTCTCTGCTTGGAGATGGCCGCGGTTCGCGCGCAACAAATGCGGCCGCGAACGGGAATCGGGTTGGGAGGTCAGCGCGCACGCAGCCTGCTCGGCGAGCCGCTGTTCGGTATCGTTGGCCAGCGCGCTCAGCGCGCGCAAAGAGCCGCTGTCGCCACGCACGGAGAGCGCGTTGAGCGCGCTTTCTCTAGTGCTCGGGTCGCGCGCCGCTTGTACGAGCGCTTCGCGCGCTTCGCTACTCAGATCCCGTTGCAAAAATTCGATGACCCGATCGCCGCTCAGCGCGCCCGCTCGCAGTCGCGCGATGCTCGCTCGGCGCAACACTCTGCGCGCGGCAGCCGTCGGCGGCTGACCTTCCAACACAGCATCGCAAAGTTCGTCGTCTTCGCGCAGCAGCCGTTCGATTGCCGTCTCAGCGTTCACTCCTTGTGCGAACAGCGCATCGATGGCGACTCGTCGCAGGTCCGGATCGCCGTTTCGCGCCGCGTGCTCGAGCCCCGGCAGCGCGCGCGGTTCGCGACAGTTCAAGAAATAGCTGGCAGCCGGTGAAGGGTCAGCGAAAGTCAACGCGCGCAGCATGAATTCTCGGACATCGGTCGTGTCGAGTGACGACAGTGCATCGAAGGCTGCGCTGCGCGCCGCCGGGCGCGGAGAGCGGGCGGCAACCAGCAAGAATGCCCGCGCACGATCGTCACCCAACGTAGCCAACGCAGACGCTAATTCCGACAGCTCCGCGTCGGTTGCGGCTTCGAAGCGCCGCTCCAGAAATTCACGCGCCCGATCGCCGCCGATCTGCGCGATGCCCTCCAGCGCAGCGTTCAACAACCGGGGGTCACTTCGTTGCGCGATCGCGATCAGCGACTCGAGCGCAGCGGCGTCACCGTTTTCGCGCAGCGAGCTCACCTGTGCAACTGTCGTCGGCATTGCATCAGGGGTTTCCCTCGCGTCCGTTGCGGCCGGTACGCGGTGCGTGATTGGCGCGAGCGGTGCCACGGGCCTCGCGCGCGCTGCAAGCGTGAGCGCGCTCGCGCTCAATGCAAGCGCGAACGCGCGCCACATCAGCCGTGACCCTTTCAATTGGCATGGCATACGAAGAATTCCTCCGTTTCCGGCTCGAGCAACGCATCGAGCAATGTCGAGTTTGCGTGAACCAACGGACCGCCCAGCGTGCGCAGACTGCTGGCAGCTTCGCGGCGCACTTCTTCTGAGCGAGTCGAGTCACTGGCAACAGCAAGCAAGCGCTGCGCGCTCGCGGGACCTCGGAGATTGCCCAAAGCCTGAATCGCTTGCACGGCGATGGAATCATCCGCGTCGCTCAGCGCCGCTTCGAGCAGAGGTCGGGTCAGTGTCGGCTTCAGATCGCTCAGCGAAGAGAGCACGCTGGCGCGTTCCTCCGGTTCGGCTTCGCGAATCGCGCGTGCAGCGAGTCGAGCTACGAGCTCGGGTGAGCGCGCCTGCAGTGCATGCAGCGCGTCACTCATCACCTGTGTGTCCGAATCGGATGCCAGTCGCTCGAGTTCCTGAGTCGCTTCGCGATCGGTGCGGGCGCTCAGCAGTTGTACGGCCAGCGCGCGGTCGGAGCTGTCGTCGTTTTTGCCGAGTTGCACGAGCTCTGGCACGACCGACTCGTCGCCGAGCTGCGCCAATGCAGTCAACGCGCTGTTTCGCAGGTCCCCGCGTAATTCGTCGCGAAGGGTCGCCGCAAATTTCGGATCGCCGCGCCGACCCAAGCCTTGGATCACGCCTTCTTTCGCGTCACCAGAGGCGCGTGAGTTGCGCTCGACGATGCGCTCCAGTGTGCTCGTCGGTACGAATTGCACCACTTGGGCCCAGAGCCCGCTCGAGAGCTCGTTCCGAGAAAGATACTGCAAGACCGCCTCCTGCGCGCTTTCGTCGGGGTCGCGAGCGAGCGCAATCAGTGTTCCCGGTTGCAGGTCATCGCGGCTCAGCCGCGCGATGCGTCGTTCTCGCACGTGCGCAAGATTTTCGGGTGTCGGCGCGGCAAATCGTTCTTCGAACGACTCCGGCATGGTGCCCGTCAAACGCTGCAGCGCGGCCTGCGCGCTGGGCGAAGACAACTTGGACAACGCCTGCATGGCAAGCATTCGCCCGTGCCAATCATCGCCTTCGGCAACCACGACCAACGCCGCCTCGAACGACGGATCCGGCGCATTGATCAACCAGTGCAACGCGATGCGGGCGCGCCCTGGTTCGCCGCTTTCCAACTCCTGACGCATGATTGTCGCTATGTCCGGCCCGTCGAATGAAGTCATCGCGGACAGCGCGAGCTCTTGCCGTTCACCACTCGCCGAAGCGAACACGGCTCGCAAGCGAGTCAGCGCCAGCTCGGGATCGAGCTTTTTCAACGCGTCGGCAGCGGATGTGAATTCCTCATTCGAGCCCAACTCCAAGAATGCGACCAAGCGCTGCGCGGCGCTCGCGACACCGAGTTCACCGAGCGCGCTAATGGCCTGCAGGTGATTCTCGCGGTCCGCGTTCTCCAACAGTGATTCGAGCGCCTGCAAAGCGCGCGGGTCGTGAGAGTCTCCGAGCGCCTCGATCAGGGAGGCCAAAGTGGCGGCATCTTCGATCAGCGGCAGGACCGCGACCGCCGCGCTATACCCTTCTTCTCGATTCGCTTCGAGTAGTGCTTTCACCGCGCTGACACGCAGTTCGAGATCTTCACTATGCGTTGCTTCCACGACGAGCAAGCGCGAGGCATCGTCGCGAGCCGCCAAACCTTCGAGCGCGCTCGCATGCACCTCGGGCTCTGGATCTTCCGCCAAATCCACGAGCCAACTGCGCGCTTCGACGGTTGGCTGACGAACGAGCGCTTGAGTCGCGCAAGCGCGCACCGAATTGAGCTGCGCGCGCTCGAGCACCGCAGCAATGGCATACGTTGCTTGCGCATCCTCGCTAGGCTGCACCTGTTCGAGCAGCGAACAACGTTCCGAGGCAGTCGCCGCGACGCTAAGGCGCGCGAACAAGCGATCCGTGGGTGGCGCTGCCGTCGCGATGAACTCGATTCTGGGTCGCTGGGTTTGACGCTTCGGGCGCGGAATCTCTTGGCTGGTTTGCGGAGACGGCGCGCCGCTGACTGGGTAGAAAAGCCGCGCGCCGGCAAGGGCGGTGGCAAGTCCGCCCAAGCACGTCCAAATCTGCCAAAATCGCGCTGAGACCAGCCCATTTTCGGCCATCTCGAGGACCGACAACGCCGGCCACCCGAAGTTCCAAAAGTTCGCGCGTTTGCGTCGCGCTCGAGTTTGGGGGGCGATCGCAAGGCCACGACGCACCTCGCAGCGCGTCGCAGCAGCTCGCGGTCGTCCGCGCGTGTCTCAATTCATGGCGCGGTGACGTCGTAGCTGAACATCTGCTTGGGCAGCGACAAGACACAGCCCGCGGAGGTCTTGAGTAGTCCGGCTGACTCGAGGTCGACGTGTCCCGGGGCATTCTGCCAGGCGATCGGAGCCGAGGTGTAAACGGTGTCGGCTCCATTCACGGTGATGGTCCAGGTCGTGGGTGAAGGAACCGGTTGGCCCGCCGTGTGGTCAGCCGCAAGCTGGAAGGTCGGGTTGAACTGGAGGTACTGGCCCACGACCGTGAACGTCTCCACGATGTCCGCGTTCTTGACCGACGAACCCGCCGCGGGCGAAATGCTCGCGATTTCCAGCGGCATCGGCGCTTCCACCGTTCCGCAGGTCGGTTTCGGGTCGTCGTCGCTCCCACCGCAGCCAACCGCAATCATCGATATCCCCACCGCAAGTGCCCGACGCAAGACCCCAATACTCATGGCGGCACTCTGTGAGACCTGCCGCGTGTCGTCAACCCCTGTGAACGCTTTCGATCGATTTGCGCACAGTGTCGTCGTGCAGCTACGGTGCGCTACGCCAATTCCTCTTCGACCTCGGGTGGATCAGAATGAATGTTTGGCCCGGAGCCACGTCGAAAAGCCACTGACGGATGAGGGGAATGTGACGAAGAGGTCGCGATGAAGAATCGGAATTCATGGTTTTTGTTGGGACAATTCACGCTTTTGTTAACACTGAGCGCCTGCGCGGGACCGCGGATGGCCGCCCCAACCGACGTTTCGAGCTCGAGTGACGTGCTGCCGGTCAGCGATCGCAGTCACGCCTCCGGCGCGTTCGTGAATGAGGGCTTCAAGCTCGGCCCGTACACGATTGCGGACGTCAACCGCAAGTGGGACTCGAGCAGCGGCGTCAGCGTCGGTCCGTGGGGCAAAGAAACCAAGACCACCGGCTTTTCCTTCACTCTTGCGGGTAGCAACGCGAAGTTGAAAGGAAAGTGTGAAAGCGTACTCGAAAAGCAGAGCGTGCTCAGCTTGGGCGGCTCGTTCGACTGGGGAAGCACGACCATCGCCTGCTCTTGTGAAGGCGGCACGGACAAAGCCTCGCTCGTACTTTCTAAAGACGCGAACAAGCTCACTGTCGGCAGTACGGACTATCCCATCCAACAGGTCCACGGCCTGGTCGGCGGCGGCAATCAAAGTGCGCCCAGCGGCTTCCGCGCTGATTCGGATGGCCCCGTGGGTGCCGTTGAAGTGCTTTACCCTGGGCAAGTCTGGCTCAAAAAGGGCTTGGACGAACCGACGCGGGGCAACCTCAGCTGCCTTTTCACCGGACTCATGTTGTACAAGCCACCGAGCGATAACTAGACGGCGCTGTGACGCGAATCTTGCGTGGGGCAATCACTCTATTGGGTGATTGCCTCATGGCGCAGACGCGGTCGCATTCTCAGCCGTCGCGGTCGACGTTCAGCGTACCACCGATTGGCAGCACGTGGCACAGCGCAGGATCGAGCGCGCGGCGCTGCCATTCGCTCGTCAAGCGAGTGGGCGGCTCGTCGAGGGGTTCGTCCGTCAGCTTGAATGTGCCGAAGTGCATCGCGACGAAATGGCGCGCACGTAGATCGATGAAAGCGCGCGTGGCCTCCTCCGGATTCATGTGTTGTTTGCTCATGAACCAAGCGGGGTCATACGCGCCGATCGGCAGCATCGCGGCATCGATGGGGCCCGAACGGCGGCTGATTTCGGCAAAGCCGTCGAAATACGCCGTGTCACCCGAGTGATACAGGCGCGCTCGCGAGCCCTCGATCACGAAGCCACCCCAAAGCGTAGCATTGCCGTCGTTTAGTCCGCGCCGACTCCAGTGCTGTGAGGGCACGAAGCGCACGGTGACCTGGCCCACGCGCGTCTCGCTCCACCATTCGAGTTCCGTGCAAGAAAGCTGGCTCTTGGCAAAGAAAGAGGTGAGGCCTAGCCCGGCGATGATCGGACTCCCAACGCCGCGGAGTGAAGGTAAGTCCAGGTGATCGCGGTGGTTGTGCGAGACCAGCTGTGCGTCGATCGGCGGCAGCTCCGCCACCGTGAGCGCCGGCGGCACGAAGCGCTTCACGCCAGGTCCGATGCTCTCGGAGAAGATCGGATCAATCAACAACGACACGTCATCGAGCTGAACGAGCCAGCTCGCGTGTCCAATCCGAGTGAGTCGTGCGGGGTCGCCCACGCGTGGCGGGCGCTTGAGCAGCAATGGGTCGACCGCGATCCGTGGCGCTGGTGAGCCTACTGGGCCGCTCCGTCGCCGTCCCAGCAGGCGATCCGTGACCGCCCATTTGAAAACGGCCGAAAATGGTTGCGGCGCTGAACCGTCCAGATTCACGAAGTGCTGAGGCTTCGAGTCTCCTTGATCGCCCATGCGCCTCTAGCCTCGCACATCGGTTGCGAAAAAGGTTCACCGCGTGAACCGTCTCGGTGACTTCGCGGGTCGTCCTGCCCAGTGAGCTTCATTCGTCCGAATCTGTCGCAGATCGCTGGCGCCGCTGCGGTGATCGGCTGGCTTGCACTCGGCGCTGGCGCATGCTCGAACGAGCCCGCAACGAGCGCAAACCACGGTGGAACGTCCGGAACCGTCGAGCACGGCGCGTCCGGGGGTAGCCATGGCGGCGCGGACCCGTCGGGCGGAGCAACTGCTACGAGAGCAGGTGAGGCCGGCACGAGCGGAAGGACGACGGCTGGCAATGCGGGGGCAGTCGACGCAGCAGGCGGTGCGATTGACGATACTCGCGCAGGAAACGGAGGGAACGGCGGATTCGCTGGTACTGCCGCCGCGAGTGCCGGAGCTTCCGGACAGCTGTCGGCCTGCGTTGGCCGAGCGCTAATGCTGTGCGAAGACTTCGAAGATACCGATCTCGGCGGCGTACCGAGCGGTTGGACGCGCCACGGCGATCTCGCCGCTGTCGACGACGGTGACGCGCACAGCGGCTCGCGCGCGCTGCGTCTTGGTCCGACCGCAAACGCCGAGCGGCGCATCTATCACGACGCCAAGATACTCGGCGGCGCACATTGGGGCAGAATCTACTTCAAGGTACAAACGCCCGTCCCTGATGCCTTCGTGCACTCGACGCTGGTGTCGCTCACTGGAAACGGCCCCAAAAATGGCCGCTCTGACTATCGGCCCGTCGATACCGTCAAGCAAGCGAAGGACACGAAGGATGTCGGCGGCCGTCACAACTACATCTACAACGTGCAGATCGTCGGCAAACAGGAGTTCGGCACCGAGACGAACTACGATTTCTCGTTCGACGCAAAGTGGCACTGCGCCGAGTATCACATCGATGCCTCGAATCAGAGCTACGCGCTCTACATCGATGGTAAAGACGTGCTGCACTTTACCCACGGTGCGGGCAATTACGACGACTCCGACATTCCGAACGAGTTCGAAGAGCTGCGCGTCGGCTGGAACAACTATCAAAGCGCTCCTCCTGGTTTCACGGCCTTTGTCGACGACATCGCGTTCGGCGCCGAGCGTATCGGCTGCGACTGAGTAGCGCTCGGCTTCGCGCGCCGGTCGATATTGCTCGACGTGCGTCTGGATGCCCGCCACGATCGCGAGCATGCTGATGCGACGTGCTATCGAGTTGAGCCTGGCGGCGTCGATCGCCTTCGGCTTGGTCTTGTTTGAAGCGTCAGCTGCACGTGCTTGCGGTGTCTCTGCCTCGGGCGTCGCTTCGTGTAGCCTGGCCGAGCACGACGAAGCAGTGCGACCGCACTGGGTTGTCGGAGTGAGTGGGCTCTACA
>Ga0164241_10004547_pt1 | contig 13376 bp, 11 predicted proteins | sample OricomyardsoilBY_FD_108780 | JGI IMG/M metagenome (GOLD analysis project Ga0164241, IMG submission 108780) | Backyard soil microbial communities from Emeryville, California, USA - Original compost - Back yard soil (BY) | ecosystem: Environmental > Terrestrial > Soil > Unclassified | place: USA...
ACAAGAAGGCCGCCAAGCAGCGCAAGAAGGGCAAGTGATGCGGGCGCGTTGGGTGATCATCGGGCTCGCGCTCGGCGCGTGCGGCGGCGACGCCGCGACGACCCCGACCACCAGCCCCGACGCGAGCTCGGAAGAGACGACCAGCCCGGACGCGAGCCTGCCCGACGCGCCGCAGCCGCCCGACGTGGCCATCGGCGACCAGCCGCTGGCGGGCATCTGCCAGAACGACTCGCAGTGCGCGACGGGCTTCTGCAACAGCTACCCGAGCGGCGGCTACTGCACGTCGCTGTGCACGAGCAACGAGGACTGCGGCGCCGACGCGAAGTGCCTGCAGGACTACACCGCACCGAACCAGAAGCAGAAGGTCTGCCTCAAGACCTGCACCTCGCAGGTCGACTGCCGCGACGATCAGTTCTGTCCGAGCGACGCCAAGCTGTGCGTCGCGCGCTGCCAGCCCGGCGGCTGCTCGGCCGGCTATGCCTGCGACACGCCCAGCGGGCGCTGCGTGTTGGCGCCGCCATGCACGCCGGAGCCCGAGGTGTGCGACGGCGTCGACCAGGACTGCAACAACACCATCGACGAGGGCTGCGGGCCCGACGTGCCGCACCCCGACAACGTCGTCGTGCACGACCTCGGCGCGGTGCAGCTCGGCGGCACGGGCATCTCGCGCAGCTTCTCGTTCACCGCCGACGCCGGCTCCGCGAGCTTCACCATCGTCGTCATGAACCTCACGCACCCCGAGGGCTACCTGCAGCTCTACGCGCTCACCGCGCCCGACGGGACCGACCTGATGGGCAACGGCGACCCCTATCAGGCACCGAATCGGGCGTTCCCGTCGTACTCGGCGTACACCGTCCAGGTGCCGAACTCCGACACCCTCCAGCTCGTGCCGGGGCGCTACAGCTTCAGCATCTACAGCTTCCCCGATGACGACGGCACGCCCGCGCCGAGCGGCGACGGCTGGATCTATGTCTTCGAGAACCGCCGCGTCGGCGCCACCAGCAGCAAGCTCGACGTCAACTACTGGTTCGTGGGCATCCCCGATCTCGACGCCAGCAAGGCCAAGGACGACCCGCGCTTCCAGGCGCTCTTGACGCGCTTCGAGGGGATCCTCGCCAACGCGGGAATCTCGGTCGGCACGCGGCGTTGGCTGAACGTGACGGGGGCCGACGCGCAGCGCTTTACCATCGTGGACACGGGCGACGACCTCGGCGTCGACGAGGAGGCCGAGCTGCTGCAGAAGTCGTCCTCGCTCGGCACCGACAACCGCGGCGTCTCGTTCTTCTTCGTGCAGGGCTTCACCGGCTGGGACCTGCTCGGCAAGGCCGGCGGCATCCCGGGCCCACCGATGATCCACGGCACCTACAACTCGGGCGTGGTCGTCTCGCTGGCCGACTACGTCAACTGGACCGAGGAGCCGGAGATCGCGCTCGAGCTCACCGCCGAGACGATGGTCCACGAGCTCTGCCACCAGCTCGGCCTCTATCACGTGACCGAAGCCGACGGCGCCCACTTCGACAACATCTCCGACACGCTCGAGTGCCCTGCGGCGACCAACGACAGCAACCACGACGGCGCCATGGACCCCGAGGAGTGCGGCGCCAAGGGCTCGACGAACCTCATGTTCTGGGCCGCGTCGCTGGGCACGAACCTGTCCCCGGGCCAGCGTAAGGTCCTCCAGAAGAACCCCACCCTCCACGACTGAGGGCCATCCAAGAGAGTCCCGTATGCTGAAGCTGTTCCTCGCCCTCTCGCTCGCGACCACCATGTCCTCCTCGGCCATGGCCCGGTCCGCGCGCTCCCGTGGCGATCAGCGGGCCTCGCTGGTGCAGCTCTTGTCGGCCTACGAGCTCACGCTGCAGCGACCCGCGCTCGACACCATCGGGCGCGACATCCCCGAGCTGTTGATGGACATCGCCAACACCCCGCGCGAGCGGCCGCAGGTGCGCGTGCGCGCGGTGGCGGCGATGGCGCTCTACCCGTCGACGGAGATCCAGGCGTTCCTGCGCGCGCAGCTCTGGGAGCGCACGTGGGTGGGCTCGAGCCTGGGCGTGCAGATGCGCAACCAGGCGATGCGCTCGCTCGGGCGCGGCTTTGGCGAGCGCGCCGTGCAGGACATCGCGTCGCTGAAAGACGACACCGATCCGCTGGTGCGCGAAGGGGTGGCGATCGCGCTGCTCGACACGCAGTCGGATCTGGCGGTGCCGGTCCTCGAGGCCTGGCTGCCGCAGGAGAGCTCGTTCACGGTGCGCGACAAGATCGATCGTGTGCTGCAGAAGCTGAAGGGGATGTGATGCCACGCCTCGACGTCTCGGGAGTCCTCACCGCGACCTACACGCCCTTCACCGCCGCCGGCGACGTCGACGTGAAGGCCTACCGCGCGCTCTGCGAGCGGCTCGTCGCCGCGGGCTCCGGGCTCGTGCCCTGCGGCACGACCGGCGAGACGCCGACCTTGGACATCAGCGAGTACGAGCAGGTCGTGCAGCTCGCCGTCGAGGTCGCCGCCGGTCGAGTGCCGGTCGTCGCCGGCACCGGCAGCAACGCCACCGAGCACACCATCCACACGACCCAGCGGGCCAAGGCGCTCGGTGCCGACGCGGCGCTGGTGGTGGTGCCCTACTACAACAAGCCGCCGCAGTCGGGCCTCATGGCGCACTTCCGCGCGGTGGCCGAGCACGGCGGCCTGCCGATCGTCATCTACAACATCCCGGGTCGCTCGGGCGTGAACCTGTCGGCCGCCTCGACGCTCGCGCTGGCCGAGGACGACCGCTTCATCGCCGTCAAGGAGTCGGCCGGCCAGCTCGCGCAGTTCGAGGACCTCGTGGCCGGAGCGCCGCGCGACTTCGCCGTGCTGTCGGGCGACGACGCCTGGACGCTGCCGCTGCTCGCACTGGGCGGCCATGGCGTCATCAGCGTGGCGAGCAACGTGGCCCCGGAGGCGGTCGTCTCGCTGGTGAAGAGCGCGCGCGCGGGCGACCTCGCGGCGGCGCGCCAGTGGCACTTCCGCCTCAAGCCGCTGGTCGACGCGCTGTTCGCCGTCGCCAACCCGATCCCGCTCAAGCGCGCCGCCGCGATGCTCGGCCACGCGCGCCCCGATCTGCGCCTGCCGCTGGCCGCGGACGCGGTCGACGAGGCCCTGGCGACGCGGCTGCGCGCGGCGCTGACCACGGCCGGCGTGGCGTGAGCGACGCACAGCCGGGCCTGCTGATCGTCGGCGCGCACGGACGAATGGGCCGGCGCCTCGTCGCGCTCGCGCCCGAGTACGAGCTGTCGGTCGCGGCCGAGGTCGATCGCCACGGCGCCACCCTCGACGCCAGCCTGGCGAGCGTCGCGCGCGCCGTCATCGACTTCTCGGCGCCCGCGCAGCTCGCGGCCACCCTCGCCTTCTGCACGACCCACCGGGTGCCGCTGGTGCTCGGCACGACCGGCTTGAGCGAGCCCGAGCTCGAGTCGATCGAGCACGCCGCGCGGGTCATCCCGCTGGTCTTCGCCGCCAACTTCTCGCTCGGTGTGCACACGCTCATGACGCTCGTGAGCGAGGCCGCGCGCCTCTTGGAGAGCTGGGACGTCGAGCTCGTCGAGGCGCACCATCGCAAGAAGGTCGACGCGCCGTCCGGCACCGCGCTGGCGCTGCTGAACCGCATCGTCGCGGCGCGCCACACGAGCGTCGCCGAGAGCGCCGTCTTCGGCCGCGAGGGTCAGGTCGGGCCGCGCCCCAGCGGGCAGATCGGCGTGCACGCACTGCGCGGCGGCTCGGTCGTCGGTGAGCACACGGTGCGCTTGCTCGGCGAGGGCGAAGAGGTCGTCTTGGAGCACCGCGCGCTCGATCGCGACATCTTCGCGCGCGGCGCGCTGCGGAGCGCGTGCTGGCTCTTGGGCAGCGAGCGTGGCCCTGGACGCTATGGGCTGGCCGACGTGCTGGGTCGCGACTGATGCCGTTCACGGTCGGTCAGGCGCGCGACCGGGCCGCGGACGAGGCGTTCTACGCGGCCTACCTGGCCGAGCTGCGGCAGCTCCACCCGAAGCTGGTGGTGCTGAAGAAGTCCGACAGCACGCTGTGCCGCCTCATCGATCGGACCCTCAAGGTCATCACGTTCGGCGGTATGCGCACGTTCCTGACGAGCTTCGTGACGACGCTCGGGCAGAGGATCTACGTGCCCGACAGCTGGGAGACGTGGGCCCCGGCAGAGCGCTACTGCATCATCCGCCACGAGGTGGTGCACGTCGCCCAGTTCCGCCGCTGGACCTTCCCGGGCATGGTGGTGCTCTACCTGCTGGTGCCGCCGCTGGTGGGCTTCGCGCCGGGTCGCGCGTGGCTCGAGTGGCAGGGCTACCGCGAGACGCTCGAGGCGACGTGGCAGGTGTACGGCCCCGAGGCTGCCCGTTCGGACAGTATGGCCACACACATAGTCGCCCGCTTCACCGGCCCCGAGTATGCTTGGATGTGGGTGTCGGGCGGTCAGGTGCGCCGCTGGATCGCCCGTGAGCTGGAGAGGCTCGAGGCACATCCGCCACCGCCTCTCTGAAGACGTCGTGACGAACACGCCAGGCCAGCTCGGTCAACTGGGCCACATCGGCCGCTACGAGCTCATCGCGCGCTTGGGCGCCGGTGGCATGGGCGAGGTCTTCCGTGCGCGCTCGCGCGGCGCCGGCGGCTTCGAGAAGCAGGTCGTCATCAAGCGCATCCTGCCGCACCTCGCGAGCGACCCGGACTTCGTCCAGCGCTTCATCGAGGAGGGCAAGCTCGTCGTGAAGCTCCGGCACGCGGGGATCGTGCAGGTGCTCGACATGGGCGAGCAGGACGGCACCTTCTTCATCGCCATGGAGCACGTCGACGGCAAGGACCTCGCCGAGCTGCTGCGCGCGTCGAAGGCGAGCCACATCGCGCTGCCGATCCCCATCGCGGTCTACATGCTCGGCGAGCTGCTCGAGGCGCTCGACTACGCGCACCGCGCGACCGACGTGGACGGCACACCGCTCGGCATCATCCACCGCGACGTGTCGCCCTCGAACGTCCTGGTGTCGCAGACGGGCGAGGTGAAGCTCGTCGACTTCGGGATCGCGCGCGCCACGGAGCGCCTCGCCGCGACCACCACCGGCGCCATCCGCGGCAAGTACGGCTACATGTCGCCGCAGCAGGCCGCGGGCGCCGAGCTGGACGCGCGCAGCGACCTGTTCTCGGTCGGCGTGGTGGCCTGGGAGCTCTTGAGCGGGGCGCGGCCGTTCGACGGCGCGAGCGATCTGCTGACGCTCGATCGCGTGCGCTTCCACGACCCGGGCGCGCTCGCAACGGTGGCTCCGACGGTGCCCGAGGACCTGTCGCGCTGGGTCGCGCGGCTGCTCGCGAAGCAGCCCGAGGACCGCTTCGCGTCGGCCGACGAGGCCATGCGCGCGCTGCGTGAGCACGTCATCGAGAGCCGCATCATGGTCGGCGCGCGTGAGCTCGGCGAGTGGGTGACGGGCGTCGTCGCGGCGCTGCCGGTGGGCTTGCGGCAGCAGTCGACGGCTGGCCTGTCGCTCGACGACGTGCTGCGCCTGGGGCTCGGCGCTGGACCGGCCGGGCCGCTCACGCTGGACGCGGCGCCGCGTACGCCGTCGGCCTCGGGGCGCGCGGGAGGCGACCTCATCGCGGCGGCCATCCCGCCGCTCGAGATCATCAGCCGGCCGCTGCCGACCCCGGTGACGCCGCTGCCCGAGCCGCTCACGCCGCCGCGCTCGAAGCGCTCGGCGTTCATGGCCGCGCTCTTGGTGACCAACGTGGCGCTCATCGCGGTGGTGGTGTTCGCGCTCTTGCGCGACAGCGGGTCGACGCCCGCGGACACGGCCGACGCGCGCGCGGCGACCGAGGTGGCGGTGGCGTCCGCCACGACCATGACCCCCGACACGATCGTGCCCGAGACGGTGCTCGCCGCGACCGACGTGACCTCCCCTGCCCCGCCGATGGAGTCCGGTGGCGGCATCGGGGCCGCGCTCGCCGACCTCGGCAACACGCTCATCGGCGACGACGTCGCGGTGGTGGTGAAGGCGGTGCCGGCGAACGCGACCGTGGTGATCGACGGGCTCGGCGCGCTCGACCGCACCAAGCCCTGGGTGGTGCGGCGCGGCACGCTGCTGGAGGCGCGCGTGAGCGCCACCGACCACGCCACCGAGGTGGTGCACTTCACGGCGGGCGAGGACGTGCCGGTCGTGCGCCTCGGCAAGAAGGCCCCCGACCCGGCCGAGCTCGGCAACGTGGTCTTCCGCTTCCGGCCGGCGAACGCGCTCGTGAGCATCGACGGCAAGCCCGTCGCCTCGCAGGGACGCGCGACGCTCAAGCTAGCCTTGGCCGTGGGCACGCACGAGGTGGTCATCAGCGACGGCACACACCGCCTGGCGCGCGGCTTCGCGATCGAGGCTGGCAAGGACACGGTCCTCGGCGAGCTCGACGCGACGAACTAAACAGTGTCTCCTTGTCCGAGATCCAAAGCGCGATGCGTCGTCGAGGCTCCGCTCCGTGCTCGACGTATGTCCATATACGCCTCCGCGCGGTGCTCGCCCTCTCCTAGCCTCGCCCATGTCTCTCGGCCAATGCGACACTGTTTAGCTGGCTAGCTACTCGCAGCCGCTCGGGCAGCTCCCGACGTGCACCATGCCGACCACGAAGCCGAACTGGTCGGGCGAGCCACCGCCCGCGAGCGTGTCGCCGGTGAGCGCCGCGTTCACGATGGTCGTGTCGCTCGGCAGCAGGAAGAACAGGAAGCCGTCGGCCCCGCCGCCATTGTGTCCCAGGATCGTCGAGGGTGACGTGAACGTCGGGTAGCGCTGAGTGTTGAACGCGTCGAAGCGCCCGAGCAGCTCGAGCGACTTGTCGACGGTGATGGTCTGCGGGCCCTCGTTGGCGCTGCCCGCCGTGCCGGCCATGGCGAACACGTAGCGCCAGCCGGTGCCGCGGTTGGTGGCCGGCACGCCGAAGTCGAACGTGATGACACCGCTGACAGCGGCGCCGTCGCTGAGGATGTCGATGTACGGGAAGACGCCCGACCAGCCGAACGAGTAGCCCGCGTAGCCGGCGTGCTCGGACGAGAAGGTGCCGTTCACGGTCGACGGCGGGGTGTAGCGGCGCACCTGCTGGGCGTTGCCGGAGCGCCAGAAGCGCATCGGCTGGGCCCAGCCGGCCATGTTGAAGGTCAGCGGCGCGGCGCTGGTGGCGGTCGTCGTGCCGGTGTCGCTGAGCCCGCTGAGGTTGTTCCAGGCGATGGCCGGCGCGGTGCACTGCAGGTTGGTGCATGTGTGGGTCAGCACATCGCAGGTGTCGCTGGTGCAGGCGTTGGCGTCGTCGCAGGCCTGGTCGCTGACACAGGCCACGTCGGGGCAGGTGATGGCGGTCGAGGTGACGCTGCTGGTGCCGGTCGCGAGGTGGTTGTCGAAGCAGTCGGGCGTCGTCGTGTAGCTGGTGCGGACGGGCGCGGTCGGGTCGCCGCTCAGCGGGAACTGGCCACACGTCAGGGCGCCGACCTTGCCCTCGTTGAGCGGCAGGTCCCAGATGATGACGGGGTAGACGCTGCCCGCGGCGGTCGTGCCGTTGACGAGCGGCTTCTCCGAGGCCGTGGCGCGCGTCGTGAGGCGGCAGCTCTTGCCGGCCAGGTCGGACACGTCGAAGCCGATGGCCACGTTCCAGTAGGCCTTCTCGAAGGCGGGCGAGGCGGTCTGGCCGAGTGCCTCGAGGCCCTGGCTGACCTGCCACTGGAAGATCGGGTTGGTGTCGCCGACGTCGGCGTAGCCGCCGGGCGAGCTCAGCTGGTTGCCGGCACCCGGGTCACCGGCGTCGTCGACGGACGGGTCGAGGCGCGCGACCACCTGGCCGTCGCACTTGATGACGATGTCATCGAGGTACAGGTTGGTGTCCGGCGCGGCACTGCCACCCGCGGTGCAGGCGAAGCCGAGCACGGCGGTGTCGTGGCGCTGGTCGTCGTTGGCGAACAGCAGCTTCAGCGGCGTGAGGTTGCCGGGCGCGCCGCTCTTGCAGTCGAACTTGGCCGAGCAGAAGACGTCCTCGAAGTTCACGGCGATGTCGAAGAAGCCCTGGTTCGCGGCGCGCATGACGGTCAGGTCGAAGCGCGCCGGGGTGTCGCTGTTGGCCGTGCAGGTGACGTTCTTGACGCACACCGGGAAGCCGTCGTCGTTCCAGGCTGCCGCGCTCGGCGTCCCGTAGCTCGGCGTGAAGTCGCTCGTGCCGCACGGGTTCTGGTAGTCGGCGTGCGTCGCGAAGGCGCCCGGCGTGCTCGTGTGGGTGCCGCCGGTCCACATGTCGACGAGCTCGAGCGAGACCGAGCCGGCGCGCTGACCGCCCGGGCCATCGGCGTCGCATGGGCCGACGTAGCCGACGTCACCGACGCCGTTGCCGAAGCCGGAGGCGCACACCATGTCCTTACGCCAGACGACCGCGCCGCCGCCGTTGGGCGCGTTGGTCACCCAGATGTTGTAGCAGGCGTCGGTCAAGCCGGGCAGCGAGAGCGGGCTGACGGCGACGGCGATGCGGCTCGTGGGAGCGTCGTCGCTGGACGACGTACAGGCGGCGAGCGCCACGAGGGCGAGCGATGAGAGTGCGATGCGCATGTCTGGGTCCCGGAGACGGTGGGAGCGGGAGCCGCACCTTGCCTCGTCGTGCTCCGGTCGGTCAATGGCCCAGCGGCGCCCGGATTGTCACCCGGGAACCGGGTCAGACCGGTGTGCGTGATAGGTCGGACCGGTGTGGGTGATAGGTCGGACCGGTGTGGGTGATAGGTCGGACCGGTGCCGGTCATAGGTCGGACCGGTGCCGGTCATAGGTCGGACCGGGTAAGGTCATCGGTGGGACCGGTGTCGGTCATCGGTGAGACCGGTGTCGGTCATCGGTGAGACCGGGTCAGGTCATCGGTGAGACCGGGTCAGGTCATCGGTGAGACCGGGTTCGGTCATCGGTGAGACCGGGTTCGGTCACCGGTGAGACCGGGTAAGGTCGCCGGTGGGACCGGGGTGAGAACGGGTCGGCTCTGCTAGGTCTTCACCGCGTGGAAGTCGACGGTCACGACGCCGTCGGCCTCGCTGACGGGGTAGTTCGTCAGCGGGTCGTCGGCCGGGCCCTCGAGCACCTTGCCGTTGGCGTCGAAGCGCGAGCCGTGGCAGGGGCACTCGAGCTCGTTCTTGTCCTTCTTCCACTCGACGTCGCAGCCCCAGTGGGTGCACTCCATCGAGAGCGCCACCAGCGAGCCGTCGGCGCGCCGGATGACCATCACGCGCGCGTCGCCGTCCTTGCCCTCGACGCGCACGATCCCGCCGGGCGCCGCGAGCTTGGGGTACTTCGAGAGCGCCAGCGAGACGGACTCGGCCTTCTCGGGCACCTCGACCTGGATGTCCTGCTTGTGGAACCACGCGCAGCCGCCGCAGGCGTTGGCGAGGCCGACGAGGCCCGCGGCTTGGGCGGAGCGGACGAGGAACTGACGACGGTCGGCCATGGGCACCTCCGCTCGGGAGGTTAACACGCGCCCGGCCTCAGTCACCCCGGCTCAGGGGGCTTCGTCGGTCTTCGGCTTGGGGTGCAGCGCCTCCTCGATCTCCGCGGGCGGCGGCACCTGCTCCCAGGCGCAGTCGAGGATCGGCGCGGGCGGCAGCACGCCGTTGTCGCGGTAGACCCTCGGCGTGTCGCGGCCGGCGGGGTCGAGCGCCTCGATGTAGCTGACCAGGCCGTTCTCGCGCGCCAGCTCCCAGGTGCCGTCGCCATCGAGGTCGAGGATGGCGTCCGGGCTCCAGTCGACGCCGTAGCGCAGCACGGTCGTCAGCTCGCCGTCGAACAGCAGCCACGCACGCGGCGCGCCACAGGCGAGGTCGTTGCCGATGGTCAGCATGTGGAAGAGCGCCTGGCCGCTCCGGTCGCGCCAGGTCTCGAGCTCCGGCCGGCCATACTCCGCGCCGCGCCGCGCCTCGTCCCAGTGCTTCGGGAACGGCTTCTTCAGGTCGACGTCGTAGCCGGCCGCGCTGAGCGCCCGTCGGTGCGCCTTCGCGAGCGCGGTGGTGGCCTGGTAGACGTCTTCCTGCTCTTGCCAGAGCGCGTGCTGCTTCGCGAGCTCGACGGCGCGGGCCAAGAGCGCCGGGGCGGGCTTGGTCTGCTCGTACTCGTCGTGCGCCAGCTCGCTCGGGAACGTCTGGGCGGGCGCGGCCAGGAACGGCCGCTCGCAGGGCTCGCCGATCCACTCGAAGTGCGCCGCGAGCGCCTTCCGACCGAGCGTCCACAGCATCTGGGAGCGCTCTTCGTCGGTCGGCTCGGGGTGCTCGTCGGTGTTCGGGTACATCACGCTGAGGTCGTCGGACTCGGGGTCGGCCCACGAGAGGCCGACCAGGCTGGTGATGCGGATGCGGCAGTCCGTGCCGGGTCCGAGCGCCAGCACCCGCATCTCGCCGCCGACAAAGGCGCGGGAGGCCCGCAGCTCGGGGCTGTCCTTCAGCGTGCGCTCGGCCTGGAAGCTGTCGTCGTCGCCGCGTACGGGCGGGCCGTCGAGCCAGCGGTCTTCGAGGTGGTCGCTCACCACCAGGACGCTGCCCCAGGTCAGGAAGAGCCAAGGCGGGGCCGGTAGCGTCGGGGTCGGCGCGGGCATGGTGGGCGCGGCCGCGGGCGCGGGCTCGGTGGGCTTGGGGGGCCGAGTTTCTGGCGTGGACGCGCAGGCGGTCGTGAGCAGGGCGAGCATGGGGATCAGGCGACGCATAGAAGACCTCCGGGCGCGTGCAACGGCCGAGCGTGCATCGCATTGCACGGCGCGCGGTGGTAGACGAGCGGACATGCGCGCGTGGCTCATCGTGGTGGTGGCGGTCGGTGGTGTGTCCTGCTCGGAGCGCCCGCGCGACCCGCGCGGTGAGCCGCCGCCCGAGGCGATGACCGTGCCACCGCCGCCACCGCGGGAGTCGAAGACCGACGCGACCACCGGCGCCATCCTCACAAAGCCCGAGCCCGAGTGGCGCTGGCTGGAAGGTGACGCGGTGAAGCGCCTGGACGCGAGCGCGGTGCTCGGGGTCGAGCGCGACGAGGACTGCGTCGGCTGGGTGGCCGTCACCGCCAAGGTCGAGGCGTCTCCCCGGAGCGCGGCGCTGGCCATGCTCGAGGCCCGCAAGGCCGAGGCGAAGTGGGACGTGCACGTCGACGAGGACGTGCTCTACGCGTCCCACACCGCGCGCCGCTGGGAGATCCAGCGGGCGGTCGCGGGTCCCGCGGGCGACACCAAGATCTCCGAGCGGTCGAGCTTCCTGGTCGAGGGCCCGCGCCTGTTTGCGCTCCACGCGCTCGCGCGCAACCCCGACTACAACCGCCGGCGCCGCTGCCTGGACCAGGTCACGGCGGCGTTCGACGTCATGATGTGGGAGCCGCCCGCCGGGTCCGACGCGGCCCCGTAGCCTCACTTCCTGTCGGCCTTCGTGCGCGTCGCCGTCCACGCGCGCGTCGACGTGGAGGTGGAGGCGCGCGGGTTGGGGGAGGCGGGAGGAGGGAGCCGGGATGCGCGGGCCCTCGCGCGCGCCCTCCCCGCCCCCCTCTCGCCGCTGCCCGTGCGCGTTGCCGTCCACGTTCACGCGCGCGTCGACGTGGAGGTGGAGGCGCTCGGGTCGAGGAAGCGGGAGGCGGGAGCCGGGATGCGCGGGCCCTCGCGCGCGCTCTCCCCGCCCTCCCCGCCCCTCTCGCCGCTGCCCGTGCGCGTTGCCGTCCACGTTCACGCGCGCGTCGACGTGGACGTGGAGGCGCTCGGGTCGAGGAGGCGGGAGGCGGGAGTCGGGATGCGCGGGCCCTCGCGCGCGCTCTCCCCGCCCTCCCCGCCCTCCTCTCGCCGCTGCCCGTGCGCGTTGCCGTCCACGTTCACGCGCGCGTCGACGTGGAGGTGGAGGCGCGCGGGCCGCGGGGCGCGGGCAGAGCGGGGCCGCGAGGTGGGCGGGTGTGCGTCAGGCGGACTGGGCGAGCTCGCCGGCCGGGTCGAGCTGGGCCTTCAGGCGGCGCAGCTCGTCCAAGCTCGCGAACGTGATGCTGATGCGGCCCTTGCGCCCGCGCGACTGGATCTGGACGGGCACGCCGAGCGCCGCCGCGAGGTCGGCCGCGACCGCCTCGTAGTAGGGCTGGAGCGGGGTCTGGCGCGGGGCGGTATCGACCGCGTCCTCGATGTCGGTCACCTGCTCGGCGCGCTCGCGGCCGCGGCGGACCCAGTCCTCCGCCTCACGGACCGAGAGGGTCTTGTCGGTGATCGCGGCGGCCAGCTCGGCGCGCTGGGTGTCGTCCTCGATCGCCAAGAGGCAGCGCGCGTGGCCCGCGCTGATGCGCCCCTCGACCACCATCGCCTGGTGCTCGGCCGACAGCTTCAGCAAGCGCAGCGCGTTGGCGATGGTCGAGCGGTTCTTGCCGAGGCGGCGCGCCAGCACGTCCTGCGTGTAGCTCTCGCTCTCGAGCAGGCGCTGATAGGCTTGCGCCTCCTCGATGGCGTTCAGGTCCTCACGCTGGAGGTTCTCGATGAGCGCGAGCTCGAGCGCCTCGGAGCTGGCGACCTCCTTGACGAGCACTGGGATCTCGGTGAGGCCGGCCTTCTTGGCCGCGCGCAGGCGACGCTCGCCGGCGATCACGATGTGGTGGCCAGGCACGTCACCGCGCCGCACGACGATGGGCTGGAGGATGCCCTTCTCCTTGATGGAGGCGACGAGCTCGTCGAGCTTCTCGTCGTCGAAGCGCTGGCGTGGCTGGTTCGGGTCGGCTTCGACCGTGTCGATGGCGGCCAGGAAGAAGTCGTCGCGCTGGTTGGCGAAGCGCGGGGCGGGAATGAGGGCCGAGAGGCCCTTGCCGAGAGCGGAGCGACCGAGGCCGCCAGCGGGACGGGAGGCAGAGAAGTCGTGGGTCATGCGGCACCTTTCAGGGGCTGGATGTTGTCGTTGGTCGGGGTGGTCTTGCCGAGGCGCGCGAGCAGCTCCTCGGCCAGCTCGAGGTAGGCCTTCGTGCCGGGCGCCGTGACGTCGTAGAGGATGGCCGGCTTGCCGAAGCTCGGGCTCTCGCTCAGGCGCACGTTGCGCGGGATGCGCGTCTCGAAGACGGTGCGGCCGAAGTAGCCGACGGTCTCGCTCTCGACCTGGAGCGACAGCTTGTTGCGGCGGTCGAACATCGTCAGCACGATGCCGTCGAGCGCGAGGCGCGGGTTCAGGTGGGTCTTCACGAGCTCGATGGTGCTCATGAGGTGGCCCATGCCCTCCATCGCGTAGAACTCGCACTGCAGCGGGATCAGCACGGCGTCCGCTACTGTCAGCGCGTTGAGCGTGAGCAGCCCGAGGCTTGGCGGGCAGTCGATGATGATGAACTCGTACTGGTCGCGGATCGGCGCGAGCGCCGCGGCCAGGCGCGTTTC
>Ga0164241_10004548_pt1 | contig 13376 bp, 9 predicted proteins | sample OricomyardsoilBY_FD_108780 | JGI IMG/M metagenome (GOLD analysis project Ga0164241, IMG submission 108780) | Backyard soil microbial communities from Emeryville, California, USA - Original compost - Back yard soil (BY) | ecosystem: Environmental > Terrestrial > Soil > Unclassified | place: USA...
CTCGATTCCGTCTTCATCCGGCAAGATCACGTCGAGGATCACCGCGGACACGGGTTGCGATGCGAGGATCCGCCTCGCCTCTGCCACCGTGCTGGCCAACGACGTCGAAAACCCGGCGGCCTCGAACGCCTCGGAGAGGTCCATCCGCACCGTCAAGCTGTCGTCGACGACCAACACCGAGGCAGTCATGCCTACCTGCCTCCCTTGGCAGCGACGCGCGTGATCGCGGCGCCAATCTCCCCGAGCGGCAAGATCCTTTCGGCGGCCCCAAGAAGTGCGGCTTCGCGAGGCATGCCGTAGATCACCGACGTCGCCTCGTCTTGCGCGATCGTATGAGCGCCCGCGCGACGCAGCGCGAGGAGCCCGTCCGCGCCGTCCTTGCCCATACCAGTCAGTAAGCAGGCGACGACATCGCGCGCGCAGTCTCGAGCCAACGTTTCGAACATCACGTCGACGGACGGTCGACACGAGTGGCGCTCGGGCGCCGAGGACAGCCAGAGTTTGCCGAACGACGCCGCCAAATGCCTGCCGGGGGGCGCCATGTATACGCGACCACGCCCTTCCGATAGGGGTTCGCCGCCTCGGGCGTAGATCACCGGGTGAGAGGTTTGATTCGAGAGCCATTCCGCAAATGCAGAACTGAATGGCTCATCGATGTGCAACACGACGAGCATCGTCGCCGGCAGACCAACCGGGATCCCTCGCAGCACGTCGACGAGTGCGCCCGGTCCCCCGGTGGAGGCCCCTAAGGCGATCACCGAATACCCATCTGCATTCCGCGTCGTGGGCAGTGGGCTGCTTGGCATCAATACGTCGGTTCGGGGAGCCGCCGGACGCCCGACGCTGCCCAAGCGCGCGCGAATGTGGGTGATCACTCGAATGCGCGAGACGAGCTTGACCGCCGCCAAAAACCGGCGCTCCCAAGCACCGTCGACGGCGTCGGCGAGCGGCTTCTCCAAGACGTCGACGGCTCCCGCCGCCAGCGCGTCATAGGTCTTGAACAGATCCCCCCGATTCGTCGATGAAGACACGATCAGGATCGGAGTAGGAAAGTGGCCCATGATGTGCTCGGTTGCCGAGACTCCATCCATGATGGGTAAATGCATGTCCAACGTGATCACGTCGGGACGCAACGCCTGGCAGAGCTCAATCGCTTGCTGGCCGTTTTCTCCCTCGCCGACCATTTCGAGCTCTGGATCCGAGGCGATCACCTCGATCAGTCGCTTTCGCACCGTCAGCGAGTCTTCGACGACTAGCACACGGATCTTCGGCATGGCTAGCCTACCAACTTTCGGATCCGCTCGAGCAGATCGGTTTGGTTGAATTCTCGCTTTTCGATGTGCGCTAGCGCGCCCGCGGCCCGGCCACGCTCCAAGTCTTCAGCCGAAGCGCGTGACGTGACCAAAATGGCCGGAACGTGTTTGAGTTCGGGATCGGCGCGCGTTCGCTCGATGAACGTGAAGCCATCCATGCCGGGCATCTCGACGTCGACCAAGAACAGCGCATATTTTCGCAGTCTCGCCTTGTCCATGCCCTCTTCACCCGAAACAGCCAGATCGACCTCATAGCCCGCGGATTCGAGAATACTCTGCTCGAGCATGCGCGTCGTGAGCGAGTCGTCAATGACCAGGATCGGCGCCCGCTCCTTTGCCTGCGCGCGCGGCGCGGTTGCGCTATGGCGAGCGGCGAGGATCAGCCCCTCCGGGCTGAGCACGATCCTGGGATTGCCGTCGGCATCGAACGAAGCCCCCGAAACGATGGGCGACAGCAAGGCGAGCTCGGGCGCGCGGCGCACCACGATGCTCTCGATACCGAGCACCCGTTCGACACCCAACGCCAGCGAGGCCCCCTCCGCAGAAACCATTACTGCAGAGCGATTCGCGGGTCGCATCGCCTCTTGAATGTCCGGGTTCAGCAGTCGATCCAAGCCGACGTACGGCACAATCTTGCCGTCCACGACGAGACTGTCCCCGTCCGCCGTGTGTGAGATTTCTTCCGCAAGTTGTCGCGCTGCGCCGCGCACCGCGCTGAGCGGCAGCGCGACGATTCGGCCCATGACCTCGACCAACAAACCGGACAGGGCAGACAAAGAAACCGGCACCTCGAGTTCGATCACCGTCCCGCTCGGCGAGCTGCCGCGCATCGCCACGGTGCCACCGAGACTCTCGGCAACCTCTCGGATGAGGTCGAGGCCGATACCGCGCCCTGAGACCGCGCTCACGTTGGTCGATGTGCTGATTCCACCGCGCAGCAGCAGGCGCGACAGGGCGTCGCTGTCCAGCCCTGCCAGCGACGCCGGGTCGATACCACGCCGTTCGGCGCTACGCCGCACAGCGTCTTGATCGAGCCCGCGACCATCGTCACGACAGGAAAAGATCACCTTTTCGTCGCGTCGACGGACGTCGACGGTAACGACTCCCTCTGAACTTTTGCGCGCCGCTTCACGCTCGCTCGGACTCTCGATTCCGTGCGCGACGGCGTTCCGCACCGCCTGCAATAGCGCTCGCTGAATCTGGGCCAAGAGCTCGGCCTCGAGTCGCACATCGCCACCTGTCGCTTCGAAGCGCACTCGTTTGCCCAAGCTGAGCGCCGCGTCGCGAGTCGTGCGTTCGAGCGCCCCCCAGAGGTTCGCGGCCGGGACCAAGCGTAAACGCTCGGCGGCATCGCGCACTTGTGTCAACTCGCGTGCAGCTTGGTCGACGTTGGTCGAAACCTGACGTTCAGAGGCAACCAGCACAGTCTCCAATTCGTCGGCCAAAGCGCGAAGACGAGCCAGATCGGCATCCGAAGTCTGCAGGCGTCGCCGCGTCGCCAGCTGGTCTCGCAAGAGTTCGGCGAGGCTGCGTGCGTGCTCGATGCGCGCGCGTGTCTCGCGCACCCCACCGAGTCGAACGTTGAGCTCACCAATGCCGTCCATCAACACGTCCAGCTCGTCAGAATTGGTTTTTGCAGCCCAAAACGGCTCTTCCGTGGTCGCGGTGGCCTGAGCCGCGGCCGGCGCCGGACTCTGTGCAGGCTCGGACAAGGCCTGCAGCTGCGCCCGCATCGCATCGACGTGCTGCAGCGCGGCGGCGACGACGCGCGCTTCCATCGCCTGGCCGTTGTCGCGGATGGGGACCAGCAAGTCCTCGACGGAATGCGAGAGATCGGCAATTCCCTTCTGCTTGACGACCCGCGCCGCGCCCTTGAGCGTGTGCGCGAGACGCAACAGTTTCGTCACGAGCTCGGCAGCGGGCGCACCTCTCTCCAGCTCGAGCAGGCCCTTTTGTAGCTGCTCCAGGATCTCCGCGGCCTCGACGCGGAAGTACCTGTACGGATCCGCCATCGTTCAACTGCTCGTGCTAGATCGCGGGGCAGACTCGATTTGCGGCTGCACCAAGCGCAGCAACTCGCGCGACAAGTGCGACAGCTCCGAGGCAGTGCGCAGGGTCTGCCCGGTACTGACCTCTGTCTCCTTGGTCGCCTGAGAGACATTGGTAATCGCCACGTTGACCTGCTCGACCGCTGTCGCTTGCTGCTTGGTGGAGAGTTCGATCTCCTTGGCGGCCTCCGTGGTAGTCGAAACTTGACTGCTGATTTGGCTGAACGCGGCGGCGACGCGGCCGAATTGGTCGGCACCCGCCTCGACCGCCTTCGACCCGGTTTCAGTAGTCATCACGGTGGTGTTCACGGCGCTTCGAACGTCGTCGATCAGGCCGCGGATCTCCTTGGTCGAACCCCCGACGCGGTCTGCCAGCTTTCGAATTTCGTCCGCCACTACGCCGAACCGCCGCCCCGCGTCGCCGGCACCCGCGGCTTCGATGGTTGCGTTGATGGCGAGGATGTTCGTCTGCTCGGCGAGCTCTGACACGATCTCGAGCACCGAGCCGATCTGCTGCGATTTCTTACCGAGGTCGAGCATGTGGTGCACGATGACATCCACCTGACGTCGAATGCCGTTGATCGAATCTCGGCCCTTCTCGACCGTCAGATCCCCAGTCTTGGCCGCGGTCGCCGTTTGGTCGGCAATCTCCGCCACACGCCGGGCACTTTCGGCGATCTGACGCGACGTCGCGAGCAGCTCGCTGATGGTCGTGGAGATCTCGTTCATGGCCGACGCTTGCTCTTTGGCCCCGGTGGCCTGCTGATTGGCGGCCGACTGCAGCTCCGCAGACGAAGTTTGGATGTGATGAACCGCCGCGCCAATCTGCGACGCGAGCGAGCGAGAGATCAGCGTGCCGGCCCCAGCCACGAGCGCAACGCCCAGCAGACTTCCCCACAGGATGACTGCTTTGGTCGACTCTGCGCTCAGTTCGGACTCGGTGTTGCGCCGCTTCAGCAACGCGGACTCTTCTTCATCCATTTGTGACAGAATCAGGCGGATCTGATCCATCAGCTGCTTGCCTTCACCCGCAGCCACGACCTTCAGGGTCGCCTCGAATCCCTGGGTACGTCGCAGGTCGAGCGTGCGCTTCAGCTCGGAAAGTTTGCCGTCGATCAGCGGTTGGACCGCTGCTAGTCGGCGTTGCTGCGCGTCGTTGTCCACGGTCAGATTCCGTAGCTCGTTGAGCGTTCGCGCAATCTCCGTCAGCGCTGCACGGTACGGCTCGAGGAACGCCTCATCCGCGGTAATGACGAAGCCGCGCTGTCCAGTCTCCGCGTCCTTGAGAAACGACGTCAGATCCGTGAGCTTTCGCCTCACTTCGTGAGTGTGCGAAACCAGGCGGTCATTTTCGATCAAATGGGCGGTGCTTCGGTAGCCCGAGATCCCCACCAAGAGCAGCGCCAGCGCAGCGATCGCAAACCCGAGCGCCAGCTTTCTTCCGAAGGTCCAATTGATTTGCATCCCTCACCGTTCCTGCGATGGCCGTTGGGCCTTGATTCTCTGAGCAATGGCCTCGACGAGCGAGGGCAGATGAAGCAGCGGTCGCGTAATGCCCTGGTTTCGAACGGCGCCGCGCAGCGCGGCAGCTCCGTCATTCGACGTCTCCGGCACGGATACGCTTTCGAGTGAGACGCGCAGGTGAGAGTCGAAGCCGCCGAATGCGAACGCTATCGGCAACGCGCCTTCCACGACCACCAGCCAGCGCGCGGTCGGTTCAGGGCCGTAGCCGAGCAGCTGCGCCAAATCGTAAACCGGCGTCAAGACGCTGCGAAAACCGCAGACGCCGAGCAACTCGGGTAGCAGACTCGGCGCTGGCACCAGCTTTCGCTCAGCATGCAAGCTCCGCACTTCTGAAAGGCGAATCGCGTAGGCATCGCCTGCCACGACAATCGCGAGGAAATCGAGCTGTGAAGGCTGGGGGCCACCGGCTGCTCGAGAGAATGACTGATCGAACTCCTGCCGGAGAGCCGAGAGTCTTTGCTCGATCGTCACGGCCGTCATTGCGCGAGACCTCCCAATCGACTCAGCTCGGACTGGCACAGGCCGATCAAGCCCTCGCGACTGAAGCCGCCACCAAACAACAGCAGCCGCGAGGCATCCTCTCGTGGCAGCAAGAGCGCGGCTTGCGTGAGTTCACGCTGTGCCGTGCCGCGATCGCCGGTGCGTCTGGCAATCAACCCCCAGTGTAAGTGTGGCATGGCAAACGACGGGTCCAAGTAGGCGGCAATTTGGCTATATTCGATGGCAGCGCGCGTGTCGCCACTCCGCTCCCGACACAGTGCTCGCAAATAGTGCGCGCCGGCATTGAGGCCATCGCTCGCCAGCAGCTCGACACAGGCACGTTCGGCTTCTTCGAGTTGACCGCAATGAGTGAGTAGCGCGGCACGCAGCAGCGCTGCCTCCGGGTCCTGTGACGAGTTGCCGTGCGGAAGGAGCTGCAGGGCCTCGGCAAATCGCTCTTGCGAGAGGAGCTCGAGCGCGCGACGGAGATCGAGGCCCGAAGCTGCAGGCGGCGTGCTGGGAACCGGCGCAGCGCGCACGATCGCCTCTTCGGGCTTCACCGTCAGAGCGCGGATGCGATCCGACGAACGCTGGACCGTATCCAACCAAGTACTCGCCCAGTCCAGCGCGAGCGCTGCGCGCGGAGGAGCGGCGGGCAACACCAACGACTCGAACGTGGAAGGCGCCTCGCTTCTCTCGCCGAACGTCGACTTTCGTTGATAGTAGAAGGTCGAGTGAGTGTGCTTGAGCTCGAAATCCAACGATAGGCCGCGCAGGTTCTCGGCGTGACCCAGGAACAGATAGCCCCCCGGAGCGAGCGCGCGCGCAAACCGGTTCACCACGCGCTGCGCGTTTTCCGGGGTAAAATACATGAGCACGTTGCGACAGAAGATCACGTCATAGCTCTCCGGCTCCCATGAATCGCTGGCGACCAGGTTATGCTCTTCGAACACGACGCTTTCGCGAATCGCCTTGGATAGGATGAAGTCTCGGCCGACGACCGTAAAATGCTGCTTCTGAACCGCCTCCGGCGTCTCGCGCAGTGCCCAAGAAGAGTAGCTCGCCGCGCGGGCGCGCTCGATTACCCTCGGGTTGATGTCCACGCCGCGAATCGTCAGCTCGAAAGACGGGTACGTGTCCTTGAGTCGCTCGCGGGTGAGCATGCTGAGCGTGTAGGCCTCTTCACCTGACGAGCAACCAGCCGACAGCAAGCGCAGCTGTCGGGACACTACCCTCGCATCTAGCCGGGCAGGCAGCGCGATTTCGGAGAACGCGCGGAACTGATCGCTATGACGAAAGAAGTACGTTTCTCCAACCGTCAGCTCCTGGGCGATCTCCCGTAGCTCCTGATGTATGTCCGGTTGTCGCTCGAGCCGCGCCAAATAGCGACTGGCCAGCTCTGCGTGTGATTGCAGGCGCCGCGCCAAAACTTCCGCGAGAAATTCGAGCTTACCGTCGTCGAAGGAGAGTCCCATGCGCAGTGCGATGGCAGCGCGGAACCGGTCGACATCGACAGCTTGCGCCAAACTCACGATTCCGCGTCCTCCAGGCTCGCCCAGCTGGACTCTGGAAGCACTCTCGACGTCTCGAGCACCAACAGCAACCGAGCATCGAGCGAGCCGATCGCGGTGATGATCTCGGAGCTCGCTCCCGCCAAGAGCGGAGGTAGCGCAATCACGGCTGCGGACTCGAGGGAGCGAACACCGAGCACTCTGCCGACGGCAAGCGCCGCAGTGCGTTCACCAATCTTCACCACCACCAGACGAGTTCGTCGCTCGTCGGTCACATTACCCAGCAGACGCGCCAAATCAACGACCGGAACGGGCGCACCCCGAATGATCGCGAGCCCATCGATGAAGTGCGCCGTGCCGGAGAGAGTCTCGACCGGCAACGGCCGTAGCGTTTCCGCAACGTGCTCCAACGGCAATGCGCAGACGATCGAACCGACCTGGCACAACACGACCGCGTGTCGCCGCGCCGAACCCAGCGGCTCGACCCTCGCACCGCTATTGGCCAGCATTCTGGGCTTTCTGACCGCCGAGCAACGCCTCTTCTACCTTTTCGTACAGCTGCTGGCGCGAAAACGGCTTTGCGAGCAGCGTGCTGTCATCGTTCAGTTCTCTCGGCGCGCTCTTCACCCGCGGGCCGCCTCCGGTCATGAACACGACGCGAACGTCCTGGAGCAGCGCGGGAAGCTCATTCGCGAACCCTCGGTCCGTCGTCCCAATGTCCGTCAACACTAGGTCCACGTCGTGCAGCTCGTGCGATCGCTTTCCCGCTTCGACGAGGTTCGATGCTTCGATCACGGTGTGCCCCTTGGAACGCAACATCCTGGCGGTGATTTGCCGAACCGCGTCGTCGCTGTCGATCAACAGGATGTTCCCGACCACGCTGCCCTGCGTCTCCGGGACAAAGCTCGGTCGACCGCTGTCGCGCACGACGGCTCGTGGCAGCAAGACGCGAAACTCCGTGCCCTGCCCGGGTGCGCTGTCCACTTGAATGTGCCCGCCGCTTTGCCGAACAATCCCGTACACCGTCGAAAGACCAAGCCCCGTGCCCTTGCCAGCTTCTTTGGTCGTAAAAAACGGCTCGAAGATCCGGTTCCGCGTCTCTTCTGACATGCCCGTGCCGGTATCGACGACGGTCAGACTCACGAACCGGCCGGGCTTGATGCCCAGTTCCGCAGCCGTCGTCTCGCTGATCACCTCTTCGTCCGTCTCGAGCCTGAGTACGCCGCCTTCGGGCATCGCGTCGCGTGCGTTGACGACCAAGTTCAGGACCACTTGTTCGAGCTGGCTCTGATCGGCATGCACCAAACTGAGGTTACGGCCGAGGACCGCGGTCAGCGCGATACTCGAGCCGATCAGACGGCTGAGGACGCTGTTCATATTGGCCACGATGTCATTCAGCTGAAGCGCCTTCGGCTGAACCACTTGGCGCCGACTGAAGGCCAACAACTGCTGCGTCAGCAACGTGGCGTTGCGCGCGGCCGCGAGCACTTCGACCACGTTGGCTCGCCGAGCCTCGACCGAGTCGAATTCCTCGAGCGCCAGCTCACTGCAGCCGACGATGACCGTGAGCAGGTTGTTGAAGTCGTGCGCAACCCCGCCGGCAAGTTGACCGATCGCCTCCATCTTTTGTGACTGAGCGAGCTGCTGCTCGAGGTTGCGTTGCTGAGTGACATCGCGCAAAAGCGCGATCACGCCGCGCACCTCTGCGGAGGGATCCCTGAGCGGCGTGGCCGTGATGGCCACAATTGCACCAGGCACGACCGCATTTTTTACCCGCAACTCGAGCTGAACCAGCGGCTCTCCATCGATCGCGCGCTGGAGTGGATTCGTCTCCAACGGCAAGAGCCCGCTGCCGTCAGCAAGGTACAACCCGTACACCTCGGGCCATTGCGCCGCGGGGACGTCTTGTATTGGCACGCCGAGCACGCGAGCAGCCGTCTTGTTGACCAGCAGCGTTCGCCCGTCCCGCCCGATCACGACCACGCCGTCGCCCATGCCATCCAAAATGGAATTCAAGATGCGCGTTTGCTGCTGGAGCAACGCTTCGCTCTCGCGCAACGCTTCCGAGGTCTTGACCCGCTCGGTCACGTCCCTCGAGATACCGACCAGACCGAGAACCTGACCTGAACGATCCCTGATCGGCGCTTTCGTCTCTGACGTAAAGTAGGTTCTGCCCGAAGCGCTGTGCCGGCGCACCACGTCGAGCATCGGAGTTCGCTGTTGCAGGATACGGCGCTCCTCTGCCTCGCCCCCGTCCCCTTCTGTGCCGAGCAACTCAGACAGACGACGGCCTACCAGCGCGTCTGGGTCGGCGCCACCTAGCGAGCGCACGAAGGAGGAATTGGCCCGTAAGAAGCGTAGCTCAGAGTCTTTGAAGTAGATCCCATCCGGAACGTTGTCCATCAGGTCTCGCAATAGCCGACGCTCGTACTCGAGTTCTTGTGCCAACCGGAAGTGCGCGGCTGCGGTTTGCACTTTGCTGAGCAAGTCCTCTTCGTCCCACGGCTTCGTGACGTACGCGTAAACTTTGCCTTCGTTGACGGCGCGCAGCACGGCTGGCAGGTCCGCGAACCCAGAAACCATGATTCGTACCGCGAGGCTATCTTCCCCGAGCTTGCGCAGGAATTCATCGCCGTTCATGTGCGGCATGCGTTGATCCGTGATGACGACGGCAATGTCTCGATTCTGCTCGACCAGGCTCAGCGCCTTCTCGGGACTCGAGCTCTTGTAGATCGTGTAGTCGTCACCCAATAGATCCTCGAGCGCCGTGAGGATCTGGGGCTCGTCGTCGACCAGTAGCACTCGTTCTTTCGCCAATTGCACGCTAGTTTTCCTGGTTCAAAGCAACATGTGGCGTGTAACCAACTTGCAACGCCCGGACGCTCAATCTCAGATTGACGGCATCGTATTGCCGGCGAACGGCAACCTATACATCGAAAGTAAAGCCATCCCGCAAGCGAGTTACGCGAGCTGAAGTGAAGCTCTTGATGACCGAAACCAAAGCGGCGCGCCGGACGCGGCGGTTTTCGCCGAAAGACTCGGTTCGTCTTCGTGGGAAGGGAGCATCGCTAGCCTCTTGCTCTTGCATGGATTGTTCCGAATCGCCTCGAGCCGCAGCAAGCGCACGCGCCACCAACGCACACACGCTTAATTCCCAACTATGCCTGCTTATTTATGGCTGTGCGACTGTGTCCAAATGCCACCTCTCATATGAGCGACCGGTGGCCTCTTCTGCCCTTTGACGGCATCCCATCTTGCGCTCCTCGGCCGGCCGCGAATCCCTCTCGACTTCCTCGCGCCCTGTATCAATGACCTGCTCGCTCGGCGGTCGCGTGCACAAAAACCCCTTAGAAAGCGAGCGGCGGGTCGGCGCGGTAACAAACGGTTAGAATTGCTCGCTCGACTCGGGAGCGAGCACACTCAAGGTCGGGCCCAGCACACCGTTCGTGCAGATGCGGTGAAGCGCCGCCGCCAAAGGCTTGACGCTCGTCGCCCTCGCGTCTCGGGCCTACCCCTGACGGGATCCGCCGCTCGACTTTCGGAGTCCAGATGACTCACACTACTCTGGCGGGTTACTACCTTTGACCAGCACTGAGCGGACAACGAAATGACCAGACGATTGGGCCGAACGCGAGCGCTTCGCCTCGGCCGATGGGCGCTGTGCGCGGCCTCGCTGTTGGCGCTGCCGACGCAGGCACGAGCCGAAGACAACGCAGACTCCTCGAACCCGTTGCCGATCGAGATCCACGCGTTCGTGAGTCAGGGCTTCATCAAGACCACGAGCAATAACTATCTAGCCGAGAATTCCACCCACGGCAGCTTCGAATTCAGCGAAGTCGGGATCAACTTCAGTAAACAACTCACCGATCGCATGCGCGTCGGCATTCAGCTGTTCACGCATGACCTCGGCCCGCTCGGGAACTACCGCACGCGCTTTGACTGGTTCTACCTGGACTATCGGTTTTGGGACTTCTTTGGTTTGCGCGCTGGGCGCACCAAGCTGCCGTTCGGCTTGTACAACGAAAACAACGACATCGATGCGGCTCGCGTGCCGATCTTGCTGCCGCAATCGGTTTACCCGGTTTCAAACCGCGACTTTCTGCTCGCGCAGACCGGTGGTGAAGCGTACGGCATCGTGCCTTTGGCGAGCGCGGGTAGTCTGGAATACCGCCTCTACGGCGGCGCGATTTTCTACGACACCGCGGACGCGACTTCCACCTTGTCGAACGTTCGTGGCCCGTACATCTTCGGAGCTCGCTTGATGTGGCAAGCGCCGCTCGAAGGTTTGCAGCTCGGCGCTAGCGCGCAAAGGTTGCGCCTCGATGGCGACGCCGTGTTCTCCGCCGACCAGATCGCGCAACTGCAAATGGCGGGGCAGCTGCCGGCAGACTTCAGCGGCCCACTCAAGTTTCATATCCCTGCGACTTTAGCGGTCGCCTCCGTCGAGTACAGCGCCCACGATCTGTTGCTGGCCTCTGAATACAGCCGCTGGTGGGTTAGCTTGAACAGCACCGTGCCCGCGTTCTCCGTGCCGGAGACGGTGAGTGATCGCTTTTACGTGATGTCAGCGTACCACGTGACCCCCTGGTTTACCCCCGGCTTGTACTACTCGGTGCTGTTCCCAAACGTGACTGATCGAAAGGGCCAAAATCCTCCCTCCGGCAGCCCCCCAGGAACTGCGCCGGTTGGTCGAGGCGCGTACCAACACGACCTCGCGCTGACGCTCAGATATGATCTGAATTCTTTTTGGCTGCTCAAGCTCGAAGGCCACTACATGCACGGCACGGCAGGCGTGACCTCCGCGCTCAACGACAATCGGCCGCTCTCCAGCTTGACTGAAGACTGGGGCGTTTTCCTGGTCAAGACAACCGCGTACTTCTGACGCTGGCGATGACTCACCGCATGTCTTCCACCCGGCTCGAGGCTCCGCGCACCACACGGCGCGCGTTGCTCTGGTCGCTATTCGCGTTCAGTGCATTCGGCGGGCGAGCGCGTGCCGAATCCACTCGCGAGTTTCGAATCCTCGTCCATCCCGACAATCCTGCGGTCGCTCTGAGCAGGGATTTCATGACCGATGTGTTCTTGAAACGCACGACGCGCTGGCCCGACGGAGAAACCGCGCATCCGGTCGACCAGCGCGCCAGCGCCGGGGTACGCGAGTCATTCTCTGAAGGGGTGCTGCGACGCTCGGTATCCGCGGTCAAACGCTACTGGCAGCAGCGCATCTTCTCCGGGCGTGATTTGCCGCCACCGGAGCTGGAAAGTGACGAAGCGGTGGTTGCCTATGTACTGAAGCATCGCGGCGCTATCGGCTACGTTTCCAGCGGCGCCAAGCTGGGCCGGGCCAAAGCGGTGTCGTTACAATGACCGATGCGCGAGGCGCGCTTCTTGGCTCGCTGCGCGCGAGGCTACTTCTCATCGTGGGGACCGCCACCGTAGCGCTCTTGCTCACGCTCGTCGGCAGCGCGCTGATCGGAGCCCAACAGACACGCGACCTGCGAGACGTTGAACAGCGGCTGGTTCCCAAACTCGGGCTCGGTCCCAAACTCGAGACTGAATTCGCCCACCTGCACCAAGCGATGCAGGATGCAGTCGCAGCACAGGATCTCCCCGCCCTCGAGGCTGCTACCGAACAGCGCAACCACATCTTCGAGGTGATCGCGACGGCACGCGATATGCTCGATCCGAGCGACGCGGCGCTGCTCCGCTGGACAATCCACGATTACTATCAAGCAGCCGAGGCCGTCTCCCGTAGACTGATCGCTGGCGACACCGGAGAGGAAGTCGTCGAGCAAATGGCTCGCATGCAGGCGCAGCAGGCCAAGGTCGAAGCCTTGATCAAAAAGACCACGGGGCTAAGTCGTGGTGAGCTGGCAGCGAGCTTCGCGTTGGTCGAGCGCGGGAGCCAGCGCTCCGACCGCTTTCGATTGACCATTGGGCTGGTCGGGTTGGCGCTCGTGGTCGCGCTTTCGCTGTCGCTCACGAGGAGCGTATTCCGCGGGCTCAGAACCTTGTCCGGCGGCTTGGCGCGATTCGCCACTGGCAATTTCGAGGAGGAGCTGCCGAGCACTGGCCTCCTCGAACTCGCGAATCTGGCTCGCGAAGCGAATCAAATGGCTGGCAGCTTGCGCCAGCACGCGAAAGAGCGCGACCGGGCGGATTGGCTCAAGGAGAGCCAGGTGGTGCTGTCCAACGAACTGCGCGAAGGCTCGGAACCCAGCGCGCTCGCGCAAGCGGTAGTCCTCTGCCTTGCGCGACGCACCGGCGCCGTCGCCGCCGCATTGCACTTGCTGGAAGACGGCGGACTTCGCTTGCACGCTCGCTTCGGCGTCGAACCAGCGGCGGAATTTACGCCGCTCGATCCGCTGCAAGGGTCCGTGCGCGGCGAAGGATTGTTGGTTGAAGCGCTGCGCTCGAAGTCACTCTTGGCGATCGAAGAGGTCCCAGACAACTATCTGCGCGTTCGCACCGGTTTGGGTGAGGGCTCACCCCGGTCGCTC